>JAABUX010001012.1_pt1 | contig 44649 bp, 39 predicted proteins | sample 5561851 | NCBI WGS metagenome assembly JAABUX01 (sample SAMN10711883, study PRJNA513361) | rock metagenome | isolation source: Antarctica rocks | place: Antarctica: Victoria Land, Richard Nunatak red sandstone | collected 2016-01-03 | reverse complement strand
GGCCCTCGCAGAAGCTCGTCGTCGTCACAAACAGATCCGACTGGCGGGGAGAAAGTCCAAGGCTCATACCCTCAAGCATGACTTGAGGATCGGACGGAGCCGCCCGAAAAACACCAACCTCCTAGGACCGCCCGGGCGGCCGGAGGCGGCTGCGCGGATCGCGCCGGGTGCTAGGAGCGATGAGCGCGAGGCGGTGCGTGCCGGGGACGAGCGCGAAGCCGCCGGCGCGCAAGACGAGGAGCGCGAGGCGGTGCGTGCCGGGGACGACGAGCGCGAAGTCGCCGGCGCGCAAGACGAGGAGCGCGAGGCGGTGCCGGCGTAGTCGCTGCTGATCGGGGGACCGCAGTCCTCGATCAGCACGAGCTCTGACTACGATCGAGGGATGCCAGCTCGCAGCGCCGGAATCCTGCTCTACCGCCGGTCCGCCGGCGCGTTCGAGGTCCTGCTCGTGCATCCCGGCGGACCGCTGTGGGCTCGGCGCGACGCAGGCGCGTGGTCGCTTCCGAAGGGGGAATCTGAGCCGGAGGAGGACCCGCTTGCGGCTGCCCGCAGGGAGTTCGAGGAGGAGCTGGGGTGCAAGCCTCCCGAGGGGCGGCCGGCCGACCTCGGCGAGGTCCGTCAGCGATCGGGCAAGCTCGTACGTGCGTGGGCGCTGGCGGGCGACCTCGATCCGGCTGGCATAACGAGCAACAGGTTCGAGCTCGAGTGGCCGCCGCGCTCAGGCCAGCTTTGCGAATTTCCGGAGGTCGACCGCGCCGAGTGGTTTACCCTGGCGCTCGCGCGCGAGAAGATCAATCCGGCGCAGGCGGAGCTGCTGGACCGGCTCGAGCAGCATGTGATCGAGGGACGCGGCAGTTGATATCGGCGGTCCTCTAAACCCGATCCGGGCCTCGGGGGCGGGCGCCCACGCGGCGCGCCGGTTCACAACTCGCCAACGAGCCGGTGCCGCTCCCGGACGTAGCTCACGGGGCACAAGCCTCGAGCGCTCGGGCACCCTAGACTGGTGAGGCGTGTCTGCACCCAGGGTCAACCGCTCGCTCGCGGGCGCCGCAAGTCGCTTGCCAGGGCTGAAGCGGCTGCCGATGCTGAAGCTGCTCGCGATCGGCGAGATCGTGCTGCTCGCCCGCGAGCACATCGAGCGGCTCGAGCCCCACGAGCGCAGGCGCCTGATTGAGCTCGTTCGCCGCGGACGGGGCCGCACCCGCAACCTGAACAAGGGCGAGCGCGTTGAGCTGGCCGCGCTCATCGACAAAGCCGATGCCCGCCTGTTCGTAGGTTTGGCTGCCGACAAGCTGTCTCCGGTGCGGTTGCCGCGGCGAGTCGTACGGGGTCCTGCGAAGCGCTGAATTGATGCTCGCTCCAGCGAGCGCTCGGGCGCTCTGGGATCGCAGCGGCTCACCGCGGGCGCGGCGACGGGACCTGTACGAGCACCTGTCCCGGCTCGCCGCCGAGCCCCGGGGCGAGCGTGGTCTTGACCAGCAACGGAAGCGGAAGCCTTAAGCGGACGACCGTGAACGTGGCTCCGTCTCCGCGGCGGAGCCCTATTACGCCGGGCGGAGGTCGGCCGCTGTAGCGGGGGAGCCGTGGAGCGGCGAGACGGGGACGGATCGCGAGCGCCACGAAGTCGAGCTCGCTGACCAGGATCCCGGCGCGTGGCATCGTGCGGACACCAGGCAGGTATACCTTTAGCGCCATCGGGACGCCTGCCTCACGGCTGGGCGGCCGCTCGGCGGGCCCACTGACCACGATCGCACGCGGCTCGGTGGCGGGGCCGAGTGCGCGTGCGGCGCCGCGCCAGTCGTCGCGCTGGTAGTTGGAGTCGGTCAGGTCGGCGACTAGGACGAGTGCACTCAGCGCGCAGATCGCGACCGCGAGCAGGCGCAAGCGCTTGGGCGTGCCATCTGCGGTGATTCCCGCCGCGACGACGATCGTGAGCGGCACCCAGGCGACGATCAGGTTGCGCGTGATCACCAGATCGAGGCCGGCGAGCGCGAGCACGATCGGGGCAAGCACAGCGAACGCGCCGACCACGAGCATGATGGTTGCGCCACGGCGCTCGGGCTCCGAGCTCCGGCGCCAGCCGAGAAGCGTCCCGGCGGTGCCCAGCACGGCGGCCGCGATGCTGAGCGGAACCTCGAGCGGCCCCTTGTAGCCAAGCGCGAGCTGCTTTGGGATTTCGATGATGCGCACGGCCAGCGAGCCGCTCGCCGCTAGCAGCGGCGCGTACGCGTCGTGGCCGGCCTGCTCGATCGCGAGCGGGGCGAGCGCGAGTCCCGCCAGCACGAGCACCCCACCGGCCGCTAGCGCGCGCCGGTCACGCGGCATCGACGGCGCCCGTCCACCCTGCGCCACCGACAGCGCCCGGCCGCCGCGCAGCATCGCGAGCGTGCGCCCGCCGCGCGGCCGAAGTCCCAGCAGCAGGGCCGCCTCGACCGCGAGCGGAAAGACCGCGAAGTAATGGGTGCTCAGCGCGGCCACAGAGACCGCGCTCCACGCCGCGAGCGTGGCGCCTGAGGGGCGCCCCCGTAGCGCGCGCATGCAGAACAGCAACGAGAGCGTGCACAGAAGCGCAACGAGGCTGTAGGCGCGCGCCTCCTGGGCGTAGAAGAACATGAACGGATTGATCGCGACCAGCACGGCGACGAGCAGCGCGGCCCGGCGCAGGCGGAGCTCGGCACAGAGGGCGTATGCGGCCGGCACGAGCAGCGTTCCGGCCAGCGCGGAGAAAAGGCGCACGCCGACCTCGCCGTATCCGAATACGCGCACCCAAAACCAGGCGAGCAAGTAGTAGAGGGGAGGGGTCGACTCGCTGCGCGGGATCGTGGATAGCATCGACCCGAGGTGGTGGTGCAGGAGCGTGACCGTAACCGCCTCGTCGGCCTCGAGGCTCTGCAGATGGAGCGTCGCGATGCGGAGCGCGCCGGCCAGCAGCGTGAGCACGATCAGGATCCCCAGTCGGCCCCGCCCTGCACCCACCGAGCTCACGCCGCCCACTGGCCAAATCCCAGCCTCGCGGGCGTGCGACACCCTCCTGAGAACATAACGCTGATGATCGAGACCTGTGAGCAGCCCAGCCCCGTTGCCCCGCCGGTCGCCGCGGTCCGGGTGATTGCGTTCGTGGTGGGGGCGGCGAGCCTCGGTGTGGAGATCGCCGCTGCGCGCCTGCTCGCCCCATACTTCGGCGCCTCGACGATCATCTGGGCGAACACGATCGCGACAGTGCTCGTCGCGCTGTCGGCCGGGTACGCGATCGGCGGTCGCCTGGCAGATCGCCGCGCAGACCTCGGCGGCCTATGCGCGATCGTGCTCGTCGCCTCGGTGCTGCTGGCGCTGATTCCGTTCGTCGCCGACCCGTTTTTGGCGCTGTCGGCCAAGGCGCTTGGCTCCCTCTCCGTGGGGGGGTTCCTCGGGTCGCTGGCAGCGGTGCTCGTGCTGGTCGCGGTTCCAGTGATGCTGCTCGGCACCGTGGCACCATATGCCAACCGGCTGGCGCTTGGAGCGGTGGTGCAGGCCGGGACGGTGACCGGCAACCTGTACGCGATCTCGACGGGGGGCTCGCTGCTGGGGACCTTCCTCGCCGCGCTGCTGCTGATTCCGCTGATCGGGACCCACCGCACCTTCCTGGTGTTCGCGCTGGCCCTGGCGCTGGTCGCGGCGCCGCGGATCGGCCCGCGGCGGTTCCTGCTCGTGCCGCTGGTGATCGGCGCCCTGCTCGCGGTGCCGCCGGCAGGGGTGGGTGCGAACGTGGCTGGCGCGCGCGCGATCTACTCGGCGGAGACCCAGTATCAGTACGCCCGCGTGCTCCAGTTCTCGAGCGGCGAGCGCTGGCTACAGCTCAACGAGGGCGTCGCCGTGCACTCGCTCTACCGACCCTGGAGCTACCTGACTGGGGGCTACTGGGATGACTTCCTCATCCTACCCCTCGCCGCCCAGCAGGCGCCACCGCAGCAAATCGCGATCCTTGGCGACGCTGCTGGAACGGTCGCCCGCGCCTACGGTCACTACTTCCCGCAGACCCGGGTGGATGCGGTCGAGCTGGATGGCGAGCTCAGCTCGATCGGCAAGCGCTACTTCGCGCTGGGCGGGCGCCAGCTCCACCTCTACACCGCCGATGCCCGTCCGTGGCTGGCGGCGAGCAAGGTCCGCTACGACGCGATCTTCGTGGACGCCTACCGTCAGCCATACATTCCCTTCTACCTGCTGACCCGGGAGTTCTTCGCTTCCGTGCGCGCCCACTTGCGCCCGGGCGGGGTGATGATCGTGAACGTCGGCCAGATCCCGGGGTCCAATACCCTCGAGAAGGTGCTCTCAACGACTGCCCGGGCCGCTTTTCCGGTAGTGGCTCGCGACCTCGTAGACACAACCAACACCTTGGTGCTGGCGAGCTCGGCATCGCTCTCAGGCGCCCGGATCCGCGCCCGGAGCGCCGGGCTGCCAGCCGGGCTCCGAGCTTTGGCGAGAAACGTCGCGGGGCAACTGCGCCCAGCGCTGCGCGGGGGCGCGGTCTACACCGATGACCGGGCCCCGGTGGAATGGCTCACGGACCTTTCGATCCTGCGCTACGCGACGAAGGGGCACTGACCGGGGGTGGATTTCCAGAACGCGCGAGCGCGCGCGGTCTGGGCCCTGGCGTGCGGGCCCGGCGCTGCGGCGCGATCTGGTGCCCGTTGCGGGCCTGTCACGCGGCGCGATCTGGACCGCGGCCCGTGGGTCGCGGTCAGCGGACCGGGCACCTCATACCGAGGCATAGGCCAGGCTCGGCACCCTCTCGACCGCCAGGCACTTTCTCATGTAGAAGAACCAGGTCATGCCCGCGAGCACGGCGTAGGCGGCGATGAATATCCACAAGGCGCCGGTGGACCAGCTCGCGTGGGCGTGGGCGACCGCGACCTTTTCGGCGGGGAGCTTTGCGGCCTTGACCAGTGCCGTGACGCCCAGGCTCGACTGTCGTAGGACCAACTGGATCAGGAAGCCGCCGAACGCGCCTACCGAGCCGGCGATCCCGATCACCGCCGCCGCCTGGCGCTTGAAGTCCAGGGCGGTGCGCTTGGGGTCGAGGCCGTTCTCCTCCGCGTGCTTGCGACCGAGCGCGGTGAAGATGCTCGGGATCATGCGGTACGTGGATCCATTGCCAATCCCTGTCAGCGCGAAGATCACCATGAAGGACGAGAAGAACACTGTGAAGCTGCGGTGCTCCACGCCGTCGATCGCAACCAGGGTGAACGCGGCCATGCCGATGAAAGACGCGAGCGTCATGCGCGCGCCCCCGACCCGGTCCGAGAGCCCGCCGCCGAGCGGGCGGGTCAGCGATCCGATCAGCGCCCCTAGGAAGCCCAGGCCGCCGAGGTAGTTGGCGATGAAGGCGTGGTGGGCGAGGAATTCCGGGAAGGTGTTCTTGATCACCAGCGGCAACGCGAACGAGAAGCCGATGAACGAACCGAAGGTGCCGATGTAGAGCAGCGAGACGATCCAAGTCTGCGGGTTGCGGATCGCCAGCCCATAGGCCTGCGTGTCGGTCTTCGCCTGGCGCAGGCTGTCCATGTAGAGCGCGGCGAGCAGGACGGCGAGGACGATGAAGGGCAACCAGAGCAGACCGGCGTAGGCGAGGTGCACGTGATGGAGCGGGAGCTTAACCGCCGCCGCCGGGATGCCGACGATGATCACCAGGGGCACGACGAGCTGGGTCACTGCCACGCCGAGGTTCCCGCCCGCCGCGTTGAGGCCGAGGGTAAGGCCCTTCTTGCGCTCGGGATAGAAGAATGAGATGTTGGCCATCGAGGAGGAGAAGTTGCCGCCGCCTACGCCGGCGGTCGCGGCGCACAGGATCAGGACCCAGAGCTGGGTGTTGTGGCTCTGTTGGGCGAGCCAGCCGCTGGGCACGAGGATCGCGACTAGCAATGCCGGGATCAACAGCAGGGCTGCGCTCGTCGCAGTCCACATCCGGCCGCCAAAGCGCGCGATCGCGAACGTGTAAGGGATCCGCAATCCGGAGCCGACCAGGTTGGGGACCGCTATGAGCCAGAACTGCTCGGGCAGCGAAAGCACGATCCCGATGTTCGCGAGGTTGATCACGACGATCGTCCACAGCACCCAGATGTTGAAGCCGATGTGCTCGGCGAAGATCGAGAAGATCAGGTTCTTGCGGGCGACCCGGCTGGCGCCGTGTTCCCAGAACTGCTCGTCGTCTGGCTCCCAGCGCTCGATCCAGCGCCCGCGGTGGGTGTCGCCCGTGGGGGGCCGCGCGCGGGCGGGGCCGCCCGCAGGCGGCACGCCGGCGTCTGCGGTGTCGGTCGATGTGCTCATCGGGCTTCGCGTCTCCTTGAAATGAGTGGCTTAATGATCGGTTCACGGACCAGCGTTCTCGGTGAAGATGATCGGTTCACCGACCGGCGTTCTCGGTGGCGGCCAAGCTAGACGGGAGCGATGTCCGCGCCGTATCGGAGTCGTTGCGAGCTGATGACGACTGTTTCGAGACGATGACGGCGCTATTAACGACGGACATCGCATTCGACATGCGGCTCAGCGCGGAGGGTGATCTACGGCCGCGTGGACAGGGTGCGCTTGGGGTCGCGCACCTAGGATCGGCGCGTGACCCTGACGGGAACAGAGAATCGGGAGTACGTGCTCCGCGTCGCCCGCGAGCGGGACATCCGCTATGTGCGGATCTGGTTCGTCGATGTGCTGGGCCTGCTCAAGAGCGTCGCGATTCCGGCTTCAGAGCTCGAGCGGGTGCTCGAGCAAGGCCTGGGCATCGACGGCTCCTCGCTGGAGGGCTCGGCCCGCCTGGCCGAGCGCGATGTGATCGCCCATCCCGATCCCGCCACGTTCCAGATCCTGCCCTGGCGGCCCGCGGGAGGCGTGGCGCGAATGTTTTGCAACGTCGCCTATCCCGACGAGAGCCCATTTCCCGGGGACTCGCGTCATGCGCTGCGCCGTGTGCTAGCGCGGGCGGCCGAGCTCGGCTTCACGTTCCTCGTCGGCTGCGAGGTCGAGTTCTTCGTCTTCGCCCAGCCCCAGGACGACGGTCCCCCGCGCCCGCTGGACCGGGGCGCTTACCTCGACCAGACGACGCTCGACGTGGGCAGCGACTTTCGCCGGCGGACGATCGACTACCTGGAGCAGATGGGGATCCCGGTCAAGAGCTCCCACCACGAGGACGGTCCCTCCCAGCACGAGATCGACCTCCAGCACATGGACGCGCTTTCGATGGCCGATGCGGTGACGACGTTCCGCGTCGCGGTCAAGGAGGCCGCGCACGAGCTGGGGGCGCTGGCGACGTTCATGCCCCAGCCGCTGGAGGATCAGCCCGGGTCGGGAATGCACGTGCACATGTCCCTGTTCAGCGCCGAGGGCAACGCCTTTCACTGCACTGACCCTGAAGCGGCGCTGTCGCCGGTGGGGCGCGCGTTCCTGGCGGGGGTGCTCGCCCACGGCAGGGAGAGCGCGGCGGTGACCAACCAGTGGGTCAACTCCTATACGCGCCTTGCGGTCGGCCACGAGGCGCCGCAGCACGTCGGCTGGACGCGCCACGGGCGCAGCGGCCTGGTGCGCGTTCCCTCGCGCCGGCCGGGGCGGGAGTCGGCGACCCGGATCGAGCTGCGCTCGCCCGATCCGGCTTGCAACCCCTACTTGACGTTCGCGCTCGTGCTCGCGGCGGGTCTGCGCGGGATCGAGCGCGGCTATGAGCTCGGGCCCGAGGACGAGGACGAGGAGGTGCCCCGCGGCGCGCTGTCGCTGCCCGAGGACCTGCGCGAGGCGACCGACCTGTTCGAGTCTTCCGAGCTCGTGCGTGACACCTTCGGGGAGCGTCTGTGCGAATGGTACGTGCGCAACAAGCGATCTGAATGGGCGCAGTTCCGTAAGACCGTGAGCGCTTTCGAGCGTCGCCGTTATCTCGGGCTGCTTTGAGCAGATGCTCGACGCTTGGATACTGGCGACCGATCACGATCTGGCCGGCGAGACGGCGGCCGCCGTCTCGGAGCTCGGGTTTACGCCGCGCCGCGCGGCCAGCAATGGCGATGGCCCTCCAAAGTCAGACGACGGCGGCGCCGCGCGCCTGCCGGATGTCGCGATCGTGGTGACGGCTCCGGGCGAGGCGGTCCCTGTCGGCCTGTGTGCCCGATTCGGGGATGAGGAGGGCGGGCTGGCGGAGGTGCCGCTCGTGCTCGCGCTCGACGAGCACCACCTGCGCGGCCGCCCGGACATCTCGGGCGCGCACGAGCTGATCGTGCGTCCGTACAGCGCAGTCGAGCTGCGGATGCGAATCGAGCGTGCCAGAGCGCAGCAGGGCGGCGTCGGGGCCGAGGAGACCGTCCACGCCGGCACGCTCGAGGTCAACCTTGCCACCTACCAGGTGACGATCGCCGGGCGCCCCGTCGACTTCACCTACATGGAGTACGAGCTGCTCAAGTTCCTGCTCACCCACCCTCGCCGCGTGTTCTCACGCGAGGCACTGCTGAGCGCGGTGTGGGGCTATGACTATTACGGCGGGGGCCGCACCGTAGATGTCCATGTACGGCGCGTTCGAGCGAAGCTCGGGCAGGAGCACGCCGAGCGAATCAAGACGGTGCGCGGTGTGGGCTACCGGCTCGCGTTGTGAGTCGTTGGGTTGAACGTGCCACACTCTCGCACGTCGGCGTCGCTCCTTCGCCACGCCGGGGTCGCCTCTCTCTCCTCACGCACCCGAACAGCCCGCCTGAGGCGTCAGGCGGGCTGTCTCGTGGCTGCGCTCAGTAGTAGTGCTTTCGCCCGCCGATGGCACGCCCCATGGTGCCAAGCAGAGCTAAGACCCCTCCGAGGACGAGCAGGATGATCCCAATTATCCACAGAATTTTGATGCCGACGATGAACCCGATTATCAGCAGAATGATTCCCAGAGTGATCATTTGTTCTCCTAAGGCCTTTCTCCAAGGACCGTCACTTGACTTACGAGGACTTGCGACGCCGACGGCGATCTCGCCGCACACTCGTAGTTTATCGCCGTCGGCGCATAATGCAATATACGCGGGGTGAATGTTCGCTCAGCGGGGGAGGTTGTTCGCGGAACCGCATCGCCGCGCTTGGGCGCCTCAGCGGGTTGGCCTAGAGCGGCGGCTGGTGGCTCGTGGCGCCGCTCAGCGCGGATTGGTAGCGTCGAGCCACCGGCTGAGCGCGTCGCGACCGACCAGCGTGACCGCACCGTCGGCTGCGATCCAGTCTCGGGCGCGCAACTCGCGCACGAGGCCGAGCGCGTCGCTGGGGCCGGGGCCCTCGCCACGAGCCGCAAGCGCGCTGCTGCCCGGTTCGACGGTCCATCGGCCGGACTCCAAGGCAGCCAGCGCCAGGCCCTGCTCCTCTGTGGGCACGTCCAGCGGATGCGGGCCGGCGCCACGCAGTGGGTCCTCGTCGCTCCGCGGCCGCGTGCCGGGGGGGCGGGCGCCACGCGGTGGGTGCTCCTCGGCCCGTGGATCTTGCGAAGCTCTTGGGCCGCCGGCGCCTCGGAAGGCCGCGTCGCCCCCGAGGCTCTCGGCTTGGGTACGCAGCCATCCTCCAGCGCTGTCGACCCACAGCCTCGCGCGATCGGGATCCATGCCGACAGCCTCGGCGATCTCGTCCAGATCCACGTGCGCCACGCCTTCCACCGACCGACCGAGCTCGCGCGCGATCGAACGCAGCCTCTCCTCAAAGCTACCGTGTCCTTCGTCGTCTCCGTGCATATAGCAATCATCGCACATGCGGTCAGCGGGGCGCAGCAACGCAAAGGTGGCGCCAGGACGCGTCGTGCTCGCTGTCTCGATCCGCGCGCTCCTATGGCTACGATATTGCGATGCGCCGGTGCGTTTGTCAGCGCGTCAGGACTCGACACTCGATGGCATTGGCGCGGCGAGTGTCGTCTGCGTGTCGTTATCCGCGCTCCACGCGACAGTCGATCGTCTGAGGAGCGCGACTGTCGAGTTGTGATTTATGAGGCACGAACTGCGACTGACACCTCGATGCGCGCGCTGCTCGAGAGAGCGAGTGGATCGCGCTGGCTCTCACGAAGCCCGCCTGCTGGGCGCCCTCCTAGCAGTGCCTGCCTCAAACCCCACTCCGGTACAGCGTGACGTTCCGATCAAGCCTACGCCCGGTGAATCCGCTCGGCCTTCCTCCCTGCGCATCGATGAACGAGAGCTGGCGGGCGATCCGGCCGAGCTGGCCGGGGAAGACGTGGTCGAGCATCCAGGTCTGGATCGCGACACCTCCGCCGGCGGTCGCCACCACACGTAGCGCTCGCGCCTGCTGGGGATAGTCGATCAGCGAGGCGGTGCTGATGAGCCAGTAGCCGCCTGCCAGCGTCGGCCTGGCGAGGATCCGGTTGCGATGGGTGTGACCGGACAGCGCCGCGATCACGCGGGGCGAACGGTCGAGCAGCCCGAGTATTCGGTCGCCGCCCGCCGAGCTCGCCAGCGGCTGATGGGAGACGACGATCAGCCAGCGCCCACCGCCCTGGGCGAGCGCGCGCGAGAGCCACGCCGCCTGGCCCGGCACCACCAGCCCCCCTGAGCCGCCGGCCCGGCGCGCGAGGTCGAGCACTATCAGACGCAGGTGCGCCCCGACGTCAACCACGTAGTCCAGGCGCGCCCCGCCCAGCGAGCCCACTTCGTCCAGTGCGCCTGCCCCGGTCGGCGCTCCCGCACGCCTGCCCCCGACGGCCCCCCGCAGCCGGGCAACGACTTCCTCGACCGACATCTCGCGCCGCGCGCCGTCGGCCGGCACCTTCACCGTGCGCCCGGCCAGCGCGCGCCTCAAGAAGGAATCCACCAGCCCCGGATCGGGCGGTCCGTCCGGCGAGTAGCCAGTCCCCCCCCGCAGGCCCCGCGGCAGGGACAGCCCAGCAGGAAGCTCCCACACAGCCCGTGCCCCGACTGCCAGCGCCTGTGTCAGCTCGGTCGGCACGATCTCTCCGGCCACCAGCAGGTCGTGATCGCCCAGCACCGGGTACGCCGGGACATCGAGCCCGCGACTGGAGAATGATGCAACGGCAGCGCGCAAGAGGCCGGGGTGCTGAGGTGCGTCGATCTCGGGCCTGTAGTAGAACGGGTCCGGATCGGCGGCCACCTGCACGCCGAGGTAGCCGCAAGGTCCGCTCCCTGGATGGACGGCACCGCCCCCCAGCACCGCGAGCGCGTGCGCCAGCTCGTTGCTTTGGGCGTTGTCGATCAGGTCACCGCCCTGGATCACGACGCCGGGCCCCAGCGCGCGAATGGCCCGGACCGCTCCCGCCAAGACCTGCGCGGTCAACGTCTCGTGGGGGCGGAACGTCGACTGGAACGGTGCGCCGAGGCGGTCGAGGAAGGTGACTCGCGCCGGCGAGGATGCGTCGAGCACATGCGCGTCGGACACGTGCGCGAGGGTCGCCAGAACCGCAACGGGGGGCGCCCGCGGGCTGAGCCCGACCCGATCCAGCAGCGCTTCCCCGGGTCCGGCGCGGAGCTGGCCGTCGCCGACCGGGTCGCTCCAGGTCGACTCGAGCGTCGAGCCCGTCACCGGGGCGCCGGCCGATCGCCGCCCGCCGCCACAGCCCGCCAGGAGCGCGGCCCCCGCGAGCGCCTCAACCAGCACTTGCCGGCGCGTGAGCGGCCTCATCGCGCCGCCAGGCCCTCTAGCACCGATTCATGGGTCGCCTGGCGGGCGACCCACACCACAGCCACGCCCGCGGCGAGCGCCAGTCCGGCGAGCGTACCGAGAACCTCCGCCAGCGTCGCCTGCAGCGGCAGTGTCGCGTAGCTCGCTGCGAGGTTCGCGAGGGCGGGGCCGAAGGCGACCCGTTCCAGCAGCACGCCCACCGCCGCCGCGGGTACGACGAGGGCCAGCGCCGCGCCGAGCAGCAGCCGGCGCACGGCGGCCGGCCCCGCTCCGCACGCCCGGAGCACCGCAACAGTGCGCCGGCGCTCCTGCACGGTTAGTGCGCACGCCTGGATCAGCGCATACAGGCATACGAGCCCGTCGACTACGGCAACCGCTATCAGAATCGCCCGCAGCGTGGCGACGAGCGGCGCGCCGCGTGCGGTAGCTCCGCTGGCCGGCGCTGGCTGCGCCCCAAGCGCCGCCAGCGCCGCGTTCACGCTGGTCTGGCTCGTCCTCGGCACCAGTTTCACAGCCACCTGAAACGGCGCCGAACGATCTGCGTGTAACAGAGCGGACCCCGGAACGTACGCCACGCGGCCATCGTGATCCAGCGAGCTGACGACCCCGGCGACCCGCAGCCGCAACTCGCCCCCCGACGGCAGTGCGAGCGCAAGCGTCCCGCCCGGGCTCAGACCGAGCGCGCTCGCCAGCCCGGACCCGACCTCGGCCTCTCCGGCGCCCCGCAGCCGCTTGCCCGAGACGAGCGGCGGGGCTTCGAAGCGCGTGTGGTCGCCCGGATAGGCGATCACGTCGATCGTCTCCCCGAGCGAGAACGAGTCGGCCGCCTGCACGTCATAGCGCGGTGCCGCGGCCTGGACACCGGGAACCCGGAGTACCTGCGCCAGCGACCGGACCGGGAGCGACGCCGTGAGCTGGTAGCGCTTGCCCAGCGCGCCGGGGTCGGTCTCGAGCGCGCTCAGCGCTGAGGCAAGCGCGAGCATCAGTAGCACGAATCCAGCGGAGAGACCGAGCGTCAGGACCGTCGCCACCAGCCGGGCCCGGCGCGCGCCCACCAGCCGCGCGCCGAGCACACCCAGGCCCGAGCGACCACCCCCCAACGCCGGCAAGCGCCTCCCCAACACTGACCAGCGCCCACCCAACACTGGTAACCGCCCACCCAACACTGGTAACCGCCTCCCCAGCGCAGAGAACCGACCGTCCAATCGCCTGCCCAACACAGAGGAGCGCTTAGAGCCCAGCTCGCCGCCGCGCAGCAGTTCCACCGGCGAGCGACCCGCCGCGCGCCACGCCGGCCAAGCCGCCCCCAGAACCGGGATCGCGACGCTCGCCAGCCACGCCGCCGCAAGCGGCGCCACGAGCTGGACGCCGGGTGGGGGCTCGTTGAGCAGCGTCAGCAGCCGGTTGCCAGGTCCAGAGGTCGCCAGCGCTCCCGCCAGAAGGCCCATCGCCGCCGCAGGGGCGGCGACCATCATCGCCTCCAATCCCTGAGCGAGCGCGATATGGCCCCTCGGCGCGCCGACCGCTCTCCGCACGCCGATCGCGGTCAATCGCCGCTGCACCTCCGCCCGGGCGGAGGCGGCCAGCATTGCGCCGGCGGTCACGATCGCGATTACCGACAGCGCCACCAGCAGATCGACAACGATCCCTGCGGCTTGGTCGAGTAGCACCCGTACGCCCGCCCGGGTCGCGAACCGGATGTTGCGCAGTCCGAAGCTGGTCGCGCGCGCCTGGACCAGAACTTCGTTCAGGTACCTGGGGTCACGCAGCCAGATCTCGGCGAGGTTGGTCTGCGGGTTGGGCTCCGGTCCGAAACGTGCGTCGATCGCCGCCCTCGACACGTAGAAGCGCGGCTTGGCCAGCGGGAACCCCACGTTGTCCGGTGCCTGCGCGAACCCCACCACCGTCTGGGGCCCCAGTCCCTCGGTGAAGAACGTGCTGCCCAAGCGCAGGCCCCAGGCCTGTGCAAACGCGCGCTCGAGCAATACCTCAGGTCTAGAGCCCGTAGTAGCGAGGGCGTGACCCGCCACGACCGCGTATCCGCGTCGCCCGGAGGATCCCACGACCTCGGCGACCGCATCTCCGCGCCGGCGCCCGCCGGCCGCGATGCCGACGTTCGTCACCTCCTCACGCAACGAGTAGGAGGCGATGTCAGGCAGGGCGCTGATCCGGCTCGCCACCCGGCGAGCGGACTGATCGTCGAAGCGCACGATCACGTCGGGGAGGTCGGCCGCGCGCGCGGAGCGGTCAAAGCCGCCGCCGAGCCCCACCCCGATGACCACCGCAGCTGCGAGCATCGCCGCCCCTAAGGCGATCCCCATCGCGCTCAGCACCGAGCGCCGGCGCCGCAGCGCCAACCCACTCCGGGCCTCCGCGAGCGCGGATTTCATTCAGAGCGCGCGCCCGAGCGCCGATCGGCCGCTGGCCGCGCCGCCGAGCGCCCAGCCACCCCCGAGCGCGGGGCCGCCCCCGAGCTCTGGGCCGGCTCCGCCCGCCCAGGCATCCCCGCCCGCCCAGGCATCCCCGCACGCCCAGCCCCGCCCGCGAGTTCAGCCGCCGGAGAATGGACCCCCAGCCTCCCGTCTTGCAATTCCAGTACACGATCGGCGATCGCGGCGGCATCGGGCTCGTGGGTGACGATCACCACCGCCCGGCCGCTCAGCCCCCGCAGCAGCTCTAGCACGCCGGCGCCGTTCTCGGCGTCGAGGCTCCCCGTCGGCTCGTCTGCCAGCACGAGCTTTGGCTCGTTCACGAGCGCTCGAGCGAACGCGAAGCGCTGCTGCTCGCCCCCCGAGAGCTGATGTGGAAGGTGATCGGCCACCCCGCTCAGCCCGAGCTCGTCGATCAGCGTCGCCGCGCGCTCGGAGCCGCCCCTCGGAGCGCCCGGCAGGCGGGTGGGCATCAGCACGTTCTCTGCTCCGCTTAGCTCCTCGATGAGCTGAAACTGCTGGAAGACGAAGCCGACGTGGCGCAGCCGGATGCGCGCCAGCGCGCGGGGCCTGCGGCGCGTCAGCCGCTCGCCGGCCAGCGTGATCTCGCCGGCGTCAGGCGAGTCGAGCCCCCCCAGCAGGTGAAGCAGCGTTGACTTGCCGCTCCCCGAGCGGCCCAAGACCGCGACCACTTCATCGACGTCCACCGACAGCCCAACGTCGTCCAGTACCCGCCGCGCCGCGCGCCCCTCCCCGACCGTCTTCGTCAGGCCATCGGCATGCACCACCGTCGCCGTCTTCACCGCCTCACCGTATCGCCAACAACCGCGCGCCCGAGCCACGGGCCGCCCGTCGTTCATCCAGCGTTCACACGGGTGAGACGGGCGCGAAACCGCCCGCCGCCACGATCGCGCGATGGCCGCCGGCGCTCAGACCGAGACGCGTACCGAAACCCAAGCTCGTACCCAGACCGAGACACGCACCGTGTGCCCGTACTGCGGCGTCGGCTGCGGGCTGCTGGCGATGACCGAGGGCGACCGGCTGGTCGAGGTCGCGGGCGATCCGATCTACCCGGTCAACCGCGGGCGCACGTGCCGCAAGCCACTGGAGCTCCCCGCCGCCGTTCACGCGCGCGACCGGGCGCTGACGCCCCTGATCCGCTCTGAGCGCGCGGCGCGCTTCCGCGAGGGCACCTGGGATGCCACGCTGTCGACGCTCGCGGCGCGCCTGCAAGCGATCGTCGAGCGCCACGGGCCGGACGCGGTCGCCTTCTATATCTCCGGTCAACTCTTGACCGAGGACTACTACGCCGTGAACAAGCTCGTCAAGGGCTTCATCGGCACGAACAACCTGGACTCCAACTCGCGGCTGTGCATGTCCTCCGCGGTGGCCGGCTACCAGGGGGCGTTCGGCTCCGACGGCCCGCCGCCGAGCTACGCGGACCTCGATGTCGCCGACACCTTCTTCCTGCTGGGCTCCAACGCCGCGGCCTGCCACCCGATCGTCTGGGGCCGCATCCGCGAGCGCCAGCGCGAGGGCGCCTTCGTGATCTGTGCGGACCCGCGGCCGACGCAGACCGCGCAGCAATCCGATCTGCACCTCCCGGTGCGCCCGGGGGCCGATCTCGCGCTGCTGAACGCGATGCTCTACGTATTGATTCGCGATGGGTTGCTCGACGACGCGTTCGTGCGCGCGCGGACGAACGGCTTCGAGCAGGCGGCCGCCGTTGCCCGCGAGTGGACGCCGGAGCGAGCGGCGCGCACCTGTGGCGTGCGCGCCGAGGACATCGAGGCCGCGGCGCACCGCTTTGGCAAAGCCAAGCGGTCGATGGTGCTGTGGTCGATGGGTGCCAACCAGTCCACGGTCGGCACGCTCAAGAACCGGGCGCTGATCAACCTGTGCCTGGCGACCGGCCAGATCGGGCGCCCCGGCAGCGGGCCGCTCTCGCTCACCGGGCAGCCCAACGCGATGGGCGGGCGGGAGACCGGAGGGCTTGCCCACCTGCTGCCGGGTTACCGGAGCGTTACTTCGGATACCGACCGCGCCGAGATCGAGGCGCTGTGGGGTTGCCGGCCGATCTCCGACCGGCCAGGGCTCCCGGCCGTGGAGCTCTTCGACGCGCTCGCCGAAGGTGACGTCAAGGCGGTCTGGATCGTCGCAACCAACCCGATCGTCTCCCTTCCCGACGCCGCGCGAGCGCGCGCGGCGCTGGAGGCAGCGGAGCTCGTGGTCGTCCAGGACGCCTATCACCCGACCGAGACCTCGGCGCTCGCCCACGCCGTCCTCCCCGCCGCGGCGTGGCCGGAGAAGACTGGCACGATGACCAACTCCGAGCGGCGCGTCGGGCTCGTGCGCGCTGCGCTACCCCCGGCCGGCCAGGCGCTGCCGGACTGGCGCATCTTTGCGCGCCTTGCGCAAGCGCTCGGTCATGGCGAGCATTTCGCGTGGTGCGACGAGGCCGAGGTGTTCCAGGAATTTGCCGCCTGCACGAGGGGGCGCCTGTGCGACATGACCGGGCTCAGCCACGCGCGGCTGGCGCGCGAGGGCGGCGTGCAGTGGCCCGTGCCTGCTGGCGCGCTGGGCGAGGCGGTCAGCCAGCGCCAGCACTTGGGCGCCGGGCGCCTGGAGCCCGGGAGTGAGCGCCGGCAATCCGGGAGTGAGCACCCGCGCTCCGCCGGCGAGCGCCCGCATCCCGCCGGCGAGCGCCTCTACGCCGATCGCCGATTCCTCACGCCAGACGGCCGCGCACGCTTTGCGCCAACTCCTCACGCCGGGCCGGCCGAGCCCGCCGGCGACGATTACCCCCTGCTGCTCACGACCGGGCGCGTGGCCGATCACTGGCACACGATGACGCGGACTGGCAAATCGTCGAAGCTCAAGGCAGCCGCCGGTGGGCCGGTCCTGGAGTGCCACCCCGACGACGCGTGCGCCGCCGGGGTGGCAGACGGCGGACAGGCCAGGATCGTCTCCGCGCGGGGGGCGGCGGTGCTGCGCGTGCAGTGCAGCGAGGAGATGCCCAGGGGGGTGGCGTTCGCCCCGATGCACTGGGGGGCGCTGCACGCAGCAGCGGGCGCGGGGGCAGTGAACCTGATCACCCACGGAGCGGTCGACCCGGTGTCCGCTCAGCCCGAGCTGAAGGCCGCGGCCGTGAGGATCGAGCCCGTGGGGGCCAAGCTCTCGCAATCCGTGGGGGCGCGCGAGGGGGCGCCAACCGTAAGGGCGCAGTTCCCGCAACACGTTGCGCGCGGGGGCCGTGACGCTCGCCGTCGCCGCCCTCGCGCCACCCGGCCCCGCGCTCGCCGGCTCGTCGTCGTCGGCACCGGCATGGCCGGGCTGGCGGTGGTCGAGGAGGTGCTGGCGCGCCGGCCGGCGCTCGGACCCTCGTGCGGCTCGGATGACTCGCGCGGATCAGGTGAAGGGTGGTCGATCACGATGCTGGGCGAGGAGCCCGGGCCGGCGTACAACCGGATCCTGCTCTCGAAGCTCCTCGCGCGCACCTGCGGCGCGAGTGAGCTCGAGCTCCGGCCCGCGACCTGGTACGCGGCACACGGCGTTAACCTGGGCGGGGGCCTTGCCGCCGCGGAGCTGGCGCTCGAGGACTGTGCCGTCCTGGACGCGAATGGGGCGCGCCACCGGTATGACGCGCTCGTACTCGCGACCGGCTCGCGCCCGTTCGTGCCACCGGTGACGGGCGCGGAGTTGCCCCACGTCCACAGCTTTCGCACCCAGCGCGACGTCGATCAGATCGCCGCCGGCGCGGTCGCCGGACATCCTGCCGTCGTGGTCGGGGGCGGCCTGCTCGGGCTGGAGGCGGCCGCGGGCCTGCGGGCCCGCGGCCTGAAGGTGAGCGTGGTCGAGCTGGCGCCGCGCCTGATGCCCCAGCAGCTCGACGCCGGCGCGGCGACGATGCTTCAGCGTGCGCTCGGGGCGCTCGGCATGAAATTCAGGCTGGGGCGCTCAGTCGAAGCGATCGAGGATACCGACGTAGTGCTCGACGACGGCGAGCGCCTGCCCGCGAGCGTCGTCGTGGTGGCGGCTGGCGTCCGCGCCGAGACCTCGCTCGCGCGCGCGGCCGGGATCGAGGTCGGGCGCGGGATCCTCGTCGACGACGCGCTGCGCTGCAGCGCCCCGGGGGTATGGGCGGTCGGCGAGTGTGCCGAGCACAAGGGTGTCGTCCAGGGCCTATGGGCGCCGATCGCCGAGCAGGCCCGGGTGGCGGGCGCGAGCGTGGCGGGCGATCCGGCGGGCTTTCACGGGGCCACGACGGCGACGACGCTGAAGGTGGCGGGGATCGACCTCTTCGCAGGCGGGCAGTCGAGCGCCGGCTCCGGTCAGGACGAGCTGGTCTTCTCCGACACGCGCCGCGGCGTGCACCGCAAGCTCGTGCTCGACGGAGAGGCGCTCGCCGGCGCGGTGCTGGTCGGCGACACCACCTACGGCCGCGAGCTCTCGGAGCTGCTGCGCACCCGGGGCCCGGTCCCATCCGAGCTGCTGGGGGCTCCCGGAAGCGCCGGCGCCGGCCCCGCGATCCCCCTCGACGACAGCTCCGTCGTGTGCTCGTGCAACCAAGTCAACCGCGGGGCGATCTTGGCTGCGATCCGAAAGGGGGGACTGACGACGGTGCCGGGGGTCGGTCGCGCCACGCGCGCCAGCACCGGATGCGGGAGCTGCGCGAGTGACGTCGAGGCGATCTTGGCGGAGCACGCCCAGGGGGCCAAGCACGTGGGGCGCGGCGAGGACCGAGAGCGCGAGGAGCAGGCCGTGCCTGCTGGGGCGATCGCAGAGCGGTAACAGAGCGGGTGGGATGGATCTAAACTCTCAAAGAGGTGGAGTGCGGGATTCGGCCGGCTGGGGACTTCGATCGCCTAGGCAGTTTCTGAGAAGGGGGGCAGCTCCAGGAGCGTTCGCGCTCGCCAGGCTCGTCCCATGTGCCTGGCGCAGTTGCCGCTGAGGCGCCGGCTGCGCTCACGGCCGAAAGCTGGCGGTGCTGGAGGGGCTGGGCTCGGCGATCACCGGGGGTGCTCGCCAGCCTGGCCGCCCAGCTAATCCTAACCGGCTCTGTCCGGGTGCGGAAGCGGGCCGACTGACTAGCCTAGACGCGCGAGCTGGGGAAAGCGCCGCGAGGTTGCATCAGTACGGCAGTTCGTGGGGCCAGCAGCGTCGATAGTCCGGCCTGGGCAGCGCGGTGAAGCGCACCGCATCGATTTCCGGCCGACCTTCCAAAAGCGCCCGCGCGATCCGGTGCATGCCGTCCATGATCCGACCGTCGTGCCCCAGGATGATCGGATACGAGACGTCGACCTCGCTGATCCGCCGGGCGTGCTCGACGACCTTGCGGACCGTCGGCACTTCATCGCTGCCGTCGAACCAGTACGCCGTGTCGATCTCGCCGAATGGCATCCACAGCCACGCGTTGGACCGGCAAGCCCCGACTCAGTGCGATCAGGCGATCGACATCCCAAGCGTCGAAGCCCTGCTGAGCCCGCCGGAAGTGGTACTGCTTGCGCATGTATCCAGTCTCGCGCACGGGCCGCGGATCGCCTGACTGTGTACCAGTAGCGACCCTGACCCTCAGGGTGTGCCACGGAGTCCTCCTTTCGTCGACCCTGGCATGGCACCGCGCCCAAGCCGGAGCCGGACCGTCGTCGGACGGACGTGAGTTCGGGTGATGGATCGGCCAAATGACCGGCTCGGACGTCAGCCGCCCGGGCATTCGATGCGTACCTTCAGGGATGCGAGTCTTCTGGCTGGGGCTACGGCTCGCGAAACTCGATGATCTCACCTCGGCCTAACGCGGCAGGGTGGCCCCGAGACGCGGGGACACCCTGCCTAAGAACCCTGGCCTAGCTCAGTCGTCTCAGCTCTCAGGTGTTATCAGGGGCAGAAGTTGCCGGGTTGGTCGGCGTAGAACAGGTTGTTGACGGGATCGTAGCCCCCGAACGAGAATGGCTGGCCACCCCCGGGGCAGGGCAATTTCCGGTCTTGGTACCTGGACACGACTGCTCCCCTCCAGGCTCCGTCACGATCGCGTGACGTTGATCTGATAGGTGCAGTTCGGGCACTCGCTGTTGGCGGGGTAGACGACCTGTATCTGGTCAGCCATCGCCGTTGCTGCGCCGCCGGACAAGAGCAAAGCCCCCGACGCGCCTAGCGCTACGAGGGCTTGCGTAGGTGCTTGAGCATTTGACTTCCACCTTCCAGTTGGGTTCGGGTTGTCATTTGCTTCTCTAATAGCTGCCAACGCGTCCGCCCGAGGTTACACCTGGCGCTCAGCCTTTAGGCAATCGCTCGAGCCGTTCGCCGCTCGGCTTCTGGCGACCGCGCCGCGCCTGGGCGATCCCGGGGTTCACCTGATGGAAACACTGGCGGAACCGGCGAGAAACCCGCTGCCGCCACCATCCCAGCATGACCAAGTCACATTCAGGCGTCGTGGTCGTCGGCGGGGGAATCGCCGGCCAGGCGCTGTGCGAGGCGTTGCGCGACCGCGACCCCGACGTCCCCCTCACCCTCGTCTGCGGCGAGGAGCGGCTGCCCTACGACCGCGTGCGGCTGTCGGAGATCCTGGTTTCGGGTCAGGACCCGGATGAGCTGGCGCTGCGCCCCGGCGAGTGGTTCGAGGACCACGACCTGCGCGTGCTGCTCGGGTGCCGCGTGGTCGGGCTGGCGGCGGGCTCCAATGGGACTCGGGCGCTTGCGTGCGAGGACGGGCGCGTGATTCCGTTTGACCGGCTGGCGCTGGCGACGGGCTCCCAGCCGCTGATGCCGCCGTGGCCGGGGATCGATCTGCCGGGCGTGCACCCGTTTCGCGGTCCAGAGGACTGCGCGGCGATTCGCGCCGCTGCGGGCGCCGCCCGGGAGGCGGTCGTGATCGGCGGCGGGCTGCTGGGGCTGGAGGCCGCACGCGGGGTTCGCTCCCAGGGCTGCAATACGACCGTCGTGCACCTGATGGACCGGCTGATGGAGCGCCAGCTCGACGTGGGCGCCGCGGCGCTGCTGGAGCCGGCGGTGAGGGCACTGGGGATCGAGGTCCTGCTGCAGCGATCCACGCAGGCGCTCGTCGGCGACGAGCAGGGCGTCAAGCGGCTGCGCTTTGCCGACGGCTCGGAGATCGACGCAGACCTGGTGGTGGTCTCGATCGGGATCCGTCCTGAGACCACGCTCGCGCGCACGTTGGAGACCGACTGCGAGCGCGGTGTCGTGGTCGATGATCAGATGCGCACTTCGTTGGCAGGGGTGGTCGCGGTCGGCGAGTGCGCCCAGCACCGCGGGGTCGTCTGGGGTCTCGTCGCGCCGATCCTCGAGCAGGCGCGCGTCGCCGCCGACACGCTGCTCGGGCGCGAAGCCTCCTATAGCGGCTCGATCGCGAGCGCGAAGCTGAAGGTGGCCGGGATCGATCTGGTCTCGGTCGGCGAGACCGAAGGGGACGCCGCCGCCGTTTCCCAGGACGGCGGCGCCGGGATGTACAGGAAGCTCGTCGTGCGCGAGGGCCGCGCGGCCGGCGCCATGCTGCTCGGTGACATCCGCGGCTCCGAGGCGTTGCTGGCGGCGGTCAAGGCAGGCGAGGAGGTGACCGATCCGCTCGCGCGGCTCGCGGGGGTCGCCGAGGTCGGCGCCGAGGACTTGCCGGACGACGCCCAGGTCTGCAACTGCAACGGGATCTGCAAGGCGACGCTGCTGGGCGCCGTGCAGGATGGCTGCAACACCCCGCGGGAAGTCATGGCGCGCACCCGCGCCGGGACTGGTTGTGGCTCGTGCAAGGGCCTGGTGGTCGAGATCGTGGCGGCTGCCACCGGCGGGCTGAGTGACGAGCCGGCGTATCTGTGCCCGTGCCGCAAGCAGACGCGCGAGCAGCTTGCGGCCGAGATCCGCCGCGACGGCCACGAGTCTGTCAGCGCCGTGGCGCAGGCATGCGGCACCGGCCGGCAGTGCGGGGTCTGCAAGCCGGCGCTCGCCTACCTCATCTCGGAGGTCAACGCCAACCTCCACCGCGAGGAGCGCGATGCGCGCTTCATCAACGACCGCGTCCACGCGAACATCCAGAACGACGGGCGCTTCTCGGTCGTGCCGCGGATCCGTGGCGGCGTCGTCACGCCCGGCGAGCTGAGGAAGATCGCCGACGCCGCGGAGCGCTACGAAGTGCCGATGGTGAAGATCACCGGCGGCCAGCGGATCGACCTGCTGGGAGTGCGCAAGCAGGACCTGCCGGCGATCTGGCGCGACCTCGACATGCCCTCCGGCCACGCGTACGCCAAGGCCGTGCGAACGGTGAAGACGTGCGTCGGCACCGACTTCTGTCGCTACGGGCTCGGTGACTCGATTCGTCTCGGAATCGAGATGGAGGAGGCGTGGGAAGGGCTCTACACGCCGCACAAGGTCAAGTCAGGCGTCTCCGGCTGTCCGCGCAACTGCGCCGAGGCCACGGTCAAGGACATCGGCTGCGTCGCGGTCGAGGGTGGGTGGCAGGTGCGGGCGGGCGGCGCCGCCGGGGGCAACGTTCGCGAAGCCGACATCCTCGCGACGGTGAAGACGCCTGAGGAGGCGCTACGGGTGGCCACGACGTTCCTCCAGTACTACCGTGAGAACGCGGAGTACAAGGAGCGCACCTATGACTTCATCCCCCGCATCGGGCTCGACGAGGTCAAGCGCGTAGTGCTAGAGGCCGACTCCAGTGCGCGGTTGCTCGAGCGCTTTCGGATCGCCAAGGCCGCGGCGGTCGTCGACCCATGGCTCGAGCGCGACGAGCCATACCATCCGCGCCAGTTCACCGACCTCGACGAGCCCGCGGACCTCGACCTGCGTGAGATGGCGATGGCGGCGGCCGGGCCGCCGCCGGGTGGGGAGCGATGACTGTGGTGGGAAGCGATGACTGCGGTGGGGCTGAGTTTTGGTCCGGAGCGGGCGGCGGTCAGTCCGTCGCGCGGCGCGGCCCGATGGCTGTCCTGCGCACCGGAGGGGGAAGATGACCGCGGTCCGCGCGTGCTCGACGGAGGATGTCCCGCTCGGCGAGGGCCGGGCGGTGACGATCGACGGTCGGAGGATCGCGCTTTTCCGGACCAGGGAGGGCTGGTACGCGCTCGACGCGGATTGCCCGCACATGGGCGGTCCGCTCGCTGACGGGATCGTCGCCGAGCGCTCGGTCATCTGCCCCCTCCACGAGCGCCGCTTCGACCTGAGCACGGGCGAGCCGCTCTCAGACGGATGCGGCGTCGCTGCCCACGAGGTGACGGTGGTCGGCGATGAGGTGTACGTGAAGCTGTCCGCAGCGCGGCCGCTGGCGGCGCTCGCGCCTGTGTAGCGAGCGGCGCAGGTAGGTGGTATTCCTAACGCTGGGGGTTGAGGGCAAGTAGGTTGACTAGGGCTGGAAAAGGGAAGCGCTGACCGGCTGGGCTGCCTTTGGCGCAGGCGTGCTACTCGGCGCCTGCTCGACAACCGGGCGACGTACGGGCAGTACCGGCTCCATTCATCCCCGCGGAGCGAGGCCGGCAGCACACACCCCGTCAAAGTGCTGGGGGCTTGTCCTCTAATCCCCGCTCGAGCGAGGCCGGCAGCACACACCTCGTCAAAGTGCTGGGGGCTTGTCCTCTGATCCCCGCTCACCGCCCTGGCGGCCGGATCGCTGCCGAATGCCGGTACCCGGTGCCACCCGTCGAAGGATCGCATGGCCGTTTCGGGCGGCTGTTCCCCGGACCGCAGCCGTAAGCTCCGCCCTGGGACGCATCACCTCGCCCCGAGACCGCTTCACCCCGCCCCCTCCCCGATGCGAGACAGCTTCCTGATCTTCGGCAGTCCATCAATCGGCGAGGAGGAGATCGCCGAGGTGGTGGACTCGCTGCGCTCGGGGTGGGTGGGGACGGGCCCGAAGGTGCAGCGCTTCGAGACGATGCTCACCGAATACCTAGGCGTCGCTCACTGTCGTTGCGTTTCCTCCTGCACGGCGGCGTTGATGCTCTCCATGCAGGTGCTCGGGATCGGGCCCGGGGACGAGGTGCTGGTCCCCGCGATGACCTTCGTCGCCTCTGCCAATGCGGTCGAGCACGCCGGCGCGACGCCGATCCTGGTGGACTCGGTGCCCGGAACCGGGCTGATCGACCTCGATGCAGCGCAGGCGGCGATCACCCCCCGGACGCGGGCGATCATGCCTGTCCACCTCGCCGGAAGGCCCGTCGACATGGATCGCCTGAGCTCGCTGCGCGACCGCCACGGCCTGCTCGTGATCGAAGACGCCGCGCACGCGATCGGAGCCGAATGGCACGGCCGGCGGATTGGCAACTTTGGCAACGTGACGGCGTTCTCCTTCTACGTGACCAAGAACATCTCCACGATCGAAGGCGGGGCGCTGGTGACGGCGGACGTGGGCGTCGCGGAAGAGGTCGAGCGGCTGGCTTTGCACGGCTTGAGCCTCGGCGCCTGGCAACGATTCTCCGATGCCGGCTTTCGTCACTACGAGGTGCTCAGGCCCGGATACAAGCACAACATGACCGATATGCAGGCCGCCCTCGGCCTGCACCAGCTACCGCGACTGGATGGCTGGATCGAGCGCAGAGCGGCTCTCTGGGAGCGCTACGACGAGCTGCTGGAGGGACTCCCGTTGCAGACGCCGCCGGCGCCTGAGCCGGGCACCAGGAACGCCCGACACCTATACCAGGTGCTGCTGGAGCCAGGTGCGCCCTGCACGCGCGACGAGCTGCTCGACGGCTTGACTGCGCGCAGGATCGGTGCAGGCGTGCATTACCGCGGCGTCCACTTGCACCCCTACTACCGCGATACCTATAACCTGCAGCCAGCGGACTTCCCGGTCGCAAGCTCGATCTCCGAGCTGACACTCAGCCTGCCGCTTAGTCCCAAGGTGTCAGAGGCCGATCAGGACGACGTCGTGAACGCTCTAACAGAGCTGTTGCACCGCTGATTCCCCGCGTACCCGCAGCATCCCGGCAGCAACACAGCCTCGCCCTCCTTCGAGAAGCTGTTGCACCGCTGATTCCCCGCGTACCCGCAGCATCCTGCTCGACGCTCCTTACCGGCGCCTCAGAGCGTGACCGCTACCCTCGGGACCGGTGGGTGTTACGAGCGTGGATGGCGCGTGTCACGATGGCGACTAGGGACCCGCTGGGCCCCTGCGTTCGCGAGCCCCGTTCTCTGAGACCGGCGATCGCGCTATTACTCGGTTGCGCGCTGGTGCTCTTTCTCGCTGCGCCGGCGGGCGCCTACTTGTCGCGCCGCGACATCACGTCGTTCCCGGCCAGCACCGTGAATCACCGGCGCGAGCTGGACGAGCCCACGGTACGGACCGCCCCGCAACCAGCGCGGAGACATTCTGCCGACGGTCTGGGCCGATGACGGCAGCCAGTACACGATCATGGACGACGGGGGGACCGACGTGCCCCTCTCCCATAGGCTGTGGCGACAATCGGTGGCGCGGATTACCGGCACACCGCCGAAGATTGGAACTACAATGCGAATGACCTCTTCAAAGGGTTGGAGGGGATCGCGTACTCGACCGACGAGGGCAGGACTGGCACGAAGTCAACAAGGGCTTCCCCGCTCCGCTGGGCAACCTGAGCTGCGTGATCCGCGGGCGCGGCGGCTTCTACGCGGACGGCTACGTGTATGCGATCGCCACCGAGCGCGAGTTCAATGCGAGCAGGATCATCATGGGGCGTAGCCTGCTTGGGGTCGCCAACATGACCAATCCATCGCACTGGCAATGGCTCGCGGGCTGGCAGGCGACCAAAGCGGGCCCCTTCCCGAGGTGGTCGAGCTCGTTCGCCGCCGTGACCCCGATCCTCTCCTACCCCTCGCACATCACCTATCCGCAGATGTCATATGACTCACCGTTGCATCGCTACCTGCTGACCTTCAGCTTCTCCTACTCCGCCACGCCGCCGGCGATCTGGCAAGACGGCGCCGAGCTTGTGATCCTCGATGCACCGCATCCCTGGGGCCCGTTCTCGTTCGTCGCCCACTCGCCCGCGTTCGGCCCTTCCAACGGTTACTCCGCAGGCTTCCCAGTCGATTGGATCAGCCGCAACGGTCGTGACCTGTGGCTGAAGTGGGCCGCCAACTTCGATGGCTGCGCAGCCCACCTGAACTGCACTGGGGGATATGGCTTCAACTACGAGCGCATGCACCTGACGCTCGCTGGTCCTCGCCCAAAGCGCTGAGAAAGGCGGGCCAACCGCGGGCTTGGCAGGGTCTGCGCGGGATCTGGCACTCGCCTGAGAAAGAGGCGTGGGCGCGCGACTTGGCGCCAGCCAAGCAAGCCAAGCCGGGGGGTGGGCGCGGAGTTGGCGCCCGTTCGTGGAGAATGACGCGCAAGATGGCCGGTCTGAGCGCAGGCGCACGGGCACCCGGTGACGTTGAGCTGAGCGTCGTCGTGCCCGTATACGGGTGCGCCGAGTGCTTGCACGCGCTGCACCACCGTCTTACGCAGAGCGTCTCGAAGCTGACCGAGCGCTACGAGCTCGTGTTCGTCGACGATCGCAGCCTCGACGATGGTTGGGAGGTGCTGCGGGGGCTGGCTCGCTGCGACCCGCGGGTGCGCGCCTTCCGCCTCAGCCGCAACTTCGGCCAGGACGCCGCGATCACGGCGGGGCTGGCTCAGGCGCGCGGCCAATGGGCGGTTGTCATGGACTGCGACCTGCAGGAGGCCCCCGAGGACATCCCCCGCCTATGGGCAGCCGCCGGGGAGGGATACGACGTCGTCCGGACGATCCGCCGCGGTTGGCGGCACTCGGCGTTTCGCCGCTGGAGCAGCCGTGCCTACCGGAGGCTGACCCTCGAGACCGATGTCCGGCCGGACTACAGCAACCTCAGCCTGCTCTCCCGGCCCGTGATCGATGCGTTCCTGCGCCTGCGCGATCGCGACCGTGAGTACATGATCGCGCTGGACTGGCTGGGCTTCGACGCCACGACGATCGAGATCGAGCACGCCGAGCGTCACGCCGGAGAGAGTGGGTACACGCTGACGCGCCTGGTGCGGGTCGCGATCGACGGGATGTTCTTCCGCAGCACCGTGCTGCTGCGGCTCGTCGTGCTGGTGGGGTTCCTGGTCGCGCTGGCTGGGATCGTGCTGGCGGGCTTCGAGGTGGTCGACCACTTCGTGGAGTCCGACGCGACGGTTCCCGGCTATACGAGCCTCGCGGTGCTGCTGCTGCTGCTCGCCGGCTTCATCATCGTCAGCGTCGGCGTGGTCGGGCTCTACGTGGGCAGGATCTTCGAGCAGGTCAAGGACCGGCCGCTGTTCCTGATCGATGCCCAGGCGGAGGGTCCGCAGCTCGCTTTGCCCGGGGAGGGCCCGCAGCTCGGTTTGCCCGGGGAGGGACCGAAACCTGGAGTCCCCGCGACGGGTCCGCAGTCCGCACGGCCTGGGCAGCGAGGCCGGGCTGAACCGGTTCCGGCTCCCGCCGGCGGCTTGACCGCGGCGATCGCGGAGTCGCTGGAGAGCGAGCCGGGCTCACCCTCCGGCGGCTAGCACGTACACCTGCTCGCGGCCGCCCGGAATCGCGAACGAAGCGATGGATCGCTCACGGTAACGGTCCATCAGCTTTGCGAGCGTCGCCTCGGTGAACCGCGCGGCGTGGCATCCGACCCCCGGGTCTGCCACTCGGCGGCTGAGCAGCGCGACCCCGGGAAGGCTGCTGGCGCTGAGGTTGCGGATCGGCTCGGAGACGATGACCCGCTCGCGCGCGGCGGCGAGCATCCGTTCCAGGATCCGGGTCGCGTCCGGCAGGAAGTGGTAGAGGCTCGCCTGCACGATCGCGACATCTACGCTCGGCAGCGGCTCGGCGCTGCTCGCCAGGTCGAGCCGGCGTGCGTCGACGCCCTGCGCCCGGAGTCCCGCAACGAAGCGCTCGTTGAAGTCGAGCCCGATGTAGGCGCTCGTGCGCTCGCGCAGGTGACGCAGGTAGAGCGTCCCCGGGCCGCAGCACAGCTCTAGCACCGAGGCGCCGGGCGGGACCTGCTCGGCCACCAGACTCATCCGGGACTCGTAATGGCGCCCGTAGAGCGCTCGCATCAAGAGCTCGTAGCCGCGCGCGCTGCGGTACACGAGGCTCGTGCTCACTGGTCACCCTTCGTGCTGTCGGCGGCTGCCCTGAGAGTGCCAAGCGTCCTCATGCCTGCTGAGAGGGCGCCTGGGAGGCGGCAGCCCGCGGGCTGAGCTGCGCGAGTGACAGCGGGCGCGCGGGGGCATCGTGCAGCGGGCGCGTGATCGACACATCGAGCTCCACGCCGACGTGTAGCAGCTCACCGGCGCCGAGCGCCTGCCAACCGGGATCCTCGTCCATCGGCTCGGTGGCGATCACGACTGCGGGAAGGTGGGCCAGCCGGCCGCAGCGCGCACGGATCCTGCCGCTGGCGCTGGCGTGCTCCAGGTGCCGGTTGCCGTTCGTACCCCCAGCGACACGGCGCAGCACGTGGAGCTCGTGCGTGTCGGGATAGCGCAGCGCCCACAGCTCCGAGGCCGTGATCAGGACGAAGTTGAGCGCCAGCACGGGCAGGTGCGCGGCGACCCAGCTCGACGCGCTGACGATCCCATCGCCTACGTCCCCGGTCCGCTCGATCTCCCGCGAGACGAGCGCAAAGAAGCGCTCGGAGTCAGTGGCTCCGTGCACGAGCGCGAGCGCGTCGCCGAGCTCGGCTTCCAGTCGCGGGAGATCGCCGATCACCCCGTTGTGGGCGAAGAGCCGATCGGCCTGCTCTAACGGGTGCGTGTTCTCCGGGGTGATCGCTCCTGTCGAGGCGTAGCGGACGTGTGCGACGAACGTGCGGGAAGTGAGGTCTCGAGCCTCGCTGGCAAAGCACTGGTCCTCGTAGGCGGCCAGCGGCTGCTTGAAGACCTGCGGGCTGCCGTCCGCGCTGAACGTGCCGAGACCCGTCCCGTCTGGCTCGCGGCGGCTCTGCTGGGCGAGCGAGTCCGGCGCCTCCAGCAGCCAGAAGGTGGCCAGAACGCGCTCGGGCCCTGCGCTCATCCCGAACAGGCGGCACACATGCCCGACGGTAGCGCGCGGGGTGATCCACGAGGCGGGCGCGATCGGACCCGGAGCGCGCTCGCGACCTTGCCCCGGAGAGCGTTCGCGAACTGTCAGAGTAATTTCAGGCTTCCTGCATATCGTAATCTGCGTCAACGAGAACTAGCTAGATAGAGGAGTCCGATGAAATTCCTGCGCACAGCCTCGACCCAGCGCCTGCTGGCGACGATCGCCGGCCTGGTGGTGGCGGCCGGGGGTGGCACGGCGATCGCGGTGGCCGCCACCGGCACCGGACCCGTGCCTGCGCCCAAGCCGCTCGCCCAGGCGATTCACGACGCGCTCAGCGCTCCGCCGGTGCAGGGCATCACGGCGCAGATCAGCTTCACCAACCACTTGATCGATTCCAGCGACATCCAGGGGTCCGATCCTTTGCTGACCGGGGCAACCGGCAGGCTCTGGCTCTCTAGCGATCATCGGCTGCGACTCGAGCTGCAATCCGACAATGGCGACGCCCAGGTGCTGATCGATGGCCGGTCGTTCTCGGTCTATGACCCGTCCTCCAAGACGGCATACGAGGGGACGTTGCCGGCGCCGGCCCGCGGGCCGGGCGCCGCCAAGCAGAAGCCCACCCAGGACGCGATCCCCACGGTCGCGGAGATCCAGCGCGACCTGGCCCGCCTGATGGACCACGTCGATCCGCTCAGCGGCACTCCGAGCGACGTGGCGGGGAGGGCGGCGTATACGGTTCAGGTCTCGCCCAAGCACGACGGGGGCCTGCTGGGCTCCGGCCAGCTCGCCTGGGACGCTTTGACCGGCGTGCCGCTGCGAGCCGTGGTCTACGCCCGAGGGTCCACTGCTCCGGTGCTGGAGCTGAAGGCGACCGGCATCTCCTACGGCCCGGTCCCCGCCTCGGACTTCGCGGTCTCCCCGCCGAGTGGCACCAAGATCGTCAAGGTGGCCACGCCGGGTAGCCACGGCGCCAAGATGGCTGATCGGTCCGGGCGCCGCGCCCGCCGCGCTCACCCCGAGGCGGCCGATCCGGCCGCCGTCGCGCGCCATCTGCCGTTCACCCTGACTGCGCCGGGCACGCTCGTTGCCCTGCCGCGGCGCTCGGTCTCGCTACTTGATTGGGCAGGACACCCGGCGGCACTCGTCGCCTACGGGCAGAACCTCGGCGGCGTCGCCGTGATCGAGCAGGCTGCCGGGGCGTCCGGGACCCCGAGCCCGAATAGCAAGGGGGACGGCCATCGGGGCCTGAACCTGCCGACGGTCTCGATCGACGGCGTCACCGGGCAGGAGCTCGACACCGCGCTCGGCACGATGGTCCGCTTCACGCGCGCCGGTGTCGCGTATACGGTGATCGGCTCGGTGCCGCCCGTCGCCGCCGACGCGGCGGCGCGGGGCCTGTGAGCTCACCCGCCACCGCTCCGGGCGCCCCACACGGGGGCGCCCGGCCAGGGGACGCCCCAACCGGGGGCCCGCCACCCGTCGAAGCTGTGCGCGGGGACGCTCCACCGGTCGAGGTCCGCGGCCTGATCAAGCGCTATGGCGAGCTGACCGCGGTCGCCGGCGTCGACCTGACGGTCAACGCCGGCGACGTCTACGGCTATCTCGGGCCCAACGGCGCCGGCAAGACTACGTCCTTGCGGATGATGCTCGGCCTGATCCGGCCCACCGCCGGGACGGTGCGCTTATTCGGCCGTGATCCGCTGGAGAGCGTGGGCGCGTTGCAGGGCGTGGCGGGATTCGTCGAGGCGCCGGCGTTCTATCCCTACCTCGGCGGGCGGCGCAATCTCGAGCTGCTCGCTGCTTTCGACGGCGACAGCGCTGCGGATCGGATCGACGAGGCACTGGATACCGTGGAGCTCGCCGACCGGGGCCGTGACAGGGTGGGGGGCTACTCGCACGGGATGCGCCAGCGCCTCGGGATCGCGGCGGCACTGCTGCGCCGTCCGCGACTGCTCCTGCTCGACGAGCCCGCGACCGGGCTGGATCCCGGCGGAATGCGGGACATGCGGCTGCTGATCCGCCGCCTCGCCGGCGAGGGAATGACGGTCGTGCTCTCGAGTCATCAGCTCGCCGAGGTGGAGGACTTGTGCAACCGCGTGGCGATCGTGCGCTCGGGCGCGGTCGTATATGAGGGCGAGATCGCCGAGCTGAGGCGCGGCGCTGGGCAGAGCTACCGCCTTCAGAGCACCGACGACGAGCGCGCGCTCGCCGTCTGCCGGGCCCAGCCGGGGATCGGCGACGTACGGTCGCAGCGATTGGATGACGCGGGCGCTGGATGGATCAGCTTCACCGCCGATGAGCGATCGGTCGCGGAGCTCTCGCAGGCGCTGGTGGAGGCGGGGGCGCTGATCCGGGCGCTCGCACCGCAGACGGTCACGCTCGAGGATCTGTTCTTCTCGCTCACGGAGGGGTCCGCGGGCAGCGCGGACCTCGAGGATCGGCGGTCCGGCGCTGAGGGGCAGCCGACTGGCGGTGCGGGCAAGAAGCTGGCGCGCGGGACGGGGACGGCGCGATGAGCCCGGGCGTGGGCACCGTCTATCACTGGGAGCTCACCAAGCTCCGCTACCAGAAGCGCACCTATCTGGGGCTTGGCGGGGCGACGGTCGTGCCGATCCTTTTCGTCCTCGCGACCCACTTCGAGCACGCTCAACACGCGGACTTCGCGTTCGGGTCCTACATCAACCGCAGCGGGCTCGCGATTCCGCTCGTGATCCTGCTGTTCGGCGCGGTCTGGCTGTTCCCGCTTATCACGGCGCTCGTGGCCGGTGACATCGTTGCCTCCGAGGATCACAACGGCACTCTGAAGACGATCCTCACGCGCTCGCTGGAGCGAGGGCAGATCTTTGCCGGCAAGACCCTGGCGGCGACCACATACGCGGTGGCTGCGATCTTCCTGACCGGCACGGTCGCGGTGCTCGCCGGGAGCCTGCAGTCGGGGTTCAATCCGCTGCAGAGCCTTTCAGGGACCATCGTCCCGGCGCCCAAGGCGCTCGGGCTCGTCTACGGGAGCCTGCTGGTGTACCTGATCCCGATCCTCGCGATCGTGTGCATCGGGCTGCTGCTGTCCTCGATTACGCGCAACAGCGCAGCCGCCGTCGTCGGGACGCTGATGTTCTCGCTGCTGATCCAGCTGATCGGCATCCTGCCGGGGCTCGGAAGCCTTCAGCCGTATCTGCTCAGCACGCAGTTCAACGCCTGGCAGGGGCTGCTGCGCCAGCCGATCGACTGGGCGGTGATCGTGCGCGCGGCCTGGGTCTGCGCTTTGTACGGGGTGCCGGCGCTGGCCGGCGCCTACCTGGTCTTCCTGCGCCGCGATGTCGCCGGTGGATGAGGGCGGGGGCGCGGAGTCGGTGGGGGGCGGGGGCGGGCTCTCGGCGGTGGGCGAGGGTGTGGGCGCGGCATTGCCGGTGGGTGAGGCCGAGGGCGCTGAGGCGAGGTTGCGCGAGCGGGTGCTGGTCGTCGACGATGACAAGTCGCTGCCCCGGATGCTCGGACGCACGCTTGCCGCGGAGGGCTTCGAGGTCACGCTCGCGCCCGACGGGGGCGCGGCGCTCGTGGCGGCGCAGCGCTGCGCGCCGGACGTGATCGTGCTCGATGTCGCGATGTCGCGATGTCGCGATGTCTGGGCTCGACGGGCTCGCCGTCTGCCGGAGGCTGCGCGAGAAGGGCCTGGCGACGCCGATCCTGATGCTCACCGCGCGCGACGGCGTACCGGACCGCGTCGAGGGGCTGGGATGCGGAGCGGATGACTACCTGATCAAGCCGTTCGCGGTCCAGGAGCTCATCGCCCGGCTGCGAGCACTCACGCGGCGGCTGCTCGACACCAGAGCACTGCTCTCATACGCCGACCTGAGCCTCGACGTGCAGGCGCGCTCAGCGACACGCGCCGGGCGAGGGATCGAGCTGACCGGGCGCGAGACCGCGCTGCTGGAGCTGCTGCCGCGCGAGTGCGCTCGGACGGTGACGCGCGAGCGCGCGATCGAGCTGATCTGGGACGGCGGCGCCGAGCGAAACGTCGTTGATCGCTACGTGACGCGGCTGCGGCGTAAGCTCGGCGCGCCGCCGCTGATCAGGACCGTCAGGGGAAGCGGGTTCGCGCTGCGAGCATGAGCTTGTTGCGGGTTCGCGCTGCGGGCATGGGCCTCCGGCGGGTTCGCGTTGCGGGCATGGGCTTTGCGCCGGGGCCGAGGACCCTGCGCGCGCGGCTCGTGAGCGCCGCCGCCGGTTCGATCCTCGCTGCCGTAGCGCTGTTCGGTGTCGCGATGGTGCTACTGCTCGGCCACGAGCTCCGTGGCTCGCTGGACACGGCGCTGCGCCAGCGCGCGCAGGAAGTTGCGCAGCTCGCGGTGTCCGCGCCCGCGGTGTTGACTGACCCGGGGGCTCTGGAGAGCCCGGTCTCCGGGCGTCAGATCGCTGTCGAGGTGATTGACGCCCGCGGCCGGATCCTTGCGCGCTCGCTGACGCTCGGCGCGCGGCAGATTCCGCTCGACGCTCTGGTCCGGCGGGCGCGCGTGCGCGGCCAAGGCGGATTTGAAGACATTGCGCTCGGCGGGCGCCCATTCCGGCTCTACGCCGTCCCGGTCGCGGAGGCTGGAGGGCCCGCCGGGGGGGCGGTGCCGTGCTCGTGGCCTCCGACACAACCGACATCTCCGACACGACCGACCATCTCGGCGTCCTGTTGATCCTGAGCGGTGCCGGCGCTGCACTGCTTGCCGCGCTGATCGCGGCGGCGCTCAGCAGCCGCGGGCTGACGCCCCTGCGGCGCCTGGCGGCTGGGGCCGGTGAGATCGAGCGCACCGCCGACCCGTCGCTGCGCCTGCCCCACGCCGCCAGCGCGGACGAGATCGGGCAGCTCACCGGCGTCCTCAACCGCATGCTCGCGTCGCTTCAGCGCTCGCGGGAAAATGAGCGGCGCTATGACACACCGCCGGGGTTAGACGCGATGCTCTGCAGCATCTATCAGGCCCAGAGTGGCTGCTCGGTGCCGGCGGGAGAGGTCTCCCCGATACCCAGGCAAGACCCCGGCGCAATTGAAGTAGCCGGCCCGCAGGCCGGCTCAACCGGGCACGGTGACCGGGAACCGGTAGCGCACCCCGGTGAGTTCCTCTGATGCGCTCCACAGCCGCCGCCAGGCGTCCTCGTCGTACGCCTTGGGGGCAGCGGTCACGATCCGCGGATACCCGCGGATCTCTCTGGGTCCGCCAGGACCGATGAACGAGCCACCTGGCAGATCAGGCTCGGTGGCGGCGTACAGAGAGGGCAGCGCGCCCATCGCAGCGCTCTGCGCGACCGTCTTGTTGGCGAGCACCATCAGCGCCCGCTCGTACCACGCGCTCGGGCCCGCGAACTGGAGGTTTGTCGCCGCATAGCCTGGATGTGCCGCGACGCTGCGCAGAGCAGTCGCCCCCGCGCTCGCGCGCCGGCCCAGCTCAAAGCAGAACATCAAGTTGGCGAGCTTCGACTGTCCGTATGCGCGCCAGTTGTTGTAGCCGTGCTCACTCTGGAGGTCGTTGAAGTTGATCGTGCCCATCCGGTGGGCGGCGCTGGAGAGCGTCACCACCCGCGGCTGGGGCGCCCCGAACAGCGAGCCGAGCAGCAAGCCTGTGAGCGCGAAGTGCCCGAGGTGGTTGGTGGCGAGTTGGCTTTCGAAGCCATCCTTGGTGGATCGTCGCGGCGGTGCCATCACGCCCGCGTTGTTGACCAGCAGGTCGATCTGGGGGCGTTCGCCGGCCACGCGCGCCGCAAACGCCCTCACCGAGGCGAGATCGGCGAGATCGAGCCGGCGCACCAGGAGCTTCGCGGCCGGGACCTCCGCGCTGATCTGGGCGGCGGCATGGGTGCCCTTGTCGACCCTACGGCAGGCGATGACGACCTCGGCCCCGGCGCGCGTGAGCTCACGGGCGGTGACGAGCCCGAGGCCGCTGTTGGCGCCCGTGACGATCGCGACGCGACCGGTCTGGTCCGGTATGTCCTCTTTCGTCCAGTTCGACGCCATCAGAGCTCTGCCCCGGGCGCACGGAATTGGAGGCTCAGCGTCATAAGAAAGCCTCTACTCTCCACCGAGTGTCCGAAACGAGATCCCGGCCCGGACCAGGCGGTCGATCAGCGGCTGGCCCATCGCAACCGCCGGAGTGAGCTGGCCGGCGCGATTGAGGCGTCCGCCGTTGCCAGCATTCGCGTCCGGGAGGCCGTCGCGGGCGTCCGGGAGGCAGTCGCGGGCGTCCGGTAGGCAGTCGCGGGCATCCGGGAGGCAGTCGCGGGCGTCCGGAAGGCCGTCAGAGAGCTCGTCGTGGGCCAGGCACAGTGCCGACTCGCAGAGCATCTTCGCGGTCTCTGTGTAGCCGGGGTCCCCGCCGCTGACCTCGGTCACCACACGGGTGCCGCCACCCTCGCCCACGAACCGCACCCGGAACCAACCCTTCTCGCGCTGCCGACTCGAGGGGCCGGACCCGGCCTTGGGACTTCCCAGTCTCAGCAGCGCGTTCCGCGTCGGTGCGAGCTGCGCGAGCGCGAGCGCCGCGCCAGCCCCCGCGGTCATCGCAGCCAGGGTCGACAGCCGCTCGAGCACCAGGTATTGGCTGTAGGTAAACGCAGGCCCGTAGCGCTCGAGCGCCCTCGCCGAGCGCAGCACGGTTTGGGGGTCGATCGTCGGCAGCGAGACAACCCAGCCGCCCAGCCCTCCGGCTGACTGGTCGCGGTGCGGGCCACGGACCGCGCCCTGCACACGGCGTCTGGGACCGGCTTCCTGACAGCCGTTGCGTCCCTGCGGGCAAGCTTCGCGACTGCGCCGCTCACGCGCCGCCCACGCGCTTTGTCGCCTGCGCGCCATGTTGTTGATCGCTGTCTCATAGGTGCCGCCCGAGATGCTTCCCCCCACTCTGACGAAGCCCTCGAGGGTGAGTGGGACGCCTTCGGGAAGCCGCGAGACGGTATAGAGCGCCCCAAGGTCGTAGGGGATCGAGTCAAAGCCGCATGAGTGCACGATTCGCGCGCCGGTCCGACACGCCTGTTCGTGGTGACGTAGCCACATCAAATCCACGAACTCAGGTTCGCCAGTGAGGTCCACGTAGTCGGTCCCGGCGGCTGCACACGCGGCGACGGGTGCCTCGCCATAGAGGACGTACGGACCCACCGTCGTGATGAGGACCTTGGTTGACTCGGCGACCAAGTCAATGGACCGGCTGTCGCTCACGTCGGCTTCCAGCAGCACGACGTCCGCGCACCGCTCGTCGATCTCCGCCAAGCGACCGCGAACAGCCTCCAGCTTCCCGCGATTGCGACCCGCCAGCGCCCAGCGCGTGACGGGCGGGGCCGTGCCGACGGGGGCTGTTGCCGGCAGGTCTGTTGCGGGCCGGCCTGAGGTGGTCGGCAGGCCTGGTGCCGGCGGGGCGTTGCGCGCGAGGTACTCGGCCGCCAGCCCGCCGGTGAACCCGGTGGCACCCAGCAGGACGATGTCATATGGACGATCGCTCACTCAGCGGCTGCTCACTCAGCGGCTGCGATTCCGCGCGCGAGCGTGATCGCATCCTGCGGTCCGACCCCGGCTTTCGCCGCCACCCAGCATGCGACCGGGGCCGCAACGCGCTCGGAGGAGTGCGCCGCCACGCCGGCCAGCTCCAGGAGCGCCTCGAGCTCGTCCGGCGTAGGCGCGGGGGTCCCGAGCTCGCCGGCGAAGGCGTCGATCCAGTCCTTTGCGTTCATGTCGCCGCGATCATGGCAGGAAGTCTGCTCGGACCCCCGAACGTGATGGCGCAGGCGCACCATGGACGCCAGGAGCGCTCCGGTGCGATGCCATCCGTGCGCTCGACACGCAGCGGGACGACTACCGCCCTCGCACGAGCCAACGGACCCTAATCCCCGCCTCCTCGGCCACCCGGAACTCCGGATCGCCGGTCAGGACCGGGCAGCCGAGCATCGAAGCTGCACCGGCGCCAAAGGCATCCGCGTAGCTCAGGCCGCCGCGGGCCTTGATCGTGGCCGCGCGGCGGGCCAGGTTCTTGTCTACTGCAAGCCACCGCACTGGGACCCCGTCTCCAGGCCGCTCTTGCGCACGAAGGTTCGCCCACGCTTCGTCCGCCGCGGCAGCGCCGTGGCTGCGTTCGATTGTGTAGGCAACCTCCCCCAGCCCCACGATGGTCATCCACGGCTCGCCGTTGCGAAGAACCTCCTCCACTTCCTCCCAGCCCGTCTCCTCGCCAAGGAAGGCCAGCACGGCGTGCGCATCGAGCACGACTCGCTCAGCCATCCTCTCGCTCTCGGTCGAGCGCTCGCTCGGCGAGCAACGCATCGGTCAGGCGGCCCGTCATCGACCGGAAGCGGCCGTGAAGCAGATCCAAGGTGAGGAGAGGCCTGGGGATGAGGTCGCCATCGCGCTCCAGCCACAAAACTTTCGTGCCGGGCGGAAATCCATAGCGCGCCCGCAGCGGCTCGGGGATCGTGACCTGACCTTTTGGGTTGACAGTTGTGATCATCGGTATTACCTCGATACTTAGGGGGCCGGCTCCGGCGGAACGGTCGCCGCTTTGACCACCTTGGGCCCCAGCGGATTGGCTCCGGTCGACATCGGTGGCATGAGCGTCTTCAGCTGGGGCGCGATGCTCAGTCCCCGCGGCGTCAGGAGACGCTGGAGGGCCGCGAGCAGCGCGTCGAGGACGAATGCGAGCACGCAGATCACGAGCGTCGCCCCGATCAGCCCGGAGAGGTGGTAGTCGGGCTGGTTGAGGACGATATTTCCGAGGCCTCCCCCGCCCGCGAGCCCCGCGAGCGTCGCCGTCGCGATTACGAATACGCTCGCCGAGCGGATGCCCGCGAAGATTAGCGGCCAGGACAGCGGCAGCTCGATCCGCGTCAGGATCTGGCGTTCGTTCATGCCCATCCCGCGCGCGGACTCGACGGCGTCCGGATCGACGTTGCCGACGGCGGTGAGGGCGTTGGTGAGGATCGGTGGGATCGCGAGCGCCACGAGCGCTACCTGGACGTTGACGGGGCTCAGCCCGAGAAGATCGAAGCCGATCGCGATCAGGGCCAGGCTGGGGATCGCCCGTAAGACGTTGGCGATGTTGACCGCGAGCACCGAGCCGCGGTGGCGATGGCCGAGGTAGACGCCCGCGGGCAGCGCGAGGACCAGGGCGACCGCCATCGCCAAGGCACAGATCGCGAGGTGGCCGAGCGTCTTCGACACCAGTAGGCCGGAGTTGTGGGAGTAGAAGTGGACGAGCTTGCTCATTTGGTCCTTCTCCCTGCCCGCAGCCAGGGGGTCGCCAGGCGCTGGGCGAGGACGATCAGCAGGTCGGCGAGCAGCGCGAGCGCGATCGCCAGTACGCAGGCGCCGATCAGTTCGGTGCTGTCGTTGCCGGTCGAGATCGCATTGAAGATCTGCGCCCCCAGCCCCAAGGGCGTGATGTAAGCGGCGATCGCCGCCAGCGAGATCGTCGTCACCGTGGCGACGCGCAGTCCGGCGATGATCGCCGGCAGGGCCAGGGGCAGCTCGATTCGCAGCAGCGCCTGGCGGCGGGTGAAGCCCATTCCGGTCGCCGCTTCCCTGGCCTCGGCGGGCACCTCGCGCAGGCCGGTCAGGATGTTGCGGAACAGGACCAGCAGCGTGTAGGAGACCAGCGCGATCTCGATGCTCAGCAGCCCGAGGCCGGTGATCGGGACCATGATCTGAAAGAACGCGATGCTCGGAATCGTGTAGAAGAACGCTGACGCGTTGGCAAACGGCATTTCCAGGCGCCCGAAGCGGTGGGTCAAGAGCGCGGCGGCCATGGCGATCGCGAACCCCAGCGCGATCGCGATCGCCGTCATCTCGACGTGCTCTCCAACCCGGGGCAGGAACCGTGAGCTGAAGTTCGTCACGAACCAGTGCAGGCAGAAGGTCCCGTTGGCGCGGATGCAGGGGTCGCCCGCGCCGTAGCTCGGTATCACCACGGAGCCGGCCGCACCGAACGGCAAGGCCATCGGCGCGCTCATCGGCGTGGCCCCTTTCTCTGGGCGTAATCGTCGCGTAGCATTTGACCGACGGCGTCAAGCGTCAGGTAGCCGCGGAGCCTGCCGTCGCCGTCGTCGACCGCCAGGGCGCCGGCGCCCTCGGTGAGCATCAACGAGAGCGCGTCGCGCAGGGTCACCCGCGGACCGGCGTGAGGCGCATCCTGCCGGTCGGCCGTGCTCGGCTCCAAGGCGCCGACCTCGGCTAGCCGGCGCAGCCCGAGACGCTTGAGGCCGCGGTCGGCGCCGACGAAGTCCGCGACGAACTGGTCGCACGGGCTCGCGAGCAGCGCCTCGGGAGTGTCGTACTGGGCCAGCCGGCCGCCTTCGCGCAGCAGGCAGATGCGGTGGCCCATCTTGATCGCCTCGTCGATGTCGTGGGTGACGAAGATGACGGTCTTCTGCACCTGGCGATGCAGGCGCAGGAAGTCGTCCTGAAGGCGCTCGCGGGTGATCGGGTCGATCGCGCCGAAGGGTTCGTCCATCAGCATCAGCGGCGGGTCGGCGGCCATCGCCCGCGCCAGCCCCACGCGCTGGCGCTGACCGCCGGAGAGCTCGGCCGGGTAACGCGCGGCATACTCCTCGTGGTCAAGCCCGACCAGGTCGAGCAGCTCGTCGGCGCGAGTGCGCATGCGCGACTTCTGCCAGCCCAGCAGGCGCGGAACGGTGGAGACGTTCTCCCGCACGGTCATGTGGGGGAAGAGTCCGATCTGCTGGATCACGTACCCGATGCCGCGGCGCAGCTCAATGGCATCCAGCGCGTTGACACTCGTCCCGTCGATGGTTATGTCGCCTTCGGTGATCGGGATCAGGCGGTTGACCATCTTCATCGCGGTCGTCTTGCCCCCGCCCGAGGGCCCGATCAGCACGCAGATCTCACCCGCTGGGACCTCGAACGAGAGGTCGTCGATCGCCGGGCGGTCACTGCCCGGATAGTTCTTGGTTACGTGGTCGAAGACGATCTCGGCCGCCACCGAGGACGCCTGCGCCCTCGGCGAGGACGCCTCGGTCATCGCCGCACCGCCCCGGCCCCAACGGCCGCCGACGCGCTCATCGCTGCAACTCCGGCACTACCGACGGCCGGCGAGCTCATCGCCGCGCCCCGGCCCCGACGGCCGCCGGCGAGGTCATGACCGCACCCGGGGCCCCCCGGGGGCACCAGCAGCTCCGTAACCGGCCGCACGCTGCATGTAAACATAGTGTAAACGCAAGCGATGTCATGATATTCGCGATCGTTGCGCAAGATTTCAAGACTGAGTTTGCCAACTGAGGAGAGGGAGCTATGAAGAAGTCGAAGCGAGGGTCGCCAAGGTCCATGTCCAGGCTCGGTCTGGGGTTCGCGGTCGCCGTCTGCGCCGCGGTCACGCTGGCCCGTGCGGCAGCAGCAGCTCGAGTACATCTACGAAGGGGACCACCAAGACGGCCCCCATCGGCACGGCTGGCGCGACGAGTGCCACAGGGCCCGGCAAGGGCAAGCCAGCGATCACGATCGGGGACAAGAACTTTACCGAGGAGTACATCCTCGGCGAGCTCTACGCGCAGGCGTTGCGGGCTAAGGGCTACCACGTCACCGTCAAGAGCGACATCGGAAGCTCGGAGATCATCGACAAGGCGCTCACAAGCGGTCGGATCCAGATGTACCCCGAGTACGTGGGCACGATCCTTTCGGTCGTCGCCGGCCAGAACGCCCAGCCGGCCTCCGAGGCGGCGACCTATGCGGCAGCCAAGCGCTTTGAGAACAAGCGCGGGTTCGCGCTGCTGAGTGCGACGCCGTTCTATGACAGCAACGCCATCGCCACGCTTCCGGCCTACGCCAAGAAGTACCATTTGATCAAGATCTCAGACCTCAAGAACGTCGGAGCCTTCAGCTACGCCGACACGCCTGAGAACCTCAACCGGATACAGGGCGCGGCGGGCCTCCGGAAGGCCTATGGCCTCACCAAGCTCAAGTTCGTGCCGCTGGCAATCGGGCTTCAATACCCGGCACTGGAGAAGGGCAACGTCCAGACCGCCGACGTGTTCAGCACCGACGCGCAGCTCAGCCAGGTCAAGCTGACGATCCTGACCGACAACAAGCACATCTTCGGCTTCCAGAACGTCGCTCCGGTGGTCAACGAGAAGGTCCTGAAGGCCGAAGGGCCCGCGTTTGCGCAGATCCTCAACGCAGTCAGCGCCAAGCTCACGACCCCCGCGATCCAGTCGATGAACGCCGCCGTGACCTTCAACAAGGATCTCCCGGCGTCCGTGGCGGGCAAGTTCCTGAAGGCCAACGGCCTCGGGTAAACGACGATCTGACGCCCCCGGTCGAGACGTTCGCCAACGAGTAGCGGCCGGCGGGCGAACCGGGTTGCGATTGCATTCGGCGGCCGGCCCGCGGGCCGGCCGCCGCGCAGGCTTCAGCGGTTGGGATAGCGCAAGCGCGCTCACAAGTCGACAATCAACCGCGCCGCTGAGGCGAGTGTCGCCTGAGTGTCGATATCCGCGCTCCACACGGCAGTCGCCCGGCGGAAGGCCACGAGTGTCGAGTGCTGGCGCCCCCTGGAAGACCGCGTGTGCCGCGTCGATGGCGCCGCTGAGACTCCGGCCTCCAGAGCCACGCAGGTCTTCCTGGCCGCGCGCGTCAGGTGCCCGGCCCGTGGCGAGCGCTACGGTTTGAGCACTACCGATAGGAGATCGACTTGAGCAACAAGACCTATGTGATCGGCGTCGGGATGACGAAGTTCGCCAAGCCGGGGACCAAGGAGGGCGACTATCCCGACTGGGCCAAGGAGGCGGCCGAGAAGGCGCTGGCGGATGCCCGCATCCCCTACGAGGCCGTCGAGCAGGTGTATGCCGGCTACGTCTACGGCGACTCGACCTACGGCCAGCGCGCCGTATACGGGCTGGGGCTGACCGGGATCCCGGTCCTGAACGTCAACAACAACTGCTCCACCGGGTCCAGTGCGCTGTTCCTCGCGCGCCAGGGCGTCAAGGGTGGACTTGTCGACTGCGCGCTCGCGGTCGGTTTCGAGAAGATGGAGCGCGGATCGCTGGGCATGAAGTACACCGATCGCACGCAGGCGATGGACAAGCACATCGCCAGGATGTCTGAGATCCGGGACCCCGAGCCCTCGCCGTTCGCCCCGCAGATGTTCGGCAACGCCGGCCGGGACCACATGCAGAAGTACGGCTCGGAGCCCAAGCACTTTGCGTGGATCGCGTGGAAAAACCACAAGCACTCCACAGGCAACCCATATGCTCAGTTCCAGACCGAGTACACGCTGCAGGAAATCGAGGACGCGACCATGATCCACGAGCCGCTGACCAAGCTGCAGTGCTCGCCGACCTCCGACGGCGCGGGCGCCGCGATCGTCGCGAGCGAGCGGTTCGTCGACGAGCACGACCTGTGGGACCAAGCAATCGAGATCGCCGGTCAGGCGATGGTCACCGACCTCGAGAGCACGTTCGACGAGACCGCCGACTGCATCAAGATCGTCGGCTACGACATGAGCAAGGAAGCGGCGCGGCTCTCATACGAGGAGGCACAGGTCGGCCCGCACGACGTCCAGGTGATCGAGCTCCACGACTGCTTCAGCACAAATGAGCTGATCACATACGAGGCGCTCGGGCTCGCGCCCGAGGGCGAGGGCCACAAGCTCGTCGAGGCGCAGGCGACCACCCACGGCGGCTCGGGCCCGGTCGTCAACCCGAGCGGCGGGCTGATCTCCAAGGGCCACCCGCTCGGCGCCACCGGCCTGGCCCAATGCTCGGAGCTGACCTGGCAGCTACGCGGTCAGGCCGATCAGCGCCAGGTGCCCGGCGTCGAGGTCGCGCTACAGCACAACATCGGCCTCGGCGGCGCCGCGGTCGTGAGCATCTACAGAAGGGCGGCATGAGCATGGCAACGACGACGCCTGAACAGGCGGGCGATACGGATGGTGCCGCGAGCTCGATCGTGGTCGAGAACCCCGCCACCGGCGAGGTGCTGGCACGGCTGCCGGCATGCACGCCAGAGGCTCTGGTGGAGATGGCTGCGCGCGCGCGTCGCGCGCAGCCCGGCTGGCAGGCGCTCGGATTCGGCGGGCGCGCAAAGGTGCTGCGCCGCGCGCAGAAGTGGATGCTTCACAACGCCGAGCGCGTGCTCGACACGATCGTCGCGGAGACCGGAAAGACCCGCGAGGACGCGTCCCTCGCCGAACTGAGCTACGGCGCGAACGCATTCGGGTTCTGGGCCAAGCGGGCTCCGAAGTACCTCGCCGACGAGAAGGTGCGCACCCGCTCGCCCTTCCTGCTCGGCCGTAAGCTGATCGTCCGCTACGAGCCGGTCGGCCTGGTCGGCGTGATCGGCCCCTGGAACTACCCGTTCACCAACACCGTGGGCGACGCGATCCCAGCGCTGGCCGCCGGCAACGCGGTGATCGTCAAGCCCTCGAGCGTGACGCCGATGACGTCGCTGCTGATCGAGGACTGCCTGCGCGCGTGCGAGATCCCGCAGGATGTCTTCCAGGTCGCGGTGGCACGCGGCAGCTTGGGCGGTGAACTGGTCGATCTCGTCGACTTCGTCATGTTCACCGGCTCGACGCAGACCGGCAAGCAGGTGATGGAGCGCGCGGCCAAGACGCTCACACCGGTCTCACTCGAGCTCGGGGGCAAGGACTCGATGATCGTGCTGGCCGACGCCGACCTGAAGCGGGCCGCCAACGCGGCGGTCTTCTGGTCGATGCACAACACCGGCCAGACGTGCATCTCGGTCGAGCGGGTGTACGTCGAGGCGCCTGTCTACGAGCGGTTCGCGTCGCTGGTGGCCGGCAAGGTGCACGACCTGCGCCAGGGAGTCCCGGGCGCCTTCGGGAGCGTCGATGTCGGCTCGTTCACCAATCCTCCGCAGGCGGACATCGTGGAGTCCCACGTCAGGGACGCGGTGCAGAAGGGCGCGCGGGTGCTGGCGGGGGGCAGCCGGGTGGTCTCGGACGGCACGTTCTTCCAACCGACCGTGCTCGCCGACGTCGACCACTCGATGGAGTGCATGCGCGAGGAGACGTTCGGGCCGACGCTACCGATCATGAAAGTCTCAGGGGCGCAGGAGGCCGTCCGCCTCGCCAACGACTCGCCCTACGGGCTCCAGGCCTCGGTGTTCACCAAGGACCTCCAGAAAGGCGAAGCGATGGCGCGTGAGATCGAGACCGGGGTGGTCGTGATCAACGACTGCTGCGTCAACTACGTAGCCCTGGAGGTGCCGATGGGCGGCTGGAAGACCTCGGGCCTCGGCATCCGTCACGGCGCGGAGGGGATCCGCAAGTACACCCGGCGCCAGACGATCCTCGTCACGCGCTTCGCGCTCAAGAAGGACCTCTACATGTATCCGTCCTCGAAGGGTGCCAGCAAGCTCCTGGTGAGGGCGATGAAGCTGATCTACGGCCGGGGCGATCGTGAGTAGGGAGGCGGAGGGATTGGGACCTGCTGCGGGCCGCGAGCGGCATCACCCTGGTCCAATGCTCTCTACTCTCTACGGTCACCGTCGAGATCGGCAGCTCGAGGGCTGAGAGCTCGCCTAGGAGGTTGGTGTTTTTCGGGCGGCTCCGTCCGATCCTCAAGTCATGCTTGAGGGTATGAGCCTTGGACTTTCTCCCCGCCAGTCGGATCTGTTTGTGACGACGACGAGCTTCTGCGAGGGC
>JAABUX010001011.1_pt1 | contig 44696 bp, 39 predicted proteins | sample 5561851 | NCBI WGS metagenome assembly JAABUX01 (sample SAMN10711883, study PRJNA513361) | rock metagenome | isolation source: Antarctica rocks | place: Antarctica: Victoria Land, Richard Nunatak red sandstone | collected 2016-01-03 | reverse complement strand
GCCGCGCGATCGCCGAGCAGCTTGCGGCGTCGGACCCGGGGGTGTCGGCGTTCGTCGAGGCGTCGGCCGGGTCGGGCAAGACCAAGCTGCTGACGGACCGGATCCTGCGGCTGATGCTGGCCGGCGCGGAGCCGTCGAAGATCCAGTGCCTGACGTTCACCAAGGCGGCGGCGGCGGAGATGGCGCTGCGGCTGCAGGATCGGCTCGGCGGCTGGGCGGTGCTGGACGACGCGGCGCTGGATGGCGAGTTGGCGGAGTTGCGGGTCGCGTCGGGCGCCAAGACGCGCGAGGCAGCGCGGGCGCTGTTCGCGCGCGTGCTCGACCTGCCGGGCGGGATGCGGATCGGCACCATCCACGCATTCTGCCAATCGCTGCTGCGGCGGTTTCCGATCGAGGCGGACATCTCGCCGCACTTCCAGCTCGTCGAGGACGCGGACGCGCTGGCGACGATGGACCGGGCGCGCGAGGGCGTGCTGGTGGGGGCGGACCCGGCGCTGCTGCGCACGCTGGCCGGGCTCACCAAGGCCGACCAGTTCGGCTTCCTGGTGCAGGAGCTGGACGGCGAGCGGGAGCGGATGGCGCCGCTGCTGGACCTGGCCGAGCCGGTGCTGGCCGAGAGCGTGCGCCGGGCGTGCGGCGCCGAGGCCCGGTCCGAGGCGGCGTTGATGGAAACAGCCGTCGCGTGGCCCGGCGAGGCGGCGATGCGGGCAGCGTTGCAGGTCTGCGACACGAACGGCAGCCCGACCGTGCACGCCCATGTCGGGCCGATGCTGGATTGGCTGGCGCAACCGGCCGAGATCCGGGTCGCGCGCTGGGATGGTTGGTGCGACGGGCTGTTCAAGCGGGACGGCGAGCCGCGCACGCAGCGCCCGTTCGTCAACACCAAGACGGCCGACAAGCATCCGGAGGTGATGCTGGCCGTGGTGGACGAGCAGGTGCGCGCGTTGGACATCCTGGCGGACCTGCGGGCGGTGCGGACGGCGGAGGCGACGACGGCGATGCTGCGCCTGGCGATCCCGATCCTGCGCGCCTATGCCGGGCGCAAGGACGAGTTGGGCCTGCTCGACTACGGCGACCTGATCGGGCGGACGACGACGCTGCTGCACGATCCCGGCGCGGCCTGGGTGCTCTACAAGCTCGATGGCGGCATCGACCACCTGCTGCTCGACGAGGTGCAGGATACCGCGCCGCAGCAATGGCGGGTCGCGCATCAGTTGACGGAGGAGTTCTTCGCCGGCCTCGGAGCCTACGGGGCGGAGCAGGCGCCGGCGCGGAGTTTCTTCGCGGTCGGCGATCCCAAGCAGAGTATCTACTCGTTCCAGGGCGCCGACCGCGACGAGTTCAGCCGCTCGAAGCAGGAGATGAGCTACCGAGTCGATGGCTCCGGGCAGCGCTGGCTCGACGTGACGCTCGACGTGTCGTTCCGCTCGACCGCGCCGGTGCTGGAGCTGGTGGACGCCGTGTTCGCCGAGCCGCCGGCGAGCGAGGGCGTGTCGGACGGGCGGTTGCAGCACTTTCCGGACCGGGTGGGCGATGCCGGCCGGGTCGAGCTGTGGCCGCTGGCGCCGGTGCCGGAGCCGCCGGACGTGCCGGCCTGGACGGTGCCGTCGACCAATCTGGGCCTGGTCTCGGCGCCGCAGCGCCTGGCCGAGGGGATCGCGCATTGGGTCGCCGACGCGATCGCGCGCGGCGAGGAGCTGCCCAGCAAGGGCCGCGCGCTCACGGCGGGCGACGTGCTGATCCTGGTGCGGCGGCGGACGGATTTCGCGCGCAACGTGGTGCGGGCGCTGAAGGCGCGCGGCGTCGCGGTGGCCGGGCTCGATCGGCTGGTGTTGACCGAACAGGCGGCGGTGCAGGACCTGCTGTCGGCGTGCGACGCGGTGCTGCTGCCGGGCGACGACCTCGCGGTCGGCTGCGTGCTGACCTCGCCGCTGGGCGGGCTGTCGCAGGAGAGCCTGATGGAGCTGGCGGCGGAGCGCCGGTCGACGCTGTTCGACGCGCTACGGACGCGGGCCGCCGAGCGGCCGGATTGGGCCGAGGCGTGGCGGTTCCTGTCGGCGCTGGCCGCAAGGGCCGACTACGTGACGCCGCACGCGCTGCTGGCCGAGGCGCTCGGGCCGCTCGGCGGGCGGGCGCGACTGCTGGCGCGATTGGGGCCCGAGGCAGCCGAGCCGCTCGACGAATTGCTGGGCGCCGCACTCGACTACACGGCGCTGCACCCGCCCTCGCTGCAGGGCTTCGTGCATTGGCTGCGGCAGTCGGGCGCCACGATCAAGCGCGAGGCCGGCGGCGCGGGCGGCGCGGTGCGGGTGATGACCGCGCACGGCGCCAAGGGGCTGCAGTCGCCGCTGGTGATCCTGCCGGACACGACGGCGCTGCCGCCCGACAACGAGCGCTTCGTCTGGGCCGACGACCCGGTCACATCACGCCAGATCCCGATCTGGACGCCGCGGAAGGAGTTCCGCTGCGCCCGCGTCGAGAAGCTCCGCGCGGGCGACCGGGCGCGACAGATGCAGGAGCACAACCGGCTGCTCTACGTCGCGCTGACGCGGGCGGAGGATCGGCTGATCGTCTGCGGTTGGGAGACACGGCGCGCGATGGCCGACGAGAGCTGGTACGCGGTGGTCGCACGCGCGTTCGGCGCGATCGGCGCGCAGCCGGCCCGGTCCGAGCTCGGATGGGGCGGCGACATGCTGATCGCCGAATGCCCGCAAACCCGGCCGGCGCAAACGCGGGACCGGGTCACGGTCGGCGATGCGGCGGCGCTGCCGGCCTGGGCAGGACGGCCCGGAGACTGGCGCCCGGCGCCGCCCCCCTCCGAGCCCGCGCTGCCGACGCCGTTGGCGCCGAGCCGGCCGGACGATGTCGCTTTCGGCCCCATCCCCCGCGTGCTGTCGCCCCGCACCGCGCGGGACCGGTTCGGCCGCGGCACGCTGGTGCATGAGTTGCTGCAGCATCTGCCCGCGCTACCGTCGCCGCGATGGCGGGAGGCGGCGCTGGCGCATCTGCGGCGGCAAGGGCTCGGCGAGGTCGAGGCGGCCGCGCTCGCCGAGCAGGCGATGGCCGTCCTGCAGCATCCCGAGCTCGCGCCGCTGTTCGGCCCGGCCGGACGCGCCGAGCAGCCGATCACCGGGCTGGTGCGCGGCACGGTGATCACCGGCAAGGTCGATCGCCTCGCGGTGCTGGACGACGAGATCCGCCTCGTCGACTACAAGACCGGGCGCGAGCCGCCGGCCGATGTGGCCGACACGCCGGTGCTCTACGTGCGCCAGCTCGCGGCCTATCGCGCCGTGATGCAGGCGCTCTATCCCGGCCGCCCGGTGCGGTGTGCGCTGGTCTGGACCCATGGCCCGGCCGTCGTGACGCTGCCCCCTGACCTGCTCGATCAGCACGCGCCCGGAGCTTGACCGCGCTCGCGAAACTGCCCACCTGTGGGGACTGAAACAGGAGAGTTCGGACATGGGCGACAACACGATTGCCGTGGACGACAGCAGCTTCAAGGCGCAGGTGCTGGACAGCAAGGAGCCCGTGCTGGTCGATTTCTGGGCGGATTGGTGCGGGCCGTGCAAGATGATCGCGCCGGCGATCGAGGAGATCGCGGCCGAGTACAAGGGCAAGCTCACCGTGGCCAAGGTGAATATCGACGATAATCCGATGTCGCCGAACACCTATGGCGTGCGCGGCATTCCGACGCTGATCCTGTTCAAGGATGGGAAGCCGGCCGCGGTTCGGGCCGGGGCGGCGCCGAAGAGCGAGCTGAAGAGCTGGGTCGCCAGTTCGCTTTGATCCGGGTGGCTTCATGACGGCCGCCGCGGTGTGCGGCGGCCGTCCGCAATTCCGGGGCTGGATCGCCGCCCCGATGGTCCGTCAGGTCGTACGCTGAGCGCATGGTAAGTCCTTTCTCGTCGGACGATTTGGGCCGCATTTTCGACGCCCGGACGCTGACCCGTGGCCGCAGCCTGGTGCTGCTCGGCGCGGTCGAGGTGGCGCTCGATGATGGCGCGCTGACGGCAGTGGTCGATCATGCCGGGTTCCAGCGCCGGGCGACGATCGGGGCGTCGGTGTTTGCGCGCCGGGTCGTGTTCGACAATGAGTGCAGTTGCGGGCTGAAGGGGTGTGTGCATACGGCCGCGGCGTGTCTGGCGGCGCTCGATCGCTTTCCCGAATTGCGCAAGCCGGTGCAGAAGACGATGTTCGATACGCTGGCGACCGAAGCGGGGCCGGAGCGAATGGTGCTCGCCTTCGAGTTGGCGCCGGGCTCGCTGCCGGCCGCGTGCACGGTGACGACGCTGTTGATCGGGGAGCGCTCGGGCAAGCGCGAGGAGACGAGCCCGGCGCGGATCCTGGCCGACCGGGTAGGGCCTGAATCGAACCGGATCATGGCCAAGATGCTGGGCGGCGGTGACGAGGGGCGGATCGACGTCGCGCCCGGTCTCGTGACGTCGCTGCTGGGATTGCTGGCGCGGATCGGGCGCGGCCGGTGGCACGCGAACGGCAGGCCGCTGACGCTGGGCGAGGAGCGATCGTTCCAAACCGACTCCGCCCCATCGCTGCCGCCCAAGTCGGCGGTAATCATCGGCGATAGCGGGCCGTGGTATGTGGACGGAGCGACCGGCGCGGTCGGCCGCATCCGCCTGCGGCCGGGACGCGCTGCGCCCGCCCCCGTCGCCACGCCGATGCCCACGCCGACGCCGGGGCGACCGGCCCCGCCCCGTTCCGCCCTGGCCCGTTCCGCCCCGCCCCGAGCGGCGCCACGCGGTGCGGTCCGGACGGCAGCCAAAGCGGCGTCGCCTGCGCGGACGCCGCCATCCCGTCCTTCTACGCCGCGACCGAGCGAGCCGGTGATCCTCGAGCGGGCCTGCACGCCGGTGTTGCGGCTGCGTCGGATGGATTGTCCGGACGATTACGGACGCATTGCGCCGGTCGACGCGCTGACGCTCGATTTCGATTATGACGGTGTGTTGGTTCCCGCCGATGACGACCGGCAGTTCGTGCGCGTGCCGGTGCCGGGTCAGCCGCCGGGCTTCGTGCGGCGCGACCGCGATGGCGAGGCGCAGGCGTTGGCCGCGTTGCGTCAGGACGGCTTCAATCAGATGCGCGTCGCCGAGGGCACCACCGCCAAGGGCCGCATCGTCTACGTGTATCGCGGGCGCGACGCGGCCGAGCGGTGGCAGGCGTTCGTGGGCCAGCGCGTGCCGGCGCTGGAAGCTTTGGGCTGGCGCAACCAGATCGATCGCGATTTCGGCCCTCGCGCGGTCCAATCGGTGGGCGATTACGATGTCCGCGTGAGCGATGCCGAGCGCGGACGGTTCTCGCTGGATTTCGGGATCGAGATCGATGGCGTGCGCGTGCCGTTGCTGCCGATCCTGTCGCGGCTGATCGAGCGCGGCGGGATCGACGCGGCACAGATCGCCGATGGCGAACTGGTCACCAGCCTTGAGGACGGGCGCATCCTGAAGCTGCCGGTCGAGCGGATGCGGCGCCTGCTGGCGGTGATGTCGGACCTGATCGAGGCCGCGCATCGCAGCGCCAACGACGCGCTGGTGCTGTCGGACGGCGAGGCCGTCAGCGTGCTCGACTTGGAAGACTTGCTGACGACGCGGTGGGACAACCAGGCCGCGATCTCTTCGTTTGCGGAACGGTTTCGCAGTCCGGCCGAACTGCCGCCGCCCGCGTTGCCGGAGACCTTCACCGCCGATCTGCGCGGCTATCAGGCGATCGGCGTGTCCTGGCTACAGCATCTGCGCGCGCATGATTTGGGCGGCTTCCTCGCCGACGACATGGGGCTCGGCAAGACGGCGCAGACCATTGCGCACTTGGCCATCGAACACGCCGAGGGCCGCCTCGATCGCCCGGCGCTGATCGTCGTGCCGACGAGCCTGGTCAGCAACTGGCAGGCGGAGATGACCAAGTTCGCGCCGAGCTTGCGCGTCGAGATCCTGCACGGGACCGACCGGCACGCCCGTCGCGCGACGATCGATCGCGCGCACGTGGTGATCACGACCTACACCGTGCTTGCGCGTGACATCGAGGAGATGGCGCCGCTGCTCTGGCACATCGTCGTGCTCGATGAGGCGCAGGTGATCAAGAGCCCGGATTCGAAAGCGACACGGGCGGTCTGCCGGCTCGAGACGCGGCATCGGCTGTGTCTATCCGGCACGCCGATCGAGAACAATCTGCAGGAATTATGGAGCGAGTTCGCGTTTCTGATGCCGGGATTGTTGGGGAATCGCAAGAGCTTTTCCAAGCGGTTTCGCACCCCGATCGAGAAGAACAACGACCTGCTGCGACGCTCGCAACTGGCGCGGCGGATCCGCCCGTTCCTGTTGCGGCGGACGAAGTCGGAGGTGGCGAGCGATTTGCCGCCGAAGCACACGATTTTGCGGCGGATCAATCTCGGCCCCGAGCAACGCGAACTCTACGACGCGATCAGCGGCACGTTGAGCGAAGAAGTGCGCGAGCAGATCAAGGGGCTGAGCGCCGCCCAGGGCCGCATCGTCGTGCTCGACGCGCTACTCAAGCTGCGCCAGCTTTGTTGCGATCCTCGACTATTGAAGATGCCGTCGGCGCGGTCGGTCGAGACCTCGAGCAAGCTCGACGACCTGCTCGAAATGCTGAACGAAATGATCCCCGAAGGCCGTCGGATCCTACTCTTCTCGCAGTTTACGTCGATGCTCGACCTGATGAAGCCGCGCCTGCGCGAGGCGGGAATCGGCTTCGTCGAGTTGCGCGGCGATACGCGCGACCGGGCCGAGCCGGTGCGCGCGTTCGAGGCCCGCGAGGTGCCGTTGTTCCTGATCAGTCTGAAGGCTGGCGGCCGCGGGCTGAACCTTACGTCGGCCGACACCGTCATTCACTACGATCCATGGTGGAATCCCGCGGCCGAGGAACAGGCGTCCGACCGCGCCCATCGCATCGGCCAAGACAAGTCGGTCTTCGTCTACAAGCTCATCGCGGCCGATACGGTCGAGGATCGGATCGTCGAGTTGCAGCAGCGCAAGACGGACCTGGCCAATATCGCACTCGGCGACGAGGGCGATCTGCAGGCGCTCGAGCTCGACGATCTCGACTACCTGTTCGGCAACCGCGACCTGCTAGCCGCCGCCTGATGGCGCTGTCCTGGTGGCAGGGCGGCGTCGTCTACCAGGTCTATCCACGATCGTTCCAAGATAGCGACGGAGATGGCACCGGGGATTTGAAGGGGACGATCGCGCGGTTGGAGCACCTCGCATGGCTCGGCGTCGATGCGGTGTGGCTGTCCCCGATCTATCCCTCGCCGATGACCGATTTCGGCTACGACGTCGCAGATTATTGCGATATCGACCCGCTGTTCGGGACGATGGCGGATTTCACGGCGTTGCGGAACCGAGCACGGACGCTCGGCCTGAAGCTGATCCTCGACTTCGTGCCGAACCACACGTCCGAGCAACACGTGTGGTTCCAGCAAAGCCGCAGGCGCGAGGCCGGCAAGGCGGATTGGTATCTTTGGCGCGACCCGGCGCCCGGTGGCGGCCCGCCCAACAACTGGCTCTCGCATTTCGGCGGCCTCGCCTGGACATGGGATCCATTGCGGGAGCAATATTATTATCACGCGTTCCTAGCGACCCAGCCCGACCTCAATTGGCGGCACCCGGATGTGCGCCGGGCAATGACCGACGTCTTGCGCTTCTGGCTCGATCGTGGTGTCGACGGGTTCCGCGTCGACGTGATTTGGTTGCTGATCAAGGACGCCCTGTTCCGCGACAACCCGCCCAATCCCGACTGGGACGGGACACGTCTGTTCGAGAGCGTGCTGCACGTGCATACCGAGGACCAGCCGGAGGTGCACGACGTCATCGCCGAGATGCGAGCCGCGCTGGACGGCTACGGCGACCGGATCCTGATCGGCGAGATCTACCTGCCGGTGCAACGACTTGTGACGTATTACGGGCGGGATGGGCGGGGCGTGCAGCTGCCGTTCAACTTTCATCTGTTGCAGCTGCAGGACTGGTCGGCAACTGCGTTGGCTGATTTGATCACACGCTACGAGGCCGCGTTGCCGGGAGGTGCATGGCCGAATTGGGTTCTGGGCAACCATGATCGCCGCCGGGTCGCGAGCCGGGTGGGCGGGGCGCAGGCGCGGGTGGCGGCGATGTTGCTGCTGACGTTGCGCGGGACGCCGACGATTTACATGGGCGAGGAACTGGGGATGCGCGACACGCCGATCCCGGCCGCGGACCTGCGCGACCCGGCCGAGTTGCGCCAGCCCGGCCAGGGCCAAGGCCGCGATCCGGTGCGCACGCCTTTCCCGTGGGACGGCACCGCGCAACGCGGCTTCACGACAGGCACGCCGTGGCTGCCGATCGGCGACGACACGCCGCTCAGCGGCCAGCGTGACGATCCCGGCTCGGTGGTTTCGCTCTATCGGCGGCTGCTGGCGCTGCGCAGAGCGCACGCGGCGTTGTCGGAGGGAAAGATCGAGAGCGTGACCGCCACCGGCCCGGTGCTTCGATACGCGCGCACGCTAGAAGGGGTTCGGTTCGAGGTCGCCCTCAACACCGGCAGTGCGTCGGCGTCGGTCGAGGTCCCGCCCGGCACCGTGGTCGCCGACACGCATCGGTATGATCATTACGATGCCTGGCCAGCTTCTATCATTCTGCAACCGGATCAGGGGATCGTCGTTCGGTGTTGAGCGACGAGGACGACGAGGGGCCGCCGCCGCTGCCCGGTGGCAAGTTCTACATGACACCACAGGGCGAAATCAGCTTGCGGGAGCGCTTCGCCGGGCTGAAGGCGGAGCGGCACCGGGTCGTCGAGATCGTTGCGTGGGCGGCGAGCAACGGCGATCGGAGCGAGAATGCGGACTACAAGGAAGGCAAGCGCCGCTTGCGCGAAATCGACCGCCAGCTGCGCTTTATCGGACGGCGGCTCGCCGCTGCCGAAGTCATCGATCCTGCGGGCCAAACTCAAATCGACCGCGTATTCTTCGGCGCCACCGTGACCTATGTCGGCGACGACGACACGGCTCGGACCATCACGATCGTCGGAGTCGACGAGGCCGACATGGCGGTCGCCAAGGTCAGCATCGCCTCACCGATCGCCCGCGCGTTGCTGAAAGCGCGCGCGGGCGACGAGGTCAAGGTGCCGACCCCATCGGGGCCCATGACGATCGAGGTCGTCTCGATCCGTTACGGCTAGAGCAGTTCTCGACCAGGTACATCACCTGGTCGAGAATATTGCCCTTCGAAACAAAGAGCGAGAGTACTACTTCCGCGCCAAGCGTTGCGAAAGTGCTCTAATTATAATACCAAAGCTCCGGGCGTGTGACTCACAAGGCTTGCCCTGAATGGAGCCGACTCGTGGCGGTGTAAGCGCGGCGGCCGGGCCGGGTTGGGGCCGCTTGCGTCACGCTCGCGCGAGCGTGACGCAAGCCCGCCATTATGCCGCCTGGGACAACAACCGCTTCTGCCGCACCACCGCCTCGGCGATCTGCACCGCGTTCAGCGCCGCGCCCTTGCGCAGATTGTCCGACACGCACCAGAACTGCAGCCCGTGCTCGACCGTCGGGTCGCGGCGCACGCGGCTGATGTAGGTCGCGTCCTCGCCCACGCACTCGATCGGCGTGATGTAGCCGCCGTCCTCGCGATGGTCGTGCACCACGATTCCGGGGGCGGCGCGGAGCGCGTCGCGCGCCTCCTCGACCGTCACCGGGCGCTCGAACTCGACGGTGATGGCCTCGCTGTGGCCGATGAACACCGGCACGCGCACGCAGGTGGCCGCGACCTGGATATCGCCATCGAGGATCTTCTTGGTCTCGACGACCATCTTCCATTCCTCTTTGGTCGAGCCGTCGTCCATGAACCGGTCGATCTGCGGGATCACGTTGTAGGCGATCTGCTTGACGAATTGTTCCGGCGTCATGGCGTCGTTGACGTGCATCGCCTTGGACTGGGTCCAGAGCTCGTCCATGCCCTCCTTCCCAGCGCCGGAGACGGATTGGTAGGTCGCCACGACGACGCGCTTGACGCGGAACCGATCGTGCAGCGGCTTGAGTGCCAGCACCATCTGGATCGTCGAGCAGTTCGGGTTGGCGATGATCCCGCGCCTGATGCGCTCGAGCGCCTGCGGATTGACCTCGGGCACGACGAGCGGGACATCGTGCTCCATGCGGAAATGGCTGGTGTTGTCGATCACCAGGCACCCGGCGGCGGCGGCCCGTGGCGCATGCACGGCCGAAATCGCGGCGCTGGGGCTGAACAGCGCGATGTCCCAGCCCTTGAAGTCGAACGTCTCGAGGTTCTTGACCTTGAGCACCTTCTTTTCGCCGAAGCTGATCTCTTGCCCGGTCGAGCGAGCCGACGCGACGGCGGCGATCTCCGAGATCGGAAATTTGCGCTCGGCGAGCGTCTTGAGCATCTCGCGCCCGACCGCTCCGGTAGCGCCGACGACCGCGACTCTGTAGCTCATGACCCTGCTCCACTCCAAACTGGTTCGATCCGGCAGCTTTAGGCCTATTGACCGGGCGACGACAAGAAATTCAGGTGATACCCTGCCCTGACATAACCCCACGCTTGCCAAACCCTAGGACTAATTTCATAGGTTTGCCATGAGCGACGATCTCCCGTTTGGCATCCACACCCTGGTCATTCCGTTCACCTGGGAAGGTCGACGGGCCGCCAGCCCGGTCACCGGCCGCACGACCCGAATGCGCCCGGCCGGCTGGCATTATCGAAACGGTGTTCCGCTGCACCATTCGAATACTCTTCCGGACATTGAAGGCTACGATGCCGATCGTTGAGGACTTGACTGACAGTTGCCGGCTTCACGCCGCAAAGGACTACGTCGGTCTTTGCAGATTGTCGGGCGAGTAGCAGACACGCTTCGATCAAGTGACGAGAGAGCGCGAGTTCGTATCCGGACGGAATGGCGGGATCTGGAGCAACCGTCTGATCTCAGGAAAACGATATGCTGGTTTACGCCCCCACCTAACACCGGGGATCGCGATCGTTCCGGCAGGCGTCAGAGTAAAGCCGCCAAGCGTCAACCGCCGAGATACGCCGCGACCACGGCCGGGTCCGCGGCGACCTCGGACGCCTTGCCCGCCAGCACGATCCGGCCCGTCTCCAGCACATACGCCTCATCGGCCACGTCGAGCGCCGCGGACGCGTTCTGCTCGACCAGCAGCACCGTCGTGCCCTCGCGCTTGAGGTCGGCGATGATGGCGAAAATCTCGTCGACGAACAGCGGCGCCAGACCCATGCTCGGCTCGTCGAGCAGCAGCAGCTTCGGCCCGCCCATCAGAGCGCGGCCGATTGCCAGCATCTGCTGCTCGCCGCCCGAGAGCGACCCGGCCAGTTGCGCCAGCCGCTCGCGCAACCGCGGAAACCGCTCCAACACGCGGTCGCGCCGCCGCCCGATCTCGCCGCGGTCGGCCACCAAATAGGCCCCGAGCTGCAAATTCTCGTCCACCGTCAGCCCGGCGAAACACTGCCGCCCCTCCGGCACATGCAGCAGCCCGGCCGCCGCTGCCCGATACGCCGGCCACCCCGCGATCTCCGTCCCCGCCAGCCGAACCGAGCCCGAGCGCGGCCGGATCAGGCCCGAAACCGCCCGCATGATTGTCGTCTTGCCCGCCCCGTTGGCGCCGAGCAGCGCCACCACGGCCCCCGCCGGCACCGACAGGCTCACCGAATGCACCGCCTCGGTCCGCCCATAGCGCACGCACAGGTCGGCGATCTCGAGCCCGCTCATCCCGCGCCCCGGATCCCGGCCTTGGCCCCTGCCGCCAGCCGGGCGGCGACCTTCGGGCCGAGATAGGCCTCGATCACGCCCGGGTCCTGCCGCGCCGCGGCCGCCGGGCCGTCGAATATCCTGCGACCGAAGTTCAGCACCGTGACGCGATCGGCGATGTCCATCACGAACCCCATGTCGTGCTCGACCAGCATGACCGTCGTCGCCGTCTCGCGCAGCCGGCGGACCAGGACGCCGAGCGCCTCCGTCTCGGCCGGATTCATGCCCGCGGCCGGCTCGTCGAGCAGCAGCAGAAGCGGCTCGGGCGCCAACGCGCGCGCAATCTCGAGCCGCCGCTGGTCGCCATAGGACAGCCCGGCCGCGCGCAGGTCCGCCTTGTCGGTCAGCCCCACGAATTCGAGCGCGTCGCGCGCCCGCGCCACCGCCCGGCGCTCCTCGGCGCGAAAATGCCGCGTGCGGAACAGCACCGACCCGAGCCCCGCATGGGTGCGGGCATGCAGCCCGGTCAGCACGTTCTCCAGCACCGTCATGGCCCCGAACACGCGAATGTTCTGGAACGTCCGCGCCAGCCCCAGCGCGGCACGGCGCTCCGGTCGCAACAGGGTCGCGTCGACTCCCCCGAGCCGAATGATGCCCGCGCTCGGCGCGACCAGGCCGGAGATCAGGTTGAACAGCGTCGTCTTGCCCGCGCCGTTCGGCCCGATCACGGCATGCACGCCGCCGGGCTGCACCGCCATGTCCACGCCATCGATCGCCACCAGCCCGGCGAACCGGCGCGTCACCCCCGCCAGCTCCAGCAGCGCCGTCACGCCGCCCGCCTGCGCATCCGCACCGCGAGCAACCCCTCCGGCAGGAACAGCACCGCGGCCACGATGATCAGCCCGTTCAGCACCAGGCGGAAATCACTGACCCCGCGCAGCAGCTCGGGCAATAGCGTCAGCAGCCACGCCCCCAGCACCGGGGCGATCGGCGTGCCGATGCCGCCGAGCAGCGCGTAGGACAAGATCGTCACCGCCGGCTCGAACCCGTATTCGTTGGGCCCGATGAAGCTGCTGACATGCGCCGACAGGCATCCCGCCAGTCCCGCCAGCACCGCCGACGCCAGCAATGCCCCCAGCCGATACCGCCCGACCGGCACGCCCATGACCGCGGCCGCCGTCTCGTCCTCGCGCATCGCCTCCATGCCGCGCCCGATCCGGCTGCGCCCGACCAGCCACAGTGCCAGCACCGCGATCGCGAGCAGGCCGTAGATCATCCACGTCTCCGCCCGCTCCGGAATGCCGGACAGGCCGAGTGCGCCGCCGAACGCGTCCACGTTGAGATAGACCGCCCGCAGCACCTCGCCGAGCCCGATCGTCGCGATCGCCAGATACACGCCCGAGAGCCGCAGCGTCGGTCCGCCGACGAGTAGCGCGAACACCACCGGCGGCAGCACCGAGAGCGGCAGCACCAGCGCGAACGGCCAGCCCAGCTTCAGCGTCATCAGCGCCGACGCATACGCCCCCATGCCCATGAACGCCGCCTGCCCCAGCGAGAGCTGCCCGACCGCAAGCACCACGTACATCGACAGCGCCAGCAGCCCGTTCACCCCCAGCGCGTGGATCAGGTTCTGGTAGGTCCAGAGCAGGTCGTCGAGCCAGGGCGGGATCATGCGCGCCTGATCACCGCGCGCCCGAACAGCCCCGACGGCCGCGTCCACAGCACCACCACCAGGAGCAGGAACGCCACCGCCTCCTTCATGCTCGAGGCGAGATAGCCGGCGGTCATGATTTCGACGATGCCGAGCGCCAGCCCCGCGATCAGCGCCCCCCGGATATCGCCGAGCCCGCCCACGATGATCACGACGAAGCCGCGCAGCATCATCGTCTCGCCCATGTAGGGGTGGATCGCGTTGAAGTTGAGCCCGATCAGCACGCCCCCCGCCCCGGCCAGCGCGCCCGAGACGAACGACACGATCGCCGCCGCGCGGCCGGTGTTGATGCCCATCAGCTGGGCCGCGTCCGGCCGCTCCGCCATCGCGCGGATCGCCAGGCCGAGCTTGGTCCCGCGCAGCAGCGCGATCAGCCCGGCCACCAGCACCGCCGTCGCCCCCAGGATCAGCACCTGCGCCGCCGTGATCCGGACGTCGCCGATATGGAACGCCTCGCCCGAGATCGTGTCCGGCGGCAACCGGCGGATGTCCGGCCCGAGCCACGCGCTCAGCGCCGCATACAGCGCCAGCACGCCCCCCAGCGTCACCATCAGCGACGACAGCTCCGGCGCCCCCAGCCGCCGCAACCGCGACAGCAACACCCAGTCCAGCGCCACCGCGATCACCCCCGACCCGGCCGCGGCCACCGGCAACGCCGCCCAGATCGGCAGCCCGAAGCTGCGCGTCAACCACAGCGCGATCAGCGCGCCGGCGGAGAAGTAGAACCCGTAGGTCAGGTTGATCACCCGCAGCACGCCGAACATCAGCGTGAAGCCGAGGGCGAACAGGGCATAGGTGGCGCCGAGCAGGACGCCGTTGACGAGCTGCTGGGCGAACATGCGGCGGCGCTATACGGCGGATGCCGCCCACCGTCCAGACGATGACGGCGGGATCGGATCAACTCCGCCTTTGCCACGGGCGGGCACGCTGCTAGGCTCGCGCAATGATCCGTCGCCCGCACGTTCGGACTGGCCTGCGGGCATTGCGCATCATGGCGGCGATGCTGTTCGTCCTGGCTCAAAATCTGGCCTGGGCGGCGCCATACGCAGAGGCGAACGGACCCCCGGCTTGGCTTGATGGCATCCCGATCTGCCATTCGGGACCGGACGGCAGCGCCGAGCACCATTCGAGCAGGATGCCGGATTGCGCCCTGTGCGTGCTGTGCCACTCCGCCGGCGTCGCCGCGGTCCTGCCAAACCCGGTCCATGCGAGACCGTCCTCTTGGCGCGTCGCCCGAAGCGTGTTCCGGCCGTTCTTCGCCCACGCGCCGCCAACGGACCCGGTCCGGCCCGCCCTGTTTCCCACCGGACCGCCCATCCTGGCCTGATCGGCACCGGCAGCCATGCGGCTGCGGCCTTTCCTTCAGCCAGGAGTTTCCAGCATGCAACGCATCATCGCTGTGGCCCTTACGGCCGCCTCTAGCCTTGCCGCGACGGCAGCGCCCGTCCTTGCACACGCGGTCGCGGGCGCCCGGGTGTTCCCCGTCACGCTCACGGTCGACGATCCGGGCGTGGCCGACGAAGCCTCGCTCCCGACGTTCAGCGTGCAACGCCAGGGCGCGAGCGACACGCAGGGGCCGACTTGGCAGTACAACGTCGCCGGCGAGTTCGACAAACGCATCACCGAGCATTTCGGCATCGGCATCGCCGGCGGCTACACCATCCAGAGCACCGCGGGCGACAAAGTCCGCACCGGGTTCCAGAACCTGACCGTGATCGCCAAATACCAGGCCTGGGTGAACGCGCCGCACGAGGCGATCCTCTCCCTCGGCGTGATCCGCAGCTTCGGGCATACCGGGACGGCCCATATCGGCGCGGACGCCTATGGCAGCACAACGCCCACGCTTTACGCCGGCAAGGGCCTGGGCGACCTGCCGATCCCGGCACTGCGGCCGCTCGCGCTCACCGGCACGTTCGGCTTCACGCTGGCCGACAAGAAGCTCAAGGCGATCGACGCGCCACCATCCGACCCGGCCGCGGGCGGCGTCACCGGCATCCTCGCGCGGACCTTCAACAATGGCAACACGAACCGATGGATCGGCGGGCTCACCGTGCAATACAGCCTGCCCTACCGGCGCGCCCAAGTCCGCGACGACGGCTTGCCCGAATTCGTCACTCGGCTGACGCCCTTGGTGGAAGTCGCCTGGTCTTCGCCGACCGGCAAGCCGAGCTCGCTCGGCACTCAACTCGTCTTCGCGCCAGGCGTGGTCTACTCGGCCGACAGTTACCAGCTCGGGATCGAGGCGCTGATCCCGGCCAATCGGGCGTCCGGGCGCAATGTCGGCGTGATCGCGCAACTGCACCTCTTCTTCGACGATCTGTTCCCAAACAGCCTGGGCAGGCCGATCTTCGGACGATGACGGAGTTTTCAATGCGGCGAACCCTGGCTGTCCTAGCTCTCGCGTCTTTTCTCGCCGACGGCAGGGGCGCGGCGGCTCACGCCATGCTGCGCGGGTCGCAACCGGCCGTCGGTAGCACGGTCCAGGCCGCGCCCTCGCGGGTCGAGATCAGCTTCAGCGAGGCGGTCGAGCCGCGCTTCAGCACGATCGAGGTCACCGACGCCACCGGGTCGAGCGTCGGCCAGGGCGCGGCCACGCGCGGGAGCGACGGCAAGATCCTCGCCCTCGGGCTGCAGCGGATCGGACCGGGAACATACCACGTCGTTTGGCACGCGACCTCCGTCGACACGCACCGAACCGAGGGCTCGTTCAGCTTCACGGTCGCGCCCTGAATGACCCGGCCCTCAACGCGGCCCTTGCGCTGGTCCGCGGCGCGGCCGACGCTGCGGTGCTGTCCGCGTTCGGCGCGCTGCTGTTCCGCGCGCAACACGGCACGGTGCCGCGGCGCGCGATCTGGATCGGCCGCGCCTCGATCGCGGCGGCCTGGGTGTTCACGTTGGGATGGGTGGCGCTCGAGACGGGGAGCATGGCGGGGCAGCTGAGCGCCTGGCCGGTGGTGCTCGGCGACACGCAGTTCGGCCATATCGTCCTGATTAGGCTCACGCTGCTCGCGTTGGCCGCGGTGGCGGGCGGCGGACCCTTGGCCGCGGCGCTCGCCGGCCTCGGTGCCGTGAGCCTGGCCGGGCACGGGCACGCCTGGGCGATGGCGGGCGGGCCAAGTTTGTTGTTGATGGCCGAGACGCTGCATCTCGCGGCGGCCGGGGCGTGGCTCGGCGGTTTGCTGCCCCTGATCGCTCTCCTAGGCGAGGCATCAGCCCCGGCGGCGTTGCTGGCCGCGAGACGGTTTGCACGGCTTGGGACGGTGTGCGTGGCGCTGATCGCGGCAACCGCGGTGTATCAGGCGTCGGTCTTGGTGGGCTCGTTCGCCGGGCTGGTCGGGACGGCGTATGGGCAGGTAGCGTCGGTGAAAGGGCTGTTGTTCCTGGTGCTGCTGGCCTTGGCCGCGCGGCATCGGTTTGGGCTAACGCCGGCGCTGGCCGGGCTGGGCTCGGTGCGGGCGACGCCCGCGCTCCGGCGCAGCGTGGCGCTGGAGGCGGCGATCGGCCTACTGGTGGTGCTGGCCGCCGGATGGCTGACCAGCCTCGAGCCGGCGATGTCGATGGATTAGGTTACTTCGGGGCGATCGCGAACTTGCCGCCCTGCATCTGCAGCACGACGACGCCGGCGGTGCTGCCGGGGTCGCGATGGTCGGTGAAGGCGAACGGGCCCATGACGCCGTCGATCTTGGTGGCGAGCAGGGCTTGGCGCAGCTTTTCGCTGTCGGTTGCGCCGGCGCGGTCGAGGGCGGCGGCGGCGATATGCATCGTGTCGTAGGCTTGGGCGGCGAACTGGTCGGGCGCCTTGCCGTATTTGGCCTGGAATTTCTGCACGAAGGCTTGGTTGGCCGGGTCGCTCTTGGCCACGAACCAGGGGCTACCGACGATCAACCCGTCCGCGGCCGCGCCCGCGATCTCGCCTAATTTCGGCGAGTTGCTGCCGTTGCCGCCGATGAACTGCGTCTCGGCTCCGAAGCCGAGCTGGCGCGCCTGCAGCAACACGCCGGCGACCGGCTCGACGAGCGCCGAGAGGCCGACCGCGTCGGGCTTGAGGCCTTTGATCTTGGTGAGCTGGGCGCTGAAATCGGTGTCCTTGCTGCCGAAACTCTCGATCGTGAGCACGTTGAGCCCAGCCTTTTCGGAGGCGGCCTTCATCGTGTCGAAGCCGGATTTGCTGAACGCGTCGTCGTTGGCATACATCAGCGCGATCGACTTCACGCCGTGCGCCTTGGAGTAGGCGAGGGTCACGGGGATGACGTCGCTCTCGGGCAGGCTGGTGCGGAACACCCAGGGTCCGATGTCGGTGATGCCGTTGGCGGTGGTCGAGGTGCCCACGATCGGGATCTTGCGCTCGTTGACCACCGGGCCGGCGGCGAACATCTCGTTGGACAGCGTCGGGCCGATCACGAGCGCCACGTGGTCGCGGCCGACCAGCTTGCGGGCGGCGTTGATGGCCTGGTCCTTGTTGCCGGCGCTATCCTCGACGATCAGGTTGATCTTGCGGCCGCCGAGCACGCCTTTCGCGTTGATCTCCTCGAGCGCCAGTTCGAGGCCGGCGCGGATCGCGATGCCGTAGGCGGCACTCGGCCCGGTCAGGATTTCGATCGCGCCGATCGGGATGGCGCCCTGGTCCTGCGCGGACGCGCCCGGGATCATCGGGAAGGCGAGCATCGTGGCAGCCAGGAGCAGGCTTCGGCGGTTCATTAAACGTCCTCCCATAGTCGCCGGAAGCTAGCGGAAGCGGCCGGGCTTCGCCAGATTGCGGCCCCATGACCCGCCTCCGCGTCGCCACCTGGAACATCAACTCGCTGCGGCTGCGGCATCCGTTGCTGGACAAGCTGCGCGAGGCGCTCGACCCCGACGTCATCTGCCTGCAGGAGACCAAGGTGCCGGACGCGCTGTTTCCGGACGGGGTGCCGGGCGAGCTCGGCTACCCTTACGTCGTGCGCCGGGGCATGAAGGGCTACAACGGCGTCGCGATCCTCTCGCGCATCCCCTTGGTCGAGGACGACCCGGCGCCGGATTGGTGCGAGCGAGGCGATTGCCGCCACGCCGCGGCCCGGCTGTCGACGCCGAGCGGCCCGATCACGCTGCACGACTTCTACGTCCCAGCCGGCGGCGACATCCCGGACACGGCCCAGAACCCGAAATTCGCGCACAAGCTGGCGTTCATGGCGGAGGCGACGAACTGGTTCGCCGCGCGCCGGGTCGAGCGCAGCATCCTCGTCGGCGATCTCAACGTCGCGCCGCTCGAGCACGACGTCTGGAGCCACAAGCAGTTGCTGACCGTGGTCAGCCACACCCCGGTCGAAGTCGCGCACCTGGACGCCTGGTTGCGCGCCGGGTTCGTCGACGCGGTGCGCCACTTCGTGCCGGCCGACGAGAAGCTTTATACCTGGTGGTCGTATCGGAACCAGGACTGGCGGCGCAGCAATCGCGGCCGCCGACTGGACCATGTCTGGGTCACGCCCGATCTGGTGCCTTCCTTGCGCCGCCAGGAGATCCTGGTCGACGCCCGGGATTGGGAGCGCGGGTCCGACCATGTGCCGGTCTGCGTCGAGTTGACGGTATGATCGACGCGGCCTGGTCCGCGCTGGGCTCGCCCGGGCTGCTGGCGGTGATCGCGCTGGTGGCGATGGCCGCCGGGCGGTGGCGGTTGGCGCGACTGGCGCTGGGCGGCTTCACGCTGCTCGGCGTTCCGACCGTGGCCTCGATGCTGCTGACGTATTTGCCGATGGCCGACGTGCCGACGGGAACGCCCATGGCCATCGTCGTGCTCCCGGGCGACACGCCGGATCTCGTCAACCCGGGCGGAGAAGAGCCCGGCGGCAGCACGCTCGAGCGCCTGCGCGTCGCCGCGGCGCTGCAACGGCTCACCCGGCTGCCGATCCTGGTCACCGGCGGGCTGGCGCAGGATGGACGTCCCGCGCCGGCGACGGCCATGGCGTCCAGTCTCGAAACGGATTTCGCCGCCACCGTGCGATGGACCGAGAGCGGCTCGCACAATCTGTGGCAGGGCACCGCCGCCAGTGCTGCGTTGCTGCGGTCGAACGGCATCGGCCAGGTCTACCTCGTTGCGGACCGCTGGGACGAGGCGCTCGCGAGCCGCATCTATCGGCGCGCCGGGATCGAGATCGCCTTCGCGCCGGTGCGCCGTCCGAACCAGATGATCTTCGCCGGCGACGCCTTGCTGTTGCGGGCCATTACCTGGCTCGAGAGCGATTGGGCGCTCGTGCAATGGGCCGGCCTGGCCTGCGATGCGGTGCGGCCGTGTCGAGAATGGATGGCAGCACCGTCGAGCCCCGCCGGATAACCGGCGGCGCAGCGTCAGACCGGATCCCAGGCGAAAACGTCGGCGCTGACGTCGAGGGGCAGGAAATTGGCCTGCAAGGCCGGGGCGGCGTGATCGGCGATCGTCTCCGGGGTCCATCCCTCGCCGCGATGCACGCCGCGGAGCGGGCGGCTCTGGCTCATCAGGAAGATCTCGTTATAGCGGGTGGCGAAGACCTGGCCGCTCACGCCCGCGGCGGCGTCCGACGCGAGGAACACGGCCAGGGGCGCGTTCTTGTCGGGCGTCATCTGCTGCAGCTTGGCCACGCGTGCCTGCTGGTCCGGCGTTTCGGCCGGGATCGAGCTGGTCATGCGGCTCCAGGCGAAGGGCGCGATGCAGTTGCTGCGGACGTTGTAGCGCCGCATGTCGAGCGCGATCGACTTGGAGAGCGCGGTGATGCCGAGCTTGGCGGCGGCGTAGTTGGCCTGGCCGAGATTGCCGATCAGGCCGGACGTGCTCGTCATATGGACGTATGCGCCGCCCGATTGCTCGCGGAAATGGGTGGCGGCGGCGCGACTGACATAGAAGCTGCCGTTGAGGTGCACGTTGATCACGTCGAGCCAGTCCTGCGGTGCCATCTTGTGGAAGATGACGTCGCGCAGGATGCCGGCGTTGTTGACGACGATGTCGATGCGGCCGAATGCGTCGAGCGCGGTCTGCACGATGCGCCGGGCGGAACTCCACTCGCCGACGCTGTCGCGGCTGATCGCAGCCCGGCCGCCGCGCTGATCGATGATCTGCTTGGTCTGGTCGGCCGGCGTCTCGGACTCGCCTTGGCCGGTGAGCGAGGCGCCGATGTCGTTGATGACGACGGCCGCACCTGCGAGCGCCATCGCGACCGCCACCTCGCGGCCGATGCCGCCGCCGGCACCGGTGACGACGGCGACTTTTCCTTCGAGCATCATGCGAGCACTGCCTTGCCGTTGTTGACCACGATGACGCCGCGTTCGAGGACGCGGGCGCGGAAGGCGCCGCCGGGGAAGATCTCGGTGCGGATCGTCTCGCCGGGGAAGACGGGGGCGGAGAAGCGCAGGTCGATGGCGCGCAGCCGGGCCGGGTCGTAGCCGCACAGCGCGCGCAGGAGCGCGTGGGTGACGACGCCGAAGGTGCACAGGCCGTGCAGGATGGGCCGGGGAAAGCCGGCGGCGGCGGCGGTGGCCGGGTCGGCGTGGAGCGGGTTGTCGTCGCCGAGGAGGCGGTAGAGGAGGGCCTGTTCGGGACGGGTCGGCAGGTCGACGATGTGCTCCGGGGCGCCTTCGGGAATGGTGTGGGGCAGCTTGACCGGGCCGGCGGGAAGACCGGCGAAGGGGGCGAAGCCGCCGTCGGCGCGCAGGAAGGTGGTGGCCGTGGCTGACGCGATCAGGGTGCCGGCGGGGTCGGTCACGCGTTTCTCGGTGTAGAGCAGCGCGCCTTTGCCGGCGCCTTTGTCGACGAGGCCGGTGATGCGGGTCTCGCCGATGAGGTCGCCGCTGGTGGGGAGCGGGCGGTGGATCTCGATGCCCTGCTCGCCGTGGACGAGGCGGACGGCGTCGACGGTGGTGGCCGGGTCACGGAGCCAGAAGCCGGGGTAGCCGAGGACGACGGCCATGCTGGGGACGGCCTTGAGGGCGCGGTGCTGGTCGACGAAATCGAGTTGGGCGGGGTCTAGCGGGTCTTGGCCGAGGCCGATCGAGAGGGCGTAGAGGATGATGTCGCGCTGGGTGAGGGTCTGGCGAATGGGCGGCAGGTCGTAGGCGAGGAGGCGGGCGGGATCTAGCATCCGCGAGCGCTGTAGCCGGCGACGGCCTCCATGGCGCGCTCGCGCGGGAGGTGGCGCGCGGGGCGGGCGATGACGATGGCCATCTCGCCCTCGAAATCGAGCGTGACCGACTGTTTCGGGCGGACGAGGGGCTGTTCGTGGCGACCTGGGTGTTGGCCCAGCCGGTGAAGATGGTCGGCTGCTTGGGGACGTCGCGGCCGCCTTCCCTGATGTGGCTGATGTAGTTGAGGCCGATGCAGATGATCTTCTCCGGATCGGGGATCGGCGGCAGATACGCGATGGCGGCGAGCGGGAAGCGTTCGGCGTCGGGCGGCGTCGTCGGCAGGGTTCCGGCGGCCAGCGCGATGCGCAGCGTGGGCGCGATGTCGCGGCAGTCCACCACGTTGTCGGCGTCGACGACGCCCCAGCTTGCGGCTCCGTCCGGGCGAGTGAAACTCATCAGCTTCAACGGCGATCCTTTTGTCAGGCGTGATCTTTTGTCAGGCGCTTCGGGCCAGTTCAATCAGACGCCAGGGTTTGCGCCGGGTCGGCGCCGACGCGGTGGCTGCCGCCGGACACCGCGTCGGCGAGGCGGAAATCGTAACGGATCGCGGGGATGCCGGGCAGCGGGGCGTCGGGATCGGGGCGCGGCTCGACCACGAGCGAGCGAGACACGCCGAAGACCGTATCGGTATCGATGTATTGATCGTCGCCGAAATAGAGCGCGGTAACCAGTTCGCGATGGCCCGGGGCGCCGATCAGAAAATGGATGTGCGCCGGGCGGCAGCCGTGGCGGCGCTGGGCGCGGATCAGGGCGCCGACCGGCCCGTCCATCGGGATCTCGTAGCCGAGCGGCAGGATCGAGCGGAACCAGAACCGGCCCTGCGCGTCGGCGCGGAAATTGCCCCTGGTCTCGTGGGCGATCTCGTCCTGCCCGTCATGCCGTTGCAGGTCGTAGACGCCGTCGCTGTCGGTCTGCCAGACCTGGATCAGCGCGCCCGGCACCGGCGCCCCCTGCATGTCCGTGACCCGGCCATAAAGCTGGATCTCGGGTCCCTTGGCCGCGACCGCGATCGATGCGCCGAGCGCGAAATCCGGCGCCCTCTGCTGGTAGAACGGGCCGAGCAGGCTGCTCTCGGTGCCGATCTCGCTCGCCGTCGCGTCGTGCATGAGATTCACGAGCGCGGACAGCCCGAGCACGTCCGACAGCAGAATGAACTCTTGACGCGCCGGGGTGCAGGCCTGGCCCACCTGGGTCATGAAGCCGATCGTCTTGATCCACTCGTCGGGCGTGAGTTGCACGTTGCGGGCGAAATCGTGCAGGTGGCGCACCAGGCTGGCCATGACTTGGCGCAGCCGCGGGTCGGGCGTGTCGGCCATTTGATGCAAGACCGCGTCGGTGACGCTCCTCGTGGTGAGATCCTGCATGCTGCCCCCGTTCTTTGCGGCAGTGTAGCGAGATCGCGATCGCGCGTCAGCCCTCGCCGGGAGTGACCCGCCGCGGCAGCCATAATGAAAGCTTCACATTCCAAGATTTTAGGGACCATATAAGCGGGACCAGTTCTTCCAGTGGGGAAATGGTGTTTCGAACCGCAAACGCGATCATGATCGCTGGCGTCGCTGTGTCTGTCGCTGTGTCTGTCGCGTCCTTCGGCTCGGTCGGAGCGCGGGCGGCGGTGGTCAATCAATGGGTCCAGTATGGGCCGAACGACACCGCCCTGGTCCGCGCCATCGAGGACACGCCGTCCAACGGTTGCCCGGCCGCTTCGCTCGACGGCGCGCCGCTCGCGCTCACGCAGCGCGGCACGGTGACGACCCCGGCGCAGGCGCCGAAAGCCTACTACCCGATCCTGATGTGCGAGGCCTCGGTCGCGGCATTCGGGCACACCACGGCCATCGTCAACGGCGTCTCGCTCAAGATGCCGGTGGCCAATCCGCGGCGGATCCTGGTGGTCGGCGACACGGGCTGCCGGGTCACCGCGGCGGTGAACGGGACGCAGAACTGCAACGACCCGACCCAGTTCCCGCTGCAGTTCGTCTCAAACTACGCAGCCTCGTTCAAGCCCGACCTGATCGTCCATGTCGGCGACTTCTTCTATCGCGAGCAGCCGTGCCCAACCGGGTTCACCGGATGCGCGGGCAACCCGGTGTACGACAACTGGGACTCTTGGTATGCCGACTGGTTCGGCCCGGCCGCCAACCTGATCTCGGCCGCGCCGATGGCGATCTCGCGCGGCAACCACGAAAGCTGCAATCGCGGCGCGCGCGGCTGGTTCCGCCTGCTCGACGTGCATCCGTACGACGCCAACGCCGTCGAATGCACCGGCCCCTACACGCCGATGGCCGGCGCCCCGGGCGTCAAGGGCCCGCTCACGCCCTTCGATTACACGGACCCGTACGTGGTCAAGGCCGGCAAGGTCTCGCTGCTGATGTTCGACAGCAGCGACTCCAACACCACGGCCCCCGACAGCGCCACCAAGTCGACCGACGGGCGCACGATCCCGCAGATCTACACCCAGCAGCTCCAGGCGGTGCTCCCGAGCCTGGCGAACACCAGCGTGTTCTACATCTCGCACAAGGCCAGCTACGACATCCGCTCGGCCAAGCTGAACGGCGCCCTGGCCGGCGGCGACGCGACGCAGCAATCGGTGTTCGACGGGCTGACACCGGGCGCGGTGCCGGCGCAGATCAAACTGCTCGTCTCCGGGCACGATCACCAATTCCAGGTGGTCGATTTCAAGTCCAACTACGCGCCGCAGCTGGTCGTCGGCAACTCCGGCACGCTGCTCGACAACAACAGCGGCAGCCAGCCGCAGACTTTCGCGCCGGACACGTCGGGCAACAACAACGGCGCCGCCTATGCGCTGCCGGGTGTGACGGGTACGCCGACGGTGATGCTGCAGGCGACCAACGACCGGTCGGAATACGGCTTCACCGTGATGGACGCGACGAGCTACGGTTATCTCGTGAACGCCTACAATCTCTCCTCGGCCAAGCTCGCGCGCTGCGCGATCGGATTGACCCCGAGGGCGATGATCTGCGCGCAGTAGGGCTCCGGACAGGCACCTCGCTCGACCCGGACCGCGGCGCTCGCGGTCCGGGTTCGGCTTTTCCATCGTGAACGCCCTCTCGCCGCCGCCGCCGCCCGAGATGGCGCACGCGCTCGTCTGGCCCGATGCCGGCCGGGCCGATCGCCTGGTCAGCCGGCTGGCGCTGCTCTACGCCGCCTTTTCGCTGGCGGCCTTGGGGCTGGCAGGATCGGCGGCCGGCATCGGCGGCGTGGTCGCCGGGGCCATCCTGTTGCCGCTGGCCGGGCTGCTGGCGACGCGGCCGCTCAGTGCGGCGCGCGCCGGTGCCCGCCCGCGCGCGCCGATCGTTTGGAAGTGGCGCGGCCGGTGGCGCCAGCCCGCGATCGACCCGGCGCCGCGGCTCGGGCGGCTCGCACGGCGGCCGCAAGGGATCATCGTCCCCGCCATCGGCCTGTGCGCACTCGCTGTCGTCGCCCTCTATCGCCCGTCGGACGTGGCGGATGCGCGGGCCATGGTCGTCGGCGCGGCGGCGATCGTGCTCGGCTTCGCGCTGCTGCTCGCCGAACGGATCATGAAGGCGGTACCGGCGGCGACGCTGCCGGAGGCGCCGGGGCTGCGGGCGCTGCTGGCGGTGCCGATGCTGGTGGTGCCGGTGGCCGGGCTGCTCGAGGTCGGCGCCGCACTCGGCTGGCCATGGACGCGCGTGGGCGTCGGCGCGCTCGGGATCTATGTCGGCCTGGTCGCGGCCGAGCTGAGCCTGCGGGCGCTGGCCAACTGGTTCCTGCCGCCGCCGACCGAGGCGCGCGCGCGGGCGTCGGTCGGCAGCCTCATGGCCCTCGTGCTGCAGCCCGGCCACCTGGCGCCGGATGGGCTGGCGGCGCCGATCCGCACGCATCTCGGGCTCGATTTCTCGCGCAGTTGGGCGCTGCGCTACGCCCGCTCGGCCGCGCTGCCGATCGGGCTGGCGCTGGGCGTGATCGCCTGGGGCTTGACCGGGGTCACGCTGATCGACCTGGACCGGCGCGGCATCTACGAACGCTTCGGCGAGCCGGTCGCGGTCTGGGCGCCGGGCGCGCATGTCGGCTTGCCGTGGCCGCTGGGTCGCGTGCGCCGGGTCGATCTGGGCGTGGTGCATGCCGTGTTGCTGGGCGGCGAGGCGGCCGGCGACGCTCGCAGCCCGGCCGAGGCCCCGCCGCCCGCCTTGGCCGATCGGCTCTGGGACCAGGTGCATCCGTCCGAAGTGTCCTACCTGCTCGCCAGCCGCGAGAGCGATGGCCGCCAGGGCTTCCAGACCGTGAGCGTCGACGTGCGGGTGCTGTATCGGATCGGGCTCGACGACCCGTCGGCGCTGCGGGCGGCCTATGCGGTGCAGGCGCCGGACGCGCTGGTGCGGGCGGAGGCGGGGCGGCTGCTCGCGCGCGTGTTCGCCGGCGACGTGCTGGCCGACGTGCTCGGCGCCGGGCGCGAGGGATTGTCGGAGCGGTTGCGCGGGCAGTTGCAGGCGGAGCTGGACCGGCTCGGCACCGGGATCGAGTTGGCGGGCATGGTGATCGAGGCGATCCATCCGCCGCCGGGCGCTGCCGAAGCCTACCACAACGTGCAGGCCGCCGAGATCATCGCCAACACCGCGATCTCGACCGAGCGCGGCCGCGCCCTGGCCAACGGCGCCCGCGCGCGCCAACAGGCGAGCGAGCTGACGCTGACGGCGCGCGGGACCGCGGCCGAGACGGTCGGCGGCGCCGAGGTTTCGGCGCGAACGTTCCTGGCCGACCGCGATGCGGCGCAGGCTGGCGGCGACGCGTTTCTGCTCGAGCGCTACCTAGGCAACGTTGCGACCGCGCTGGCCAAGTCGCCGCTCGTTATCGTCGATCATCGCTTGACGGGCGTCGACGCGCCGGCGATCGACCTGCGATCGTTCACGCCCCCGCCGGCGCGGCCGGCCGGCGACGACTAGGACCGCCTGCATGCATAGCCACGATCACGGTCACGACGGCCACCACCATCATCATCACGCCGAGCCGGAGCCGGGTTCGCCCGGCGCGCGGCGGCTGCGGCTGGCGCTGCGGTTCGGCATCGCCGGGCTGATCGCGGCGGGCGCGGTGTTCGCCTCCGCCTCGGTCATGGTCGCCTCGGGCCAGGCGACGGTGATCACCCGGTTCGGCGATCTGTCGCGCGTGCTGGTCAAGCCAGGCCTGGCCTGGAAGCTGCCGACCCCGATCGAGAGCGTCATTCCGGTCGACCTGCGGCTGCGCACGAGTTCGACCGGGCTGCAGGACGTCGGCACGAAGGACGGGTTGCGCATCCTGGTGCAGGCCTATGTGGCGTGGCGGGTGCCGGCCGATCCGGAGCGGATCCGGCAATTCCTGCGCGCCGTGCAGAACGATCCGGACGAGGCGGCGCGGCAGATCCGCAGCCTCGTCGCCTCCGCGCTGCAGGTGACCGCCAGCAGCTTCGACCTGGCCGACCTGGTCGACACCGACCCAGGCCGGCAGCTGCTGCCCCGTTTCGAGGCCGGGCTGCGCGAGCAGGTCGAGCGGCAGGTGCTGTCGGTGTTCGGGATCAGCGTGCTGCAGGTGGGCATCGAGCGGCTGAGCCTGCCCGACACGACCTTGGCCGCGACGGTCGCCCGCATGCGCGCCGAGCGCGAGACGGTGGCGGCCGAGCGGACGGCGGAGGGGCTGCGCGCGGCCGCCGAGATCCGCGCCGAGGCGACGCGCGACGCGCGCATCCTGGTCGCCAAGGCGCGCACCGAGGCCGCCGACATCGAAGCGGCGTCGCGTCGCGAGGCGGCCGCGATCCAGTCCGGCGCCTACCAGGCCGACCCCGGCCTGTATGCGCTGTTGCGCTCGATGGACACGCTCGGCAGCGTCGTCGGACCGAATACGCGCATGGTCCTGCGCACCGACTCCGTCCCGTTCGACCTGCTGGTGCATGGCCCCTCGCCCTCGCCCGCGCCAGAACCGACGCCCGGCTCGCGCACGATCGGCGCCATCCCGTGACGGCGGCAGCACGGGACGGGCCCGTCGTCCAATCCATCTCGATCGGCTTTCGCGTCATCGCGGTGGCCGTCGCGGTGCTGTTCGGCGCGTGGCTGCTGTCGAACTGGCGCACCGTGCCGCCGCAGAGCCAGGCCGTGGTGCTGCAATTCGGCCGGATCGCGCGGGTGCAGCAGGCGGGGCTGACGGTGGCGTGGCCGCGCCCGATCGGCGAGGTGGCGCTGCTGCCAGGCCGCGACCAGTTGCTGACCGTGCGCACCGAGACCGCGCCGCGGCTGGGCGGGCTGCAGGATGTGTACACCGACGCCAATGGGGTCACCGTGCCGCCCGGCGCCGGCAGCTATCTCACCGGCGACGGCGGGGTTGTGCTGCTGGCGGCGACGCTGTCGTATCAGGTGAGCGACGGGGCGGCCTATTACATCGCGCGCTCCCACGTCGAGCCGGCGCTGCGGCGCGTGTTCGAGGCGACGGCCGTGCAGATCGCCGCGACCCGCTCGCTCGACGATTTCCTGGTCGCGCGCGCCGATCCGGCGGGCGGCGATCTCAAGCTGCAAGCCCGGCGCCAAGCGCTGCGGGGCGACATGGTGCGCGCGATGAACGAGCGGCTTGCGGCGCTGGCTGGGTCGGGCGGCGCGCTCGGCGTGATGGTCGGTCGGGTCGATCTCGAGCCGACGCTGCCGCCGGGCGCCAAGATCGCGTTCGACGGGGTGCTGATTGCCAACCAGATGGCCGAGCAGGGCATCGCCACCGCGCGGACGCAGGCGGCGCGCACGCTGCAAGCCGCCGACCGCGAGCGCGACCTGGTGCTGACGACGGCGCGCGCGAGTGCGGAAGAGCGGCTCGGCGAGGCACGGGTGCGGACGGCGAGCATCATCGCGATCCAGGCGGGTTTCACGCCCGCGTCGCGGCCGGCGATGCTGGACCAGTTGTATCGCGAGCAGCTCGCCTTGGTGCTGCACAAGGCGGGCAAGGTGATCGGGGTCGATCGGCGGGGCGGGGGCGTGTTCCTGCCGGCCGAGCTGGGCGCGCCATGAGCGCCTCGGTCGCCGACATGAGTGCGCTCGAGGCGCCGCGGCCGTTGCTGGCGCGGCTCGAGCGGGGGTTGTTGGGGCTGCGGCTGACGCTGGCGATGTTCGCGGCCGGGCTGCTGGTGCTGGCGGTGTTGTGGCAGGTGGCGTTCCCCGAGCAGCGGATTCTGTCGGATCTGGTGGCGGGGGCGGCGGCGCTGCTGGTGGCGGTGCCGGTGCTCGGTTCGGCATGGGACAGCCTGCGGCATCCGAGCCTGCATGGCGTGACCGACCGGCTGATCGCGGTGGCGCTCGTGGCGGCATGGGCGAGCGGCGACCTAATGACGGCCGCGGTGCTGCCGATCATCATGATCCTCGGCCATGTGCTGGAAGAACGCAGCCTGCTCGGCTCGCGCGAGGCGATCCAGGCGCTGACCCGGCTGACCGAAACCAGCGCGCGGCGGATCGGCGCCGATGGCGGCGTCGCGATCGTGCCTGCGGCCGATCTGCGGGTGGGCGACCGGGTCGAGCTGCTGCCCGGCAGCCGGGTGCCGGCCGACGGGATCATTCGCGCAGGCGAGGCGGGGCTCGACATGGCGTCGCTCACCGGCGAGAGCGTGCCGGTCGACGTGGGGCCGGGCGATTCCGCGCTGGCCGGGTCGATCAACACGAACGGGCGTCTCGAATTCGAGATCACCCGGCTCGGCGCGGAGACGACGCTCGGCAAGATCATCGCGCTGATGCGCACCGCCGAGCGGGCCAAGCCGCCGGTGGCAAGGCTGCTGGAGCGCTATGCCGGGCATTACATGGCGCTCGTGCTGATGATCGCCGCGGGGACGTGGCTGGCGAGCGGGGACACGGCGGCGACGCTGGCGGTGCTGGTCGCCTCGTGCCCGTGCGCGCTCGTGCTGGCGGCGCCGGCCACGGCGATCGCGGCGATCTCGGTGGCGGCGCGGCATGGCATCCTGATCAAGGGCGCGGCCTTCCTCGAGCAACTGGCCGACGTCAACGCCGTCGTGTTCGACAAGACCGGGACGCTGACGACGGGCGAGCTGTCGCTGACCGAGACGCATCCGGCGCCGGGGATCGACGCCGCGCGGGCGACGGCGATCGCGGCCGCGTTGGGGGCGGCGAGCAGCCATCCCGTCAGCCGCGCCGCCGCCCGCGCGGTGCCGGCCGCATCGCGCCCGGAAGTGACGCATGTGCGCGAGACCGGCGGCTCGGGCGTGACCGCCACGATCGAGGGCCGGGTTGCAGCTTTGGGCCGGCCCGACCTGTTCCGCTCGCTCGGGATCGCGACGCCTGATGTCCCCGGCCATGACGGCCCGGTGGCCGGCGTCGCCTACGACGGCGCGTTCCTCGGCTGGCTGCTGTTCGCCGACCAGAAACGGCCGGAATCGCGCGAGGCGACGCAGGCGCTGCAGGCGCTGGGCCTGCACCGGCAATTGTTGCTCACGGGCGATCGGCGGGCGGTGGCGACGCGGATCGCGGCCGAGCTCGGGATCGACGACGTCGACGCCGAGGTGCTGCCGGAGCAGAAGATGCGCCGCGTCATGGCCGAGATCGACGCCGGCTATCGGCCGATGGTGGTCGGCGACGGGATCAACGACAGCCTGGCCCTGAAGGCCGGCGCCGTGGGGGTCGCGATGGGGGCGCAGGGCACCGACGTGGCGCTCGCCTCGGCCGACCTGGTGCTGATGACGAGCGATCTGCGCCGGCTGGCGACCGCGATCCGGCTGAGCCGGCGCTGCCGCCGCACGATCCATGTCAACGTCGCCATCGGTCTTGGCTGGACGTTCGCCCTCGTCGCGCTGGCGGCGGCCGGCGTGCTCGGCGCCGAGGGCGCCATCATTGCCGCGTTGCTGCACAATTTCAGCACGTTCCTCGGCCTCGGCAACGCGGGCCGGCTGCTTTTGTTCGACGAAATCGGTCCGCCTGCGAGAACCGCATGACGTTCCTCAGCCCCCACGGAGAACACCCCCCATGTTGAAAGCCACTCTCCTCGCGACGGCGCTGGCCGTCACGCTTGCCCTGCCCGCGTCGGCGACCACGCTCGTGACCAGCCTGGCCGCGTTCCAGGCCGGCGCCAAGGGCACCGTCTCGAGCACGCCGAACCCTGGCAGCTACGACCTTGGGCAGCCTGCCCTGCCCACGACGACGACCATCGCGCTCAACGACGGCAGCATGCTCGCGCTGTCGAACACGGCCCAGGTCACCACGCCGCAGAACGGGTTCCCCTTCCTGCTGGCAGACGGCTTCGCGGGCGAGCTGTTCATTCCGCAGGACGCCACCGGCAACCAGGTCTCCTCCGAGACGATCAACTTCGGCAGCGCCGTGACCGCGCTCGGCTTCGAGGTGGCGCCGTTCTCGAATGCGTTCGGCGCACCCTATATCGGCTTCGCCGGCGGCCCCTACACGGTGAGCGTCACCCTCGGCAACGGCCAGACCTCGGCCGTGTCGTTGCCCGGCGGCAACCTCATCGGTGGGGTGACGACGTCGCAGTTCTTCGGCTTCTTCGGCGGCGGCGTGACGGCGCTGACCATCAGCTCGAGCGATCCGAACGGGCTGGGGTTCGGCAATTTCGTCGACGTGTCGGTGCCCGTGCCGGAGCCGGCGTCGATCGCGTTGATGCTGGTCGGCGTGGCCGGGCTGCTGCGCGGGCGCCGTCGGTCGGCCGCTGCGTGAGACGGCGTCCGCCGGCCGGGGTCGCTGGGCGATCCGGGCCGGCGGACGCGTCGGCTGGTTGATGGTGCCTATCGGTATCGTACTCGTCGGGGCGGCGGAGCCCTGTGCGGCGGCCGATACGGACCGGGTTGCGCCCTTGCTCGACCGGCCGTTGTTCTCGCCGGGCCGGCGGCCGGCTGGTGGCGTCGTCGTGGCTCCGGCCGCGTCTTCGTCGGAGCCGGCGCCGCGATTGATGGGGATCGTGATCGATGGGTCGGCGCGGCAGGCGATCTTTGCCGAGCCACACGGGATGCGTCCGATCATGGTGCATGAGGGCGAGTCGGTCGGCGGCTATCGCGTCGCCGTCATCGACGCACGCCATGTCGGGCTCGATGGTCCGTCTGGTCGGCGCCTGGTGATGCCAGGGTCGGACCCGGCGATCCGGACCGCCCTCGCCGCGCTCCCCGCCCCGATCGATCTCGCCGCTCGGCGGGAGGCCGAGAGCGAGAACGACAAGTAGGCGTGGGTCAGGCGGCCATCATGCGGCGCTGCAGGGCGCGCAGCTCGGCCAGGTTGCGCTGGAGGATTTCAGCGCCCGCCTTGGCGAGCTGCTTGATCTTCGGGTTCATCGTCGCGCCGGACATCTCCTGGCGGCTGACGATCTCCTCATGGGTCTGGATCTGGTCGTTGATGAAGGTGCGGTCGAAGTCGAGACCGCGGTCGAGACGCATCCGGCCCAGGCGCACCCGCAGGTCGCTGCGCAGCACGCTGGGCGGCTTGATGCCGGTCTCCTGCAGGATCGGCTGCAGCCGCGCATCGAACGCGTTGGCGTCGGCGAGCAGCTTGACCGCTAGGGCGCGCACCGCCGGCGTCTGCGCCTGGGTCTGCGCCAGCATGCACTCCTCGCGATCGAAGCTGATGATGTTCTGCGCGTTGGCGACGAAGTCGAGGTCGGCGTCGTTCATGTCGCCGCCGGAACTGGCGGTGCTGGCCTGGGTTTGGCAGCCGGCGATGGCCGCGGCGGCTGGCAGGACGAAAGCCAGCGCCGCGCGGCGTGAGAGCTGGGTCATGATGATCCCTGTTTCTGTGCAGATGCGATCAGAAGATATAGAGCGCGCGGAGGTTCAGACCGAACTCCTGCTTGAAACCACCAGTGCGGTTGAGGTCGTGGTTGACCTCAAGCAGAACCTGGAAGCGCTGCGAGAGGAACATCGACGCGGCGGCACGGAGCCGATCCACCCGCGACGAGCCGGTGTTGGTGTGCCCTCGGCCGCCCAGGGCGAGCGGGTTGTCGAAATACGTATTGCCGCCGAACAGACCCTCGTAGCCGATGGAGGTCTGGAAGGCGCGGGTCCAGGCCCAGTTCAACCAGAGCTGCGCACGGAGCTCGATATCCTTGTGGGACCGCACGCTCAGCGGAACGCCAGGCTGGATCGGGTTAGTCGTATCCGCGCTGAAACGCCCATCCAACGCGGCGTCGTAGGAGAAATGATCGCCGATGCCCTGGTCCCAGCCGACTTGCACGTCACCGACCCAGCCTTCGGAGCCGCTCAGGGCGGGCGCGATGTTCAGCGACTTGTTCTTGTCGTAGCTGCCGACCGGCGGATACAAGAACCCGGTGAAGACCAGATACTGCTTCTTTTCGGTACTGGCATAGGGCCAGATGAACGCCGAAAGGGCGGGACTGGACGCCCCAAACGTGCTGCCGAGGCCTCGGCCGCCGACCCGGCCGCCGCTTTCGGAGCCGAATACTTCATACACTTGAAAACCAGCCGGCATGCCGCCGACGTAGGTGTAATGAACATACCGCTCGAGGCCGAGATTGACGTCCAGATTGCTGTTCGGGATGGTGTGCCCGGACGTCGATACGAAGCTCGTGTTGCTGCCATGCAAGTAGTACGCGAGATTGAGGTTCGTGCCGTTCGGTGCCGGAACGAACTCGTTCGGCTCGATCTCCTGCGCGCGCGCCAAACCGGACACAGCCATCAGAAAGCCCAAAACCATGACAGGGCCCAACGCCCACCGGGGCCGCCAACTCCGCAGCTTACCCATCGCCATTCGTACCACTCCCCTTATCTCACTGTTCAGCCTGCCGGCTGCTTTGCAGAGCAATCTTGCTCAGGGATCGGGGTAGGTCGAGACGTAATCTGTAAGCGCTTCAACAAAACGGCAACAATGTTGCAACAAGCCCACATCTTCGGCGCAACACGCGCCGGAGATGGTACGTTTCAGGCGGCCTTGCGCATCTGCGCGCCATAGACGGCGCCCTCGAACTCGAGATAGCCGCCCACTGACGCCGGGTCGACGAAGGGCAGGATCTGGGTCGCACAGAAACCGCCGATGCCGTTCCTGCGATCAATCCAGTAGAACAGGTTGGCCAAGCCCGCCCACGCCAGCGACCCGGCCGGGCGGCCGGTCGGCGCATCCTGCTCGTTGATCATGAACGACAGCGCCCAGGATTTCGGCATGCCGGGGAAGAACTCGGCGTCGTTGGACAGGCTCGGGATCACGCCCGGCAGACCCTTGATCTTGAGCTCGCCCAGCCCGTTCCGCTCGGCCATGCGGACCGTCTCGGCCTTCAGCACCGATCGCCCGTCCGACGCCTGGCCGTCGTTGAGCCACATGCGGATGAACTTGGTGTCGTCGAGCGCGGTCGAATACAGGCCGTGTCCGCCCATGTGGATCTCCGGCGCCTGCGGCAGCTCGAAGTCGGGCACCGGCGCCAACGCACCCTGCCGATCGCGCTGATGCATCGTGACGAGGCGGGCGCGCATGTCAGTCGTCATCGTGAACGCCGTGTCGTGCATGCCGAGCGGGGCGAAGATGCGCTCCTGCATCACCTCGCCGAGCCGCTTGCCGGCGATGCTCTCGACCACCAGCCCGGCCCAGTCGATGTTGGAGCCGTATTCCCAGCGCTCGCCCGGGTCGAACAGCAGCGGCGTGCGCAGCGAGGCGTGGGACGCAGTGATCACGCTCGGCTGGCCGTGCTCGGTCGCCAGGCGAAGGTAATCCTGGTTGAAGAAATCATAGCCGAAGCCTGCCGTATGCAGCAGCAGCATCCGCGTCGTGATATCGCGCGCGGGGGCACGCAGGCGCGGCTTGCCTTGGCTATCGAAACCGTCGAGCACCTGGAGCTTGCCGATCTCGGGCACGTAGGTCTTGGCCGGCGCGTCCAGGTCCAGGCGGCCCTCCTCGACGAGCTGCAACACGCAAGTGCCGGTGATCGCCTTGGTGGTCGAGAAGATCGCGAACACGCTGTCGGCGGTCATGTCGGCCCCGCCGATCGCCCGCTTGCCAGCCGCGCCCGCGTAGATGTCGCCGTGCCGGTCGGTGGCGACAGCTACGACGCCGGGGACACCTGGCGTGTTGTCGACGGTGTTGTGCAATACGCGGTCGGCCGCCGTTTCGATCGTGTCAGACATGTTCCCTCCCAGTGACCGTCGTTGCGGCCGGTCTGCGTTCGTGCCGTAGATGACGGCCGAGCCACTCTATCGAGAGACGCCGCGCCGGGCGACCCATGCCGGCAGGTGCAACCTTTCCGAGCTTGCCACTTTTGTTCCGTCAGACACGGGGATGATCGAGCATGCGAGAAGCGTTGCAGCGCGGATTGAGCAAGGTGCCGGAAGTCACGCTGACGTTCTGGCTGATCAAGATTGCGGCGACCACGTTGGGCGAGACCGGGGGCGATGCGGTCACGATGTCGCTCAATCTGGGCTATCTGATCGGCACGGCGATCTTTGCCCTGATCTTCATCGTCGCGGTTGCGGCGCAGATCCGGGCCCGGCGGTTCCATCCGACACTCTACTGGACCGTGATCGTGGCGACGACGACGGTCGGCACCACGATGGCCGATTTCGCCGACCGCTCGCTTGGCATCGGCTATGTCGGCGGCACGTCGCTGCTGCTGGCGCTGCTGCTGGCGAGCTTGGCGGCCTGGTATGGGTCGACGGGAACGATCGCGGTCGAGTCGGTGGCGTCGCCCAAGGCCGAGTTGTTCTACTGGGTGACGATCCTGTTCTCGCAAACGCTCGGCACCGCGCTCGGCGACTTCATGGCCGACACGACCGGGCTCGGCTACCGCGGCGGCGCGCTGGTGTTCGCGGCGGCGTTGGCGGTGCTGGCGGCGGCGTATTACTGGACGCGGATTTCGCGCGTGGCGCTGTTTTGGGCGGCGTTCATCCTGACCCGGCCGCTCGGCGCCACGGTCGGCGATTTCTTCGACAAGCCGGTCGCCACTGGCGGCCTGGCGCTGGACCGGTTCACTGCCTCGGCAGCACTGCTGGTGTTCATCGTTCTGTGCGTCTGGCTGTTGCCGCAGCGGGCCGGGGATCATCCACGGGAACGGGCGGCGTGACCCTCACCCAGGCCACAGAGAAGAGTTAGAGCATTTTCCGATCGGGTGGAATCACCCGATCGGAAGTAATGCTCGCTGGAACAATGAAGTAGAGCACTACTTCCGAGCCAAGTGGCTCGGAAAGTGCTCTAGTGGCGGAAGTGGCGTAGGCCGGTGAAGACCATGGCGACGCCCGCGCGGTCGGCGGCGTCGATGACTTCTTGGTCGCGCATCGAGCCGCCGGGCTGGATGACGGCGGTGGCGCCGGCGGCGATGGCGGCTTCGAGGCCGTCGGCGAAGGGGAAGAAGGCGTCGGAGGCGACGACGCCGCCCTCGGTGAGCGGGCGGTCGAGCCCGGCGGCCTTGGCGGCGGCCTCGCCCTTCCAGGCGGCGATCCGCGCGCTGTCGACGCGGCTCATCTGGCCGGCGCCAATGCCCGTGGTCGCGCCCGCGCGGGCGTAGACGATGGCGTTGGATTTGACGTGCTTGCAGACGCGGAAGGCGAAGAGCAGGTCGCGCAGCTCCTCGCGGTTGGGCGCCCGTTGCGTGACGGTGCTCAGGTCGTCCGGCCCAACCCGGCCGGCATCGCGCGTTTGGGCGAGAAAGCCGCCGGAGACGCTGCGAGTGGTGTGGCCGGACGCGGCCGGGTCGGGCAGGCCGCCGGTGAGAAGGAGGCGGAGGTTCTTCTTGCGGGCGAGGATGGCTTGCGCGGCCGGGTCGGCGTCGGGGGCGATGATGACTTCGGTGAACAGGGCGGCGATCTGCTCGGCGGCGGCGGCGTCGAGGGTGCGGTTGACGGCGACGATGCCGCCGAACGCGCTGACCGGGTCGCAGCGCAGCGCCAGCGCCCAGGCGTCGGCGAGCGAGGCGGCGGTCGCCACGCCGCAGGGGTTGGCGTGCTTGATGATGGCGACCGCCGGGGCGTCGAACTCGGCGACGCATTCGAAGGCGGCGTCGGTGTCGTTGAGGTTGTTGTACGAGAGTTCCTTGCCCTGCACCTGGAGTGCCGTGGCCACCCCCGGGCGCGTCCCGGTGACGTAGAAGGCGGCGCTTTGGTGCGGGTTCTCGCCGTAGCGCAGCGTCTGGCGCAGGGTGCCGGAGATGGTCAGGCGGGGCGGGAACGGCGTGTCGCGGGCGAACCAGGCGGCGATGGCGGCGTCGTAGGCGGCGGTTCGGGCGTAGGCGGCGCCGGCCAGTTCGGTGCGCAACGGCGGCTCCGTGCCGCCCGCGGCCAGCGCTGCGATCAGCGCGCCGTATTGCGACGGGTCGGTCAGGATGACGACGTGGTCGGCGTTCTTGGCCGCGGCGCGGATCAGCGCCGGGCCGCCGATGTCGATGTTCTCGATGCATTCGGCGGCCGACGCGCCGGCCGCCACCGTCGCCTCGAACGGGTAGAGGTTGACGCAAACCAGGTCGATCGGCGCGATCCCGTGCTGCGCCATCTGCGCCACGTGCTCCGGCCGATCGCGGCGGCCGAGGATGCCGCCATGAATCTGCGGCACCAGCGTCTTGACCCGGCCATCGAGGATCTCGGGAAAGCCCGTGTGCTCCGATACCTCGCGCACCGCGATCCCGGCGTCGCGCAGCGCCTTGGCCGAGCCGCCGGTCGAGAGGATCTCGGCCCCGTGGGCGGCAAGCGCTTGGGCCAAATCGAGCAGGCCGGTCTTGTCGGAAACGGAGAGCAGGGCGCGTCGGATCGGGGTCGTCATGGCGCCCGGCCATAAACCTACAAACCGAGCAGGTCCAGGGTGCGCTCGACGACCTCGGCCTCGGTATAATGCAGCAACGCCCGCGCGCGGCCGGCTTCGCCCATGCGCGCGCGCAACGCCGGGTCGGCGGCCAGGGTCGCCAACGCCTCGGCCAGCGGCGCGACTGTCGCCTTCGGCACCAGCAGCCCGGTGACGCCATGCACCACCTGCTCGCGCGGACCCCGGATGTCGGTCGCGACGACCGGCAGCCCGGTCAGCATCGCCTCGATCACCGACATCGGCAGGCCCTCGAAATGGCTCGGCAGCGTGAAGACGTCGGCGGCCGCCAACACCGCGGCCACATCCGTGCGATAGCCCAGCCGACGCACCCGCACGCCGAGGCCCGCGACCGCTAACGCCGCCTCCATGTCCGCCCCGTGATCCGACGCCAGCCGCTCGCCGACGACCCAAAGCTCGGCGCCGGGAACGTCGCGCATGGCCGCGAGCAGCTCCGGATAGCCCTTGTGCCGCACCAGGCGCGAGACGATGACGATGACGGGCGTCTCGTCCGGGCAGCCGAGTTCGGCGCGGATGCGGGCGCGGGCGGCGGGGTCGGGATGGAAGCGCGCCGGGTCGCGGCCGTTGCCGACGGGGATGGCCCGGCGCGCGATCCAGAGCCGTCGCGCTTCCTGCGCCTCCTCGGTCGAGACCGTCATCGTGACGTCGGTCATCCGGCCGCCGAGCCACTCCATGACGAAGCCAAGCGCGCGGCGGGGCCAGGGGCCGGGTTGGTTGAACAGGAAGCCGTGGCAGGTGTAGGCGACCGTTGGCACCCCTGCGATGCGGGCGGCGAGGCGGGCGATGAAGCCGCTGATCGGCATGTGCGCGTGCAGCAGGTCCGGCTTCTCGCGCCGCAGCAGCGCCACCATCGCCCACAGCGCGCGCGATTGCGCCACCGGCGACAGGCTGCGGGCCAGCGGCATCGGCTCGACCCGCAATCCCTCGGCGCGCACCTCCTCGAGCAACGGCCCATCGGCCGAGACACCGATCACCTCGTGCCCCCGCGCCGCGGCTGCGCGCATCAGCGGCAGCAGAAAGTGGCGCAGCGAGAAGTCGACGTTGGTGACCTCGACGACCTTCACGCGCCGCGTTTCTACGGCCCCGTATCTAACGCCGCGGCGTCGGCGCGGCGGAGATCGCAGGGCCGAAAGCGAAGTCGCGGAAGTTGTATCGCCCGCCGCGCAGCATCCCGAGCCCGACCGAGCCGTCGAGGCCGCCGAGCTGGGCGCCCGGCTGCGTTTTGACCGTCACGCCGTCGAGCCAGAGGCTGAGCTTGCTGCCTTGCTGGCTCACCTTGAGCATGTGCCGCTTGCCGGGAACCGCCGGCGTGAAGGTCTGCACCGTGCTCGCCGCGTCGTCCTCGACCCGGAACAGCCGCACCTTGCCGTCGCCGCACGCGGCCCAGATCAGCATGTTGCGACCCTCGTCCTGAAGCGCGAAGGCGAGGCCGCCGCCGCTCTCGCCACCGCTCCCGCTAGTCGGGCCTTGCGCCTCGACGGTGACGGTGGCCGAGCGTCCCTTGGCGGCCGCATTCGGCCATTCGGCGACGCGGAAGAACGTGCCGCCGGTGTCGTCCTGGGCGTGGGCGTAGGTGACCGCTCCTTTGTCTTGCACGCTGGTGTCTTGCACGCTGGTGTCTTGCACGCTGGCGGTCCAGCCTTCGTTGTCACCGAGCTTGAGGTCGTGGCCGAGCGGTCCGAGGCTGTCGGCATCCGCGGTTTGCGGGCCCGAGGATGGTGGCGCGGCCGGGCTGGCCGGAGGTGGCCCGAAGGCGAAATCCTGAAACGCGAACCGGCCGTTGCCGCGCATCGTGATGCCGAGCCGGCCGCCCGTGTCGTATCCGTCCGGCTCGTCCTCCTCGACCGCCGTCAGCAGCTTGCCGTCGGCGAACAGCGACATGCCGTTGTCGTCCTTGCTCATCGTCAGCTTGTGCGAGGCGGCGGTCGTGGGCGCATCGAACGTGTCGACCACGATGAACTCGCCATCCTTCAAGTGGTAGAGCTTGATCTTGCCGTCGCCGGTGGCCTCGAGACCCCAGAACGCCTTGCCATCCTCGGTCAGGCCGAACAGCAGCCCGGCGCCCGAGCCCTTGGTCTTACCCTGCTGCTCCACCGTCACGCTCGCCGCTGGGCCGGACGCTTCCCCCACCGGGACCGAGCGATTGAAATAATATAGGTCGTCCTCGGCATCGTGGTTGAACACGAGCTGCCCGTTTTCGAGCGACAGGTGCCATTTCTGGTTGTCGCCGAGCCGGATCCCGTGGCCGAGCGGGCCGAGCGTCGCGACCTCGGCCGGGCGCGAGGGCGCGGCTGGGGTGGGGACCGCGTCGTCGTTGCCGGCCAGCGGCGGTGCGACCGGCGCCGGGAACGGCGTCGGCGCGATCGCCTTGCCGAACGCGAAATTGCCGAGCGTGAACTCACCGATCCCCATCGTGACCACGCCGACCGGCGCCGCCACGTTCGGCTTCATGCCGTCCTTTAACGTCAGCTCGGAGACGAGATGGCCGTTGGCCAGGAGCTGCGCCCCATCGCCGACCTGATTGATCGACAGCACGTCGCCGGCCGGGCGATGGCCGCCGGGGATGTCGTAGGTGCCGGTGCGCACGAGTTCGGTGCTGCGTCGGACATAGAGGGCCAGCTTGCCATCCGCGCCAAGCACGAACGAGGCCCAGCGCGGCTCCTCGTTGGTCAGGCGGAAGATCAGCCCGGCTTCGGACATGCCCCCTGGCGACGCCCCGGCGCCGCCCTTGGCCGACACCCGGACCGAGGCCGACCGCCCCGCCGCCAGATCGCCCTGCCACGCGGTCGCGTAATAGCGGATCGCGCCGGCGCCCGTCGTGTTGGTCAGCACCGCTTGGCCGTTATCGTCGAGCACCGTCCAGGCGCCGCTCTGCCCGGCCACGACCTGGCCCGAGAGCGGCCCGAGAGTGGTGAACGGCAGCGCGCGCGATGTCTCGCGCGATGTCTGGCGCGAGGCGGTCTGTGCCTCGGCGGCAGGCGCGATCACGGCGGCTGCGACGAGGCAGATCGTTGCGGCTAGGAGCGATCGCGGCATTCTCAACTCTCTGCTGGGGACCGGGGCTGGGGACCGGGGCTGGGGACCGGGGCTGGGGATCGGGGCTGGGGATCGGGGCTGGGGATCGGGGCTGGGGATCGGGGCTGGGGATCGGGGCTAGGGCCCGGAGCTAGGGACCGGGCCATCGGGTCGGCCCCGGTCATCGCGCGGGCCGTCAAGTGGTTCATGACATAGGTCATATCCGCAACAGGGTCGACCCCGAATCATCCTTCAGCGCCACCCCCGACAGGCGTAGGTCGCGCATCCGGCCGAGCAGGAACCGGATCGTGGCCGCCGCGGAATCGTAGTCGAGGCCGTCGGGGCGGATGTTGCTGACGCAATTGCGCTCGGCGTCGGTGGTCGCCGGGCCGGGCGCCCAGGTGAGGTAGGCGCCGAGGCTGTCGGGCGCCGAGAGGCCTGGCCGTTCGCCGATCAGGATCAGCGCCGCCCGCGCGCCGAGGGCGGTGGCCACCGGGTCGGCCAGCGCCACCCGCGCGTGTCTGGCGAGGGTGAGCGGGGCAAGGCGCCAGGCGGCGAGCGAGGGCAGCAGCCGGGTCAGCAACGGGGCCGCGTGCCGGGCGGCGGCCACGGCGGACAACCCGTCCGCAACGACGATGGCCAGATCGTATTCGCCCGCGTGCGCCGCCAGCGCTACCCGGTCCGCCTCGCGCAGCCGGCGGCCGAGGTCGGGGCGCAGCAGATAGGTCCGCCGGTCGGTGGCCTGGCTTTCGACATGCAGCGCCGGGCTGGGTAGCGCGGCCGCGAGCGCCGCCTCGTCCCACTCGGCATGCACCGCGTCGCGCGCTTGGGCGTGGGCGAGGCGGAACTCGAGCAGCGCCCCGGTCGCCAGCGACGCGCCCGTCCGCGCCAGCCCGATCCGGGCCGCGGTCAGGCGGCGCAGCGCGTCCCACTCGCTCAGGTCAGTCCTCTCAGGGCAGCAGCGCCCGGAACGGCGCGGGCAGCGCCGGCGGCCGCACCCTGCCCCGCCCGTCCGTGATACCCTGCCGCGCCAGCCACGCCTCGAACTCCGGCGCAGCCCGGCGCCCGAACAACTCGCGCATCGCCAGCGCGTCATGAAAGCTCGTGCTCTGGTAGCCCAGCATGATGTCGTCCGCGCCCGGCACGCCCATCACATATGTCACGCCCGCGGCCACCAGCAGCGCCAGCAGCGCGTCCGCATCGTCCTGGTCGGCCTCGGCGTGGTTGGTGTAGCAGACGTCGCAGCCCATCGGCAGGCCGAGCAGCTTGCCGCAGAAATGATCCTCGAGCCCGGCGCGCGCGATCTGTTTGCCGTCGAACAGATATTCCGGCCCGATGAACCCCACCACCGTGTTGACCAGCAGCGGCCGGTATCGCCGCGCCACCGCATAGGCCCGCGCCTCGAGCGTCTGCTGATCGACGCCGTGATGCGCGCCGGCCGAAAGCGCGCTGCCCTGTCCGGTCTCGAAATAGAACGCGTGATCGCCCACCGTGCCGCGCGCGAGCCCCCGCGCCGCATCGGCCGCCTCGTCGAGCAGCGCGAGATCGACACCGAAGCTGCGGTTGGCGGCCTCGGTGCCGGCGATCGACTGGAACACGAGGTCGACCGGCGAGCCGCGCCGCATCAGCTCGAGCGTGGTCGTGACATGCGCGAGCACGCAGCTCTGCATCGGGATGTCGAGCTTGTGGCGGATCTCGTCGAGCAGGCAGAGCAACTCGTGCGTGCGCTCGGGGCTGTCGCTGGCCGGGTTGATGCCGACGCAGGCGTCGCCGGCGCCGAGCAACAGCCCGTCGAGGATGGAAGCCGCGATCCCGCGCGGATCGTCGGCCGGGTGGTTGGGCTGCAGCCGGACCGACAAGCATCCCGGCAAGCCGATCGTGTTACGGAACGACGTCGTCACCTGCGCGCGCCGCGCGATCACGATCAGGTCCTGCAGCCGGCACAGCTTGCTAACGGCGGCCACCATTTCCGGCGTGAGGCCCGGCGCCAAGGCGGCCAGCGCGGCGGCGTCGGCCGCGTCCGACAGCAACCAATCGCGCAAGCCGCCTACGGTGAGGTGCGACACGGGCGCGAACGCCGCCCGGTCGTGCGAGTCCTGGATCAGCCGCGTGACCGCGTCGCGTTCGTAGGGGATCACCGTCTGTTGCAGGAACGTCTCGAGCGGCAGGTCGGCCAGCGCGAACTGCGCCGCCACTCGGTGTGCCGCGCTCTGGGCCTCGAGCCCCGCCAGCGCGTCCCCGCTCCGCGCCGGCGACGCGGCCGCAAGCAGAGCAGCCATCGTATCGAAGACGTAGCGCTCACCGGCGGCGGTCGCCTGGAACATCGTCAGATCATTTCGGCAAAGTGACATGCGACGCGGTGTCCCTCGACGTCGCGCAGCACCGGCCGCTCCGCAGTGCAGCGCGGCTGCACATACGGGCAGCGCGACGCGAACACGCAGCCCGGCGGCGGATTGAGCGGCGACGGCAACTCCCCCTTCACCGCCACCCCCTGCCGCCGATGCCCCCCGTCGACCGACGGCGTGGCCGCGAGCAGCACGCGCGTGTACGGATGCCGCGGCGACGCGAACAATTCCGCCTTCGGCGCCTGCTCCATCGGCCGGCCGAGATACATCACGAGCACCTCGGTCGCGATGTGGCGGACGACGCCGAGGTCGTGGCTGATGAACAGGTAGGCGAGACGGAACTCGTCCTGCAGGTCCATCAGCAGGTTCAGCACCTGCGCCTGGATCGAGACGTCGAGCGCGGAGACGGGCTCGTCGGCGACGACGATGCGGGGGCGCAACATCAGCGCCCGCGCGATGGCGACGCGCTGGCGTTGGCCGCCCGAGAACATGTGCGGATAGCGGCCGAACTGGTCGGGCCGCAGGCCGACCTTCTGCATCATCGCGCGCGCCGCCTCGCGCCGCTCGGCCTTGGCCCCGCGGCCGTTGATCGCCAGCGGCTCTTCGAGAATCGCGCCCACCGTCTTGCGCGGATTGAGCGAGCCGTACGGGTTCTGGAACACCATCTGCACGCCGAGCCGCATCTCACGGCGCCGGGCTTCGGGCACGCTCACGGTCGGTGCGCCATCGAGCAACAATTCGCCCGCCGTCGGCGGCTCGAGCAGCGTTGCCATCCGCGCGAGCGTGGACTTGCCGCAGCCGGATTCGCCGACCACGGCCAGGGTTTCGCCGTGACGCAACGAGAACGAGACGTCGTCCACCGCGCGCACGATGCCGCCGCCGCCGAACAGCCCGCCCCGCACCGGGTAGTGGCGCTGCAGCCCGCGCGCCTCCATCACCGTCTCGCTCATGCGGCGGCAGCCGCGCGCGTGGGCCGGCCGGCATCGTCGAGCGGGTAGTGGCATCGCGCCAGGCCGCCCGGCACCGGGTCGAGCTTGGGGCGCACGCGGGCGCAATGTTCGTCGGCGAAGCGGCAGCGCGGCGCGAACAAGCAGCCGCCGGGCCGGTCGTCGATGCCGGGCACGACGCCCGGGATGGTCGGCAGCCGCGCGCGACCCAAAGCCCGTTCCGGCAATGCATCGAGCAGCGCGGCCGTATACGGATGCCGCGGCGTGCTCAGCAGCCCGGCCGTCGCCTGCGTCTCGACCGTCTGCCCGGCATACATCACCTGCACCCGATGCGCGGTCTCGGCGACGACGCCCATATCGTGCGTGATCAGCACCAGCGCCATGCCGTGGGCGGCCTGCAAGGAGAGCAACAGGTCGAGGATCTGGCGCTGAATCGTGACGTCGAGCGCCGTCGTCGGCTCGTCGGCGATCAGCAGGCGCGGGCGGCAGGCGATCGCCATCGCGATCATCACGCGCTGGTTCATGCCGCCCGAAAGCTGATGCGGGAACGCCCGCGCACGCCGCGCCGGGTCCGGGATCCCGACTTGGCCGAGGAGTTCCGCGACCCGGTCGCGCACCGCGCGCCGCGGCAAGTCCTCGTGCGCGCGGATCGCCTCGGCGATCTGCCAGCCGACCGGGTAGCACGGGTTGAGCGAGGTCGTCGGCTCCTGAAAGATCATCGCGATATCACGCCCGGTGATCGCGCGGCGCTCCCGCGCGGGACGCTGCTGCAGTTCCTGGCCGTCGAACATCATCGCATCCGCGCTCACCCGGCCCGGCGATGCGATCAGGCCCATCAGCGCCAGCATCGAGACGCTCTTGCCCGAGCCCGATTCGCCCACGACCCCCAGCACCTCGCCCGCATCGACGTCGAGGTCCACGCCCGCGACGGCGCGGAACCGGCCCCGCGCGGTAGCGAACTCGACCGATAGATTGCGGATAGCAAGTAGAGTCAAGTTAGTAGACCACAGATAGTTTGGAGATTCTGACCCTGCCCCCAACGTGCCCTCGCTCATGAGCAGAGTCCGTTCTCCGTATGCCCCTGCTTGGGGCGGGTTGCAAAGGCTGCTGG
>JAABUX010001009.1_pt1 | contig 44708 bp, 43 predicted proteins | sample 5561851 | NCBI WGS metagenome assembly JAABUX01 (sample SAMN10711883, study PRJNA513361) | rock metagenome | isolation source: Antarctica rocks | place: Antarctica: Victoria Land, Richard Nunatak red sandstone | collected 2016-01-03 | reverse complement strand
CCGAGTGCCCCGCCAGCCCCGCCAGCAGAGCCCTCCCCCGCTCCCCCCCCACCCCATCCCCAAACATCATCTTCCCCAACACCGTCGCCGGCAGCACCGCGTGCATCCCAAACCGAGCCAGCCCAACCGCATGCTTCGGCAGATGCACAATCGGCCCCAGCAGCTCCCCCACTAGATCCGGCCACGCCTTCACCAGCGGCTCCAGCATCTCCCGATACGCCGCTCCCCCAGACCCCAACCCCGCCGCCGTCGCCTCCAGCGAGTGCTCCAGCATCACCGCCGTCCTATCATCCATTGGGTGCGCCAGCGGAGCGTCCGGCTCAATCCACCGCAGGCCAAACTCCTCGAGCGGCAGTGACCGGAAAAACGGCGAAGCCTTCGCCATCGGATACACACTCGACCCTGTATCGTGCCAGAAACCCGGCAACGTCACCTCCTCCGTCCGCGCCCCGCCCCCAATCGTCGCGTTCGCCTCCAACACCTCCACCCGCACGCCGGCGCGCGCCAGCGTCACCGCCGCACTCAACCCGTTCGGCCCCGCCCCTACCACCACCGCCCGCTTCCCCGTCACTCCGCCCATACGCGCACACCTCCGCAGACCTACAGCCTACGCGCCCCCCGCCATCCCGTCCGCCAGCTCCCTCCTAACCCGCTCCATCGTATCCAGATAAAATTGCAGGTTGTGCACGGAGTTCAACGTCGCCCCCAGAGGCTCTCCCGCCACAAACAAATGCCGCAGATACGCCCGCGAATATCGCTTGCACGTCAGGCACCCACACTCAGCATCCACCGGCCGGCCGTCATCCTCGTTCTCCTTGCGCTTGATGTTCATCCGCACCACCCCACCCGTGCCCTCCTCCCCCACCTCCGCCCGTCGGAACAGCAGCCCATGCCGCCCCGCCCGTGTCGGCAGTACACAATCCATCATGTCCACGCCCATCCGCGCATACTCCTCAATCTCATCCGGATATCCCACCCCCATCACATACCTAGGCTTGTCAGAGGGCAGCAGTTCCAGCGTGCGCGCAATCATCTCCCGCGTCACCTCCCGCGGCTCCCCCACCGCCAGCCCCCCAATCGCATAGCCCGGAAAATCCATCTCCATCAAGCGCTCCGCGCTCTCCCGCCGCAGATCTGGGTACATCCCCCCCTGCACAATCCCAAACAGAGCCTGCGTCTTCCCCTCCAGCATCCCCAGACCAGCCACAGAACCGGGTGCCCCATCCTCCGCGGTTTCATCGCGAAGGGTGGGGTATCGAGCGAAGCTCGACTGCTCTCCTCCCCAGGGCACCTCATATTTATGCGCCTCAAAATACTCCTTCGAACGCACTGCCCAAGCATGTGTGAGCCCCATACTCTCCCTCGTCCGCCCCCACGTCGCAGGCGTCTCCACGCACTCGTCGAACACCATCATCACGTCTGCCCCCAGCGCAATCTGCACCGCCATCGAGTGCTCCGGCGAGAAAAAGTGCTTCGACCCATCCAGGTGCGACCGGAACTCCACCCCATCCGCCGTCACCTTGCGCAGCTTCGCAAGCGAAAACACCTGGAACCCCCCCGAGTCTGTCAGCATCGGCCGCTCCCACCCCATGAATCGGTGCACCCCGCCCATTCGCCGGATCAGCTCATGCCCCGGCCTCAGATACAGATGATATGTATTCGCCAAAATAATCTGCGCCCCCACCCCACTCTGCCCCATCCGTTCGAGCACACCCTGCTCCACCGCCTTCACCGTAGCCGAGGTCCCCACCGGCATAAATACCGGCGTCTCCACCGCCCCATGCGGCAGTCGCAGCCGCCCCTGCCGCCCCCCAGCCGGCCCATCCCCGCGCACGGAAAACTCCAGACTCATCCCGCGATTCTATCGACCCGGCGTCGCCTCACTCGTCGGCAGTATCTCCGGGCTCCAGAACCGCAGCAGCGTCACCGTCGACACCAGCAGCAGCGGTCCCAGCACCAGGCCGCTCACGCCAAAGGTCGCAACCCCGCCCAGCACCGTGAAAAATGTCGCTGTCGGCATCTGCAGGCGCTTGCTCACCAGCGTCGGATACAGCACGTTGTCCACCGTTCCCACCACGCCCCATGCCCCACCTTACAAGCGCCGCCGCCTTCACCACATGGCCCGTCAATCCGAGGTACGCCGCACCGGCGCCCACACCAGAAACGTTCCCAACCAAGGAATCGTCGCCATCATCCCTATCACAAACGCCCAGATCACCGCATTCGGTACTCGGAGGATGCTGAACATCAAGCCGACCAGCGGCCCTTGCATCGCCGCAATCGAAAGGCTGCCCAGATCGTCGCCAATGCACGTCACCGCGTTCTACATAGGACGTTCTATAATACTTCCAATGTTCTTCCACCTCGTCGCTCTGGCGAGACAGGACGGCTACGGACATGGCAGCGCCGCCTCGACCACGCCCCTGCTGATTCCTCTCAACGAAGGCGTCATCATCTTCTGTCACCACTCCCGGATACGGCGAATGGCCTGATGACGGAACCAACGGCATGGTCCTCAATCTAGCTCCAGGAGCCACCCAGGAGTTCGTGATCGCTCTCCGCCCCGGCGGTCACTAGCATCTGGACGCCCGTCACGTGGCCGATCTACACCACACCAGCGCCAAAGGCTATACCAGCCTGTGAGCATCGCCGAGGTACCGGGTCGCAAAAAGTTTGACGGCTGAACAGGCCCGATCTAGCCTCGCAATTCGTTTCATCATCGCGACCGATGTTGACTCTGGCTTGCAGCCGAGTTCAGAGCGGGGCGGGTGCTTTGTTGACGGCTGAAGGTTAAGGGATCAGCCCGGTGTTGCGCGTGCGGTCATGAAGGAACAAGCGAAGCGTTTCAGGCTGACGCCTGGAGTTGAGGTCGGCGCAATCCTGCTGAAACGGCTCAGGGCTCCGGCAATGCAATGCGGGTTGGCGATATGCTGGATGTATCGCCATTCACAGGACAGGAATCTCCCTCATGGAATTTCACGTATCGCGGACTGCACGAGAGAAGTATGGCGTTGACGAGCTTCTTTTCAGTTATTCGGGAAACGTGGTGTTTGCCAATGTGTCGGCAAGCCGGCAGATGGCGAAGCGGATCAATGATGTGCGGGAGCGGGACGGCGAGGAGGGCACGGTCTCAACTATTAACGGTGGGGCCCTGTTTGCGATGGGGCTGATCGACGAGCTGAGCCATGCGATGGTGGCGAAGTACCGGCGGGAGGTGGATCCGGGGGTGCTGCGGGATGCGCTCGGGTGGTTTGCAGCGAATGCGGAGCCGAAGGAGGTGGAGCGGGTGCTGCTCGAGTTTACGGAGCGGTTTCCGAATGTGGCGGTGTACCGGGGTGAGCAAACAGCGGCGGAGTGGCTGGCCGGGGCGCTGGAGGGGATGGAGGACGGGCTGACGAATCGGGAGGCGGCGACCGAGGAGCTGCTGCTGCTTTGGTTGGCCAACATCAATCCGGCGTTTGTGCCGTTTCGCGAGCTGTTCGATGACGCGGAGTTGAAGCGGGGGACGATTTACAGCAATGTGATTTCCGAGTTTGGGGAGTTTATCGAGACGCGGCCGCCTTTTGGGGCGGTGGGGACGCTGCTGGACGTGCTGAAGGCGCCGATGCTGGCTTCGCCGGACTCGCTGATAGGGCAGCTGGCGTATATCCGGGAGAACTGGGCTCCGCAGCTGGGGGCGGAGTTGAAGCGGCTGCTGCTGGCGACGGATGTGCTGAGCGAGGAGGAGATCGCGATCTGGATGCGGTTTCATCCTGAGGGGGCGCGGTTTGGGCGGCGGGGACATGCGGGTGGGGGATGGGGTGCGGAGGGGTTTGAGGGCGACGAGTTTGTGGGGTTTGGGCCGGGTGGGCGTGCTCGGAGCGGGTCGACGGAGCCGCCGCCGCTGAATGAGTATGAGGCATTCAGCCAGGACCAGGACTGGATGCCGACGGTGGTGCTGGTGGCGAAGAGCACGTATGTGTGGCTGGAGCAGCTGTCACAGAAGTATCTCCGGCACATTTTCCGGCTGGACCAGATTCCGCAGGAGGAGCTGGATTTGCTGGCGAGCCGCGGGATCAATGGGTTGTGGCTGATCGGGCTATGGGAGCGGAGTGTGGCGTCGCAGACGATCAAGCGGCTACGCGGGCAGCACGATGCGGTGGCGTCGGCGTACTCGCTGAAGGACTACCTGATTGCTGCGGACCTGGGCGGGAACGAGGCGTACGAGGTGCTGCGGGACCGGGCGGCGAAGGCGGGGATCCGGCTGGCGAGCGACATGGTGCCGAATCATATGGGCATCGATTCGACGTGGGTGCTGGAGCATCCAGACTGGTTTATCTCGCGGGGGGAGAGTCCGTTTCCGGTGTATTCGTTTGAGGGGCCGGACCTGTCAACGGAGGCGCGGTTCGAGATCAAGATCGAGGACCACTACTACGACCAGACGGATGCGGCGGTGGCGTTTCGGCTAAGAGAGCGGGCGACGGGGTGGACGCAGTTTGTGTACCACGGCAATGATGGGACCACATTTGCGTGGAACGACACGGCGCAGCTGGATTATTCGAAGGCGTACGTGCGGGAGCAGGTGATCCAGACGATCTTGAGTGTGGCCCGGCAGTTTCCGATCATCCGGTTTGACGCGGCGATGGTGCTGGCGAAGAAGCATGTGCAGCGGCTGTGGTTTCCGCTGCCGGGAGCGGGCGGGTCGATTCCGTCGCGGGCCGAGAATGCGATGTCGCAGGAGGAGTTCGACGGGTTGATGCCGAACGAGTTCTGGCGCGAGGTGGTGGACCGGGTGGCGGTGGAGGTGCCGGGGACGCTGCTGCTGGCGGAGGCGTTCTGGCTGCTCGAGGGGTACTTCGTTCGGACGCTGGGGATGCATCGCGTGTATAACTCCGCGTTTATGAACATGCTGCGGGATGAGGAGAATGCCAAGTACAGGTCGTACTTGAAGAAGACGATCGAGTTCGATCCGGATATCTTGAAGCGGTATGTGAACTTCATGTCGAACCCGGATGAGCGGACGACGATCGATCAGTTTGGATCGGGCGACAAGTGCTTTGGTGTGGCGACGCTGCTGGCGACGCTGCCGGGGCTGCCGATGTTTGGGCATGGGCAAGTGGAGGGCTTCACCGAGAAGTACGGGATGGAGTACAAGCAGGCGCGTATGCGGGAGACGCCGAACGAGGAGCTCGTTGCGCGTCACCAGCGAGAGATTGCGCCGCTGCTGAAGCGACGGTGGGCGTTTGCGGAGAGTGCGAACTTTGTGCTGTACGACTTCTGGAACGATCACGGGACGGTGGACGAGAACGTGTTTGCTTACTCCAATGTTTCGGGCGGCGAGCGGTCGCTGGTGCTCTACAACAATGTGTACGGGAGCACGCGCGGGACGGTGCATGTGTCGGCGGCTTCGATGGATAAGGGGGCGGGGACGCTGCGGCAGCGGCCGCTGGTAGAGGCGATGCAGCTGCCGGGGGATCCGGCGGCGATTGTGGGGTATCGCGACACGACGAGCGGGCTTGAGTATCTGCGGCGCGCGGGCGGGTTGATCGAGAATGGGTTCTCGGTGGAGCTGCGCGGGTACCAGTATGTGGTGCTGCAGCAGTGGCGCGAGATGACGGTGACGGCGGAGCAGCCGTGGGATCAGCTGTGCGATGCGCTGCATGGGGCGGGTGTGTACAACCTTGGGGAAGCCTTATCGAAGCTGCGGCTGCGGCCGGTGCATGATGCGCTGCGGCAGATGCTGACGGCGGAGGTAATTGGCGAGTTGGTGGCAGCAGCCGAGACGGCGCCGGGGAACCCGAAGGCGGAGGGTGCTCCGAAGCCGGAGGCCGAGGCGGAGGTTGGGAGTGGAAAGAGGCTGCGGACGAAGAAGGAAACGAAGGCGGCGAAGGTTGGGGAGGTTATCGAGGCCCGGTTGGCGGGCGTGCTGAGCCGGGTGGAGGGATTCTTTGCGCGAGCGGGTGAGACTCGAGGGCGGCCTGAGGATGCTGGGCTTGCGGCCGGCGTAGCACGGACGGAGCGGCTGCGAACCGGTCTGGCAGCCGTGCTGCGGCTGCCTGGTTTGCAGAGTGCGTCGCCGGTGTGGCCGGAGGCGGCTACGGCGATTCTGCCGAGCCAGAGTGCGGGTGAGCTGAGAATTGCGACGTGGGCGACGATTCTGGCCTGGGCGGTTTTGCGGGAGATGGACGGGAACGGCGGACGGTCGGCTGAGGGTGGAACGCGAACGTTTGACGAGCTGCAGCTGCGGTCGGCGCTGGCGGAGATCTTCTCCGGGCTAGGCGTGATCGGCGATGATGCGTGGCGGGCGGCGGCGCGGGTTCGGGTGCTGCTGGGGTATGAGGCGGAGCCGGGGGCGACGGAGGCGTTCTGGAGGGATGGCGACGTGCGCTGGCTGGCGAGTGCGAATGAGTCGGGCGGAGCGACGTACCTGAATAAGGAGGCGTTCGACGACTTGCTGTGGTGGCTGGAGGTTCCGGCGCTGGTGCGGGCGGCGGAGGGGGGAGAGGCAGGTCCTTCCACTTCGGTCGGGACGACAGGATCGGTTGAGGCGGAGGTCGCGGCGGTGAAGCGGCGGACGGCGGAGGCGAGCCGGAGAGCGGCGGAGTCAGGGTACGAGGTAAGGCGGTATGTGGCGGCTGCTACTGCAGAGGCTCTGACGGGGAGTGGGGGCCAGGGCAAAGCTGTAGCCAAGGCAAAGGCTCGCGGAGGTAAGTCTGAGGAGGCGCCTACGGAGGTGGCACCTTCTGAGCACGAGGCGTTGGTGAAAAAGGTGAAGGCGGCTAAGAAGGTCCTGGCGAAGAGCAAGGCGGTTTCGCCGGGAAAGGGGTAGCGGATCGACAAGCGGCAAATAGAAGGAGGATCGTGTGGAAGTACGATCCTCGAGTAAAGCTGCAGGCAGTGGCAGGTGTTTTAGTGGTGGCTGGGGGCCGGGGCCGAGGGTGCTGAAACGGAAGCCGGAGCAGCGTGAGTGGATGGTGTTGACGTGGACGTATGGGACGCGCCGGACCATGATCCGGACGGACTGGTGGGCGATCCGGAAGGGCTGCTGGGCATATAGGAGACACCGGCGGAGGAGTTTGTGGGGTGCGACGAGACGATGACCGAGGGGCCGGCAGAGGAGGCGGTGGCCGGTCGACCGGCAGGGCCGTTTGTGGCCGGGTGAGCAACGCCGACTCCTGTGACAGCGGCGGCTCCTGAACGGACCAGGCCCGGGGCGGAGTCGACTGAGGTCGTCATGACGCCGTGGTGGGCGACACCGTTGGAGACTCCGCCGAGTTTACCGAAGGTTTGGCGGGGGACGCCGAGGCCGGCGGAGTCTTTGCTAAAAACAAAGGTGTCCGGTGCGGCAAGGCGCGAGACGGAGAGCGGCCGGGTGCTGACGACGACGGTGGTGGGGTGTCCGGGCGCGGGAGGAAGCGGCGGTTTGGGGTGGATCGGGGTGAGGTTGGTGGAGGTGGGGCGCCTGGTGGCATTTTGGAGGCCGACCCATTGGCCGCCGGGCTGCCAGCCCCAGCCGTTGGCGCCGCACTGCTGCCAGGAGCCGGAGTGAAAGGGTTGCCAGCCCCAGGGGTAGGGGGAGACCCAGGAGTAGCCGGCGTTGGGGTAGTAGGCCCAGGTGCCGTTGCTGTAAGGGTCCCAGGCGGCGGAGGCGAAGTAGGGACGCCAGACGTTGCCGCAGCCGGGGAGGTCAGCGAAGGAGCCGTAGTAGTTGAGGTCGCTGATGCCGTAGGAGGAGCTGCCGCCGAAGGCCGAGGCGTTCGCGTAGCGCTTGTGGTAGTCGACCTGGTTCTTGTCCCAGTCGTCGAAGGGGCCTTTTTGGACCTTGGTGAGGAGCGTGGGGGCGGTTGAGTTGCTGGGGTCGAAGACGAGCTCCTTCCTTTTGGCGACGGTGACGGTATCGGTGCCGCGCCGGACATCGACGGAGCCGTCAAAGACGGCGAGCTTGCTGGTGGGGGTTCCGACGGAAAGCTCAATGTGGCTGGAAGGATTGAGGGCAAGGGTCTCGGTGTGGCCTGGGGCGCCAAAGGTGACGGTGAACTGGCTGGCCTGGGCGGAAGACCTGGGCTTGTTATTGGTGAGGCTGATGTAGACGGCGCCCTGGAGGACGTGGATGGTGGAGAGGGTCGCGCCTGCGGAGGTGCGGCCGAGCATGGGGAATTCAACGACGGTGTCGGGGGTGAGGCGGAGGGAGCTGTTGTCTTCGAACTCGACCTCGGCGACGCCGGCGGTGGTGCGGAGTTTGGCGTTCTGGACGATGGGAAGGTTGGCGAAGGCGGGCTCGAAGCCGCGGCCGGTGTTGCGGTCGAGCTGGGCTTCGCCCTTGATCTCGCTGAGGCGGACGATGCGGACGTCGGAGACGGACTGTTCTTGGGCTGGGTCGCTGTGGGAGGCGGTGATGGCGGGACGGGTGCTGTCCGGTGTTGCGGGTTCGGCGGCGGACGGATTGGCCTGTGCGTGAAGGGAGGCGGAAAGGGTGAGGAGGGCGGCGAGAAAGGCGGCGGAGGTTCTCATTGATGGCTCCTACCTGGACCGGTGTGCCTCGGTCGCGAGGGTGCGAGAAGGATGGCGCCCGGAGGCGTTTTGAGTATAGGCCCGGGTTCCTGTCTGCGCCAGAGAGGTGTCGGGGGAGTTTTGCGGGGTGGAACAGATCGGGCTCGGGAGTCGGGGCCTCGGGATCAGGAGTTCGGGATGGGGACCTCGCGGACCTGCGAGGTGAGGAAGGGGCAATGGGGCTGGAGGCGAAGTTCGAGGCGGGCTCCGCGGCGGACGTTGTAGACGAGGGCGGGGCGAAAAACGACGAGGCAGGTTCCGCCGAGGCGGCGGACGCTGGGATAGACGACCCCATTGGATTTGCGGGCAAGGAGCCGCTCGGCGAGCTGTTGCGGGCGCTGGTAGCAGCGGGGAATGGGTTCAGGGCGAAGATAGCGGGCGAAGTGGTTGGTGCGGGGTTCGATGGAGACGGGGAGGTCGGGGACACCCGGGTTTGTGGGTTGCCCTGAGGTGTCTCCAGAACTCACCCATGACGATGAGGCGGTTATGGATGGGGCACTCGGTTGTGTGGACGCTCCGGGATTTTGGGGGTGGCCTTCGATAGATGCCGTGCGGAGGTCGTGGAAGGAGCTGGTGATGTCGGCGAGGTAGTCGTCGGAGGTGGAGATCTCTTCGTGGGGCCAGTCGATCTCTTCGAGGGCGCGGAGCTTGTGGAAGGCGACCTCGGCAATGGAGGTGTCGCGGTCAAGGGAGGCGTACCAGGCTCCGCGGGTGGGGGAGTTGAAGCGGCCGCCGGCGGGCGAAGCGTGGGTAAAGGCGGCGTTGACGATGTGGGCGTAGCGAATGCCGTAGACGAGCTCGTGGATGCCGATGCCGGGTAGTAGGCCCTCTTCGCCGAGGAAACGGTCATTGGTGGCGTCGTCGAGTTCGAGGAGTTTCCCGAGGGTATCGGGGTTGGAGGAGAGGCGGGAGAGGACGGTGCCGGTATCGGAGTATCTGGAGGCGATGAGGCGGTGGGTGTCCTTGAGGCGGAGATCGGTGGTGGGGATCTTGGGTTGGGGTCTTGGTGCTCGCTTGGTCTCGGCGGCCGTCATGCTGGTACCAAAATGCAAGGGCCTCTCTGCGTGCTGACGCGCTTCGGTCGAGATGATGACGGGCGGGGAAGGCCCTTCGGTCGAGATGCTGGCGGGGTTGAGTTGGGGTTCGCTCGTGGTGCGGGCACAGTTTGGGTGGGCTTCGGTTGGGGGGGCGTCGCCTTGCGCTATAGATGGGGGGAGGGCTTCGAGGGTAGGCATGGGCTTTATTGGCCTCCGCGGCGACTATCGAGGAGGCGGCGAACTTCGAGCATGCCAGGGAGGCCCTGCTGGAGGATGTAGGCGAGCGGGGTGCTGCCGCGGAAGATGGGATTACGGTTGGGCAGGGTGATCCAGGCGTCGGCGAGGGGCTCGGAGTAGAGGATGTTAAGCGCTTTGAAAATGCCGATGAGGAACGAGATGCGGGTGAGGGTGTCGTGCGTGAGGGTGCGCTGTTTCTCCTGCTTTTTGAAGGCATGGAAGGAACCGGTGGAGAGGCCGCCGAGGAGCTGGCGGGCGTCGGCGTCCTTGAGCTTCCAAAGCTCGGTCAGACGGAGGAAGCCTTCGATGGCAGCGGGGGAGAGCCGCCGGCGGACCTCGGGGCTGGAGAGATCCTGCGAGCTGTCGTCGGCGTATCCGGCGATCTGGGGGGCGAGGTATGGGGTTATGAGGGCGGTAGACATGGGATATAGGTGTCAGCTCCTAGCTTTAGCTTTTAGTGCAGCTTTTCGGCTCTTGGTGAGTGCGAGCATTTCGTAACTCATAAAGAGACTATCAGAACTGAGAGTTCTTTGTATCATTCTTGATTGTTTAATAGGAAGAGTGTGCATGGTCGGAGCTGGGGCGGGAGAACTTGGAAGAAGGCGTATGGAGGGGTAAAGATTTTGCGTTCGGGAGGAGTGCAGTTTTGCGTATAGGCGAGTAACAGGACGATGGCGATCGCGGCGAGCGAGTTCGGGAGATTGGTGAGGGAGCACCAGAGGATGGTGTATTCGATTGCGCTGCGGATGCTGGGGGAGACGGGCGTGGCGGAGGAGGTGGCGCAGGACGTGTTTCTGGAGTTGCATGCGGCGCTCGGGCGGATGGAGGGCGAGGAGCATGTGCGGTTCTGGCTGCGGCGGGTGGCAATGTGCCGGTCGATGGATGCGCTTCGGAGGCGGTCGCGTGGGCTGGAGATGGTGACGGAGGCGTGGGAGGACGAGCGGTATGCGGCGGCGGAGGCGAATGGGAGTGAGGAGAGGATGGCGGGTCGGGTGGAGGAGATGGTGATGACGCTGCCGGCGAGCTACAGGGCGGCGGTGGTGCTGCGGTACGGGGAGGAGATGTCGCCGGAGGAGATGGCGGCGGCGCTGGGGCAGCCGGTGGCGACGGTGAAGAGCGATCTGCGGCGCGGTCTGGAGATGTTGCGGAAAAAGGCGAAGGTGATGTTGAAGGAGTATGTGCGTGAGTGATTTCGAGAGGGAGTTACGGGAGGGGCTACGACGGGTCGATGCGCCGCCGGGATTTGCGGAGCGGGTGGTGGCTCGGGCGGAAGGGCGGAGGTTGAGCCGCGCCGCTCACAATGCATGGTGGCGGGGGATTGCGGCGGCGTTTCTGCTAGGGGCGCTGTTTGGAGGATGGCTGATGCACCAGGAGCGAGCGGACCGGAGGCAGGCGATGGAGACGAAGGAGCAGTTCGACGAGGCGATGCGGATTACGGGCCGGTCGCTTGCGGAGGCGCAGCGAAAGATTGAGCAGGCGGGCGTGAAGGGAGAGGTGCGATGAGTGTCTTAGGAGTTGGAGCGCGAGTGATGGCGGCGATGGTGTTGGTGGTGGGGATGCGGAGCTGGGCGGCGGTGCCGGTTGCGGCTGGGGCTGGGGCTGCGGTCGAGGTTGCGGACAAGCCGCTCAAGAGCGATCCGATGCTGGCGGGTGCGGAGCGGTTCGAACAGGGGGCGAAGGAGGTGACGGAGGTCAATCTCGATAAGAGCATGCTGGCGATGGCGGCGCGGTTTGTTGGGAATGATGATGCGGAGGCGAAGCGGCTGATGAGCAAGATGGACTTCGTGTATGTGCGGAGCTATGAGTATGCGAAGGCGGGCGGCTACCGGATGGAGGATGTGGCGCAGTTCCGGGGGCGGCTGGATGAGTCGCGGTGGTCGCATGTGGTGAAGAACCGGAGCGCGACGGAGTCGACGGATGTATGGATGCGAACGGACAACGAGGGGCAGTTCAGCGAGCTGATGGTGATTGCGGCGGAGCCGATGGAGCTGACGTTTGTGCACTTGAAGGGCCGTCTGACGGTGGAGGAGCTGACAAAGGCGGGGGCGAGCTATGGGGTTCCGCAGGGGAGTGCGCCGGCGAAGAAGGGAGCGAAGTGATGCGACGGTTGGGATGGATGACGACGGCGATGATTGTGTGCCTGTGCTGTATAGGCATGGCGGCTTCCGCGGCAGGGGGGAGCAACGGATTCGACGGTGTAGTGCGGGCAGTGAACGAGCGGTACCACGTGCAGGGGAAGGGTGTGCCGATGATGTGGGCGGTGAGCCTGGTGGCGCGGGGGTTCACGCATGGCGGCGTGCGGGGGATGCGCGTGGTGACGTATGAGCACTTTCCGGAGGGCGTGGACCGGGGCGAGATCGAGGGGATTGTGCGGACGCAGCTGGGATCGGAGTGGACGCCGATGGTGCGGTCGCGGAGCGAGGGCGAAACGTCGCTGGTGTATGTCCAGCCCAACGGGAGGTGGATGCGCATGGTGGTGGTGAATGTGGAAGGGCACGAGCTGAATGCGGTGCGGATGGAGATGGATCCGGAGGCTTTGGCGCGGTGGGAGAAGGATCAGGGGAGGTGAGCGGCGGAGTTTGCGCTGGTACGTTGACGTATGGATAGAGAAGCGGATCTAATCCCCGGCGGGACGCAGATTGCAATCACGGACCTGCTCACAAATGACCCGGGCGTTGGGTATTCGGTCGAAAGCTACGGGGGAGCCATGGCGAATCTCTTGGCGCATGAGGGGGCGTCTGGCGCGGAGGTTCTGGCGGTGGTGCCACCGGTGAGCCGGATTGTGGGGATCGCGCATTTTCAGGAGTACACCAGCGCCCTCCTGACCGTGGCAGCGGGAGTGCCGGTCGTGAATATCCAGAGCTCCTGGGGTACGAGTTTCGACGCGAACTCCGGCTACTGGAGCAATGACCAGATCCACCCGAATACAGTGGGCTCTCTGGCGGAGTACCAGCTGATCCGCCAGGGTATGGTGTTGCCGTAAGCGGATTCTAAGCGGTGGTTTGCAGGTGCATCAGGAGGAGACGTTGCTTCCGGCGGAAGGGACGATGGCAGTGAGGAGAAGGGCGACAAGAAGCATAGCGGCCGCAGTGTAGAAGGGCATGCCGGGGGCGTGAATGAAGGGGTGTGGGCCGATAGATTTCGAGAAGATCCAGGTAAAAAGGCCGGGGCCGAGGAGGCCGGAGATGCCGCGGAGGGAGTTGATAGCTCCCTGGAGCTGGCCCTGCTCGGAGGGGCCGATGGAGCGGGACATGATGGACTGGGCGGAGGGCCAGGTGAGGCTCATGAGGTTGAGGAGGGGGATGCCGAGCCAGAAAAGGAGGCCGGTACGGGAAAGGCCGAAGAAGAGATAGCCGAGGCTGCCTCCGAGGAAGCCGAAGATCATGGAGCGGCGTTCGCCGAGGTGGGCCACGGCGGGTTTGACGAGGAGGACGCCGTAGAGCGCGGTGAAGACGCCAATGACGGCGAGGGAGATGCCGACGGTCCGGTCGGTCCAGCCATAGCGGAAGTCGGCGTAGATGACGTAGACGTTGGCGAGGGATTGCTGGGCTATGTAGCCAAGGAGGAGGAGGCCGGCAATGGGAACGAGACCTTTGGCGCTGCGGAAAAGATTAAGCGAGCCGACAGGGTTGGCGCGGGTCCAGGAGAACGGGCTGCGGAGGTTACGGGGGAGGGACTCGGGGAGGACGAAGAGGCCGTAGCAGCCGTTGACGAAGGAGAGTCCGCCGGCGACCCAGAAGGGAAGGCGCGGGTTAATACTGCCCAGGATGCCGCCAAGAGCGGGGCCGAGGACGAAGCCGATGCCGAAGGCTGCGTTGAGGACGCCGAAGGCAGCGGCGCGGCGCTCGCGGGGGGTGACGTCGGCGAGGTAGGCGAAGGCGGTGGGGATGGAGGAGGCGGTGAGGCCGGAGATGACACGGCCGACGAAGAGCCAGGGAAGCGTGGGTGCGAGAGCCATGACGACGTAGTCGGCGGCCATGCCGAAGTTGGAGAGGAGGACGACGGGCCGGCGGCCGAAGCGGTCGGAGATGGACCCGAGGATGGGGGAGAAGAAGAACTGCATGGCGGCGAAGAGCGTGGCGAAGACGCCGATCATCTGCGACGCGGAAACCTGGTTTCCGCCGAGAAAGCTGGTCACGAGACGGGGAAGGACGGGGGCGATCATGCCGAGGGCGAGCATGTCGAGGGTGACGGTGAAGAAGATAAAGGTGGCGGCGGCGCGACGTGGGGTGCCGGTGGGGAAGTCGGGCGGGGGGAGTGCGATGTCGTCGGTGACGAGCTCGGGCTCTCCGAGCATGGGGTTGGTCTGCTGAGCCGGACTGGGGTCCTGAGGGGTGATTGGCATGGGGCTGCGGACAGTGTAGCGTTTGCAAAAGACGGAGCGGCAACCACCAAGGCGAGCGCAGAGCATGCAAAGATGCGCGACGGACCGCAGAGGAGAGTACTGCAAGAGCGAGCGGGATTGGGGTGAGATAGGTTCGTTTCGTTCAGGTGCTCGCCGTTCAGGCGTTCTTCAGGGAGGTGGGTGTATTTTTCGAGGAGATTTGGTGGCAGATCGGGGTTACGGGATGATGTTGGGAAAGGTGGCAGTTGGAGTATGCGCGGTGATGCTGCTGGGAGGCGCCGCTGTGGCACAGATGGCGCCGCCAAGTGAGACGGTGGCGACACTGATGCAGCATGAGCGATCGGCGACCGAGCACAGGGGGCTGTACACGTATGTGTCCAAGGAGCGCTCGGAGCGGACGGGCGGGCGCCTGTGGACGGAGCGGGTGGCGGAGACGAGGGTGGGCAAGGTACGATTCCTGCTGGCGGAGGACGGGGTTCCGCTGAGCCCGGAGCGGGTGGCGCAGGAGCGTGGGCGGCTGGCGGGGATTGTGGCGGACCCGGGGGCGTTTGCGAAGAAGGAGGAGGCGCTCCGGAACGACGAGGCAAAGGCGAAGCAGATGCTGGAGCTGCTGCCCAAGGCGTTTCTGTTTGAGAATGCGCGGATGGAGGGGGCATATGAGCGGATCGACTACAAGTCGAATCCGGCGTATGCGCCGCAGAACCTGGAAGAGCGGGTGCTGCATGGGATGGTGGGGTCGATGCTGGTGGAGCCGAAGACGGTGCGTCTGCGACGGCTGGAGGGGAGGCTGCCGGAGGACGTGAGCATCGGGTTCGGGCTGCTGGCAACGATCCACGCGGGAAGCCGTTTTGTGACGGAGCGCGCGCCGCAAGCGAGCGTGGAGTGGAAGACGACGCTGATCGACACGGATATTAACGGACGGGCAATCTTTTTTAAGGCGATCAGCCGGCAGCAACACTCGGAGCATAGTGACTTCCGGGAGATCCCGGGGGATACGTCGGTCGCGCAGGCGGTGGCGATCGTGGAACAGTAAGCGGTGGTGCTTTAGCTTGTTGCGGAGTTTCACATGATGAATTCGGCCTTGTAGGGTATCTGTCAGTCGGCACAGACGGCTGGGTTCTGGGCAGTGACGCTGATCTTCGCGCCGGGGCAGGGCGAAGAAGAGACTCCCCATCATGGGGTAGCCTTTCTCCTCGTCCTTCACGGACATGACGTACTCGCCGACCTCGACGTGCGCGATGCAATAGCGGCCGATCTCGTCTGTGGTGGCTGCCGGATACATTCCACAGTGCACCCAGGTACACAGCAATAAATGCGTACACGGGACCTGGGTCTTCCGTTTCCTCCAATGTGGTTCTGCAGATCGATCCGGACGGGACCCCAACCAGCCCTCGCAGACGCCCGCCCGCCCGCCCCTAAGCATCACAGAAACCACACTCCCGAAGCAGAGGTCCCGAAACGTCGGCCATGGTTGTTGAAGAATCGGATGAATCGAAGAAGCGTATTTCCCTCCTCCCACGCACCCAGAAGCCCCTCCCCTGGATCACCACCATCCCCAACATCCCCTACTTCCAGACCGAAGACGGCCAACCCTGGCACCCCATCGGCCAAAACGACGCCATCAGCTGGCGCGAGCTCAACCCCCTCTTCCGCCGCAAAGACGTCCCCGCCGTCGAGCGCTACCTCGCGGACCTCGCCGCCCACGGCGTCACCTGCATGCGCCTCATGCTCGAGTACGCCCAGGTCCGTCACCGCTACTTCGAAACCTCCGCCGGCCGCTGGTCGCCCAACATGGTCCGTTACTGGGACGACCTCTTCGCCCTCTCCGAAAAGCACGGCCTCCGCATCCTCCTCACCCCATTCGACACCTTCTGGATGTGGCTCAAATTCCACCACCATCCCTACAACGGCGCCCGCGGCGGCCCGCTCGAACACCCCTCCCGTGCCCTCCTCTCCCCCTCCATGCGCTCCGCCATCAAAGCCCGCCTCACCTTCGCCGCCGAGCGCTGGGGCTCGTCCGGAGCCCTCTTCGCCTGGGACCTCTGGAACGAGATCCACCCCGCCCAGGCCGAAATGTCCGCCGAGCCCTTCGTCGACTTCATCGCCGACCTCAGCGACCACGTCCGCTCCGTCGAAAGCCGCGCCTTCGGCCGCACCCATCCCCAAACCGTCTCCCTCTTCGGCCCCGAACTCAAATGGCGAGCCCACATGCAGATGGAGCACGCCATCTTCCGCCACCCCTCCCTCGACTTCGCCACCATCCACATCTACGAGCACGGCACCATCGACGACCCCAGAAACACCGTCGACCCCGCCATCGGCATGGGCCGCATCGTCCGCGAATCAATCGCCGAACTCAACGACCAACGCCCCTTCTTCGACACCGAGCACGGCCCCATCCACACCTTCAAAGACCGCCGCCGAACCCTCCCCGCAGCCTTCGACGACGAGTACTTCCGCCACATGCAATGGGCCCACCTCGCCAGCGGCGCAGCTGCCGGAGGCATGCGCTGGCCCAACCGAAAACCCCACAGCCTCACCCCCGGCATGCGCCTCGCCCAGCGCTCCCTCGCCCGCTTCCTCCCCCACATCGACTGGCTTCGCTTCCACCGCGCCAACATCACCCACGACCTCCGCATCCTCGACGCATCCGGCCACCCCGTCCCCCCAAAGCGCCTAGCCCGCTTCGCCTGCGCCACGGAGAACCAGGCCCTCATCTACCTCCTCCGCCGAGACACCCTCCAAAAAAGCGGCCAACTCAACCCCGACGCCCCACCCCTCAATATCACCCTCCAAATCCCAAACCTCCACCCCGGCCCCTACACCATCACCGCCTGGAACACCCTCCTAGGCGAACCCCTCCTCACTACCACACAACACCTAACCTCCAACCACCCCCTAACCCTCCCGCCCCTCACCACCGACCTAGCCCTAGCCATCCAGCGAGCCAACTGACCCGCCTTCGCTTCTAGGTAGAGCGGGGCTTTAGCCCCGCGCCCCCGCCCAACACGCAATCCTTCCACTCTGCCGAAGGCCAGAGTGGAGGCGAAGCCGCAGCGACCAAAGATCGCCCTTGCATTTGCCCTGCCGCATCAGCCACCGGCACGGATACCGCCCGGCGGCCCTTATCCTGATAACGACGACGCCCATCAACGCAGGAGGGAGCACACGATGCAACAAGCCACCGCCGCCCTAATCCTTCTCCTCGCAGCCGCCCCATCAGCCCTTACACAAACGCCCCCACCCGTCATCCGCTCCACCTCCACCCTGGTCCTCGTCCCCGCCCTCATCCAGTCAACCTCCGGCGATCCCATCCCCGAGCTCCGCCCCGAAGACCTCCGCCTCACCGACAACGGCGTCGAGCAGACGATCTCCCTCGAACACATCGAGCATCAGTCCCTCGCCCTCGTCGTCCTTCTCCAGACCGGCGCCTCCGCACCGCGCCAGTTCCCCAACTACACCGGCCTTGCCGCCATGCTCGACAACCTCGTCGGCACCGCCCCCCACAAAGTCTCCCTCGTCACCTTCGACAGCCAGCCCGAAAAACTCTGGGACTTCACCGCCAACCTCAACGACCTCGCCCCCGCCCTCAAGCACCCCGAACCCGGCAACACCGGTGCCGCCCTCAACGACGCCATCAGCTACGGCATCGACCTCCTCGAACAGCAATCCCCCACCGCACGGCGCCTCCTCCTCCTCATCAGCCAGCCGCACGACATCGGCAGCGAAACCTCAGCCAAATCTCTGATCGAGCGCCTCGGCAAAACCAACATCACCGTTGACACCCTCACCTTCTCCCCCGAGAAGACCTGGCTCAAGGATCAATTCACCAAACCCCGCCACGAAAACCCGCCCTACCAGATGTCCCCCGACTACCCCCCCATCCTTCACACCTTTGACCTCGGCACACCCCTCGGCGTCGCCTTGAACTCGATGCGAACAGACACCGCCGCCGAGATCGCCACCCTAAGCGGCGGCCAACACCTCACGTTTACCGACCAACACACCCTTGAGCAGCAGCTCCTTCTCCTCGCCAACCAGATCCCCAACGCCTACACCCTGAGCTTCCACCCCAGTTCCGCCACTCCCGGCCTTCACCAGCTCCACATCGACGTCATCCACGACGGAGAGCCCCTCAAAGTAGCCGCCCGCAACACCTACTGGTCGACCGCCCAGCCTTCCGGCCAAAGACTTCCACAATGAACCGATCTCGCAACTGAATCTCCATCTACCCTGAACCCGTCATCTTGAGCCCCCAGCCAGGTGCCAAAGGCCGGGTGCAGGGTGCCCCAGGTACGCGACAGCCTCACCGTCGCATACCTGCCGTCTCCCTCGCCCTCGCCGTTCGCAACTCCGCACAAACGTCCCCGTACTCAATAGGATCAGAGCGCATCGATTGCTCTTGCTTCTAAGATAGAGCGGGGCTTCAGCCCCGCGTCCCCGTCCCGCCACCACCTCATTCCACTCTGCCGAAGGCCGGAGCAAAGGCGAAGCCGAAGCGACCAACCTCGCCGTCGCCCCCGCCCAACTTCACAGCTGGCCCAACAACTCCCCCACCGTCCGCCCCAGCACCGGATGCACCATCCCCGCCGCAATCTCCGCCAACGGCCTCAACACAAACCACCGCTCCCCCATAGCCGGGTGCGGCAGCACCAGCTCCCCCGTCGACACTACCCGAGTCCCAAACAGCAGCAGGTCCAGGTCGATCACCCGCGGCCCCTTCATCACCCCCGCTTCCCGCACCCGCCCCATCCCCCGCTCCACCTCCAGCAGCGCCCGCATCAGCTCCACCGGCTCCAGCGCCGTCGCCAGCAGCAGCGCCCCATTTAGAAATCGCGGCTGCTCCACCGTCCCCACCGGCTCCGTATCGTAAAACCCCGAGACCGCTATTACCCGCCCCAGCTCCCCCACCCGCCGAACCGCCTCCCGCAGCGTCGCCTCCCGATCCCCAAAATCTGACTGCATGTTCGATCCCAGGGCAATCGCCGCCAAGGGGGTCTCGCCAGACCCGCTCCTGTCAACCCCTTCAGGCAAAGCACTCATAAAACCACACCATCACCACGTTTCCACCGCCCAAACACCACACCTGCACCGCAAAAACACACCCCAAAACCGTGTCCAATCCGCTACGCCAAACTAAAAGTCGGCAAACCACAGCGCAAATTACGCCACCGCCGACGAAATCTCTTCCCCCTGTGAGGCCGCCCCCTCGTCCCTTCCGCGAGACATCTCCCACGCCGAGCGGTCCCGCATAAGTCGTTGCACCAGAGCCGTATGCATCGCATGCCCAGCCCTCTCCGCCACCACCCGGCCCTCGATCCGCCTTCCCGCTAGCGCCAGATCCCCAATTAGGTCCAGAACCTTGTGCCGCACAAACTCATCTGGAAATCGTAGCGGCCCATTCTGCACTCCACCCCCACTCACAATAATTGCGCAAGCATCCGACACCCCCCGGATCAACCCCATATTCCGCAGCATCGCCTCGTCTTCCTTGAATCCAAAAGTCCGCGCAGGCGCAATCAAATGGGCATAATCGTCCTCCAGCTCCCCCATAAACCGCGCCCTCCCAATCGGCGCCGGGAAGTCGATCTCATAGTCAATGCTGTACCCCGTCCCTGGATAAAGCCCAATGAACTTCGTCCCGTCCCGCACCTCGACGGCTTTCAAGATACGTATAAATTCCCTCTGCCGCCGTTGCTGTTGTAGACCAACCCGATCAAAGCAGAGGACATATGGCAGCGCACTGCCGTCCAGAATCGGCACCTCGAGATTGTCCACCTCGATAATCACGTTGTCCACGCCCACCCCGATCAGCGCCGATAAGAGGTGCTCCGTGGTCGAGATCAGCACGCTCCCCCGCATCAGACTGGTCGCATAACTCACCTTGGCAACGTTGCGCCCGTTCGCCGGAATCTCAAAGTTGTCCAGATCCGTCCGCCGAAACACGATCCCCGACCCCGCAGGCGCGGGCAGCAGACGCATATGCACCTGTGCTCCGCTGTGGAGCCCTACCCCCTCAAACTCAACCGCCTCGCAAATCGTGCGCTCAAACTGAGCTTGCAAAAGACCCCTCCCAACGGGTCTACGCTACAACCTGAGCAACACCGCCTAACCGTGTCATTTCAGACACACTAAACCGCATCGGAAACCACCTTAACCCGAGGTCCTCCATCAGCGTCAGCAAGCTCTCGACGACCCTGCCATAAGTGCCTCTTATGGCCCTACCGCCTCAGACCTAGCCGCCACCTACTCCGCATCATCGTCTGCCGCAGCCGCCTGAAAGGCCTCCGCAAGCAGCGATACCGTGCGCGCAATCGGCAATCCCACGATGTTGAAGTAGTCCCCCTCAATGCGTGGAACCCATCTCGCCGCATATCCCTGAATCCCGTAAGCCCCCGCCTTATCAAGGGGTTCCGCAGACGCAAGATATCGCACCAGTTCCTCCTCCTCGATTACATTGAAGGTCACCTGCGTGATCTCCACGTCCGCAAAGGTCTCAGTCGCCGTGACTGCCGCGAGCCCCGTCAACACCTGGTGCGTACGCCCCGAGAGCATCTCCAGCATCCGCCGCGCATCCGCCTGATCCCGCGGCTTTCCCAGGATCTCCCCCTGGCAAAGCACGCACGTATCGGCCCCCAGAACGACCAACGGATCCCCCTTCAATTCAATAACTTCCGTTTGCCGCGAGACCAGCTTCGCCCACACAGCCTGAGCCTTCTCCTCGGCCAGCCGAAGCACAAACTCCGCAGCCTCTTCCCCAGGCCCGGGAACCTCCGGGATCTCGGCCGCATCGACCGTAAACTCAAGGCCAGCTTGCAGCAGGAGTTCGCGGCGGCGCGGAGAAGCTGAAGCAAGCACAAGCATCAAGCCTTCGCTCCTTTCACTGTGATGGTCGTACTCATGGTGTGCACCGATTTCGGACCCAGCGTCACAGCATTCAACCCAGCGTTCACCGTCTCAACGCATAGCATCTCGTGCCACTCATCGGGTCCGAGGTCCGGCATTTCGCGCCACGGATTAAAAACCACGGTAGTTGCCGAATTCCTCTTTCTGTTCGTGATCAACCTCTTCACCAATCGGTCATGGATGACGCAGTCCGCTACGGTGTTCGGATACACCCTATCAGTCGGACCAGCAAACGTCAGCGGAGCATGCGATGCCGGCTTTTCGCGCATCTCGTCCGTTTTGTCGGTGTACGGCGTTGGCTCGAGCCCCGTCACTGTCACCTCATGGACGTCGCCAACGGCAAAGTAGGTATGCAGCGCTTCCTCAAATCGGAGAGGCGTGCCCGCCTCGTTTGCCACGGTAAGCGCAAGACTCAAACTGCGCCCCACCTTGATCTCATATGCAAGCCGGAACTGATCGAATCCAAGATTCCGGCTCAGCTGTGTCGGTCCAAGTGTCAGCGTTAGGCGCAGATCATCGCCCGATAGCGCGGCAAAGACAACCTCCCAGGGCTGGACGCGCGCAAAGCCATGCGACGGCCCCGGCTTGCCCTGATACCGGTTCGGGTTGCTGTCCGCCGCGAACCAGGGAAACGCGATCGGAACACCGCCGCGTATCGCCTTGCCGGGGGCGAGCTCCGTCCGCCGGCTCAAAAACAGCACAGGTGCCTCACCAGCCGGCTGCCAATGTGTAATGTGCGCCCCCTGCAGGTACACCGTCGCAGTCGCCTCGCCCGAGGTAATTTCGGCGCGCATGAGCCCGTGCGCTTCCTCAAATCGAAGGACGCCAGGAATGCCGAAATGATGATTGAGAGTAGCGAGATCCATCGCTTCACAGTGTATGCGGACATTGCGGGCGCCGCTTCATGAACGTGATCTTTCTAAGCCGAATGTAGCGTTGACTTTCCCAATGAGCTGTAACCCAGGTCCGCTCAGCCACTCTCTTCGCGTTCTATGCTGAAGAGACGATGGTCGTTCGTTATCGTCTTTACTCCGCCTTCGCGCTCCTCAGTCTTGCCCTGGCGAGCGGCACAGCATCGGCCACATAGCAAGAGTCTCGGCGAAGGCTCTCGAGCGTACGCTGCGCACGCAGCTCTTACCGGAGTCGGCAGACGCTTCTACATCCAGGGGAGTGCCAGCTCTCCTTGCTTTGTCTACGCCTCCGATCCACACGTCTCGTTTTCGCGCTGGCCGCATCGTCGTGCAGGTAAAGACAAGGGCGAAGCTGGGCACATCGATGCACGGTAGCTGCCTCGGCGTAGGACTCTCGGACCAGGCAGAGGTCTCGCTTTGTTCCTGACCCCGAAGGCGAGACGATCGGCTTTCGCGACGCGCGCATCGAGCACATCAGCGAGAATCGGGAGTTGAACTTCCTCCTCGTACCATTCTTCAAGACAAGTTACCTGCGCAGCTCAAAGTGAACGCGGCGGAGCTCATGCGCAAGGTGCTAAGCGGATCGGCCGAGAAGACCGGCTACACCCTTTACCCTGAGCTCTCTGAAGCTCCATTCATTGCTGGTCGAGGGAGGCCGCTGGTGCTGGACGTGGACAGCAACCTAACCTTGGACTGAGGAAGACCGGAATCTCGATCGAACTTCAATCCATCCAACATGTGAGTCCAAATCGCTTACGTAGCCCAATCTCGAAGCTGCACGCGAGACAAGCAAGCGATAAGGGCCGATACTAGGAGTTGAAGGTTTCGCTTCGGAGTTGGACTAACGGCGCGAAGCGGCGGGCGTGGAGCGGCCATTGCGCTCACCCTCCGCACAAGGAGTGACGTGATCTCCGTCGACAGCACCATACAGCTCATCAGTATTCGGAAAAACAATAGCGCCGGGTCCGCCGAGGCCAGTGTCTGTAACGCTAAGCTCGCCGAAGATCCGTGGGTCTTCGACGCACAGCCCCCCAGCTACGGCCCCGGCGCCTCCATGGGAGACCTCCTACCGCTTGGCGCGCCGCGCCAAGGCGAGCTCCCGGAGCAGTACCGCATCGCAACAGCAGCCGATCTGGACCAGCGCATTCGCCGCGCTAAGCAACAACTGGGCGATCGCGCCGTCGTCCTTGGACACTTTTATCAGCGCGACGAGGTCATCCAGTACGCGGACTTCGTCGGCGACTCCTTTCAGCTCGCGCAGGCAGCCCGGTCGCGCCCGGCAGCCGAGGCCATCGTCTTCTGCGGCGTGCACTTCATGGCGGAGACCGCGGACATGCTCTCCCGTCCAGACCAAGCGACCATCCTGCCGAATCTGGCCGCTGGCTGCTCGATGGCTGACATGGCCGACATCGACTCCGTCACCGAGTGCTGGGAACAGCTCGACGAGATCTACGGTACTGCGCTTGATGACCAGGGCCGCGTGCCCGTTATCCCTGTGACCTACATGAACTCCTCGGCCGCGCTCAAAGGCTTCTGCGGCGAGCATGGCGGCATTGTCTGCACCTCCTCCAACGCCGCCGTCGTACTGAAGTGGGCCTTCGAGCGCGGGCAGCGAGTGCTCTTCTTCCCCGACCAGCACCTCGGCCGAAACACGGCCAAAGCTATGGGCATCACGATCGAGCAGATGCCCATGTGGAACCCTCGGCGAGCCCTCGGCGGCAACAGCCCCGAAGCCCTGCAGAATGCTCGCGTGATCCTTTGGCACGGCTTCTGCTCCGTCCATCGGCGCTTCACAACCGCACAGATCGAAGCTGCGCGCGCGCAGCACCCCGGCGTACGCGTCATCGTGCACCCGGAGTGCCCGGCCGAGGTCGTCGATTCTGCCGACGAGGCAGGATCGACGGACTACATCGTTAAGGCGATCGCTGCTGCTCCTGCCGGACAGACCTTCGCCATTGGCACGGAGATCAACCTCGTGCAGCGGCTCGCAGGGCAATATCCCGAGCACACCATCTTCTGTCTCGATCCGGTGATCTGCCCCTGTTCCACCATGTACCGCATCCACCCCGGCTATCTTGCCTGGGTACTCGAAGCCCTGGTTGAGGGCGAGGTGCTCAACCGCATCTCGGTTCCAGACTCCGTCGCCATACCGGCGCGTGTGGCGCTCGAGCGGATGCTCGCGGCTAGGCCCCCTGCCGTGACCGGACGTGTGGTATGAGCAGTGTCGTCGTCGTCGGCAGCGGTATAGCCGGCCTGATTGCCGCGCTTGAGACCAGCCGCGCACATGCAGTCACCCTGGTCACCAAGTCTCGGCTGTCTGAGAGCAATACGCGCTACGCCCAGGGCGGCATCGCCGCTGCCATGTTCGACGACGACAGCGTCGCCGAGCACATCGCCGACACCCTCCGCGCAGGCGCAGGTCTCTGCGATCCCGCTGCAGTCGATGTGCTGTGCTCGAAAGGCCCCGCACGCATTCGCGATCTGATCCGCCTGGGCGTCGGCTTCGATCGAGAGGGAGACGCCCTGGCGCGAGGCATGGAAGGTGCACACTCCCGAGCACGCGTCCTCCACGCAGGTGGTGACGCCACCGGGCTCGCGATCGAGACAGCTCTGGTGCGGGCCGTGCGCGCCACAAACATCGACGTGCTCGAGCATACCTTTGCCCGTGACCTCGTTCTTGATCGGGGCGAAGTGCGCGGCCTCGATATCCAGGACGAGCACGGTGCTCGCAAAATGCTTGAGGCGGATGCCGTCGTGCTCGCGAGCGGTGGCGCAGGCCAGCTCTATAAGCACACCACCAATCCGAGCGTGGCCACCGGGGACGGGGTTGCGCTCGCGCTGCGCGCAGGCGCCCAGATCGCCGATGTCGAGTTCTACCAGTTCCATCCCACGGCCCTCGCCGTTCCTGGCAACTTTCTCGTATCGGAGGCCGTGCGCGGCGATGGCGCAGTCCTTCTGAACCGCGACGGCAAGCGCTTCATGCAGGCGATCGACCCCCGGGCGGAACTCGCGCCACGAGATGTCGTCGCGCGCGGCATTGCGAAGGAGATGGCAAAGCAGGGAGGCGTACCCGTGCTGCTCGACGCCACCGCGCTCGGCCGCGACTTCCTGGCCCAGCGCTTCCCGACGATCGACGCCGCTTGCAGGAGCAACGGCCTGGGCTGGGCTAACGAGCCCGTCCCGGTCACGCCCGCCGCGCACTACTGGATGGGCGGCGTCCGCACCGACACGTGGGGCCGCACCTCTGTTCCCGGCCTCTTCGCTGTCGGTGAGGTTGCCTGCACGGGCGTTCACGGGGCTAACCGCCTCGCGTCCAACTCGCTCCTCGAAAGCCTGGTCTTCGCCTGGCGCTGCGCGGAGCTGCTTCGAAGTGCCACACCGGTGAGTCAAGGGACAGCTCGGTGCGATTGGCCCTCACAGATGCTGGATGCCGACGATATACTCGCGGTCGATATTGAGCAAGGGACCACAGCTGCAATCCCGTTCCAGCGCGAAACTCTCCAGCAGCTAATGTGGGATGCCGCAGGCATCTACCGGAACAGCGATGGTCTGCGAACTGCAGCCGCCCGACTCAGCACATGGCACGCCGAAGACAGCACCATCGCCGGGCAGGAGACAGCAAACCTCCTCACACTTGCAGGAGCCGTCGTCGCGGCCGCACTCGCTCGCCAGGAGTCTCGCGGAGCCCACTTTCGTGAGGACTTTCCCGAGCCATCCGCCAGCTTTGCGCGTCAACTCGTCTTCGCTCGAAGGGTTCCCGTCGTATGCTGACGCCGCTACCTGCTGCGAGTGTCGACACGGTTGTCCGCATGGCGCTGCTCGAGGACGCTCCCTGGGGCGATCTCACCTCCCAAACGCTGCTCCCCGCTGATGCGCGCATCGCCGCTGAACTCGTCGCCCGAGAGCCGGGTATTCTCAGCGGAGCGGACGTCTTCACCTCGGCCATGCGCAACACCGACCCCGCGATCACCACGGACTTTGCCCTCGCAGACGGAAAAAGCTTTGCGAAAGGCGACGTGCTCGCCCATATCGAAGGTCCCGCACGCGGTGTCCTTCAAGCCGAACGCGTCGCTCTGAACTTCGTGCAAAGAATGTCCGGCATCGCGACGCTGACCGCCAGCTTTATCGCAAAGGTCGCCGGGACAGAGGCGCGCATCGTAGATACCCGCAAAACCACGCCGGGACTTCGCCTGCTTGAGCGCTACGCTGTCCGCTGCGGCGGCGGCCACAATCACCGTTTCTCGCTCTCCGACGCCGTAATGGCCAAGGACAACCATCTCGCGGTTCTGCTCGCCGATGGCAGACGAACTCTCACTCAGGCGCTGCGTGACGTGCGCTCTGCCTTGCCGCACACCGCCCACCTTGAGGTCGAGGTCGACAGACCCGACCAGATCGAAGCTGTGCTCGCCGCGGGCGTCGACACCATCATGCTCGACAACTTCTCCCTCGAGGATCTTCAGGCCGGCGTCTCCACAGTGGCGGGCAGGGCTCTCGTCGAGGCGAGCGGTTCGATCTCTCTCGAGCGCGTCGGAGCTATCGCACACACAGGCGTCGACATCATCTCCGTCGGAGCCCTCACCCACAGTGTTCGCTCGCTCGACCTAGGACTCGACACCCGCGTGGAGATCCCAGTGTGATCTACCTCGACGCGGCAGCAACCACGCCGGTCCGACGCGAGGTGCTGGAGGCGATGTGGCCGTATCTCACAGGGGAGTTCGGTAATCCATCGAGCCACCATGCGCTCGGCGAAGCCGCCGGCCAAGCGCTCAAGAGCTCCCGCACCATTGTCGCTGAGATTCTCGGCTGCCGTACTGGCGAGGTCATCTTCACCTCCGGCGGCACAGAGGCGGACAACCTCGCCATCAAGGGCCCCGCCCTCGCCTCTCCGCGCGGACGCCACGTCGTGACCACGCCGATCGAGCATGAGGCGGTGCTTGAATCCTGCGACTACCTTCGCCGCCATCATGGCTTCGAGATCACGCACGTTCCCGTCGACCACCTCGGTATGGTCGAGATCGAGGCACTCAAGGGAGCCTTGCGCCCCGACACCACTCTCTGCTCCATCATGCTCGCGAACAACGAAGTAGGCACTATCCAGCCAATCGCGGAAATTGCCGATCTGGCCCACGCACGAGACATTCCTATGCACACCGACGCCGTTCAAGCAGCAGGCTTGCTTAGCCTTGACGTCCGCGCTTTGGACGTCGATGCGCTCAGCATCTCGGGTCACAAGGTCGGCGCCCCGAAGGGCATAGGTGCCCTCTACCTCCGGGGCAGGCTCGAAGCCGAACCGCTGCTGCACGGCGGAGGACAGGAGCGCGGGCGGCGCTCTGGCACGGAGAACGTCGCCGGAGCCGTCGGTCTCGCGACGGCACTGCGGCTCGCCGAGACCTCTCGCGTTGAGCGCTTCGTCAGACTCACAGCACTGCGCGATCGCCTCACCCAGGGTGTGCTCACAACCGTGCCAGAAGCACTAATGACGGGTCACCCGATCCAGCGCCTTCCGAGCAGCGGCTCCTTCTGCTTTCCCGGCACCAGCGGCGAAGCCGTGCTGCTGCAACTCGAACAGCGCGGCATCGTCTGTTCGAGCGGATCCGCTTGCGCGGCCGGCAGCGACGAGCCATCCCATGTACTTGTGGCAATGGGCTACGCCCGTGAAGTGGCACAAACAGCGGTGCGCTTCACCCTGAGCGACGCCGCTACCAACGAAGAGATCGACTTCGTCATCCGTGCCGTGTACGAGGCCTACGGAGCCGTGCGCGCTATCGCCCGCTGATGCACCGCTGCAAACGTCCGCCCTCTAGAACGACAGCCGCGCTCCGAACTGAAACTGCCGCGGGTCATAGGAGGCTGTCTCCTGGCCGGCGCTGGTGTAGAGCAGGTTCACGTCCAGCGTATTGTTTTTATTGATCAAGTTGAACGCGTCGGCCGTGATCTGCAGCGCGGTCTCGTGCGAGAAGTGAAAGGCCCGTGCAACGCGCAGATCCGTGAAGACAACAAACGGCCGAATGCCGGTGTTGCGCGCCAGCGTTCCATTGAAAGCGCTGCTGGTCACACCAGCGCCTGCGAGTGCGTCCCTATAGCAGGGCACGCTAAGATATCCGGTCGGCGAAAACTTGGATGCAGCCGGCGCCGTCCCACAGCTCGTCGTCCCACTGTTGGCGGCCACGGCATTTGGCCGGTCTGTCAGCGGGTCGAAGTCGAAGTTCGTATCTGTTCCGGTCACAATATTGAAGGGCCGCCCCGAAGAGATCTCGATGATCGGCGCGACTGTGAACCCGGACACTGCCCCGGGCAGGAAACCCGAACCGGACACACGACCGGAGTTATACACGCCAGAAAGAACCAGCCGATGGCGCTGGTCAAAGGTCGAGGTAGCTCGCTCGGCGTTCGGGACGAAGTTATTCTGCGGCGCGTCCGCGGTCGAGACCACATCCGTCGAGTCGTCGATCGCGTGCGACCAGGTATACGACGCCAGAAACTCATAGCTTGAGCTCAGCCGCTTCCGCAGATTCACCGAAAGCCCGTTGTAGGTCGAGGTCCCCGTCGTCAGGTTCGGGCTCATATCGTCGAACGGAACCGGCACACCCACGCCCAGACCCTCGGTCGCCGCAATCTGGCTTGCCAGCGCCACACATTGACCAGCGCCCTGCGTCGCGAGGAACTGCGCCAACGACGTATTCAGGCCCGAGCGGCGGAAGAAGTTGAGCAGGGGCGGAGCTACATACGGTCCGGCAGGACCGACGCCGCACGGAGCCGTCCCCACAGCCGTGGCCACGGTAAGCGGGTTCGAGGTCGGGCTGGCAACGGAATGGATGTTTCCGCCAGCAAGAATGGATGCAGTTCCCGCCGCAACCGCCGCGTTCGCGGCTCGCCAGTTCGCCACCAGCAACGCCGGATTCACCGGGTTCACGTTGATGGGCCGGTTCAGGTGCCGTCCACCTGTGTTGTTGTAAGCAACGTTCAGCGACAGGTCGTGGCCGAGGTCGCGCTCAATGCCGAACGAGATCTGCTGTGCATAGGGAGTCCGGTACGTGAGATCCGCCGGTAGCCCCGAGGGCAGAATGGCCAGCGGAAATCCCGAAGCGAGGTAGTTCTGGTTGATAAAGACCGATGCAGGATTGTTTGGATCGAAACGCTGCTGTGAAGGAAGGTAGTTCAGCCCGGCTATTGGCAGGCAGTTCGCATTGGAAAGCGACCCCTGAAAGGTGTTCGTGGCGTTCAAATTCAACGGGCTGATCGTAGAGGCAGCCGTACAAGGCGACCCTCCCGCCAGAATCACCAGCGGTACCGAGTTGGCATTGAAAGTCGTCGACTGCGCCTCCAGATTCCCGGGCGCGCGATCGTAGAAGATGCCGTAGTTGGCCCGGAGCACCGCCTTCCCCGACCCCTGCGGATCATACGTGACCCCGATACGCGGCGCGACATTCTGCGCCTGCAACCGAATCCCCTCGCGAATGCCGTACGCGCGCTGGGCAGCATACGTATTCGCATTCAGTGCGCCCTGCGTAGGCAGACCCTCAACATCGTACCGAATGCCGTAGTTCACGGTAACATGCGGGTCGATGCGCCAGGAGTCCTCCGCAAACGCTCCGAGAGCCTTGAGCGAGTACCTGTACCCCGTAATGCCAATGCCCTGTACAAACGACTGCGGGATTCCCAGACCGTACGCCTGCACCGGTGAAAACCCGGGCAGACCGGCAAGCTGCGGACTCACATCCGTCGCATTCAAAGCGGCAAACGTGTAGTCGCCTCCTCCGTAGAGCTGCCCGGTCTTGAGGTTGATCGGGATATACCGAAGATCAATCCCAACCTTCGCGGTATGCCCTCCCCGCGTGTAGGTGAAGTTGTCCTGAAACTGGGTCTGATCCTCAATGCGATCCACCGTCGAGAACGGCGTCTTGCCAAAGTAAGCGAAGCCCGGAATATTGATCGCTGTCGATGTGCTCTGCGGCGCAAAGCGGATCGGATGCCGCGCAAACTGCACTCTCAACTCGTTGACCTTGTTCGGCCCGATCAGCAGCGTGTGCTGACCCAGGATGCCGACGTCGTGAAACGTCTGGATGGCCGTGCGCGAAAACGAGTTCTCGCCGATGTTCTGATTTGCCGCCGACTCCTGGATGCCGGTGATATTGCTTGGGCTCACATTGGCCCGCAGCAGAAGCTGCTGGTTGTTCGCCAGCTTGTGATCGAGTCGCAACGAGTAGATCTCCGTCTTCTCGGAGACGGGAAAGTTACCCACCAAAGCACTGAGCGGCTGAAATGACGCGGGTGTCGCCGCGCCCGACGTGACGAAGTTGCTGGACCCGATCGTTCCGGCTAGGAAGGCTGGATTCTTGCCCGTAGTCGCAATCGCCGAGCTGGATCCAACCAGAGCCACGTATTGCTGAATGCCCGGAGTCGCCGCAGGCACCGCGGTCAGAAAGGCCGCCTGCTCCGGCGTGCCCTGAATTTTGAGCGCCCCTGCAGGTGCTCCATAGAACTTGCTCACATCGATATTGTTCAGGCCAAAGCTATTTCGTCCAACGACGGAGAAACCTGTTTCCTGACGCCGCGTCAGCTCCGCCGCGAAGAAGTAGAAGGTCTTGTTGGGGAGGATGGCGCCACCAACCGTGAACCCCGCCTGTACGCGCGTGTACGCTGGCTGATACACCGTCGAAAAAGGATTCGTGGCCTGGACATAGCGGTTGCGCAAAAAGCCAAAGGCGCTTGCGTGTGTCTGATTCGTACCTGACTTCGTTACGATGTTCACAACACCGCCCGAGGCCCGCCCATACTCTGCGTCGAAACCGTTCGTAATAATCTGGAACTCCTGCACGGCGTCCTGCGATACCGTGGCGCGTGTACCCCCGGAGATGTAGTCGCCCGCATCCGCTCCATCGATATTGATGGAGTTCGAACGCGCCCGCGCTCCGCCGAAGTTCAGCCCGCTTGTCGGAATCGCCCCAACCGAAGGCGCAGCATCACGCGCGATCTGCGAATTCGTCAGCGTAAAGTTGATGTAGTTGCGCCCGTTCGTCGGCAGATTGGTGATGCGAAGCTGATCTACCGTCGTCGACTGCGAGCTCCGCTGTGTCTCGATGATGTCCGCACCTGACGTAACCGTGATCGTCTCGCTTCCGCCGACCACCAGATTGAGCGGGAGTTCGGCCACTTGGCCAGTGGTCAGAACGATGTTCTGCTCCACCAACCTGCTGAACCCCGGTGCGCTGGCCGTCACCGTGTAGGCGCCCGGGGGAAGCTCCAGCATCTGGTAGTTGCCCTGCCCATCGGTCGTCACCGTCCGAGAAAACCCCTTGGACGCATCCGCAATCGTGATCGTGCCATTGGGAACCACGGCTCCCTGGGGATCGTGCAGCACACCGCTCAGCTGAGCTGTCGAGATATTCTGCGCCACCGCCAGAATCGTCAGCAGAAAGAGAGCAGCAGCAAAGGAAAGAGGAAACAGCCAAGGCCTGCGGATGAACATCGGGGTGGAACTCCAGTGCTTTAGGCAGCCGGCGCGCAACATTGTCCGCGCTTCTTTGCCGTATTTCGCCAACGCGTCGTTTTACATGAACAGCCATTCAGTTGCAAGGGGATTCAGTGCCATGTCTTTCTTCGTCAGCATCGCCGCTCTCGCGCATCGTACCAATAGGTGCCGCATCAGGTGGCTCCCCAAAAGGATGGTGTCGTGTGATTGAAGCTGTACTGTGTGATATCGACGGAACTCTGGTGCAGAGTAACTGGCTCCACGCCGCTGCCTGGAAGGATGCCTTTGCGGCCATGGACATCAACGTTGAGCTTGAGGCGATCCGGCGTCAGATCGGCAAAGGAGGCGATGAGCTGATTCCCGTCTTCGTCCCGTGGTGGCGCCGCTCCGCCGTGGAAGAGCCGCTCAAGACCTACCGGAAATTCGTCTTTCAGCAGGACTACCTCGCCCGAGTAAAGCCTCTCCCCAAAGTGCGCGACCTCCTCCTTCGCCTTAAGGACGCTGGCATCCGGCTCTCGCTCGCAAGCTCGGCCGACAAGGACGATCTCAAAATCTACAAAAAGATCGCACACATCGAAGACCTGATAGAAGAAAGCAGCTCGGCAGATGATGCGCAAAAGTCCAAGCCTCACCCCGACATCTTCAAAGCCACGCTCAAGAAGCTAGGTCTGCCGGCCAGCAGGGTCCTGGCCCTCGGAGACACTCCCTACGACGCCGAGGCCGCAGGCAAGGCTGGTATCTCCACCATTGGCGTAACCACGGGCGGCTGGTCCAAAGAAGAGCTCCTCGAAGCCGGCTGCATCGAGGTCTACACCGACGTTGCAGAACTCCTGGACCGCTTCGAGGAGAGCGCCTTCACACGTTAGTTCTCATCATGAAGCTTGCGTGTGCTCCGCTTAACGCACAAGCTCTGTCGAGATACCCGGCGTGCGTTCCGATCCGTACCTGCACACCTCCTGTAGCGGGCACTCCAGACAGCGCGGATCGGCAAACGTGCACAGCGTCTGACCATGGATCTTGAACAACGAGTGATGCTCGTCCAGCATCTCCGCCGTCCAGGTCTCCGGCACCATGCGCATCAGCAGCTCTTCTGTTCTCCGTGCGTCCGCCCTCGGCGTTAGCCCTAGCCGGTGCACCACCCGAAGATGATGCCCGTCAAGCGAGATCGCTCGCCGCCGCAGGGTTGAAAAGTTCACCACCGCCGCCGAAACCTGCGGTCCGACACCCTCAAAGCTCTCCAGCCACGCGCGAATCTTCGCCGTCCGGTAGTTTGCGAGAAAATCCAGCGTCAGCGTGCCATAACGCGCCGTTATCTGCTGTAGCGCCAGCTTTAGACGCGTTGCTTTGACCTCGGGAAACGTAACCATCTGAATCGTTTTCTCGATGTCGGCGACCGACGCATCGCGCACCGCCTCCCAGTCCGGCCCGAAGCTCGCCTCCAGATCCCGCATCACCTGATACGCGGCCGGCGTCTTCGTCCGCGAGCTCAGCAGCGAGTACACAAATTGCTTCAGCGGCTTCCACACTACCCGCGGCTCCGGCTTCCCATGATGCTTGAGCAGCAGCCGATGCATACGGGGGAGACGGTCCGGATGCACGGGCGGCGAAGGTGGCGGGACATGAGCGTCGGGAAATAGACTGTTATTCATCTTTTCTGTGTTGGATGCCGCCCTATTTGTTCCGTGTTACGCCAACATGCAGCCCACTTCCGTCCTCAATACCCCAGGCCATCCGAGGCGTATTGTGCGCCAACCCCAGGCGTCCATCTGGTGCAATCAGGATGATGCCGCCATATCCGCCCAGTCGCCGGTAGAGATACTCAATCGCTTCGGCCGCCGCCTTCTGCGGACTCGCGCCCGCCGCCACACGATCCACCGCCCACTTGCCCAGAACCAGCTTCATGATCGGCTCGCCCCACCCCGTCAACGACACCGCAGCCGACTGATTATCCGCATAGCAACCGCAGCCGATCAGCGAGGAATCCCCCACACGCCCCGGTGCCTTGGACAGAGTCCCCCCCGTGCTCGTCGCCGCCGCCAGATTGCCTTGTGCGTCAAGCGCCACCGCCCCCACCGTGTCGTGCGAGTTCTGCGCAGGCGCTGCGGCCGTGAACTCGGCATTTCCCGAAAAGGTTGTATCCGCGCCACCCTCTAGCTCCGCCCTCTGAAACGCCATCAGCCGCTCGCGCTCCCGAGGAAGGATAAGTTCCGTGTTGTCGATCAGCGCCATCCCATGCTGCATCACAAATCGCTCCGCTCCCATCCCCACAAAGTACACATGCGGAGAGTGGTCCAGAACCAGGCGCGCGGCGGCGATCGGATTGCGAATGCGCTCCACACACGCAATCCCGCCCGTGCGCAGATTCTCCCCGTTCATCAGTAGCGCATCCAGCTGCACGCGTCCGTCCCTCGTCAGAAAAGAGCCGCGGCCCGCGTCAAACGTTTCGTCCTCTTCCATGCTCATTACAGCGCTCTGGACGGCATCGACGGCGGACGCACCTCGTCGAAGCTCGGCATAACCGGCCCGTAATGCCGCGGCAACACCGCGTTCATGCGCCGCAACAGAGTCGTCGGGCATAGCCCACGCGCCGCCGTGAACCAGAAGAATGGGAGAGTGACTCATCGCATCTCAGTCTACGAGAGATCTCCTGTGGAGAGGTGCGGTCAATGCCCTCAAGCGTCATCGCGGATATGCGCTATAACACCGAGCAGCGCGTGCTCACGATCGTCTTCCGCGGAGGTCGCGGCCGCTACTGCTACCTGGACGTACCAGCCGAGGAGTGGGCCGCCTTCCAGTCCGCCGCGTCCAAAGGCGCCTACCTCAACGAGATCTTCAAAACCAAAGGCTACCGCTACGAAAAGGTACGCAACTCATCGGATCCGAAAGGCAGTTAAACCTGCCCGCAGCTCCCACCTGTACCTGCCGCCATCGCGGACAGCCCTCCTCAAAACTGAAAGTAAATAAACGGGCGATATCCCAACGGCAACATGCTAATCGCAGCCGCCCACACCACGCCATAGACCAGGGCAAACCGCCCCAGCGACAGGCAACAGACGCGTTCGCCGATCTCAGCTCGCCGCATGGCCCACTGCCCTAGCAGCAGCGCCGGACCCAGGACGGCCATCCACAGCGGCAGCGTATGCACACCCGCCGCGCCAAGCCCTACGTAGCGCTTCACCATGAGCCATGCCACCCTAAACGTCTGCGATCGAAACAGTATGCAGCACATGCAGACGAAATTCAGCGTTAGAAACCAGCTCAGGAGTTTGCGCCAGGGCTCATGCTCTGGCGTCGGAGGAAGCTGCCGTTTGAACTCCTGTTGCGCTACCTGCGCCGCACCGTGCGCTCCGCCCCAACCCACAAAGGTCCAGGCTGCACCGTGCCAGAGCCCTCCCGCCAGCATCGTCACCAGCAGGTTCCAATACGTTCGGATCCGGTACTTATTTCGGCTACCGCCCAGCGAGATGTAGATGTAATCGCGAATCCACGTCGACAGCGAGATATGCCACCGCCGCCAGAAGTCCTGAATCGAAACAGCTAAATACGGTGCATCGAAATTCAGCACAAGCCGGTACCCCAACAGTGCCGCTACCGCAATCGCCATGTCGGAGTATCCCGAAAAATCGCAAAAGATCCGGATTGTGTACAGCCACACCGCCGTAATCGACGCAAACTTTGAAACGGAGCCGGATTATTAAACACCCTGTCCACAAACGGAGAAACATTGTCCGCGATGCAGACCTTTTTCACATATCCGAGCAGAAACAGGTACATCGCACCCTTCACATCCGCAAGCGTGAGCGTGCGTTTGGATGTCATCTGCGGGACGAAATACTTCGGCCGCACAATGCGTCCGGCCACAAGCTGCGGAAAGAAGGACGCGAACATCAGATAATCGCGCAGTTTCGGCATAGGCGGATCTCCCGCCGATAGACGTCGATCGTGTAGCTGAGCGACTGAAACGTGAAAAAGCTGACACCCACCGGAAGTATGATCCGCAGCGTCGGCTCGCTCAGGTGGAAGCGCAGCTCCTGCGCAAAGTAAACGGCCGATCCCACAAAAAAGTGGAAGTACTTGAAAACGCCAGAACGGACAGGTTCATGCCCACGCTGCTCGCGACGTAAACCCGACGCTTGTGCATATCCTCCGTGTCCGGTATCGCGAGTGACCACGCTCTGATCCACGGATAGAGCAAAGAATTCGCTGCTCAGCATCCCAACGTTCAGGTAGTGCATACCCATCGCAATCACGGCAAAACCGGTGCGGCCAAACCGTCGAGTCACGCCCAGATCCTTCGGCGCGAGCCTGACGACGAAACGCATCGTCTGCCAATCGTAAATATTGATGGCGCGCGGATGGACCAGGTGCTCGGTCGTAAAATTTGTTCCGGCTTCGAGTTCGAGAACGACAATGCACGCTCGGGCGGCACCCGGGCCGGCACCCTTCTGTGGAGCCTTCATACGACGCAGAAACTCCAGCGCCGTGACGCGCTGCTCCGTCTGACTGCCGCCGGCCATGCCCAGGTTGATCGTGCGCGTCTGCGCCGGTGTGCCGGCCAATACCTTGTCAAATACCCGGGGATCAAATCCGTAATGGACATGGCTGGATCCGAAGCTCGCCGAATAGGCTTTGCCCTGCCACTGATCCAAAATCGCCAGCTTCTCGCTCCGGATATCAGCGTGGAGGCGGACCGAATCTTTGAGGCAAGCATGGAGGGCAGCTGCGGTGCCGATAAAGGCTGCTCAAAGAGCAGAATTGCCAGCGTCACGCTATGTCGGCCAATTTTCTCGTCTGACGCCACAGCACACTCAGCCCCACTCGAATTCCTTCGAAATTATACCGTCCACCTCCAGACGAACTGACCATCGCTTCGGTACGGAGGCCCCGGCGCGCCCTGGATGTACCGCATGGATCAGAGGAACTCAGAACGGCCGCGACCGGCTCTACCGTGGCGAGAAGCCTGCCCTTCCGGCAGAACCGCGCGTCGACACCCACCCGAGCTCAGGGTCGGACAACATGTGCGCAAGCTGGTTATCCCCCGGCACAACATGCCGTACAAGCCTTTGCGTCAGTAGCGCCGTTGGCGATCGTCGTAGAACTGCGAGGTCTGTGACGCGCTCCTTTACAAATGAGTTCTGGATCGAGTGCGCGCTGCCGCCCTCAAGATAGAAGCGCCTCGAGCCTTGCAGGACCTCATGCTCGATAAAGTAGCACCGCATCACCAGACTCAGGGAGTGCGAAGGAAAGCCCTGGCGATTCATCTGCCAAAGGATCTCGGAGGACTCGTTGAACCGGCGTGCACCAACCATGCTCAGCCAGCGTCCTTCGTTGTCATGCATACCCATAAAGAGCGGGACCGCCAGCTCCCGGTGAACATCGTAGCGCCATGCAGCAACCCTATCCGGCACAGCAAAGGAGCACTCACGGTTGAACGCCAGGAACTCCGCCTTGCTCAACTCAACCGACGGGCAAAAGCAACACCCAAGCTGCGCCTCGGCACGGCGCAGGTAGTAGCGCATATGGCCGCGTGTCCGTTTCCCAATCTGAGCGAGCGTCGCGTCATACGTGCTCTCAAGCGGAAGATATTCGGCTATCACGCGCTCACGACGCGCCCATCGCGCCCGCTTCTTCCATGCAGCAGAGCTCCTCTCCGAATCGTCCGCTGGCGCTGCGCTTCCATTCCGGAACGAGATCATCACCACATGAGCGCCGCGCTCCACCAGCGTTCGAGTTGCGAACTCGGCCACCACAGAGCGCAGATGGACCGGCGCTACCAGGCTGCTACGTCCGGAGCGGTCGTTGGTCGTGTACATCCCCAAACTGCGGCCGAGCACGCGATGGTCATACAGCAGAACGGCTCCAAGCAGACTGTCAGCATCCACCTCCCTGCGACTGGGCCCTCCGGAGATCAGCATCAGCTGCGGTGTTCGCCGGAGGAGCCCCGGCTTGGTAAGAAAATACGACAGGTCCTGCATCGCTCCAGCTTGTTCGCAACGCTCTGCAAAGCGGATCAGCATCCCGCTTTGCTGCAGGATCGCCTCGCGTCCCACAATGATCTGCGATCGGAGATCGTTTCGGCCAGCGTACGTTCCGCACAGCGGGAAAGCTCTCTCCGAGAGCACAGGTTGACTTGCGATTGCTTCTGAGACAAGGCTAGGGTGCGACACGGGAGAGCGGCCTCTTCATTTTCTGAGATACGGAAATGGTAAACCGGTTGAAGTGTTCAGCCTACTCCGGCTGCATTACACCTTGGTAACCAAGCTGACAATTCCTTGATTTACAGGTGAGGAGGGCCTCCCAGAAAAACCGTTCTACCACGGCCTCCACGCAAGATCCGGAGATGCAAGCGCCCGAGCCACAAAGTTCCCCTTGGGAAGTACTCTCGCCGCGTACCGCCGAAGAAGTCGCCCCGCAAACGCATCGCTCGTGACAAGGAGGTCACAGACCCTGTCCGGCGGAAATGAGAGCTGCATCGAGTGAGGCGTGCCGCCCTCGAACAACAACGTCTGCGCCCCCGCCGCAATCTCCTGCTCAATCAGATACGAACGCATCACTGTGCTCAGGGAGTAGCCGGAGAACCGCGTCTGATTCATCTGCCAGTCAATAGACGTCGTCCGGCCATACCGCCGCCCACCCACCATACTCAGCCACGCGCCGTCGGAGCCTCGGATTCCCGCGAAGATCCCCCCGCGGAGGGTGCGCGCCGTGCGATAGCGCCACCGCGAAACGAAGTCCGGCGTCGGATACGAGCACAGCCGATTCAATGCAACAAACTCCTCCTCTCCCATCGCCGGGTTCGCGACAAAGCTGCAGCCCATCTGCTCCTCCACACGCCGACGGTAGTACCGCAGATTTCTCCGTGTATGCGCTCCAAGCCTCGCCAGCGTTGTGTCAAAGCTCTCCGCCAACGGGAGCCTTCGCGTCAACGTCCGTTCCACCACAGCCCACATCCCGCCCGCGCCAGCATGCCGCCGCATTATGCTCTCTCCCGTAAACACCGCATCCCGCAGGGAAAGGACTATCAGGTGAGCTCCGCGCTCCACAAGCTGGTTCACGACCCGCAGCGCCACTGCGGATCGTACCGCCTCTGCCGCCAGCACATTCCGCTCGCCCGCATGGTCATCTGTGACAAAAAACTTCAGTGGGATACCCGCCACCTGGTACTCATGGATCAATACCGCTCCAACTATCGCCATGGAGCTCAGCTTCGCCACCCCGTCCACCGGTGAGCTCAGCAGCAGAAACAGATGAGGGATCTTGCCACCGGTGTACGGCTGCATCAGGAAGTAGTCGACGTAGTCTGCATCTCCCAGCTGCCCCGAGCGACTCGCCAGCTCGACCAGCAAGGGTTGCACAGACAGGATCGCCTCGCGCCCAGTCACCACCATCGAGAACGTGTCCGGCAGCGCAGGGACCGACTCCACCGCAAATGAATCACTGGAGCTCGACAAAGGCCCTTCCAAATCTGCGAGAATCTCGCGCTCCCGATGCGCTTCGAAAGCTGTGCGGGTCCGGTGAGCCCGTAATCGCCGCCTGTGCATCGCTGAACCTGAGTGTCAGGAGATATCGCAGCCTTACCGTCGAATCGCGCTAGACGGAACCAGCTTGCGCCGCTCCGTTTCAAGATAGGTATAGTGTATCCGATGGATCACGGTGATCGTTGAAAACGCCGCTAAGACCCACAATGCCGGCGCCATCACCCCCCACCGGTTAAACAACGCTCCAAGAATTACCAGCACGATCCGCTCCGGCCTCTCCATAAACCCGACCTTGCACGAGCCGATCAGCGCCTCCGCACGCGCACGGGTATAACTCACCATCAGCGACGCCGTCATCACAAACGCCACCAGCACCACGTAAAAGAAACGATTCCCCCGCGCATAAAAGACCAGCAGCCCAAAGAATAGTGCCACATCCGAGTAGCGATCAATCACGGAGTCGAAGAAAGCGCCAAAGACGGAGACCTGATTGGTCTGCCGCGCCACTCGCCCATCCACCATGTCAAAGATGCCGGCACCGATGATTACAAGGCCGGCGTACACAAACATCCGATCTGCATTGACCGCGCGAGCATACCCGAAAAAAAGCGCCGCTACGATGTTGATCAGCAGCCCAATAAAGGTAAGCGTGTTCGGCGAAATGCGCGAAAGAGCGAGACCGTTGACGATCTTCTGCAGCAGCCAGCCGCTGCCCCTCCCGAATGCGCTTGTCCAGGTCATCTCTCTACGAAAACATCAGTTTAGCGCAGCGCTCCAAAGCTAGTCCGGGAAGGGCCGGCGAAAAATCGAGTACGGCGGATAAATAAGAGGACCAGCAGCAAACCTGGCCCTGGACGCCTGCCATCTCTACCTCCAGCGACACCCGGCAGCTTCCCTCCGTCTACTCCGTCACCTCGTGAATCGTCGCAAGCTTCAGGATCTCGAGCTCACGCTTGCCATTCGGCGTCACCACCGTCGCAATATCGCCGATCTCCTTTCCCACCAGCGAGCGGCCGATCGGAGACGTCGTCGAAATCAGCCCCTTGGCCACATCCGACTCCTCACTCGTCACCAGCTTGTACGTCAACTCCTCGTTCTTCGTCGAGTCGAACACGACCACCGTGGACCCAAAGCCCACCTTGTCATGTGGGATGTTCGCTAGGTTCACCATCGCGAGCTCGCCCATGCGCTTTTTCAGCTGTCCCAGGCGCGCATTCACGAACACCTGCCGCTGCTTGGCCATGTGATACTCGGCGTTCTCGGACAGGTCACCCAGGGCAACCGCCTTCTTGATCTCGGCTGGGAGCTCCGTGGTCAGCTCATACTCCAACTGCACGATCTCCTCTTGAAGCTTCTTCTTAATGTGTTCAGGCATCGGGCTCTTTGCTCTGCGGGCTGGTGCGCATAGTGCCGCGGCCGCATATGGGAGTGAAAACACGATTATACCGGCGAGCCCGCACCCCAAAGCACGCCACCTTTCCATAGGACGGCCCCTGGCTACTGCTGGAACTCCGGCGGTCGCAGCAGCATCCGCGGTGCGTCCCGGCTCAGAAACGCCTCCAGCAGAAGAACCGCGGCCACCTGGTCGATAACAGCCGTACGCTCAACGCGGCTGCCCTTGCTTCGGCGCGCGGGCCGCAAGCGATCCAGCAGGCTGTGCGCCTCCGCCGTCGTCAGCCGCTCATCCAGCAGATGCAGCCTCACCCCAGTGCTTCGCTCTTCCAACGCCTCCGCAAAGCTCCGCGCCTTCACCGCCTGGGGGCTCATCTCGCCAGAAGCATGGAGCGGAAGACCGATCACCACATCCGTCACCCCATGCTTTCGCACCAGCCGCGCAATTGACCTCAGATCCTCCCGCAGATGCTTCCGGTGTATCGTCACCAGCGGCTGCGCCGTATAGCCCAGCGGGTCCGCAAGTGCCACCCCGATCCGGCGATCGCCCACATCCAGCGCCATCACCCGTCGCGGACGCTCCACTGCACCGACAGCACCCTCTTCTAACGTCTGATCGAGCTTGTTCGACACGCTTTCATTCTACGAACACCCTCGATCGGCGCCGCCCCCCGTAGAATGAAGATCCCCGGCCGCTGCGGGGGTGTGGGGTGGCGTTGAAGACCTTCCGGTTGCTTGGAATCCTTGCTCTCCTGCTGATCGCCCTCGCGGTGTACGCCTTTCTCTTCCCCTACGGTCCCCGGTCCGAGACCCTCGTCGACATCCCGTCGAGAACCGGTACCACCCGCATCGGCGCCCTGCTTGAACAGCACGGCATCGTCCGCACTCGATACGCCTTCGATCTCCTTCGCCTCCTCAAACGCGGTCGCCTCCGCGCCGGCGAGTACCGCTTCGACCACCCCGCCTCCATGCTCGAGGTCTACGCCCGCATCGCCCGCGGCGATGTCTACACTCGGACCCTCGTCATCCCGCCCGGATACAACATCTTCGATATCGCAGAGGCCGTCGAGCAGGCCGGCCTCGGCTCCCGCGACACCTTTCTCGCAGCCGAACACGTCCATACCGATCTGATCCAAACCATCAGCCCCGGCGCCAGCTCCCTCGAGGGCTTCCTCTTTCCCGATACCTATCGCTTCAGCCCGCACGCCACGCCGGAGACGATGCTCAGCACCATGGTCAGGCGATGGCAACGCGCCGCCAGCCAACTCCAGCCACAGGCTGCCTCCTGGACGCCCTATCTCCCCGCCGAAGAGTCCGTCGCCGGCGTCGACTGGAAGGCCGTCGTCACCATGGCCTCCCTTATCGAAAAAGAGGTCGCCGAGACCTCCGAACGTCCAGTCGTCGCCAGCGTCTTTCGCAACCGCCTCCGTAAAGACATGCCCCTCCAGACTGACCCCGCCGTCATCTATGCCGCACTCCTCTCCGGCCGATACCGCGGAACCATCTACGCCTCCGATCTTCAGTTCGACTCCGCCTACAACACCTACCGGCACGCCGGCCTCCCCCCCGGACCCATCTGCAACCCCGGCATGGCCTCCCTTCTCGCCGCTCTATCGCCCACACCCACCGACTACCTCTACTTCGTCAGTGATGCCGCCGGTCACAGCCGCTTCGCCGCCACCATCCAGGAACACAACCGAAACGTCGCGACCTACCGCAAAGCTCAGCCCCGCTGACACATACGAACCCATGTCCCGTCAGGGCCACACATTTCGAGCCGTTCCAAGCTCCCTCCGCGTCTAATTCTCCGATTGCCTCGCCGCGTACCCAATCTGCACCTCCCCAAGACCGGCCAACTGGGAGGCGGAAAGATATACTGACTATTCGTGTTGATGAGGAAACCTCTGCACTGTCTGCTGCTTCTGCTGGCCCCGGTTCTCACCGGTTGCGTCACACGCACGCACATGGTTCGCAAGACCCGCCCGGTCGACGTGGTGCAAGACGCAACCCTCGATCAGCTCGTAAGCCGCATCACCGCCGCGGATGACGCCATCCAGACCATGAATGCCACAGTCGAGATCGCCGCCAGCACCGGTGGCTCCCACACCGGCGCGATCAAAGAGCACACCTCCCTCCGCGGCTACATCTTCCTTCGCAAACCCGAGGAGCTGCGGGTCCTCCTCCAGCTTCCCCTGATCGGCAGCAAGGCGCTCGATATGGTCAGCGACGGCAAAACCTTCAAACTCCTCATCCCCCCCAGAAGCCGCGCCATCGTCGGAACCAACGAGGTCACTGAACCCTCGCAGAACGGCCTCGAAAACCTCCGGCCCTTCGTCTTCTTCGACTCCCTTCTCATCAAGAAGCTCGCTCCCAGCCAGATCGTCTCCCTCACCCAGGACGTTCGTGTGATCGAGCCCGCTAACAAAAAGAAAGATCTCCTCGAAGAGCCCGACTACGATCTCGAAATCCTCGCCCAGCCCCAGGGCCAGACCGTCCACACCGAGCGCGTCGTCCACATCAGCCGAACCAACCTGCTGCCCTACCAGCAGGACATCTACGACGCCACTGGCCGTGTCGTCACCCGCGCAACCTATGCCAATTACCAGAAATACGGCGACATCAACTTCCCTACCCTCATCGTCATCACGCGACCGCTCGACGAGTACAGCCTTACCCTCACCATCACCAAAGTCGCCTTCAACGAAAAGCTCGAAGACGATCAATTCGAACTCAAAATTCCCGACAACATCCCCGTCCAGCACGTGAAGTAGCGGCCCCGATCATAACCCGGCCCGTGCCGCATGCGCCCGGATTGCCTTGTTGATCTCAAGCGCCAGCGCCAGCGCAAGCCGCCCATCCTCCCCGGATACCACCGGCATCCCTCCTGTGCGCGCCGCCTCCAGAAAAGACTCGATCTCCAGCCGCAGCGGCTCCCCGGCTCCGACCTCAATCTTCTTCAGCGATAGCCCTGGACTCGGGTGCCGACCCTTCTGCAAACGTTCGCTCATCGCGGCCAGCTGCGCCGGATCAATCCCCGCTGCTGCCGTCACGTCGATCATCAACAGATCCTGCCGCGCAAAGTCGAGCGACAGGTACTGGTGCGGCTGAAAGAAGCGCAGCTTCCGCACCCGCTCCGTACTCACACGACTCGCCGTAAAGTTCGCAATGCACCCGTTCTCGAACTCCACCCGTACATTCGCAATATCCACCTTGCGCGACAGCACCGGCAGCCCCACCGCCCGGATTTCCCGCACTGGCGAATCAACAAAGCTCAGTACAACGTCCAGATCATGAATCATCAGATCCAGCACCACATCTACGTCGAGCGAGCGCGGTGTAAATACGCTCAAACGGTGCGCCTCAAAGAACATCGGCCTGTGAAGATGCGCTCTCGCCGCCGATACCGCCGGATTGAACCGCTCCAGGTGCCCCGCCTGCACCACCGCCCCATGCTCCCGCCCCAGCGACAGAATGCGATCCGCGTCCTCGATCGACCCCGCCAGCGGCTTCTCGATCAGGCAAGCCACGCCCTTCCGCAGCAGCGCCTCCGCTGCATCCGCATGGCTCTGCGTCGGCACACAGATCGACGCCGCGTCCGGCCGCCCAGCCGCCTTAAGAGCCTCCGCCACCGACGGATACACCGCAACGCCGAACTCCGCCTCGGCCCGCGCCAGCGCCTCGGCGCTCGGGTCAACCACGCCAGCCAGCTCTACAGCAGCCCCGGTCCGCGCCAGCTCGCGATATACCCGCAGGTGATTCCTCCCAAACGCGCCCGCCCCCACAACCAGGACGCGCATCGTCTGTAAATCACCCGGCACTACTTGGTTGGTGCCTGCGATGCAGCGCTCGAAGCCGGGACCTCTACCGCCTGCCGGCAACGCGCATACAACTCCAGCAACTGCGCTACCTGATCCTCCGGTTTCGTCGACGCGGCAACACTAAAGCCCGTTGACCCGGGCGACTTGCCCCCCACATGGGCAGCCGATGCAACAAACTTCAGCAGATCAAGCGCAATATCTTCCGTACGGCGCACCCCGTTGGCGATAGTCGATTCCATGCATTCTCCTCAGTACTTCACCGATGGTATCGGTCGCTCGCAGCCGCGCGCAAATCCAGCCCCTAAGCCGTCAGCCGCGCAGGCGCCCGCAGCCCGCACAGGATCTCGTAAGCGATGGTCCCCGCCAACCCCGCATGCTCCTCCGCCGAGACCCCCTCGCCCAGCAACGTTACCTCATCCCCCACCTCGACCTCCGGAATAGCAGTCACATCCACCGTCGTCAGATTCATCGAGATCCGTCCAACCACCGGCGCGCGCCTCCCCCGAACCATCACCCACCCGCCCCCCTTCGCATTCGCCGACGAAACCTCCCGCCGCAGTCCGTCCGCATACCCCACCGGCAG
>JAABUX010001008.1_pt1 | contig 44719 bp, 46 predicted proteins | sample 5561851 | NCBI WGS metagenome assembly JAABUX01 (sample SAMN10711883, study PRJNA513361) | rock metagenome | isolation source: Antarctica rocks | place: Antarctica: Victoria Land, Richard Nunatak red sandstone | collected 2016-01-03 | reverse complement strand
AGAGTTCGTCGAAGGCGGCAGTGCTCAGTCCGGTCATGCTCTGGAAGGCGGCGGGGCGCGCAGACAGGTTTTGGTAGGTCAGCATGGCACCAGTTTACCCGAATGATTCTATTACACCACAACTCTACTGATTATCGGGAGAACACCGTAAATGTCACAGGTCTGCTGCCTGGGTATCTTAGTGGCCGATGTCGTCGGCAAGCCGATTGAAGCGTTCCCGCCCAAGGGAACGCTGGCCGCCGTGGAGCGGATGGAGCTGCACGTCGGCGGCTGCGCCGCCAACACGAGCCTTGCCCTCGCCAAGCTGGGCGTGGAGACGGCCATCCTGGGCAAGATCGGCGACGACGGCTTCGGGCAGTTCCTGGCGGGGACGCTGGAGCGCCACGGCGTCAGGACGCGCGGGCTGAGGCGCGATTCGGCGGAGGCGACTTCGGCGACAATGGTGGCCGTGGACGCGGCGGGAGAGCGGACGTTCCTGCATTACCCCGGCGCGAACGCCGTCTTCGCGGCCCCCGATGTGTTCTGGCCTGAGATCGAGGCCGCGCCGATCCTGCACGTCGCCGGCCCGTTCCTCATGCCCCGGTACATGGGCGCGGACAACGCCGCTGTTTTGAAGCAGGCCAAGGCAATGGGCAAAATGACCACGCTGGACACGGTTTGGGACCCGACGGGCCGCTGGATGCGCGTTCTGGAGCCTTGCCTGCCCTATTTAGACTACCTCCTGCCGTCCTGGGAAGAGGCATGTCTGCTGACGGGGCGCGAGACGCCCGAAGAGATCGCGCAGGTCTTTTTGGACGGCGGCGTCGGCGTCATCGGTCTCAAATTAGGCGCGGCGGGCGCCTACCTCCGCACTGCCGCCGGGGACGAACTGCGCGTCCCGCCCTTCCAGGTCAAGGCCGTGGACGCGCTGGGCGCGGGGGACTGCTGGGCGGCAGGCTTCCTGTGCGGCCTATCGCGCGGCTGGGACTTGGAAAAAACGGCCCGATTCGCCAACGCCGCCGGGGCCTGCGCCGTGCAGGCGCTGGGCGCGACGACCGGCATCCGCTCGTTCGAGGCGACCTACGCGCTGGCCTTCGGCGCCTCCTGAAGCGCGGCGACCAGCCGGTCAATTTCTTCATGCGTGTTGTAGTGCGCCAGCCCGATCCGCACGGCCCCGCCATGCCCTTCCAGGCCCAGCCGCTCCATCAGCCGCAGGGCATAGTAATTGCCGCTCCAGCAGCAGATGCCATGCCCGGCCAGGTGTTCCGCCGTCGCGCGCGGCGTCAGTCGGGGCCAGGTGAAGGCAACCGTCGGCAGCCGCTCGTCCAGCCGAGCCGTGTCCGTCAGGCCATAGATTTGAACGTCACCGAGGCTCCGTAGACCAATCAGCAGGCGCTCCGAGAGCGTCTTCTCATACTCGCGGATCGCCCCCATCGCTGTCTTCAGTGTCAGCCGCCGGCCTGTATATCCTTTCGCCGCCCATGCCTCGCGACCTGGCTGCCCGAACCGCTCCCCGACATCCGCCAAATAGTTGATAGCCGCCGTGACGCCTGCCAGGCCCTCATGGTTCAGAGTCCCTTGCTCCCAGCGGTAGGGGATGGCGTCTTTCGAGGGCCTGACCTTGTGCGGCGTCAGCCGCGTCAGGTGCTCCGCCTTGCCGTACAACACGCCCATGTGCGGGCCGAAGAACTTGTACGCCGAGCAGGCCAGAAAGTCGCAGTCCAGCGCCTGCACGTCCACCGGCCCGTGCGGGGCGAACTGCACGGCATCCACGAAGACCCGCGCGCCGACGTCATGGGCCATCTTGATGACGCGGGCCACGTCGGGGATCGTCCCAACCGCATTGGAAGCATACGTCACCGCCACCAGCCGCGTCCGGGGCGAGAGCGCGGCCTGCAAGCCTTCCATATCCAGCGTCCCGTCTTCCGGGCGGATGTCTACGACCCGAACGACCGCGCCCGCCGCCTCCAAATCCGTCCAGGGCGTCACATTCGCGTCATGGTCGAGCGTCGTGACGACGATCTCATCACCCGGCCTGATGGTCTCCGCCAGCGACCGCGCCAGATGGAACGTCAACGCCGTCATGCTGGAGCCGAACACGATGGTCTCCGGGCCGGGCGCGTTTAGCAGGTCCGCCATCGCCGCCCGCGCCCCGGCCACGACCCCATCCGTCCGGCGGCTCGTCTCGAACGCCCCGCCGACGTTGGCATTGCTGCGCCGGTAGTAGTCGCTGACGGCCTTGATCACCGCTTCGGGCGCCTGAGTCCCGCCGGGGTTGTCGAAGAACACAGCGGGCCGGCCATCGAGGGTGAGGGAAAGCGAGGCGAACTGCGCGCGCAGCGGCGCGGGGTCGAACGTGCTTTGTGTCATGCCGTTTCAGTTCGCGATGGCCCGCCCGAATCCTGCTTCTGCATTTTTGCCCGGAAGGTTTGCAGCGGGCGACTGAAGTCGCGGCAACAAAGGCACGAAGTCACCCCAATAAAGCCTCACCCCAATAAAGCCTCCGTCTTCGTGGACTGAGGATTAGTCCAAATCCTAACCTGCGAAGGCAGGTTTCGTGCTCTCGTTGCTGCGGTTCCAACCGCCGGTTCGCAGTTTTTATACAGTCTCGCTAAGGGGAAGACAAAATGGCGCACCACGACGTTTTTATCAGCTACTCGACCCTGGACAAGTCGATCTCCGATGCCGTCTGTGCGGCCCTGGAGGGGCACGGCATCCGATGCTGGGTGGCGCCGCGCGACATCACGCCCGGCCAGGACTGGAGCGACGCCATCATTGACGCCTTCGCGGACTGCCGCGTCTGCCTGCTGATCCTCTCAACGGCCTCTAACCAGTCGGACCAGGTCAAGCGCGAGTTCCAGAACGCGGTCAGCGAGGCCAAGCCCATCCTGCCGTTCCGACCTGCCGTTCCGAATCCAGGACGTCGCCCTGTCCAAGCACATGCGCTACTTCATCGGCACGCCGCACTGGCTGGACGCCATGACGCCGCCGATGGAGCGCCACCTGCAAAAGATGGTGGAGACGGTGGGGGGCTGATTGCCACGCTGGACCACAAGGCCGGGGAAGCCGAGCCCCCCGCCGCCCCGGCGCGCGCGCCGTTCCCCTGGGACGCCGACCGTCTGGCCCGAATCGAGGCCGATCTGCGCCAGTTCATCGGCCCGCTGGGCCGCACCCTGGTGGCCGAGGCAGCGCCCCTCGCGCACGGCTACGACGACCTGTGCCGCCGCCTGGCGGAGCACATCCTGTCCGAGCGGGAGCGGCAGACGTTCCTCGCCCGGTGTCATGCTTCCCTTCCCGCTGCCGAACCTCACGCGCCCGGCCCGGAGCGCCGAAGTTGTCAGCGACGAGGTCGTCGCCGCCGAAAAGGCGCTGGCGCGCTACGTCGGCCCATTGGCCCGCACGCTGGCGAAACGGGCCGCGCGCACGGCGACTGGTCGAACCGAGTTTTACCGCCTCCTCGCGGACGAGCTTTCCGCGCCCGCCGAAAAGGCCGCGTTCCTGGCTCAGTGCCAGGCGGGCACGGGCGGCGGGGCGGGCGAAGAGGTAGCCCTGGGCGAAGTCCGCGCCATGGGCGCGCGCCCATTCCCATTCCTCCCGGCGCTCGATGCCCTCGGCGATGGTCCGCAGGCCCAGCCCCTGGGCGGCTTCGAGCAGCTTGCCGGCGACCAGCGCCTTGTCGGGCTGCTCATCCACTTTGTCGATCAGGGCGCGGTCTATCTTGACGTAGTCCGGGCGCAGCTCCAGCAGGGCGGACAGGGAAGAATAGCCGGCCCCCACATCGTCGAGGGCGACCCCGAAGCCCTGCTCACGGTAAAAATCCACGATTCGCCGCAGGTGTTTGAGGTCGGGCAGGCGCTCGCTCTCGATGACCTCGAATACCACCTGCCCGCGCCCCAGCCGCAGCTCGTCCACCATGCGGACGGTGCTGTTGAGGCACGAGTGGGGCGCGTAGATGGCGTTCGGGGTGAAATTGATGAAGACCTTGTCGGCGAGCGCGTGCCCCGCCGCCGAGACGATGGCCGAGCGCCGGGCGGCCAGGTCGAGCTGGAAGAGCAGGCCCGCGCCGTCCGCCAGGTCGAGCATCAGTCCCGGCGAAACCGGGCCGCCCTCAACCTCGGCCCGCATCAGGCACTCGTGCCCGTGGACGACTGCGGGGTCGGCGCAGGAGACGATGGGCTGGAAGACCGAGTACAGCCGCTCGCTGCGCAGGATGTCCAGCAGCCACTCGCTGCGCGCCTTGACGGCGAAGGCGGGCAGCGCCTCGATCTCGAAGCGGTCCTCGGCCTGCGGCAGCGCCCCGTCCGGCCGGAAGTGGGCACGCGCGTCGCGCTGCTCGGTCGAGGAAAGTCGATCCAGGATGGGCGCCAGCAGCGGCGCGAGGCTGCCGGGGGGGATGTGGATGCTGATCGTCCCCTCGTGTTCCCCATGCTCCCAGGGCGAGTGGGTGAGGAACTCCAATACCTTGCCGAGCGAGTAGGTGTGGGGGAGACGCAGCTCCAGCGTCCCCGGCCCCCGGATCGGCGCGGGCAGCACCTCGCACCGCTGGCAGCCGGGCGCCCCGTCGGGGACGTCCTCCTCGTTCGGCAGGGTCATTCCGTGGTAGACTCCTTCCAGGGCGTCGGCCTTCACCGCCTCCTCGACGGGCGTGGTCGGCTCGCCCGGCGGCACGGGGCCGTGGGTGAAAACGACTTCGTCGGCGTCCATCCGTTCGGGCGTGTCGTCCATGTGTCGTTCCTTCCTGCTTTTCCCCCTTCCACTGACGCTTCCTGTCGGCGCCGGCCTCCGTGGAACGTTTCATTCGCACCGGGTAGGTTGAGATTGTACCCGTTTTCGGATATACTGTCCGTTAGGACGGAAAGGAACACCCTATGCCCATCAACTTTGACCTGCTGCGGCGGCTTTGCGAGACGCCCGGCGTATCCAGCCGCGAGGAGCGGGTGCGGGACCTGGTGATCGAGGAGCTCCGGCCCCTGACGGACGAGATTTCCGGGGACGCGATGGGCAGCGTCGTTGCCGTGAAGAAAGGACAGGGTGGCCCCCGAGTGATGCTGGCCGCCCACACCGACGAGATCGGTTTCCTCGTCAAGTTCGTGGACGACAAAGGCTTCCTGCGCGTGCAGCCGGTCGGCGGCTGGGACCCGCGCACGATGGTCGCCCAGCGCGTCCACGTCCACGGCTTCGGCGGGCAGACGCTGCTTGGGACCCTGATGCCCGCCGCCAAGCCGATCCACCTGCTCACGCCGGAAGAGCTGAACAAGCCGCCCAAGATCGAGGAGTTCTTCGTGGACCTCGGCCTGCCGGTAGACCAAGTGAAGGCGTCCGTGGAGACGGGAGACATGGTGACGATGGCGCGCACGACGGAGCGGGTGGGGGACATGGTGGTTTCCAAGGCGCTGGACGACCGCCTGAGCGTCTTCGTGATGATTGAGGCGCTGCGGGCGGTCGGCCCGCACGCGGCGGAGATCGTCGGCGTCGCCACCTCGCAGGAGGAAGTCGGGCTGCGCGGGGCGATGACGGCGGCCTACGCGCTGCATCCCGACATCGGGATCGCCCTGGACGTGACTCTTGCCAACGACTTCCCCGGCGTGATGGATTATGACCAGGTCACAAAACTTGGCAACGGGTGCGCGCTCAAGATCATGGACGGCTCCTCACTCAGCCACCCCAAGCTGGTCCGCCACTTCCGTGACCTGGCCGAGAAGAACGGCATTCCTTACCAATTGGAAATCTTGCCGCGCGGCGGGACGGACGCCGGGGCCATCCAGCGGTCACGCGCGGGCGTCCCTAGCTTTACCTTGTCTACTCCCACCCGCTACATCCACACCGTCAACGAGATGGCCCACACCGCCGACATCGAAGGCGCGATCGCCCTGCTCGCCCGTTATCTGGAAGACGCGCATACGAGGGACTACCGCTGACCCATGCCGCTCACCTACACCAACCCCGTCTGGCCCGGTTACTTCGCCGACCCGTTCGTCCTGAAATGGCAGGGCGAATACTACGCCTACGGCACGGGCAGCAACAAGGGGGATCGGCGGCAGCCCGACGGCAACATTTTCCCCGTCCTGCACTCGCCGGACTTCGTTCATTGGGAGCAGATCGGCGGCGCACTCCGCCCGCTGGCAGGCAATGACGCCTATTGGGCGCCCGAAGTCGCCACGCGGGACGGCCTCTTTTACCTGTACTACTCGGCGGCGGGCGGGGGCACGGACGACACCCACCGGCTGCGCGTCGCCGTCGCGGATCATCCAGCCGGGCCGTTTGTGGACGCGGGCCGGCTGCTTCTGCCCGGCGAGGGCTTTACGATTGACGCCCACCCGTTCCGGGACCCGAAGGACGGGCGCTGGTATCTGTTCTTCGCCAAAGACTTTTTTGACGCCCGCGTCGGCACCGCCCTGGCCGCCGCGCCGCTGGCCGACGACATGGTTTCGCTGGCAGGGCCTGTGAAAACCATCCTGCGGCCCTCCGCCGACTGGCAAATTCACGCCCGAAACCGCACGATCTATGGGCAGACGTGGGACACCTGGCACACGGTCGAGGGCGCATTCGTCGTCGTCCACGAAGGCCGCTACTACCTCCTCTACAGCGGCGGGGCCTGGCACACGATTGACTACGGCGTCGGCTACGCCGTCGCCGACTCCGCACTGGGGCCTTACCAGGAGCCGGAAGCCGGGCCGGTCATCCTGCGCGGTGTCCCCGGTCACGTCTTCGGGCCGGGCCATAACTCCGTCGTCCGAGGCCCGGACGATCAAACTCAATTTATCGCCTATCACGCCTGGGACGCCGCCCACACCGCCCGCCGCCTGTGCCTCGACCCGCTGGTCTGGACACCCGAAGGCCCGCGCTGCTCCCCAAGCTGGACCGAGCAGATTTTGGAGTGAACCCGTTGCCGCTTGACTCGTTATCCCGCCGCGAACTTCTTCGCCTGATTGGAGCAATGATGGCCCTGTCACCGGAATTACGTTTGGAGGCTGCCGCCGAGGCTTTTCCCGTCACCATTGGGGTGGACGCGGGCAGACCGCAGACTGAACTGCGCCCGATCTGGCGGTTTTTTGGGGCGGACGAGCCGAACTATTCCTACGCCTCGAACGGGAAAAAGCTGCTGGCGCATCTCGGCCAAGCGGACCCGAATCACGTCTATTTTCGGACCCACAACCTGCTCACGACGGGGGACGGGACGCCCGCGCTGAAGTGGGGGTCTACGAACGCCTACACTGAGGACGCGGCGGGCAATCCCGTCTATGACTGGACGATCACGGACCGCATCTTCGAGGCGGGATTGGCGCGCGGCGTCAAGCCCTACGTCCAGATCGGGTTCATGCCGGAAGCCCTGTCCACCAAGCCCGTGCCTTACCAGCACCACTGGACCCCCCATGCCCGCTACGAGGAGATTTATACAGGTTGGGCCTATCCGCCCAAAGACTACGCGAAGTGGGGCGAGCTGGCGTACCAGTGGGCGCGGCACTGCGTCGAGAAGTGGGGCCGGGCCGAGGTCGAGACCTGGTACTGGGAGGTCTGGAACGAGCCGAACATCGGCTACTGGCAGGGGACGCCCGAGGAGTATTTCAAGCTGTACGACTACGCCGTGGACGGCGTGCGCCGCGCCCTGCCCACCGCCCGCGTCGGCGGGCCCGAGGTCGCGGGCGGGCCGGGCGGCGACTTCCTGCGCCGGTTCCTGGAGCACTGCGCGCGCGGCGTCAACCATGTGACCGGCCAGGCCGGCTCCCCGCTGGACTTCCTCTCGTTCCATGCCAAGGGCTCGCCGAAGTTCATAGACGACCACATCCGCATGGGCATCGCAAACCAATTGAACGACATTGATGCGGCCTGCGCGGTCATCGCGAGTTTCCCCGAGTTCAAGGGCAAGCCCATCGTCATCGGCGAGTCGGACCCGGACGGCTGCGCCGCCTGCCAGGGTCCCCAGCTTGGCTACCGCAACGGGACGCTCTACGCCTCCTACACGGCGGCGACCTTTGCGCGGAAGCAGGAGATCGCCGACAAGCACGGCGTCAACCTGGAAGGGGCGGTGACGTGGGCCTTCGAGTTCGAGGACCAGCCCCTGTTCGCCGGCTTTCGCCAGCTTGCCAGTGGCGGCCTCGACCTGCCGGTCCTGAACGTCTTCCGCATGATGAGCAAGATGCGCGGACAGCGGCTGCCCGTCGAGAGCACGGCGGACGCGGGCATCGAAGCCATCCGAAAGAGCGGCGTTCGCGCCGCGCCGGACGTGTCCGCCCTGGCCGCTCTGGACGGCAAAACGCTGACCGCGCTGGTGTGGCACTACCACGACGATGACGTTCCCGGCCCAGACGCCGCCGTGGCGTTGACGCTTCACGGACTCGCGCACGACGGCGCGGCCACGCTGACGCAGTATCGGATTGACGACGCCCATTCCAACGCCTTCACGGCCTGGAAGGCGATGGGGGCGCCCCCTGCCCCGACGGCGGCTCAGTATAAAACGCTGGAACAGGCCGGGCAGCTCGCGCGGCTCACCGCGCCCGAAAAAGTGCGGATAACAAAAGGAACGCTGGCGACGCGCCTGACCCTGCCCCGGCAGTCAGTCTCGCTGCTCGTCCTAGAGTGGGCTTGAAGATGTGCCGCCTAGCGAGGTTTGACGCGGACGCCTGGCTTGGCTGCCGCGTCAGGCCCGGGCGGCGCTAGCGGCAGTTCTGGCAAAGCCTCCTGCGCTGCCTCCAAGACAAAGCCATCCCAGGCCAGCTTCGGCGTCTTTGCCCTTTGCTCCACGATCTTCTGCACGTCCAGCCCCACTTTGGCGTTCACATCCTCCACCCGTAGAAGGCCGTCCAGCGGCAGGCGCGTCAGAACCGTCCGCGACTGTGGCCGTGCCTGAATGATCGCATTCCAGGAGTAGGGAGGCTGACCCTCCGGCGCCGTGTTGAAGGGGTCCATGAAACTCGGCAAGGGCTTTTCCACCATGTCCCACGTCCCGTACCAGCCGTCGCGGTCAAAGATGTGGTTGCCCCGGTTCCGCACCAGGACGGTTCGCCGCGCCGATCCTGCCTGAGCCGCCGCGTACAGGTCGCGCAGCAGTGCCAGATTGGCGTCCGTGCGCATCTGACGCCACTTTGTTTCCAGCGCTTCGGACAGGCGGTTGTCGTCGTAGAGCGGCAGGGACGTGTCTGTGCCGAAGAGCAGGATGCTGCTGGTGGGCAGGTCTATTGGGTCAACGTGCGCCAGCCGTAGGAACGCCAGCCGCGCAGACGGCGTGTAGCCGAGCATGGGCCGGTCGTCGGAAATGTCCTCCGCCGGTCGGTCGTAGCCGGGCGGGTCGGTCTCGTGCCAGACCAGGCCCGTCACGCCGGGGCGCAGGGCCAGCCGGGTCACGAGCGATAGGAGTGTCTGGCGCACCGTGGGTGAGAACGGGCTGACGGTGATGTCCAGGGGCAACATCTCAGGCGGCGCTTCCCCCTTGTCGGCGGCAATCTGCGCGTCCCGGTCCCGCTCCCGCGCGGCGGCTTGGGCCGCCGTCGCGCCTTCTATCGTCAGGTCCGCGTCGGCGGAACCGGCTTTCGGCCCCCAGTTCAGCAGGTCCAGCACAGCAACGACCTGAACGCCGCTGCCTGCCGCCGCTTTGAGGGCGGCGTCCAGCGCGGCCTCGTACGGCTGTCCCGCCGAGAAGACGTCCACCCATATCTGGTTGAGGCCCAGCGTCTTGGCCGCCGCGACGTCCGCCTCGGCCTGCGCCGCCGTGCGTGGGTGGATGTGCAGAGCGCGCTGGGGGACAGATCGCATCAAGGCGGGCCACGAGGGGAGCGTCTTCGCCGCAACACCGGGCAGCGCCTTTGACGGGGCCACGCCCGGCATACGGGGACCCAGAGGAAGGTCTTCAACGGCGTCCCCCACGATCGGCCCCTCAAGCGAGGGCGTCTGCCACTCCAGGAGCGGCTGGGCTTTGATCGTCACCAGCGCCGTCAGGTCCGGCGAGAGCGGCTCCCCGTCACCGTTCCTTCCTTCTGAACCCCGGACGGCTTGCCGCTGCCCGGCGCTCAGGGCGCGGAAGGGCAGCTTCATATAGACCATGCCGAATATCCGGTTTTTCCGGTTTTGTTCGACTCGCTTCCGTTCGTCGTCGCTCAAGGCCAGATCGGGGTCAGCGGGAGGCAGGTCCAGGAGGGAATGCCGCGCGAGAGCCGCCCCTGCCCGTTCCAGCACCGCCTTCCGCCGAGCATCGGTATCCTTACCGAACTCCGCCAGGCGCTGGCGGCGGGCGCCGACGCCCTGGACATCGTCGGTCAGCACGAAGGCTGGGCCGACCCGCCGGTAAGTGGCGGTCAGGTCAAAGGCGAGGGCGCGCAGGAGGTCGGCGGCGGGGGCGGCGGGGGCTTTGCCGATCAGGACCAGCGCCTTTTTCTCATAGTGCGCGTCGGGATAAATCTCCAGGTGAGCCAGCCCGCCGATGCGGAAGACGAGATCGCCGACGGTATGCAGGCCGGCCAGCGGGACGCGCACTTGCAGCGCTTTCTGGTCCAGGTCGAGCTGGCCGTCTTTGGGCGTGTTCGGGACCTCGGCGCGGATCGCGACGCCGGCGAGTTGCGGGACGCCGTGGCCGAAGGACATTCGGAAGTGGTAGGTCTGTCCTCCGCCCGTCGGCGCGGCGACGAAGATCGTGTCTCTGCCGCCGAGGGCCGGCAAGTCTAGCGCCACGTTTAGGCACAGGCGCAGGCGGGCCTGAAGCCGTTCTCCGGTGAGGTCGCGGTCGTCGCTGTCGTGATGCACGGTGCCGATCAGCCGTGCCGGGATCACTTTCCAGGGGACGGGCGGCAGCACGTCTTCAAAAAGGGCGCGTTGGTTTTCATCCGCAAGATCACCCATCCCTAGCCCCCGTTCGCCCGTCAGCGCCTGCCACTGGGCGTCGGTCAGGGTGGCAAGAAACAGCTTGAGCGCCTGATCGGTCGGCATCCCGACGAAGGGGTTGACTGCGCTTGGCTCCGTGTTCAGGACGGCCATCGTGGGCGGGGCGACAGCGGTAATGGTTCCAAAGTCCTGAGTGATGCGTCCATAGGCTTGGGCGGTGTCGGCGACGGCTGCCCCCGGCTCAGGCGTGGGCGCGTCTTTGGGCAGCAGGACTTTGGCCGCGTCCACGGCCAGGACGACGCCCCCGGTGTCGAGTGGGCGCGCGAGCGCGAGGGCAGCCGCCAGCGTCGGCGGCGCAGCGGGGGGTGTCTGCCCCTGCGCGATGCAGGGGCAGGCTTCGGCCAGCGTCAGCAGGGAGAGCAGCACGAATGGGCCGCCGCGTTTGAAGTGCATTGGATTCCTCTATTCCTTATTCTTCCATTCCTTTTCTTCCATTCTTTTTCCTCTATTCCTTGCCGCCGCTGAACTTGGCCCCTTCGACGATGTAGCGCTGCATGAATAGGAAGATCAGCACGAAGGGTAGGATGCTTAAGGCCATCAGGATGGAGGTCGAAGCGGGCAGAGGAATGCCCCTAGTCTTGCTTCCTGACCAGAAAGATGCCGCGCGTGACGGCATCAAAGGCAAGAGCGGCGGGCTTTTTGTCGTCTTCCAGGGTTGGCACGGTTCTTGCAGGATAGCAAATGGAGAAATCGTGCCTGTTATACTGTTATGAACTATGTTTGGCGAATTGAACTGTTCGGTGGCCTGCGCGCCCTCAGCGGTGAGCGCGTCATCACGCGCTTCCGCACGCATAAGACCGGAGCGCTACTGGCGTACCTGGCCCTGTTCCCCAGCCGCCCGCATCCGCGCGAGGCGCTGCTGGAGCTGCTCTGGGGGGACGAGCCGCCCGAAGCGGCTCACAACGCTCTCCGGGTCGCCCTCAGCTCCCTGCGCCGCCAGATGGAGCCGCCGGGGACTCCTCACGGCACCGTCTTGGTCGCTGACCGCAGCAAAATTCAGCTCAACCCGCTCGCTTGCGCCACCGATGTCGCAGACTTTGAGGCCGCCCTGGAGGCGTCGTCCCGACCGGGTACGGACGAAACAGCGGCTTTGACGCGGGCCGTCGGGCTGTACCGAGGCGACCTGCTGCCCGAGCTTTACGACGACTGGACGCTGGGGGAGCGCGAGCGTCTGGCGCAGGCGTACCTGGGCGTGCTGCACCGGCTGACGCGGCTGCTGACACAGGCGGGCGACTTCGACCGCGCTCTAGACCATGCCCACCGCGCCGTCGCGCTGGACCCGCTGTGCGAGAAGTCACACCGGCTCTTGATGCGTCTGTACGCGGCGACCGGCCGGCCCGCCGCCGCGCGGCAGCAATATCGAACGCTGACGCAGCTTCTGCGCGTGGAGATGAACGCCGCCCCCAGCCTCAAGACGCGCGACCTGGCCGCGCGGCTGGACTCCCCGGCGGAGCAAACCACGGAGCAAAAATCTCCCCCGCCAGCCACGCCCGTCCGCGCCCCCGCGCCTCATTTTCCCTTGGCCGAACCCGCCGCCGCTGACAGCCTCCCAGTCACCTTCACCCGCTTCTTCGGACGCGCCGAGGAACGGGAGCATCTGACGACGCTGCTGGCCGACCCGCAGACGCGGCTCGTCACGCTGACCGGGCCGGGCGGCAACGGCAAGACGCGGCTCGCCGTTGAGACGGCGCGCGGGCTGGGCGATCTGTTCGCAGGCGGCGTCTGGTTCGTCCCGCTGGCGGACATCTCCGACCCGAGCCGGCTGGGGGACGCGATCCTGACCGCGCTGCGCCTGCCGCGCGCTGCTTCCGCTAATCCGTGGGAGCAGATCGTCGCCGCTCTCGCTGGCGCGCCCGTCCTGCTGGTCCTGGACAACTTCGAGCAGCTTGCGGCGGGCGGCGCTCCGTCTGTGCTGTCCCTGCTGGGGCGGGCGCCTACCTTGACCTGCCTGGTAACATCCCGGCGGCGGCTGGACGTGCCCGGCGAGCGCGAGATGCCGGTCGCGTCCCTGCCGGTTCCCGACGCCGCCGGGTCGGCGGCGCAGGTGGCCGGCATCGCCAGCGTGCAGGTGTTCGTGGACCGGGCGCAGGCCGTGCGCCCCGACTTCACCATCACCGACCGGAGCGCCCCGGACTTGGCCGCCCTGTGCCGCTCGCTCGGAGGCAGCCCGCTCGCCCTGGAGCTGGCCGCTGCCCGCATCCGCGCCCTGAGCCTGTCCCAGATGCGCGAGCGGCTAGGCCAGCGGTTCGATCTGCTGGCGAGCCGGCGCGGGGACAAGGGGACGCGGCACCGCTCGCTCTGGGCGGCCATCGCCTGGAGCTACGACTTGCTGCCCGCCCACTTGCAGCGCTTCTTCGCCGGGCTGGCCGTGTTCCGGGGCGGCTGGACTCTGGAAGCGGCGGAAGCCGTCTGTGGAGAACCCGCCGCCCTAGATGCGCTGGCCCAGCTCCGGGCGAACTCGCTGGTTGGGGCGGAGGACGGCTTGCCCGACCTGCGCTTCCGGCTGCTGGAGTCGCTGCGCGAGTTCGCGTGGGAACAGCTTTCGCCCGGCGACCGGGAGGCCGCAACGGAGCGGCACACGGCCTTCTTCGTCGCCCAGGCGGCGCGGGCGGACGACGTGCTGCAAGGGGCGGACCAGGGCGACTGGTTGCGCCGCTTCGAAGCCGATTCTGCCAACCTCCTCCTGGTCCTGGACCGGCTGGATTCTCGCCCAGAGCGCGTAGGCGAGGCGCTTGCCATGACGACGGCACTGTACCATTTCTGGCTCCTATCCGGGCGGCAGCATGAAGGCCGCGCGCGCCTGGACGCCCTGCTGGCGCGCTATCCGGCGCCGGACGCCGCGCGCGCCGATGCGCTGACCGTCGCCGGCAATCTGGCCGAGGCCGAGGGCGACCTCCCCGGCGCGCGCGCGCGTATGGAAGACGGCCTCGCCCTGCACCTGCGCCTGGGCCGGAAAGAGGAGGCGGCTCGCCTGCGCGGCGACCTGGGCATCGTCGCCTGCCGGCAGGGCCACCTGATGGAAGCGCAGGCGCATTGGGAGGCGACACTGGCCCATTGGCAGGGCCGGAACGAGCCGCGCCGGGCGGCGGGGATGCTCAACAACCTCGCCGTCCTCGCGCGCCGCCAGGGGGACACGGAGACGGCCCAGGCGCGCTTCCTGGAATGCCTGACGCTGTACCGGGAGGCCGGCGACGGGCTGAGGGCCGCCACCGTCCTGGGCAACCTGGGGCTGACCGCCGACAGCCGGGGCGACTTGGAGGAAGCGGTGCGCTGGTTCGAGGAGAGCCTGGCCCTCCAGCGCGCGCTGGGCAACGACCGGGGCGTCGCGATCACGCTGAACGGGCTGGGCCTGACGACCCGCAAGCGCGGCCTGTTCCGGGAAGCGCAGGCGCACCTCGCGGAAAGCCTGACGCTCTTCACCCGGATGGAGGACGCCGGCGGCATCCTACACAACCTGCAAGTCCTGGCCGAGACCTGGATCGCCCTGGGCCTGCCGGAACCGGCGGCGGTCGCGCTAGGCGCCCTGACGACGATGTACCGGGTGGGCGAGATCACCCAGCTCCCGGATGAGGCGGAAGCCTCGACGGGCGCGGAGCAGGCACTCGCCGCCGCCCTCGGCCCCGCCCGCTTCGCCGCCGCCCACGCGCGCGGCGAGGCGCTGTCTCCCCTGGAGGCCGCCGACTACGCTCTGTCCGTCTGCCGCAGCGCCCCGCCGCCTGAATAGTCCTCTCTCTAATCCGAGATTTTTTCCAGTTTTTTCGCCCGCCACCCCAAATCGGGGCGGCGGGCGCGTTTTTGTAATGATGGTGTAATGATAGCCGTGTATCATGGCCTCAGCAAACGGCGACGCCCCCGAATGTCGCCGTTCGTGGGAAAGGCATGACCATGACACGCACACGAGTATGCGGACATAGGCTGACTTTCATGCAACGTCGCTGTAGCGGCAGCCCTACACTGTGTAGGTGCGCGAAGCATTAGGACGCCTTTGCTTTCGTTCGCTGATCGGGAAAACATTCAGCCACTTTGTAAAGGATTTGGAAAGGACCACATGATGACAACTCTATTTTCTGCTCGCCTTGTCAAAGGCGCCCTGCTGCTGGCGCTCACGCGGGCGGCTTCGTCCGTCGCTCAGGCGGGAACGACGAACATCCCGGTGACCAACTTCAGTTTTGAGTCGCCTGCCCTCAATGGCGCTCAATACTCCACCTTTATCACAGGATGGACCCCCAGCAACAGCGCCGGCGTCCAGTCTCAATCCGCTTTCCCGTCCCTCTACCCGGCGGGCATCCCTGATGGGAACCAATATGCCTACCTCAACGGCACCGGCTCCATCTTTCAGGATGTCGGTGCGACGCTGACGGCAGGCAACACCTATACGCTGACGGCCTACCTCGGCGTGCGGACGGACGAGGCAGGCGTACTGGGCAGCATCAATCTGGAAACATCGGGCGGCGCCCTTCTGGCCGGGACAGGCCCCGTCGGATCGCCTGCGGGAACGTTTACTCCCTACACAGTCACATTCACCTCGACCGCCGCCGACCCCAATCTCGGGCAGGGGCTGCGGATTCTCTTGAGCAATAACACCGGCGCTCAGGTCAATTTCGACTTCGTCCGCCTGACTCAATCGGCTCCGTCTCCCGTCCCCGAAGCTTCCACGACGGTGAGCCTCGGCCTGTTGCTGGCGCTGGGGATGGGCGCGATGGTGATTGCGGCGAAGAAGCGCAGAAAGGCGTAAAGAGCCTCGAAACGAACGACGCCGGGGCGAGCCGTGTGCCCGCCCCTCTCTCCCGACACCCGCCCGACACGCAACGCATCCGAACCTATCCGAAAGGCATTCCTCATGCACACTACTCGTAAACACACTGCCTGCGTCACCCCTGGCCCCTGCGCCGGTCTCCTGACCCTCGCCATCCTCGGCCTCGCCGCGCTGACCGTCGCGCCCCCGGCGTCGGCCCAGTCGCACGTCTACACGCTCAACAATACCTACGCCGATGCCAACGGCGGCCCTCCCCTCGTCCCCAACGGCGGCACACTAGGCCCGTCTGGGTACAGCTTCGGCGCGAACCAGGGACTTGCCCTCAGCGGCGCGCTCGCCAGCGGGGCGGACTACTCCATCGAGACGCTGTTCACGTTCAGCAGCCTCCCCGGCAGCAGGGGCTACAACAAGATCCTGGACTTCAAGAACCTGGGCAACGACAACGGCCTGTACGACTTCAACGGCTCTTTGCAATTCTACCAGGGCGGGCCGTTCGCCACCTCCCCCACGGCCCTCATCCCAGCGGGTACGCCTGTAGACCTGCTGGTAACCCGTAGCGGGGCGACGGGCGTGTTCACGGCCTCGGTCAACGGCGTCCAGCAGTTCTCGTTCCTGGACACCCAGAGTCAGGCGGTCTTCGACTCGCCCAATAACATCATCCGCTTCTTCCAGGACGACACCGTTACTGGGGGGAGTGAGAGCGCGCCGGGAACGGTCACACGCATCACCGTCAACGCCCCCGTGCCGGAAGCCTCCACGACGGTCTCGCTGGGCCTGCTGCTGGTTATGGGTCTGGGCGGGATGGTGATTGCGGCCAAGCGCAAAAAGCAGGCCCGGCTTCCGCTTTAAGCTGAACCCCTGGACCAGAAAGAACAGGAACCCCGCCTGCACGGGCTGAAGAGGAGCTGAGAACGATCATTCTTGCGCCCGCGCAGGTGGGCAGCGAGCACTTCCTAGCCCCGCCGTTCAGGGCGGGAGGGCTAATGCAAGAGATCTATTGTCTAAAGAAAGAGGATGTGATGTCGAAACGATTCCGAAGAACCCTCATTCTGCCCGTGCTTGCTTTGGGCCTGCTCCCGGCAGTGCCGGCGGCGGCACAGCTTCCGCACAAGACCGCCCCGGCGGGGATGATGCAGGTGCCGACAGGCGGGACCGGCTGTATCCTGACGTCGCACATGGGCGGCACACGGTCCGCGCACAAGATGCTGCTGGCCCTCAAGATGGTCTCCGGTGAGTATTTTGACGGGCGGTTCAAAGTGACCCGCGCCTTTGCCGACAGGCACGACCACAACCTTCAGGCCGCGTTCATCGCCAAGCTGCGTGGCCTGCCCGTGCGCGGCGTGGCGCTGGTCACGACGGACGACGAAGGCGGCCAGGGAACGCTGCTATTTGACCAAGCAAAGACATTCTCGCAGTCGTTTCGGAAGCTGGCGGCCAGGCCAAGCACTAAAGCTGGGCCAATCAAGCTGACCCGCCATAACGCCCCGGACGGGAGCGGCCAAATCAGCCTGCCGCCTGGCTTTTGGATCGCTGCCTCGTACAAAGGGACACTGGACATTGACGGTCCGCACGGCGCGTACATGGGCCTCGGCGGCCACGCGGTCTGCACCCGGCCCGAGGCGGCAGAAATGTTCCCCGGCATTCCGACGGTGGACTTCAGCGACCCCGTCCAGGCCATGCTGGATTATCTCCAGTTTATGGGCCGCAAGGCAGGGGTCCAGGCGGAAGCAAAAATCCTGAGTGTGCAGCCGGTTCGCGACTGGCCCAATGGACGTGCCGCGTTTGTCCGCTATTCGACGCAGGCGGGCGGCAAGACGACCGAGGGCTTCGGCCTGTTCGCTGTCATGCCGACAGACGAGAACCAGGCGCTGTTTTACCAGTCGTTCCTGAACGCCTCGCCTGAAACCTACCGCACCCAGTTCCCCGCTATGCTCAAGGCATGGGGGACGTACAGCATCAACTCCGCTGTCTTCCAGGAGCGGCTGACCGCCGCGGCCAATTCGATGCGCGGCATGTCGGACATCATGCAAAGCGTGAACGACAACCGCCAGGTGACCTCTGAGCGAGGCAATGCGGCTTGGGATGATTACATTCGCGACGAAACCACCTGGGGCAAAGGCGAAACGGGTAGACGCTACAAAGTGGACAACGCACAGACCAACGACGGCAGCATCCCCACGGAGAACGGCGTCCCGCTCCAGCCTATCCCTCTCAGCGAATTGTGATGCTCGGCCCACCTGCCCTCAGCAAAAAATAAAACACAAAAGAAGCAAAATACAAAAGAAGCAAAATACAAAGAGAAGAGAAAGACCATGTTTACAAAAGAATCACTTCGCCGCAACGCGCTCCCGCTATTCCTCGGTGGTGGTGCAATCATCCTGACGTTTATTCTTCTCGTGGTGGCAGGCGTCAGCACCCTTGCCGGCCAGTCGTCCACATCCTCTGGATACGCCCGCAGCCAGCAAGGCGGGCAGTACCAGCAAGGCGGGCAGTACCAGCAAGGCGGGCAGTACCAGCAAGGCGGGCAGTACCAGCAAGGCGGGCAGTACCAGCAAGGCGGGCAGTACCAGCAAGGCGGGCAGGATTCAGAAGATCGGCAGTACCACGGGGACAACTCAGGACAGGAACATCCTGCCGAATACAACGGCCCTGATTACGCAGGAGGTGGCGGCCAAACCCCTTCCGTTCCAGGCCAGGGTGATAGCGGCGATGTCACTAGTGGTTATTGGGCGCGTCAGAGGTCACAGGACCAGCAGGCAAGGGCCTATGACCAGAGTATTCGTGACACGAACACAGTCCGGGACACGGAAACCGGAGAAGTTCACACCGATGTTCCCAACGGAGTCGCCGATCCCGGCATCCAGCAAGGGGCTCTGGAACAGGTGCCGACACCAGAACTGCCAACGCCTTATACGGTCCCGGCAGACCCGGCTCCTGCCCCGGACCCGCCCCCTGCAACGGAATAAAAAACTGAAATCGACCCAAAGGCGCTTCGAGTAATGAGAAAGACATTGCTTCACTCTCTGTCAGTCCTGCTGCTCTGTCTTGCCGTTGTTTGTAACGGCAGCCCCCAGTGTAACGGCATCCCCCAGGCGGGCGGGGTCCCGCTTCAACCACAAAGCACCCTGCTGCGGGAAGGAGTTCACGGCAGGATTCTCTTCCGGCAGAACAAGGTCTGTGCCTACGCCGCTGTTTTAATGGACCTGGCGAACGGCGGGGAGGGTGAGGATGCGAGCGGCACCTTCCAAACCCGCACGCTACGGGGAACGGTGTCTGTCCGGTGGCGGAGGCGGTGGGAAACGCTGGTAAAGGACGAATCCGGCCGGCCCGCGCCGCTGGAGTTCGCGCGGCACCCAGTTTACTCTCTGACCATTGACTCACCCCGGTTCATGCCGGTTCGCCTGCACACGCGGGAGTACCGGGTTGATGCTCTGTACCTGAACGAGCGGAGGGTGCCGCACGGAAGGCTGCGCCTGAAGGGCACACCGGAAGACGGAAGCAGTACGCCGCAGGAACACATGGTGCTAGATCTGCCCGGCGGGCGGAGCTTGGTCGTGCTTCGCATGGGCGTGTTCTGGGTGGAATGAGGCTGCTGTTAAATGAGGCTGCTGTTAAATGAGGCCGCTGTTACCTGGAGGCACACTTTGCCGCGCTTCACTGCCGTTAAAATTACCTTCTTGTTTCTCGCCGGCCTCGGGCTGGCGGTGCTGGCGGCGCTTCAGCAACGCCGCGAAGATGCCGCCGGCGCAGGGGCAGACCTCGCCTCCGAGCACTGGGGCTGGGCTTTTATGACCCTGCTGCTGTTTCTCGGCGCGGTCTGGACCCTCTGGCATGTCATCCGTTACCTGCTTCTTAAGCTGGGCATCATCCGCTCATAGATATCTCGACGAATATCTTTTTCGTAGCCTGCTACCCTCAACAGGCGCACTCCGTCATCTACTGTTTCATCTCGGTTCGTTCGGTGCCTCTGTCCAAGTTTCTGCGTTATTTTATCAGGATGTCAATACCTCGGAGCTTGCTCCGCATCTTTGTTCGTCTCGCCCCAGTGGCCGTCTCAGCGGCCACTTCCCAGAGGTGGCTTGCCGCCGCACTCTTTCTGATCCCCCGCAGCTTTGCGGCGGAGATTTCATTCCTTACCGCCGGAGAACTTGGCTCCCTCGACGATGTAGCGCTGCATGACCAGGAACACCAGCACGAGGGGCAGGACGCCGACGGCGGCGGCGGCAAAGAGCTGGGCGAGGTTCTGGGTCTGGGAGGTCAGGAAGGTGGACAGCACGACCTGGACGGTCCAGGCGGACGGGTCCTGGCCGATGACGAGCGGCCACAGGAACGAATTCCAGCTTCCGATAAAGGTCAGGACGCCGAGCGCCATCAGGATGGAAGTCGAGTTGGGCAGGAGCAGACGCCAGTAGACGCCGAAGTAGCCCAGGCCGTCCAGCCGTCCCGCCTCTTCAATTTCCGTGGGGAAGCGTAGGTAGAACTGTCGGAACAGGAAGATGGAGAAGGCGGAAAACAGGCCCGGCGCGATGATGCCCCAGCGCGTGTTCACGCCGCCCAGGTAGGCCATGACGGCGAAAGTCGGCACGAAGGTGACGGCGCTCGGAATCATCAGCGTCGCCAGAATCACCGAGAAGACGATGCTGCGACCACGCGCCGGGATGCGCGCCAGGGCGTAACCGGCCATCGAGGAAAACAGCATCTGCAACACGAGCGTGACGACGGCGATGACGGCCGAGTTCATCAGGCCCGTCAGCATCGGGGCGGTCGGGTCGTTGAAGAGCTTTTGAAAATTGTCCCAGTGCGGCGTAGTCGGAAGCCAGTCCCAGTGCAGTGAGGTGATCTGGTCGTCCGTCATCAGCGCGTTGCGGATGATCAGGTAGAACGGGACCAGGAAGACGACGGCCAGCAGGAGCAGCAGCGCGTAGCGCGGGACTTGGGCTAGGGACTTCGGGGTCATGGCCGGCCTCTCATTTATGGGACTCCCCGAACCCGAAGAGGCGGGCCTGGACCAGCGTGATGGCGACGATCAGCGCGGTCAGGATGAAGCCGCCCGCCGTGCCGCGCCCGAAGTCCTGGCTGCTCAGGGCCAGCGAATAGAGGTAGACGAGGGGCGGGCGGGCCAGCGACGCATTGCCCACCGACGCCCCCCCGCCGCCCAGGATGTTGTAGAACTCGTCAAAGGCTTGAAAGGCCGCGATGAGGTTCAGCAGCAGGACCGAGACCGATGTGGCCCGGAGCTGCGGCAGGGTGATGTGGCGCAGCATCGGCCAGCCCGGACTCGCTCCGTCTACGGAAGCCGCCTCGTAGAGCGACTTGGGGATCTCCTGCAAGCCCGCCAGGAAGATAATCATGAAGAATCCGACCTGGAGCCACAGCCGCACCGTCACCAGCACGAGCCAGTACCAGGGCGGGTGGGGCGTCCCGATCCACGCGACGGGGGCGTGGATCACCCCCAGCCCCAGGAGCAGGTGGTTGGCGAACCCGAACGGCAGGCCGTTAAAGAGGCTTACCTTCCAGATGAGCGACGCGACGACATAGGACACGGCGGACGGGATAAAGAACGCGGTGCGGAAGAACGACCGGCCCCAGCCCGCCCGGTGGACGAGCAAGGCCAGGCCGAGCGAGACGGCGAATGTCAGCGGCACGATGAAGAGGGCGAACAGAACCACCGTTACCAGCGAATTGAGAAAGGCTTCGTCGGTCAGCAGGTCGGTGTAGTTCCGCAGGCCGATGAAGTGGCCGGGGTGGATCGTGTTCTGGGCGTGCGACAGGCTCAGGAGGAAGCCCCAGAGGATCGGAATGATCGTGAAGACGGTCAGCCCCAGCAGGGACGGGGCCATGAAGGCCCAGAAGGCCAGCGTCGCCGTGCGGTCGCCCGCCGACCGTCGCCTGGGCGCGGGCGGTCGGCGGATGGCGGTTACTGCGGCGGAGGATTGTCTTGGATCGTCGTTAGGGGTCATAATAGAGCAATCTTGAAGACCATGCCGTGAAGACCATGCCGTGAAGGGCACGGCTACACGGATGGGCCGCCCCTTCATAAAATGCTTGCGGGGCTTCGGAAAGGGCGCGGTAATCGGAAAGGGCGCGATGAATCGCGCCCCTACACGGCGGCTGCTCTATAGCCCCGAAGGGGCAGCCCATCCGCGTGGACCTGCCCTTCAGGGCAGGTTCCTCTACTCCAGAGCGCGTTCTAATTCCCGCTCGCACTTGGCGGCGGCGGTCTGGAGTTCGGGGGCGGCGGGACGGCCTCCTTTCAGGATGTTCGTCACGGCGTCGCTGAGGGCCGTGCCCATGGCCGCGTTCCAGGTCGGCGGCAAGGTCCGGCCATGCGCCGCCAAATCCGCGACTGCCTGGGCCGGAACGGGGGCGCGCAGGGCGGTCGCCGTCCGGGCGACGCTCTCGCGCGGCGGGACGTGGAAGCCGTAAGCCAGGCACCAGTCCTGCTGGAGCGTCTTGTTGTTGATCCAGAGCCACTGGACGTATCTCTTGGCTTCCTTGACCTGCGGCCCCTGCGCGTTGACCATGGCGGACCACCCGCCCAAGAACGTGGACGGCTGCCCCCCCGCATCGAGCGCGGGCCAGGCCATGCCGCCGACATCCTCGCCCAGCGCCTTTTTGATAGCCGGGTATGACCACAACCCGCCCCACTGCATGGCGGCCAGCCCCTGTGTCAAGGCGGAAGGGTCCCACCAGTCCGTCGGCGCCCCGATCAGCAGCGCGCCCGAATCGTTTAGCTCGCGCAGCTTCTCATAGGCAGTGACGGTGCGCGGGTTGTTGAAGACGATCTTGTTGTCTACTAGGAAATCGCTGCCTGCCGACCAGGGCGCGATGTTGATGAGCGCGGCCACGCCGCCGTCGTTGCCGACGAACAGGCCCTTGCGGCTGTCCGAAGACAGTTTCCTCGCTGTTTGGATCAATTCGTCCATCGTCTTAGGCGGCGTCAAGCCAGCGGCTTGCAGGAGACTTTTACGGTAATAGAGGATGCCCGTATCGTCCAGCATCTTGACGCCGTAAATCCTGCCGCCGACGGTGTTGGCGGCCAAATCGCGCGCCGAAAAATCCTGACGCACGTTCGGCGGGAACAGATCGTCCAGCGGGGCGACCTGACCCGCCCCGACCATCGCCGCCGTCAGCGAGGACTCGAACACGTCCGGCCCGCCGCGCGTCAGCAGGGCGGTCGCGAGCTTGGTGGGGTAGTCGCCCGGCACCCAGACGACTTCGATGCCGATGTCCGGGTTCTGCCGCATGTATTCGTCGGCGTAGCGCCCGACCGCCTGCTGAGTCCCCGTCTCGCCGTACTGGTGATACCACTGCGTCAGCGTCACCCGCTTGCCGGGCATCCCCGGCCTGCCGCAGCCGGCCAGGAGCGCGCCCGCGGAGAGTGTCGCCGCTTTGAGGAGGTCGCGCCGGCTGCCGCGCCACAGTGAGGAGGGGTCTGAGCCAATGTGGGGGCGCGTCATCGCAGCGTACTCGGTGTCATGGTCCTTCTATTCGCGGGGCCGCCCGAAGTTTCCTCCCAGCGGGGAAGGAAATTGTTCGGACGGCGGCGAATGTCAGACAAGCGAATGCCGCCGTGCCGCCCAGGGCTGAACCCCTGCGCCGGAAAGTGCAGAAACCCCGCCTTCGCGGGCGCGGACAAGTTCTCGGAAACGGTTCTTAGCCCGCGAAGGCGGGCAGCAGGCTGTTGATAGCCCCGCCGTTGAGGGCGGGGACTGAGGCAAGAAGCCTGATGAACGCGAATGCCACCTATGAGACGACCCCCTATTATCACCTGCTTGCTGCCCCTCGCCGCCCTTTGGCTGGCGCTCGTCTGCGGCGGCTGTGCCCACCCACCCACCTCGCGCGGCGTGGCGCGTGACGCGCAGGGCCGCATCGTCCTGAATTTTTGGAACGGCTTCACCGGGCCGGACGGCAAGACGATGGAGGTCATGGTGGACAAGTTCCAGCAGGACAACCCGGATGTCCGGGTCAAGATGCAGATCATTCCCTGGGGCACCTACTATGACAAGGTGACGCTCGCCCTCGCGTATGGCGGAGCGCCGGACGTGTTTGTCTGCCATGCCGCCCGCATCCCCGAATTCGCCTCGTTCGGCAAACTGCGGCCCCTGGACGAATTAGAGTTGTGGTGCAAATAAGCCTTTTGGCTCTGTAAGGCTCCCTGAGCGCATTATAGCTTCCTGAATGAAAATCTTGTCAATTTATCGTCACCAGGGGCCTCACAGCCGCTCCAAGCGGCAAGAAAAGCCATTCCTGAGTCAAGAGACTGAATAATTGCACCACAACTCTATTGTATCAATCGTCCCAGCCGCCCTTGACGGAGAAGCAGTTCGCCGCCGCGCCCTGGCGGGCCACTTTTTATGAGGGGAAACACGTCGCCCTGCCGCTCGACGTCCACCCGATGGGCCTGTACTACAACACCAAGCTGTTCCGCGAGGCGGGCATCGTGGACGCGCAGGGCAAGGCCAAGCCGCCGCGCACCTGGGAGGAGTTCTTGGCGGACGCCAAGAAATTGACCAAAGATACCACGGGCCGGGGACGGCCCGACCAGTGGGGCTTTGTCATCACCAACCAGGAGACCATTTTTCTGGCGATGACCGATCAATTCGGCGGCAGCATCCTGTCGCCCGACGGCAAGCGCGGCAACCTGTCCTCGCCCGCCTGCCTGGCCGCCGTGCAGCGGATGCACGACCTCATCTACAAGTACCATGTCGCGCCCCGGCCCGAAGGCATAGACTCCTGGCTGGCGCTCCGGCAGGGCAAGGTCGCGATGGCGCTGGAAGGCATCTACATGCTGGACTCGCTGCGCGAACAGAAAGGTCTGGAGTTCGCCGGGGCGCCGATCCCGCAGTTCGGCCCCCATCCGGGGGATTGGGCAGGCTCGCACTGCCTGTGCCAGCCCCGCGACCTGTCGCCGGAGCGGGCGCGGGCCGCGTGGCGGCTGATGCGCTACCTGTCCGACCACAGCCAGACGTGGGCCGAGGGCGGGCAGGTGCCGGCCCGCCTGGACATCGAGCGGGCGCCGGCCTTCCAGGCGCTGCCCGTCCAGTCGCAGTTCGCCAGGCAATTGCCGTATGTGCAGTACGCCCCGCTGGTTCCCGCCGACAACTCCCTGTTCCAGTTCGTGGACCCCGCCGTCGAGGCCGTGCTGCTGGATTTGCAGACGCCTGAAGCCGCCATGCGCGATGCCGACCGGCGCATTGACCAGATGTTGAGCCGTACCTAATGGACCCTGTAAAACTCTGAACCGGCGGTTGAAACCGCAGCAACAAAAGCACAAAACCTGCCTTCGCAGGTTAGGAGCAGACTCTCTGGATTAGTCTGGATTAGTCCACGAAGGTGGACTTCGTGAACTTGTTGCTGCGGTTTCAACCGCCCCGCCTGCTTTCCAAACAATCTCTCACAAACCACCTATGAGTATCCCTGCCAGCACGCCTGTTACCGTCCCCGTCACGCCCCACGCGCGGGCGGGGACTAAGACGCGGCCCCCAAGGTCCGACCGGGCCGTCGGCCTGCTGTTCGCCCTGCCGCACCTGATCCTGTTTTCCGTGTTCCTGCTCGCCCCGACGCTCTACGGCTTCTGGATCTCGCTGCACCGGTGGCACGTCCTGGCGAAGACGCACCCCTTTGTCGGCCTGGGCAACTACGGGCAGGCGTTTTCCGACGACATCTTCTGGATAGCCCTGCGGAACACAGCCTACTTTGTCGTGCTGGTCGTGCCCGCCGGCAACGCCGTTTCTCTGCTGCTGGCCCTTGGCCTGTTTTCCCTGCGGCGGTTCCAGACCTTCTACAAGATCGTCTTCTACCTGCCCGTCATCATCTCTATCGCCGTAGTCGCCGTGCTGTGGCGCTGGCTGTACAACACCGATATCGGACTGCTCAACCTGTACCTCGAGTCGGTCGTGGGCGGCCTGCGGCACCTGGGGCTGCCGCTGCCGCCCTGGACGCCGATCCCGTGGCTCTCCGATCCGGGCCACGTCATGCCGTCCGTCGCCCTCCTGTCCGTCTGGTGGGGCGCGGGCGGTAACATGATCCTGTACCTGGCGGGACTGAACAACATCCCCGACGATTACCATGAGGCGGCGGGGATTGATGGGGCGAACGCCTGGCAGCGCTTTTGGGCCATTACCTGGCCGCTGCTGAAGCCGACCACGCTGTTCTGCCTGGTCTTTTCCATCCTGGGCGCGTTCCAGGTCTTCGGCCAGACTTACGTCCTGTTCGCCCCCGGCTCCGGCCCGGCCCGCGCGGGCCTGACCCTGGTGCTGTACATGTACCAGCAGGGCTTCAGCGAATACCAGATCGGCTACGGGACCGCCGTGGCTTACCTGCTGTTCGCCATCGTGCTGGCGTTCACGGCGGTCCAGTTCCGCCTGCTGTCCGGTCAACGGAAGGGAAGTTAGATGGAAGCGATACGACGCGGGCAGTGGGGCCTGCACGCTCTCCTGCTGCTGGCCGCATTTCTGTTCGCCGCGCCGCTGCTGTGGATGCTCTCGACGGCGTTCAAGTCGCCGGAAGACATCATCGGCGGGCTGGGAACGGCGCAGTGGTGGCCGCACCCGGCGACGCTGGCGAACTTCCGCAACGTGCTGGGGAAGACCGAGGAGTTCCCCATCTGGCGCTGGACCGGCAACAGCCTGCTGATCTCGCTGGCCGTGACGCTGCTGGTGCTGGTCGTGGACTCGCTGGCCGCCTATTCCTACGCCCGCCTGCGCTGGCCGGGCCGCGACAAGGTGTTCGGGGTGCTGGTGGCGACGATGCTGGTGCCGGGTCAGGTGCTGCTGATCCCGATGTATCTGCTGATTCGGGGATTGGGGTGGTTCGACACCTACTGGGCGCTGATCGTCCCCGCCGGGGCCAGCGCGTTCGGCGTCTTCCTGCTGCGGCAGTTCTTCCTGACAATCCCCGCCGAATTGGAGGAGGCCGCGCGGCTGGACGGCTGCGGGCCGCTGGGCATCTTCTGGCACGTCATCCTGCCGCTGTCCAAATCCGCCCTGGCGACGCTGGGCATCTTCACCTTCATGGCGACCTGGAACGCCTTCGAGGGGCCGCTGATCTTCACCGACAGCATCGAGATGCGGACCCTGCCCATCGGCATCACCATCTTCCAGGGCCGCTACAACACCGAATACGGCCCGATGATGGCCGCCGCCGCCCTGGCCGCCATCCCGGTGACAATCGCCTTCCTGCTGCTGCAAAAGCAGATCATCAAGGGCATCTCGCTGACGGGTTTGGCCGGGCGGTAGGCGCGAAACGATCATGAAACGAACATGGCGCAGATACAGATTACCACGCAAAACTCGCGGCTGACCCTGACTCTCCCGCGCCCGCCGTCAGTGATCGGGACCGCGCTGGCCCTCTTCGGTCGGAAGGAGCCGGCGGGGGAGGTTTTTGTCTTCGACCGCGACGCGGACACGCTCTCGCGCAACGGGAAGACGCTTTGCGCGCTCAGTCAGTTCCAATCCGCCCGCGTGGATAAATGGCTGGACACGACACCCGGCGCTCCATCCGGCAGCCGCTACGGCCTCTCGATCCTGCTGGTGGATGGCCGGAAGGTGACGCTGGTTGAGGCGTTCCAAGGGGAAAGTCTGGAAGAAATGAACCGCGTCGCCACGGCGATCTCGCGCTATACCAGCGTCCGGGTCCACCGCGAAGAATAGACCTCTTGCCGAAGTTTCCCAGGGCTGAACCCCTGGGCTTTAGCAGTGCAAGCCCCCAAGGGTAAGGGCGAAGAAAGAACCGGCCCGCGCCTTTCCTTCTGCCCGCGAAGGCGGGGAGTTGCTTTTTTATAGCCCTGCCGTTCAGGGCAGGGAGACTTTAATGACGAAAAAGGCCGCCGGAAGCTTTTGGCTTCCGGCGGCCTTTTTAACCTAAGATGTATCAGAGGGTGAACGTGCCGTAAAAGGCGCTGTTCTCCCCGCCGCGCGTCCAGGCGTCGCCGCCCGTGCGGGCGGTGCAGCTTGCGGTCTGCGTGTAGCCGACGCGGCGGTCCATGACCGGGGCGAGGGGCTTGTACCAGACGAGGTTCGGCTGCTTGCAGCAGTCGCGGTTAGGCAGGGCGTCCACGGAAAGCGCCGCGATCTGCGGGGCGACAACGCGGTAGCCGGCGGCGGAATGCCGGAAGGTGATGGAGGCTGTGCCCGCCAAAGTGACCGTGCCGAGCGAGGCGGCGTACCGGGCGTTCAGCGCATCGGCCAGCGCCTTCTGCTGGGGCGGGGTGGCCTGGGAGTCCACATAGAGCCTGGTCGCGCGGTGCGCCGTCCGCTCGGCCAGGTTGTTGTCGGCGCGGACGACGGCGACGGCGGAAACGCCCTTGAGCGAGACGCCGTGCCAGTCGCCGGCCTTGAAGCGCCAGGCCAGGACCGCCTCGCGGCCGTCGCTGACATACTCGCCGCTGTAGTGGCAGGCCCCGGCGAAGACGCTGGCTGTACGGGCTTCGACATAATCGCCGGTCGGGGCCGCCGCCTGAGCGCCCAGGGCGCTGCCGAGGACGCCTGCGGCTACGCTGGCGGTGAAGATACTCTTGTTCATCGAAAGCCTCCTATGAAGAACGATAACCGTGAAGAACGATAACCGGGCATTGAAATGCCCGTCTGGGAAGCCTGCGGCTGACTGTCCTGCGGACAGGGGAGCCTGTTGTTCTCTTCCGTCCCCTGGACGGTCGGCGCGAAGCGCCTCCTAGACGGGCAGTTCAATGCCCGGCCCTCATGCCCGAACTGATGCCGCTCACGAAAAGTGCGACTCGTAACAGTCGCGGCCCGCGCCGCAGACTTCGGGACGGGCCTTGCCGCCGTCGGGGCCGACCACCTGCTGGGTGCAGCGGCACCAGCAGTGGTTGTCCAAGCCGATCATGTCGCTCGCCGTCAGCGGCATGGACTCCAGGTAGAAATACTTCTTGGAGCGCAGGTTGCGGCACAACTGGCTCTGCAAAACGTCCGCTTCGGCAGTCGCCGTTGTTTCTTCCAGGTTTACACTGCTCATGCGACGCCTCCATTCCCGCCGTCGAAGGCGTGGCGCGGGCCGGCAACTAATGCCGATGCCGCGCGGCGAACCATCGTCTGGGTCAGCGGCACCTTGTAGCCGTTCTGAGCCAGCGGCTTGGCGCCCTCGGTCGCCGCCAGGGCGGCAGCGCGAATGGTCTCGTCGTTCAGCGGCTTGCCGCGCAGGGCCGCCTCGGCGGCCGATGCGTGCCAGGGGATCGGGGCAACCCCGCCCAGCACGACGCGGGCCTGCTTCACTAAGCTGCCGTCCATTTCGACCGCCATCGCGACCGAAGAGAGCGCCCAGTCCAGCGAGTTCTTTTCGCGGAACTTCAAATAAGTGCTGCGGGTCGTCAGCGGCGAGGCGGGTACGAAAACCTCGGTCACGAGTTCGCCGGGCTTCAATACGTTCTCGTGCGTGACATCGGCCTCGCTCGGCAGCGTGAAGAACTCAGTCAGCGGAAGCTGCCGCATCTTCCCCGTTGGGCCGGCAATGGTCAGAACGGCGTTCAGGCAGAGCAGGGCGGGGGCCAGGTCGGACGGGTGGACGATATACGACGGGCCGCCGCCCAGGATGGCGTTGTACTTGTTTTCCGCGCTGTCCGGCGCGGCGTAGCACTTCGTTCCGCCTTTTTTCAGGCAGACGATGCGCTCGTTCCGATAGTACCAACACCGGGGCCGCTGGCAAAGGTTCCCGCCGACCGTGCCGACGTTGCGGATTTGAATCGTGGCGATGGACTGCGCGGCTTCCGCCAGGGCGGGATAATGCGCCCGGATCGCCGGGTGCTCCTCGACTTCGGTGATCGTGACCAGAGCGCCCAGGCGCAGGCCCTTCGCGTCCGCCGTAATCTTGTCCAGGCTCGGGATGCGCTTCAGGTCCACGACCGTGGCGGGAGTCAGGATGTAATCCTTCATCGTGCCCAGCAGGTCCTGCCCGCCGCCCATCGGGCGGATGGCGTCCAGGCCGCCGCCTTGAGCCAGCAGGCGCGTGGCCTCGGTGATCGTCGCGGGGTGGATCAGGTCAAAGGCTTTCATGCGGCCCCCTTCTGCTGCAATGCCATCAGGCCGTTCAGTACCTTGTCCGGGGTGATCGGCAGGGTGCGGATGCGGACGCCGCAGGCGTTGTAGATGGCATTCGCCAGCGCGCCCGCCGTCGGGATCGTCCCCGGCTCGGCCATGCCGATGACGCCGCGCGGGTCGTCCTCGATGACCGTGACGAACTCGGGCATTTCCAGAGCGCCCGGCAGCTTATACTCTTCAAAGTTGGCGTTGAGCATCAGGCCCGTCTCGCGGTCCGTTACCTTGCCCTCGTACAGCCCGTAGCCCATCGCCTGGATCAAGCCGCCATTGAGCTGGCTTTCGATGGTCAGCCGGTTCAGCGGCAGGCCGCAGTCCTGGACGCCGATGAGTCGCAGCACCTGCACCTTGCCGGTCTCGGTGTCCACCTCCACTTCGGCCAGGTGAACGCCGTGCGCGCCGCCCGAAGACAGCCCCGGCTTCCACTCGCCTTCCGCCGTGATGCCCTGCGTCCCCAGCGCGGCGCAGGCCTGTTTCCAGGAAACGCTCTTGCCACCCGACGCCGTGATCTTGCCGTCATGGGCCGTCAGCTCTTCCGGCTTCGCACCCAGGCCCGGCGCGATGCGGGCGAACATCGCTTGCCGGGCATTGTAGGCGGCTAGCTTGACGGCGGGGGCCAGCGAGGGCGTCGTGGTGCTGCCGCCCGACGCATTGGCGCTGCCCAGCCGCGAGTCGCCGATGTGGGGCCGGACGGCGGCCACCGGCAGGCCGAACTCCTCGGCGACGATGGCGGCCGTGTACGTCCGCGTCCCCGTGCCCAAGTCCTGTGTCCCCGACAGCACATCCACGCCCCCGTCGGACGCGATCTTGACCGTGACCTTGCAGGCCGGGCCGCCGCCGCCGCCCCACTCGGCCAAGCCCAGCCCCATGCCGCGCTTCTTGGTCCCGGTCTGCCCCAGCCCCGGCTGCTTGTTCCGCCCCGTCGCCCACCCGGCCTTCTCGGCGGCGATGTCCATCTGCCGGCCCCAGGCCGGGTCGGGGATGTTGCGCTTGCGGACCTCGATGGGGTCCATGTCTAATTTATAAGCGACGTCGTCCATCAGGCATTCCATGGGGAACGACGCCTGCGGGCTGCCCGGACCCCGGAAGGCGCGGGAGCTGTCAATGTTGGTGTGGACCGAGTCCATCGTCCGGTAGACGTACTCCACATGGTAGATGTAGGGCAGGCCGCGCTGCGAGCCTTCGCCCAGGCCGCCCAGCTTGTGCTGCTCGGCGCTGATGGCGAGCAGCTTGCCGTCGCTCGTCGCGCCCAGCTTGGCGCGGACCAGGCTGGCGCTGCGGTTGCCGGCCATCAGGAACTCGTCCTCGCGCGTCAGCAGCAGGTGAACGGGACGTTTCGCCTTCAGGGCCAGCTTGCAGGCCACCGAGCCGGGCAGGTCCAGGCCGAACTTGGACCCGAAGCCGCCGCCCATGTGATGCACGATAGAGACGACGTTGGCTTCGGGGATGCCAAGCTCGTGCGCGGCGTCGCCCGGAATGGTGTGCGTCCCCTGCGTCGAGGCATAAACCGTGGCCGTGTCGCCGCCGTGATAATCCACCACGACGCCGTGGGTTTCCAGGCAGCTATGGTGCTGGAAGGACGTGCGGAATTCGCCCTCGGCGACGGCGGCGCACTGGGCAAACAGCGCCTCGACGGCCGTTTTGTCGCCGCGCGTTTCGGCGGGCTGGACATTGGGCGAGTCGCGGTGGACCTGCGGCGCGTCGGGCTTCATGGCCTCGTCCGCGTCCACGACATGCGGCATCGGGTCATAGGTCACTTGGATCGCCCGGATGGCGTCCTCGGCCAGTTCCGGCGTCCGCGCCGCTACAGCGGCCACGGGGTCGCCCTGATAGCGCAGCGTCTTGCCCTCATAGGTGATGACGGCGGCGACGCCCGGCATCTTTTCCGCCGCGCCGGCGTCCAGGCTCGTGACTTTGGCGGCGGGGTAGGGGGACGCGAGGATGCGCCCGTAGACCATGCCCGGCAGCCGGATGTCGTGCGAGTATTTGGCCGTGCCCGTCACCTTGTCCGGCCCGTCCACGCGGGGGATGTGGTGGTTGAGCAGACGCATCTGCGAGCGGTCGCCCCAATCGGGGCCGGCGTTGTCGTCCACCTCGATCTCGACCATCGTTTCCAGGCCGTTGACCACCTTGGGGACTTTGATCTTGCGTTTCGCCATTTATGCCTCTTTCCCGGCGCGCATCTGTTGGGCGGCGGCCAGTGCGGCCTCGAAGATCTTGGGGTACGTCCCGCAACGGCAGACGTTGCCGGCGCAGGCGTGCTTGACTTCGGCCAGGGTCGCGCGCGGGTTCTTGTCCAGGTAGTTTCGCACCGACATGACGAAGCCGGGCGTACAGAACCCGCACATCAGGGCGTCGTGCTCGACAAACGCGGCCTGCACGGGATGCAGGTGCGCCTCATCGGGGGACACGCCCTCCACCGTCGTGATCTTCTTGCCCACGGCGTCGGCGGCCAGCGTCATGCAGGAATAGACGGTCTTGCCATCCATCTCGACGGTACACGCCCCGCAGGCGCCCCGGTCGCAGACGATCTTCGGGCCGGTCACGGGCGGCTCCAGGTGGTTCCGCAGGGCGTTTAAGAGCGTGGTGCGCGGCTCCATCATCGCCGTGCGCTTCTGGCCGTTGACGTTCAGCGTCAGCCGGATCGTCCCGCGCTGCACGGCAGAACGGCTGTCGTCGCGCGCGGCTTGTGTGGCCGCGTCCCCGCGCTCCATCAGCCCCGGCGCCAGGGCGGTGGCGACGCCGACCGCGCCGGCCCCCCGCAGGAACTGGCGGCGGCTCAGGGGCGGCGTTTCGCGCTGTACTTCTTCGCGTTCCTCTTCTTCCGTTTCCGGCATGGGGGCTTTCCTTTTTCAACCAGCATTTATGCGAAAATGTCGGGAGGATTATACTCTTTGGGGATTGGTTCTGTCAACAAACGGGCGGGGTTTTGGCGTAGGGCGCGCACCACGCACTGAAGTGCGAGGCTGGGAAGCGCCCACCGTCGCAGCGACGGAGGAAGCAAGGCCCAGGGGCCGACGGACAGGGCAATATGCCGCAAAGGGTCCGCTCTTGCGTCCCCTGGACGGTGGGCACTTCCCAGCCTCGCACTTCAGTGCGTGGAGATGGGCTACATGAGTGCCGGAGCGACTACGCCGCGCATCCCTTCCCATTCGCGCCAGATGTCCGTCATGCACTCCCAGTGCAGGCTGTCGTGGTCCACATGACTGAGCCGGAAGAAGACCATGTACCGGGTGTGCGGAGAGACGTTCGGTCCGACCCCGTGCGCGACCTGGTAATGCACCAGGACGACGTCGCCCGCCTTGCCCGTGATCGCTTCGGGGGCGGGCATCTCGACGGGCGGCATCCCTTGCAGCAGGGACTGTGGGCCGTGCTCGCGGAAATACCCCTCGTACAGCCGGTGCGTGCCGGGCCAGGCGGTGAGGTTGCCCATCAGGGACTGGGGCACGTCGCTCAGGAGGACGCCCAGCAGCATGGTGAAGTTGCCGATGGTCCCTTCGGGGACGCCGTTGTTCGGCGAGTACATCCCGTCCAGGTGCGGCCTGGCCTTTCCCGGCTCGTCCAGCGAGGGGAAGCGCATCGCGATCTGCCCGCCGCCCGGCGGCTTGATGCGGCCCGCGCCGATGACGGACTCGGCCAGGTCCCAGGCCGGGGTCTTCTTCAAAAGGCCCGTGATCGGCGGCGTGCTCTGGACTTCCGGGCAGTACGACTGCGCCCGGAACTTCCCCATATCCGCGACGTTCATGCCCTGCCCGACCGAATGGTTGATCGCCCGCAGGGCGGCCTCGACCATCAAGGGCGGCACGACGCCCGGCACATGCACATAGCCCCTATCCCAAAGTTCTTGCTTCTGCCGAAGATTCAGTTGCATCTCATTCCTCGTTTTGTATCCTCTGGCTCCCGCGACTGTCCCGTTCCTTCCTGGTCTCATGGGATCGGACGAAAAACTCCTGGTAACGGTGTCCCGATTGGAGAACCGCGTCCGCCGCCGGCTCCTCCACGAAGCCGCCGCCCGTCCGCTCCCCGATTACGGCCCGCCAGAAGGCGGTCGCCGCCGCGTGGTTGAAGAGTTGGGCCACGCCCCACTTGCCGGGCAGGAAGTCCCATATCTGGTTGACCGCGGCTCGCCCCGCGCCGCGCCGACGGTACTTACGCATGACAAAGAAATCGGACAGAGAGTAGTCCGGCCACCGTGATCAGGACATCTCTGTTGACCTTCTTGCGCGCCATGACAATGGCAAACCCCGCGAAATTGTCCCCGACCGCGATCAGGAATGGCAGGTAAGAAAATTCGTCCGTGTCGTCCAGCAGGTAGCTGTCATCATAACGGCCATTCTCACCGACATCATAGCCTGAGAGGTCACTGATGTCGTGCATAAACATCTGCCAGAGGGCGCGCACTGCATCCTTCCCTTCCCCACCGCTTCCAAGACGCGCAACTGGTTGGGGTCTCTCGGCAAATCCCCCTCGTCAACCATCGAAGTGTTCCTCAAATGCCCCAGTCAGTCAAGATTTCAGCTCAATCACGAAGTTGCGGTACGGCGCGTCGCCGAGGTTGGTCAGCCGGTGGTGAAGCGTCTCGCCGCCCGCCTTGATGAAGACGACCTGGTCGTCCTGGTAATGCACCTCATGGGCGTCGGCGGGGTGGGCAGGGTCGGCGTGGCGCAGATGTCCCCCGGAAACGACGATGAACAGGAAGTCGTCGCGGTGGACATGGCTTTCCAGCCACTCGCCGGGGGCCAGGGCCAGGTCCCACACGCGCACCCGGTCGTTCTCGAACATCAAATGGGTGCCGACCTGATCCGTGGGCGTCACTTCGGCAGTCTCCGTGTCCATCGCGTCTTTCCTCCCCGCGCGCTTGTTCTCGCCTATCATTCCCAAACCGGAGGGCGATTGGAACTTTCCGGGCGGGCCGCTTGTAGAATAGAACATGATGACACATTCAACACTCAAGAATTTGCGCCCCGCGCTGCTGCTCGGCCTCGTCCTGATCGTCTGCGCCGCGCTGCTCACGGGCCGCGCGCCGCAGCCTGCTTTTTCAGACAGCAACGAAGTCACGCAGGGGGCAATCCAGCCTGTGAAGACGCCGCCGGGCCGGGAAGTCGCGACCTTCGCGGGCGGCTGCTTCTGGGCCAGGGATGCCATGTTCCGCCAACTTAAAGGCGTGGACAAGGTCACGTCGGGCTTTGCCGGCGGCCACACGGCGCATCCGTCCTATGAGCAGGTCTGCACGGGAACGACGGGACAGGCCGAAACCGTCCAGATCATCTTCGACCCGAAAGTGGTCTCGTATCACGACCTGCTGGATGTCTTCTTCCACACGCACGACCCGACCACGCTGAACGCGCAAGCGCCGGACGAGGGGACGCAGTACCGCTCCGCCGTCTTTTACCACAGCAAGCAGCAGAAGGCGGAGACAGAGCAGGTCATTCGCGAGGTCGGAAAGTCCCATCTGTATTCCGGTACAATCGTCACGCAGGTGGTTCCCTACACCGGCTTCTGGCCCGCCGAGGACTATCACCAGAACTACTTCGCCCTGAACCCCGACCAGCCCTACTGCGCCAACGTCGTCGCGCCGGAAGTGGCGCACTTCCGCGAACTCTACCACGCGCGGCTGAAGTAACGGAAATCGTTTTGACGGACAGAAGCAGCCGGGCGGCATCATCACGATGCCGCCCGGCTGTTTTTCTTTGGGAACCAGTCGCCTGCGGTGTAGACACATCGGGCCGCGTCTGGTACAATTGAACGGCGCCGCGCCATGATGTCTTGGCCGCGTCCGGTTGCTGCCGACCGTCTTTGTTCCCGCTGACCCCACCCATGAAGAAAATCATCACCCTGCTCGCGCTGCCGCTCCTCTTGTGCTGTATTTCCGGCGGGAGCGTTTTCGCCGCGCCTTCCGACATCGTGCCGCGCGGCAGCGCGCTCCTGGACGCCTTCGCCAAGCTGGCGCAGACGGACGCCTTCGGCGCGTCCGATACCCCTGAAGACTTTTTAGGCGAGCCGCTTTACACGCGCGGACAGCTTGCTCGTCTGCTGGAACATCTGCTCCAGGAGGAGCCGCAGCGGTTCGCCCGCGTCCAAAAGGATGATGCCGCCAATACCGCGCTCCATGCGGCTCTCCAGGCACTGCAGCCGGAACTGAAACTGGACAACATAGACCTGTCCGAAGCGAATGCCGTCCCATCCAGCGGCGCGTCCGTCAGCGGCTACATCCAGCCGGAACTGCGTCTGCGAACGGGGGGGGACCGGCAGCCAGCGACCGGCGGGATCGGCATTTACCGCGTGACGGCGCTGGGGAACCTGCGGTCGAATTTGCGTTACACGCTGTCCGCCTCTAACTGGTTTGAGGACAGCCGGCGCGTTTTCGACAACGACATCGGCCCGCACGACTTTTCCGCCGTCAACGAGGCCTATCTGGAACTGGACGGCGGGCGCGGCCTGACCGTGGACCTGGGGCGGATGCAAAATCGCTGGGGGCCGGGGGCGCGGGGGGCGACTCTGCTGTCCGACAATGCGCCGCCGATGGATCAGATTCAGGTCGCCTTCCCCTTCAGCCTCGGCCCGCGCCTGGGCCGCAACTACTATTTCTCGCAGATGCTGGCCCGGTTTGAGGAAGGCGGCACGGCGCGGTATTTTGCCGCCCGCCGCGTCGAGCTGGCCGTCAGCCCGCGTCTGACGGCTGATCTCCAGGAGGCGTACAAGGCGTCTACCTCGCGCGCGCTTGTCGTCTCCTTGTTCCCCGACTTTTACAGCGGCAAGAACGCCAACTTGTCCCCGATTCTCCCTGGGGTGGCGATACGGAACCTGGAAGATTACTACAATGCCGTCCTGAACTTCGGGCTGACCTACGAGGCCGCGCCCCAACTGCGCGTGTACGGCCAGTTCGCCTTAGACGACCTGCGGACGCCCGGCAAGCACAGCGGGGCGACGCCGCGCAAGATCGCCTACCTCGTCGGCTTCGCCGCCCAGCCGCTGGGCCGCACCGGAGTTACGGCGGAGTACCTGTTTGCCGACCCGACGACGTACTCGTTTCACAACACGGCGAATCAGTGGGAGAAGGGGCGGTATGACGAGATCGGCCTGCCGAGCGGTCCGAACACCAGTGAGGTCTATGTCCGGCTGGACCAAAAGCTGACCTCGCAGCTTTCGCTGGCCTTGTCGGCGCGGGACCGCCGCCGCCACGACGACTCATTCCCTGCCCCAACCGCGCGCGACCTGGCGGCTTCGGCCTCCTATGCGCTCAACCCGCGCAGCGCCATCCGGGTGATCTTCCACGACTACCGCCAGGACCCATTCCCGCTCGCCCCCTCCGTCCCCGTCGGCAACGGCTTCCAGCCCAGCAGCGCCGAAGGCAACTACGGCCAGCTCCTCCGCATCCGCCAGCTCGACGTGGCGTACCAGTTTTTTTTCTAGCTATCTCCTAAAAGACATTCTTGCACGAAAATTTAACAAAACCTTAACAATCGCGGGGAAATTTGTGGGTATATTCGGACAACCGCGCCGAGGGCGACGCGGGAAACCAACCGAAGAGGAAACACCATCATGGCAACCACCCAGCATCCCGCCGCCGAGCATCACCTGCACGCAGCGACCCACCACGCCGCCGCCGAGCACCACCACCACGAGGCGGCCCACGAGCACAACCAGGGCAACCACGACGAAGCCAAGAAGCATGCCACCGCCGCCCACGAGCACAGCGAGCAGGCCCACAAGCACACCACGGCCGCGCACGAGCAGTCGCACAAGTAGGACAATCGCGGCATGAGGCGGCACACTGCCGCGTCAGGGCTAAGTTGTCTTTGAGAAGGCCCCCACATGGCGCAAACACCGCCCGCGGGGGCCTTTTCCATGACTGCGTTTAGTTAGTGGGTATAATCCTCAGCGAAACGGCGCAAAGGAACCGGACCACATTGAGCCAATCTACAAAGACCGTTGTTGACAAGCTGCTCGGCCAGCCGCTTGCCTCTTCGGAAGAAGGGCAGCAGAAGATCGGCGTCTTCGCCGGCGTCCCCTCGCTCGGCTTGGACGGGCTTTCCTCCGCCGCCTATGGCCCCGAAGCCGCGCTGACGATTCTGCTGCCCCTGGGCGCGGTCGGCCTGGCCTACATCGGACCTATCACCCTGGTCATTCTTGCGCTCCTGACCATTCTTTATTTTTCCTACCGCCAGACCATCGCCGCCTACCCCAACGGCGGCGGCTCCTATACCGTCGCCCACGAGAACCTGGGCATCAAGTTCGGACTGCTCGCCGCCGCCGCCCTCATGCTCGACTACACGCTGACCGTCGCGGTCGGCATCTCGGCGGGCGTCGGCGCGCTCATTTCCGCCGTTCCCGGCCTGCACCGGCACACGCTCATGCTGTGCCTGGCCTTCCTGGCGCTCATCACGCTTGTCAACCTGCGCGGGGCGCGCGAAGCGGGGGCCATCTTCGCCCTGCCCACCTACCTGTTTGTCCTCAGCCTCGGCGGAGTCCTCGTCTATGGGCTGATCCAAGCGCTCGGGCACGGCGGGCATCCGCACCCGGTCCTCGCCCCGCCGGCCGTCCCCAAAGCCGTGGAGGGAGTCAGCCTGTGGCTGCTGCTACGCGCCTTCGCCAGCGGCTGCACGGCCATGACCGGCGTGGAGGCGGTCTCCAACGGCGTCACCATCTTCGCCGACCCGGTCGTCAGGAACGCGCAGCGGACGCTGACGGCCATCGTGGTGATCCTCCTGGCGCTGCTGGCCGGGATCGCGTATCTGTGTCACGCCTATGGCATCGCCGCCATGGACGAGGCGAGGCCCGGCTACCAGAGCGTACTCTCGCTGCTGCTGGGTGCAGTCGTCGGACGCGGGGGCGTTTATTATGTCACCCTGGGCAGCGTGCTGGCCGTGCTGGTGCTTTCGGCCAACACCAGCTACGCCGGTTTCCCGCGCCTGTGCCGGCTGGTCGCGCTGGACAGCTACCTGCCCCATGCCTTTGCCCTGCTGGGGCGGCGGCTGGTCTACACCGTCGGCATCCTGTTCCTGACCGGGCTGTGCGGCATCCTCCTCATCGCGTTCAAGGGCATCACGGACAAGTTGATCCCGCTGTACGCCGTGGGGGCCTTCCTCGCGTTCACGCTGTCGCAGGCGGGGATGGTGATGCACTGGCGTCGGCAGGCGGGAAGCGGTGAAAACAAGGGCAAGGCCGGGGCGGGGGGCGCGCTGTTCATCAACGGTTTGGGGGCGCTCTGTACCGCACTGGCGCTCGGAATCATTCTGGTCGCCAAGTTCCTGGCAGGGGCCTGGATCACCGTGCTCATCCTCCCCCTGCTGATGGCGACCTTTTACGGCGTCCGCCGCCATTATGACGCCGTGACGGCCCAGATTGGGCACCCGGTCCCGCTGGACCTGAGCCACAACGACCCGCCCGTCGCCGTGGTGCCGCTGGGCGAGTGGAACATCGTTTCAGAGCGCGCCCTGCGGTTCGGGATGCGTCTGTCGCCGGATGTGATCGCCGTCTACGTCAAGCTGCCGGACGCCAGGGGCAGCGACGAGGAAGGGGAGAAGAAGGCGCAGGAACTACAAAAACAATGGGCGGAGCAGGTGGACAAGCCCGCGCGGGCGTCGGACGTGCCCCCGCCCAAGCTGGAGATTCTGTCGTCGCCGTACCGGAAGGTCTCCGGCCCGCTCACGACTTACTTGAAGCAGCTCAAACAGCAGCACCCGGACCGCCTGATCGCGGTCATCATCCCGGAGCTGGTGGAAACGCGGTGGTGGGACTGGCTGCTGCACAACCACCGGGCGACCGCACTCAAGGCGAACCTGCTGCTGCTGGGGGACCCGCGCCTCGTCGTGATCAACGTCCCCTGGTACATGCAGTACGGCAAGCCCGCGTCGTCCGGCGGAAGAGCAAAATAATTTGCCGGTTTTTGGAGATCCCCTTGACATTTTGGGTAAACTTGCCTATAATAGACTTGTATCCCCCCTGGGGGGTATGCGGATACTCGCAAGGAACCAATGGCATGTCTGACCGCGAAGGTCCCGACCGCGAGGACGTGGCGAAGCGCCTGGCCCGGATCGCCGGCCACGCCGCCAGTCTGAAGCGGTTCTGGGACGAGGATCGCGAGTGCGTCGAGATGCTGACCCAGATCTCCGCCGTGCGCGCCGCGCTGGACCAGGTCGGGAAAACGATCCTGGAACAGCATGTGGATCACGCCATGCGCGACGCGCTGGCACGCGGCGACGCGGACGATGCCGCGCGCGACTTGAAAAAGGCCATTGACCGCCTTATCTAAGTGAGTGAATAGGTTAAACCGTTCTTGAAAGGAACACAATGGACGCCGGTAGTAGCCAGGTGCCTCCCAGTACGGGCAGGCACATCCAGACCAACATAATCAATCTTGACCGGCCCGTGGTGATCCGACGATTCGGCAGCGTGACTTCCTAGTCTTCCCCCGCTGTCGTCCTGCTCGCTTCGCTCGCGGCCCCCGGTCGTGAGGTGAAGTGAGACAGCGGCGACGGCAGCCCGCCGGAATCCCCTTCCGGTCTTGCCCTCCTCCCGTTTCTGTCTTTCCCCCTCATTCTGCGTGTTCCAAGCCTGTCGGCTCGCCCCTCACTGGAGAGGCACATGCACTTTTATACGTTCTGGCACGCCCTCTGGCTTGGCTTGGGCCATGCCCTTGTTTTGCTGGCGCGTTCGCGCGACGGCGTCATGGCGGGCCGGATGCTGCTGACCCTGCTGCTGTGCGGGGTCGTCGGCCTGGAGCGGTCCGCCCACGAGCGGGCGAGCGGCTTCCGCACCCATATCTTAGTCGGCCTGGGTGCCTGCATGATGACCCTGGCCGGCGGCTATGGCTTCCACGACCTGGCCGGGAGCGCCGCCCATGGCGCGGACCCAATGCGGGTCACTTCCTACGTCGTATCCGGCATCGGCTTCCTCGGCGCGGGCGCGATCCTGCGGCACGGGACGAGCATCCGGGGGATGACCACGGCGGCCAGCCTGTGGAGCGCGGCGGGAATCGGGATCACGGTGGGCGCGGGCCTGCCGCTCCTGGCGGCGACGGCGGCGGGCCTGATCCTCTTCACGCTGGTGCCGCTGAAGAACTGGGAGGCGCGGCTGCGGCTGGGGCAGGATGCCGGGGACCTGGCGATCCACCTTCGCGATGACCGGGAAGCGGTCGGGAAGACGCTGGTGAACCTGACCCGGATGGGCGTTGCCGTCAAGGGGACCACCATCTTCCAGGGGGCGGGCGAGACCGCCGCCCTTCGGGTGGACCTGGCGCGCGCGCTGCGCCCCGAAGAGGTGACGCCCCTGGTCCAGCGCCTGCTGGCCCTGAAGTATGTGTCCCGCGTGGATACACGAGACCTGAACCTGGAGACCGAGGAGGAGACGCCCGACGAGGACGCCGTGAACATGATGGAGTACGACGTGCCGGAGGAAGAGGCGGAAGGCGTCCCGGACGAAGGAGTGGAGAAGCCGCCGGCGGACACGACGGCCCCAACAGAACGAAGCTAAGACATCAGGATGAGCAATGACAGGGGGAACGGCCATGACCAAGAATACCATGACCAAGAACACCATGACGAAAGTGATCTGGACTTTGGACGATGAAGGCCGCCTGACGGCCCGGTGGGACGTGCCGACGGCCAAAGCCGCCGCGCCTGCCTCCCCGCGCCTGATGTTTCGCACCATGACACAGGTCGTGGCCGCGCCGGGCCGGGTCAGCCGCGCCGCCGCACTGGCCGCTTACTACCGCCTACAGACAGCCCTCGCCCGCCGCAGCGCGGCCTGACACGGCTTGAATTTAAACGAGTTTATACCAAAGGAGGAAGCCGAACGATGGAAACACTCGAAACGCCGCCCACCCCCCTGGGGCCGACCACGCCGCCCAAAGGCATCGCCGTGCGTTCCCCCTGGCAGCGCAATCTTCTCACGTTCCTCCTCGTCGTGGGGCCGGGCCTGATCGTCATGGCCGCCGACAACGACGCCGGGGCCGTCTCGACCTACACGCAGGCCGGGGCGCAGTACGGAACGCACCTGCTCTGGATTCTCATCCTGCTCCTGCCGACCTGCTACTTCATCCAGGAGATGGTCGCCCGGCTGGGCATCGCGACCGGGCAGGGCCACGCTGCCATGATCTACCAGCGCTTCGGCAAGTGGTGGGGCGTCTTCTCCCTCGTGGACCTACTGGTCCTCAACTTTCTGACGCTCGTAACCGAGTTTGCGGGCATTTCGCTGGCGGCCAGCCAGATGGGCCTGTCGCCCGTCCTGGTCGTGCCGCTGGCCGCCCTTGTCCTGAGCGCCCTGGTGACGACCGGCAGCTATCGGCGCTGGGAGCGCATGACTATCACGCTGTGCCTGCTCAACCTCGCCTGGATCGTCCTCGCGTTCGCCAGCCACCCGAACGGGGCGGAAGCGCTGCACCACCTGGTCGTCCCCAATGTCCCAAGTGGCGGGCTGACGACGGGCTTGGTCTTCACAGTCATCGCCATCGTCGGCACGACCATCGCGCCCTGGCAGCTTTTCTTCCAGCAGAGCACCGTCGCCGACAAGAAGCTGCGCTTCGCGGACCTGAAATGGGCGCGGCTGGATACCTTCCTGGGCGCCTGCCTGACCATCACCGTGGCCGGCTGCATGATGTTGATCGGGGACGCAGCGTTCCGCCACCACATCGCGTTCGACGCGGACAACTTCAATCCCGCGAAAATGGCCGGCGACCTCGGGCACATCTTTGGCCCCTGGTTCAAGGCCGGCATCCTGCTGCTGATGGTGGACGCCGCCATCCTGGGGGCAACGGCCATCTCGCTGGCGTCGGCCTACGCCTACGGCGAGGTGCGGGGCTGGTCGCACGGGCTGCAAAAGAGCGTCAAGGACGCGCCCGGCTTCTACGCCACCTACGTCGCCTGCGTGGCCCTGGCGGCAGGTCTGGTGCTGATCCCACGCGCCCCCTTGCAGCTCATCATCGTCAGCGTGCAGGTGCTGGCGGGCGTCATGCTGCCCTCGGCCATCATTTTCCTTCAGCTCCTGCTGAACGACCGCGCCCTGCTGGGGCCGGAGTGGGCGAACAAGCCCTGGAACAACGTGGTGAACTGGACGATCATCCTTGTTTTGTTTGTCCTGTCCCTGATTCTGGCGCTGCAAGTGGTCGTTCCGACCCTGTTCCCGGCGTCCTAACGTTTTACAACACAACCAAGTTACAACACAATTCAGAATGGAGAAAGCAATGGCAACCCTAATGACCGAGCCGCGAATGACGCACACCCTCAACCTGCATGTGGTGCATCCCCTGGACGACATCGCCGAAGAGAAGCGCAGCCCGGAGGGCCTGGGACAGATGCCCATGAGCACGAGCGTCCGGTTCTCCCTGTACGCCCTGCGCGGCTACCTGGTCCTGATCGGCCTGATGGTCGGCTACCGCGTCCTGTCCCTGGCCGGCGCGTTCGGCCACCACGTCCACTGACGCCGTTCGACCCTCACTCAGTGACGGCAGGCTCCGTCGCGAGCGTCTGGATGTAGCGAATCTGCCCCTCGTGGTAGGCCATGTTCCAGTACGGGTGGAGCATGTCCTCGGCTACGGTACTTGTTTCGCCCGGCAGGGTGATTTCCAGGGAGAGATGGTCGTCGGGGAGGGCGCGGATCGCGGCGGCCAGGGCGCGGGTATTCTCCTGAAGTTTGGCGTTCGCCTTGTCCACGGTATCCAACGCGGCGTGGGCCTGGCGGCGCTCCTCGCGCCCGGCCGTGTCCCAGACGCGCTCGCGGAGCAGCGTGACGGACATGCCGTTGGTGACGGCGCACTCCGCGAGGAGATCAATGACGGTGCGCCCCCGTCCGTGCGGCTTCCAATCGTGTTTGTCGTCCGGGACGGCCTGGGCGGCGGCCGACAGGTCTTCGGCCTTCTTTTCGGTAGCGCGGGCGACATATTCTTGAACGGTCATCGGGTTAAACTCCTGGCAAATGCGTTCTTAGAGAGGATGATCGGAGGGACTATCATGCGCCGATGGACACATATTCGCCGATGGACACATATTTTCCTGCTCACCCTGGCCCTGGCCGCGTCCGCCGCGCCCGCCTTCGCGACCACCAAGGGGCTGAACCAGATCGTCACGCCGGATGTTCAGCCCTTCGGCATCCTGTCGGTCAGCTTCCAGCAGCAGGACCCGAACATCGCCAACCGCTATGAGGTTCAGGCCGAACTGGGGCTGACCCGCCGGTTCGAGGTCGCCGTCTTCCAGGGCGCCTCGCCGCCGGAGCAGGTCGCCAACGCCGAATACGCTATCCTCCAGAACGGCCCCCACAACCCGTCCCTGCTTTCGGTGGGGTTTTTCAACTGGACCACGCAAGGCTCGGCCCCGCAGCCCTACATCGAGGGCGGATACTACAAGGGCAATATGCAGCTCATGCTCGGCGCGGCCCGCGTCGTCACCCAGCAGGCCGACGTCGCCGGGTTTGTGCAGAACAACCACCAAACGCAGGCCATCTTCGGCCTGGGCTACCGCGTCCATCCGCGCGTCCTGCTTCAACTGGACTACCAAAGCGGCACGGCCAACTCGACCACGGCGGGCTTCACCTACAACGTCTCGCCCCAGCTTCAGTTCAACCCCGCCGTCTACGTTTCCAACGCCCAGGGCCACAAGGTCTGGGGCTACGCCGTGCTGACCTGGAACATCAACGTCTTCGCCCCACGCCCGCCCCAGCCGCCCGCCCCAGCCACCCTGCCCAAGTCCGAGGGCCAAAAAAACACGCCGCCGGCGCAGTAGGAGCGTGGGCGAAGCGCCGAGGTTGGCGCCACGATTGAACGCCACGAATTGCAGGCCGAGGCAGTGTCTAGGCGACAACTCCCCACAGGTAAATCGAGGGGCTTCTCCTGCTTCTAAAATGACATCGTGGCTGCTGTGGGCGCCCGCATTTCGCAGAATAACTTTTTGCTGTCGTGCTTGTCCTAGCAGGCGAAATTGACACAAGGGGAAGAATGAAGTCAACGACCGCCCCGTAAACGAGGCGGCTTGTCCCTGGCGCGTTGACCTCTCTCGTCGTGAGTGCTGGTATCGAGAGGTAAGCCGAGACATTCGGGCAGAGGCTACGCCCTCTGCCCGACCCGTGT
>JAABUX010001007.1_pt1 | contig 44744 bp, 37 predicted proteins | sample 5561851 | NCBI WGS metagenome assembly JAABUX01 (sample SAMN10711883, study PRJNA513361) | rock metagenome | isolation source: Antarctica rocks | place: Antarctica: Victoria Land, Richard Nunatak red sandstone | collected 2016-01-03 | reverse complement strand
CGGCGGTCAGGTCGAGATCGAGCTTGGACATCGGGCCACCTTCTGGACATCCGGTCATGATTTTTGGTCAACCCATCGAATCCCTCTGTTGTACAAAATTTTCCACCCACTTTCGAGACGCTCACCCTCAACAGCCCAGCGGCCCGGCTCCTGATGGACGGGACCCCTTGTGCTGAATATAATGAATGATGTTTCGCCAAACGTCACGCAGGAGCTTGCCGATGCGTCCTTCTCGCGACCTCAACATGCCGACGACCCGGCGAGGGTTCACGCTCATCGAGTTGCTGGTGGTGATCGCCATCATCGCTCTGCTGGTCGCGCTCCTGCTCCCGGCTGTCCAGGCGGCCCGAGAATCGGCGAGGCGAACCCAGTGTGTCAACAACCTCAAGCAGATGGGGATCGCGCTCCAGAACTACCACGACACCGTCGGTACCCTCGCCCCCGGCTACATCTCGACTTCCGATGCCGGAGGCGACGACAACGGGCCGGGTTGGGGTTGGGCGGCGATGCTCCTGCCTCAAGTTGAGCAGGCGCCACTCTTCAACGCGATCAATTTCCACCTCCCGGTCGAACTCCAGGCGAACTCGACGGCGCGGTTGGCCAACGTCTCGGCCTTCCTTTGCCCGTCGGACCCGACAGCCTCGGCCTTCTACGCGGTCAACCGCGACGTGGCGACCGGCGCGGCCCGGAACAACATCTGCCAGGTCGCGCCTTCGAACTATGTGGCGATGTACGGCAACGGCGAGCCAGGCCCCGACGGCGACGGGGTCTTCTTCCGCGACAGCCGGGTCGGCCTCCGCGACATCACCGACGGGACCTCGCAGACCTTGGCCGTGGGCGAGCGGTCGCACCGGCTCGGCGAGGCGACCTGGACCGGCTCCGTCACCGGGGCGATCCTCTTCCCGACCGACAACGACAACGTCGGCCGCTACCGCGCCGAGACGTCGTCGGGGATGGTCCTGGGGCACGTCGGCGAAGGTAAAGGGCCGGGCGACCCTCGAAGCGACGTCAACACGTTCTACAGCTTGCACTCGGGCGACGGGGTCAACTTCCTCTTCGCCGACGGCCACGTCCAGTTCCTCAAAGCGACGATGGCCTACCCGACCTATCAGGCCCTCGCCACCCGGGCCGGCGGCGAGACGATCTCGGGCGACTACTGAACCGACCGTTGGCTTGGAGGGAAGACCGATGCGCAAGGCGATCATCGCGGGGATCATGCTGGCGTCGTGCCTCGGGTGCGAGCGCGAACCGAAGGCCGAGGACGCGGTCCCGCTCGACCAGGTCCCCCCGGCGGCGATCAAAGCCGCCGAGAAGGCGTTGCCGGGCGTTAAGTTCGAGAACGCCTGGAAAGACGGCGATACTTTCGAGATTCGAGGTAAAGCTAAAGGCGGTAAGTTGAAGGACGCCAAGGTCACGGTCGAAGGCAAGGTCCTGGAAGTCGACTGAAGGCCCCGAGCCGGGTCGGCCTTGGGCGGTCGACGCGACGGTCGGGCGTCGCTTTCGAAAACCAGGAAATTCGGATTGCGAATCGCAGGATCGGGTCGTGAGCTACGAAAACTGGATGACTCGCCGCATCGACGCGGGAAAATAATCGCAACTCATCAACAGGATGAGACTTGCGAATTTCGCGCGGCGACTCGATTCCGTAGACCACGACCCAAACCGCTTGACAGTATTTTGATAAAACTTCAGCATTTTCAGATCAAATAATTACAAATCCCTTCCAAATAATGATTCAGAAAAGCGACGCGATCGCCCCGGGTCCTCCAGCCGTCAAAGATGTTTTGCACACATGGTTGCTATTTGTCGCGTGTTTCAATAAGATTGGGGAGTCCAATCCTCGACCGATTCCGGTTGGGCAGCACTCGATCAAACCCAAGAGTTTAGTCCATCCCAATCCCTCTCAAGGGGATCGAGAAGCACCTTCGCGATTAAAGCGTGTGGAGGGGATGGGTCCGGCTCTGGCCATGCGATCGGGATCGCCGGCTTGATCGCATGACCATCCCGTCAATGTCCCTCATCCCTAATTCCCGTCAAGAGAGAACGATTAATGCGTATTTCCATGAGAAACCGACGCGGTTTCACTCTGATCGAGTTGCTGGTGGTCATCGCCATCATCGCCGTCCTGATCGCTCTCTTGCTGCCGGCGGTGCAAGCGGCACGCGAGGCGGCTCGGCGGGCGCAATGCGTCAACAACCTCAAGCAGATCGGCTTGGCCCTCCACAACTACCATTCGACCAACGACACCTTCCCGATGGGCGAGACGAGGTGTTCCACGGATGCCGCCGGTGACGTGAACTCTTGGGACGGTTGGAGCGCCCAGGCCCAATTGCTCGCATCTTTGGAGCAGACGCCGCTTTATAACTCGATCAATTTCAACATCACGCCGGTTGATAGCCCGGCGGCCGCGATGAACAATACGGCCCTCGCCACCACGATCAATTCCTTCATCTGCCCGAGCGACCCGCAGATGCTCCAGACCACCTCTTGGGGCGAAAGGGTCAAGAACAGCTACTATGGCAGCGTGGGGGTTTCGGACCTTTCCGACCCCCTGAACGCCAGCACGCCCGTCGGTCGAGAAACCACCGGGATGTTCGCGTTCTACCTCTCGCACGGGATTCGCGACTGCACCGACGGGACGTCCAACACGGTCGCCTTCTCCGAAGGGATCGCCGGCACCCCGGCGGGCTCCAGTGGCGGGACCGCCACCTACAGGGGAAACAACGTTCAAGCCCCTGGCGGTCGACAAACCGTCAAACCGCTCGATAACGCTTACACGAACATGAGCGGCGTCATGGCCGACCTCGCGAGTTGCTCCGCCGCTTCCGTCCCGGGAAATTTCGTCGCTTCGCGCAACATCCGATGGGCGACGGGGTGCGGCGGTCAAACGCTGTTCAACCATTTCCAAACGCCGAACGACTCCCAGTACCGGGGCAACGGTTGCCGCTTCGATGGCGCCTGGTTGGACGACGGCTTCACGGTCCCCGCCGCGAGCTGGCATTCCGGCGGTGTGAACGCCCTGTTCGCGGACGGCTCGGTCAAATTCATCAAGAGTACGGTGAACCGGATGACCTGGTGGGCCCTCGGCACCCGAGCCGGCGGTGAAGTTGTCGACGCCGGCTCTTACTGAGATCGACCTGATTCGAGTCGAATCCGCTTGGGAGCGGCTCGTCCTCGGCCAAGACCGAAGGTGTGATGGCTTTGAAAACAAGGAGATCGGAACTCAATCTTTGAATAGTTCCGATCTCCTTGTCCATTTCGGATGATCGCCCAGCATGCTTGGATCAAAGACGGCCTAGTTTGATCTGGCCGAGCGAGACGAAATCCCTCACGCTTCAAAATGGTTTCATCATCGTCAAGGCCGGCCGCTCATCGATCCCCGGCATGGCCGAGGCTCTCAATCTAGAAAGGAACGGCGGCTCATCCCCCACGGAAGAATCGTGGGTTTCGCCTCGACAATTTCATGAATCAAATCACAAGAAACAAGTTTGTATTGATCGTCGTGGCGTTGTCGGCCAACTGGGGTTGTTCGAACTCCTCGACGACCTCCCCCGAAATGACCATCAAAGGGTCCGTCACCGTCAACGGGAAGCGGATTACTGGCGGGCGCATCTCCTTTGAGCCGGTGAACGACGATGACAGCACCAAGGAGCCGAAGGCGCGAGTCGCGGAGATCGATAAGAACGGCTCCTACACCCTCCAAACGCTGGTGGGCAAGAATCGGGTTGTCGCGGAGGGGAAGGGAATCCCCGACAATAAGTCCACAATCCTCGTGTATCCCGGTCGCGAGAACTTCCCAATCCCGTTGGTCACGACTCCTTCGAAGACCCGTTGATCCAGCCTGGTACGCATTCCGGGAATTTTCGACGCATTTCATAGGAGCTACGCGGCCGATGGAATTGTGTCCACTATTTGGGCGATTTGTTGGTCAACCGCCTTGCCGCCAATTTACCTAAGCTGTGCAAGGGTCGAGTCGCACTCCTGGACACAATTTCATCAACTGCGTAATTCTTATGTGCAATCAATTTCTGGGATCGGTATAACTGGATCGTAAACCATCGCGATTTGACGAGACAAACCGCCCTTGATCACTTCGAAAGCGACACTCGTCCAGGGAGTCTGGAGGGGTTGGCGGTGGTCGATTTGACGGTCGGGCCGGAGTCGATCGACGAGCCGGTCCAGGGTTCGAGGTTGGCGAGGTATTGGGTGGCGTGGACAGTGATCCGCTCGCGCCTCGGGGGTTTGATCCGGGTCGGGCCGACCAAGGTGAGACTGAGATGGGGGTTCGCCTTCGACGCGGGTTGGGCGTCGAAGGCGAGCTTGGGGCCTTGAGGGGTTTGATCACGGGATTGGACCCGTCGGGATCAGCGACCGTGGCGGACGGCGGTAGTGCGGGCCGGGGTGGGGGAGGCATGTTTGACGACCGGGGTGGTCGGCTTGGCCTTGGTGGTGTGCCTGGTCGACCTCGAGGTCGAGGCGGGAGTCGGAGACGAGGGGAGCAAGGTGTCGACCGAGGGGGCGCCGACCAGGTTGGCGGAGTTCGGGTAGACCGGGATGGCGAGGTAGAACGGCGGGGTGTTGAGGTTCGTCTTGATCGAACCGAACTGGCCGAGGCCGAAGACCGACCCGATGGTCGTCCGCCGCCCCCTGGGGTGGACCGTGCCCGAGATCACGGTCCGGCGGGCGACGGGGCCGACGACCTGGAGCCGACCGACCTGGCCGGCCACCGTCCGGTCGATGTCGATGACCCCGGGGCCGGTCAGCTTGAGGTTGACCGAGGCCCCGGTCTCATCCTTGTAGGTGATGTTGTTGCCCCGGGCGAAGGTCACGGTGTAGTCGCTCGCCGGGGTCGTGTTCAGGACGCTGTTGAGCGGGTTGCCCGCCCGGTCGGTGACCGCACCGGGGCGGGTGCCGTTGATGTCGATCAGGAGCACCTCGTTGGCCGGCAGGGGGGTCGAGGGGAGCACCACCACCGCGCCGGTGGCGGGGTTGTACGCGGCCAGGGAGGCCGGGATGATCGTCCCGACGGGGAGGCTCCCCTTGATGCTCCCGACCACGAGGAACGAGTAGTTGGCGGCGTTGACGGCGGTGGCCGCGTTCAGGTTGCCCGAGGTGTCGACCTCGACCCCGGTGATGCTCCCCGACGGGCCGATCAGCTTCAGGTCGGTGACGGTCGGCCCGACCCGGACGGGGTCGATGTCGATGACCTGGAGGAGCGCCGAGGTCGAGACCGCCCCGTTGGCCAAGACCGCGCCGCCGGTGGGGGTGTCGATCTGGAGGTTGGCATACTCGTCGTGGTTGTCGAACGGGTTTTCGAGGACCGGGACGTCGACCGTCGCCGAGGACACCCCGGCGGGGAATTGGACGATGGTCGACACGGGCTGGTAGTCGACCCCCGGGGTCCCGTTGCCGCCGGGGACGGTCGAGAAGTGGACGCTGAGGTTGCCCGAGGTGTCGCCGACCCGGGTCAGGGTCACCGCGATGAAGCCGCCGTTTTCGGGGCCGGAGAACGTCGGCGCGGCGAACTCGATGATCGGCGCGGGGACGATCAGGGTCGTCTGGACGCTCGACGTGTTGTTCCCCAGGTTCGGGTCGGGCTCGGCCGCCGAAACCTGCGCGGTGTTGGTGACCGTGCCGGGCTGCGTCGGGATGACCGACAAGACGACCGTCACCGAAGTCCCGGCGGCGATCGTCCCCAGGGGTTGGTTCACGACGCCGTTGATCTCGGTCCCGCTCACCCCGTTCGCCGACACCGACTGGAACGAGGCGCCGACGAAGAGGGGGTCGGTGAACAGGGCGTTGGTCGCCGGCGACGGCCCGCTGTTGGTGACGACGGCGGTATAAGTCAGGACGTTGCCGGTGTTGAACGGCCCGGTCGGCCCGCTCAGGGCGATCGACAGGTCGCTCTGCGGGTTGATCGTGACCGAGGCGCTCCCGGAGTTGTTGCCCGGGACCGGGTCGACCACGGGCGACGAGACCGTCGAGCTGTCGGTGACCGTGCCGGCGCCCGACGCCATCACGAGGATCGTCACAACCGAGGCCGCCCCGGCTGCCAGGGTTCCCACCGGGGCGGTGACCGTGCTTCCGCTCGCCGTCACGGCGCCCCCGGCGGCGGTCCCCGAGAGGAACGTCAGGCCGGCGGGGAGTCGGTCGGTGACGACGACGCCCGAAGCCGCCGACAGGCCGTTGTTGCCCACGTTGATGGTGAGCGTGACCGGCTGCCCGGCGATCACCGAAGTCGGCGAGGCGGTTTCCGAGCTGATCGTCAGGTCGGCCGACGCGATGACGGCGCTCGCGACCGAGGCGGTGTTGTTGGTCGGGTCGGGGTCGAACACGGTCCCCGAGACGGAGGCGGTGTCGGTGATCGACGGGGCCGTCGCCCCGATCGTCGCGACGGTGATCGTGACGACCACCACCTGGCCGAAGGGTAGGGTGCCGATGGCGTCGGTGACCGTGCCCCCGGACTCGGTCGGCGCGGGGCCTGCGCTCGACGAGGCCGACACGAACGTCACGTTGGCCGGGAGGGTGTCCACCAGGGTCACGCCGGTGGCGTCGGACGCGCCGTTGTCGCCCACGGTGACCTGATAAACGATGTTTTGCCCGACCGGCGTCGGCGTCAACGGGCCGTTGACGGCCACCGACAGGTCGGCCGCGGGGGTCACGGCGGTCGTGGCCGAAGCGGTGTCGGTCCCGGGCGTGACGGTGGGCGTCGTCGAGGTGGCGCTCCCGATGTTGGTGAACGACGGGACGGCGCCGCCCAGGGTCGTCAGGACGATCGTCACCGTGACCGACTGGCCGGGGGTGAGCGTCCCGATCGAGGCGTTGGCCACGCCGTTGGTGACCACAAGGGGGGCACCCGTCGAGGTCGACCCGGAGAAGAAGGCGGTCCCGGTGGGGATCGCGTCGCTGAACGCCACGCCGAGGTTGGCCACCGGCGAGATGTCGGTGATCGTGAACGTGTCGGTCACGTTCTGGCCGGCGAAGACCGTCGAGGGCGTCGACGTGACCGTGATCTGGGGCGGCATGGTCCCGTTGCCCGACCCGGTCCCGATGACCGAACCGGAGAACTCCGAGGTGTTGCCGAGCGAGTCGGTCGCCGTCGCCGTGATCAAGCTGCCGGGGGTGAACCCCGAGGGCAAGACCAAGGTGAAGTTGGCCACGCCCCCCACGACCGTCACGTTCGACGTGCCGATCAAGGTCTTCCCTTCGGCGTTGCCCGAAGGGTTCACCGTCGGGGTCGCGAAGAACTGCAACGAATAGGTGCCGTCGGCCGCGGTCAGGCTCCCGACCATCGTGCTGACCGTGTCCATCGAGACGGCCGAGGTCAACACCGGCGGGACTTGATTATTGTTCGCGCCGCCGGACAGCTCGATCCCGAGGTTCTGGTTGTTGTAGATCGAGTTGGACTGGATCGGGACCGGGTTCTGGAGGCCCAACCCCCCAGCTTGGACGAAGACGCCCGACCGAACCGAGGGTGAGCCGGACCCGTTGTTGGCGATGATGTTCCCCGCCCCCGCCCCGATCCCGCCCACCGAGACGATGCCACCTTGCACGTTGACGCCGGCCCCGGCGTTGCCGAGGCTGGTGGTTCCGGTGATGTCGGTCCCGATGTAGTTGCCCTGGATGGTCGTCTTCCCGAGGACCGACTGGATGGTGATCCCGTCGAGTCGGTTGGACGAGATGACGTTGCGTGCGCCCGCGACCGTCCCGCCGATCGTGACCGTCGCGTCACCGTTGACCGCGATGCCCGATTGGGCGTTGCCCAGGGCCGCGATCGCACCGGCGTTGGTCCCGATGTCGTTACCTTGAATGGTCACGGAACTCGCCACGCCGGCGGTGACGTCGATCCCGCTGCCGGTCGTGTTCCCCGAGATCACGTTGCCCGCCCCCGCCGCCGTCCCGCCGATCAGGATCGTCGCTCCTCCCGCGATGACAATCCCAGAGCCGTTGGAAGGGTTGGGTACCGTCGAGGTGGCGCTGTTGCCGAGCGGTCTGGTCCCGCCGAGGTTCGTCCCGACGTAATTTCCCTCGATGATCGAGTTGTCCGAGCCGGCCGAGACCAGGATGCCGGTGAGGTTGCCCGAGACGATGTTCCGGGCCGAGGCGGTGGTCCCGCCGATCGTGGTGGTCGGCGCGCCGGAGAGGTTCACGCCGTCGCCGGCGTTGCCGATGACCTGCTGCCCGGAGACGTCGACGCCGATCCTGTTGCCGGAGATGATGTTGCCCGACGTGGTCGTGGTGGCCGACCCGCCGGCCTGGCCGTTGAGGTAGATCCCGTTGGCCAAATTGCCCGAGATCACGTTGCTCGAGATGATGTTCGCGTTGCTGCTGGACTGGACGAGGATGCCGTCCAGCCCGTTGGCGGCGGCGGCGCCCCCGGCCGGGTTGGTGCCGATGAAGTTGTTGGAGATCGTGTCGCTTCCGGCGACCGACAGGCTGATCCCTTCGCCGGTGAACCGGTCGATCACCAAGCCCCTGACCGTCGAGTTCCCCGCCGCGATGTCCAACCCGTCGACCCCCTTGCCGACGCCCGACCCGTTCAGCTCGATGAGCGGCGAGTTCGCGTAGCCCCGCTCGGTCGTCCCGTCGATCGTCACCGGGACCGTGATCGTCGGCAGCGCGGTGAGGATCGCGATCGTCTGGAGGCCGGAGGCCGCGATATCGAAGTTGATCGTGTTCGTCCCCGGCGTCGCGTTCGACTGGCCGATCGCGTACCGGAGCGAACCGGGGTTGTTGTCGTCGTTGGTGTTCCTGACGATGAAGGTGGTCAGCAAAATTCGCTTCTCCACCCCCTCCACCGTCGGCTTCAACTTCCGGGCCGAAATCTTCCCGAGATTGTGCCGCCGCGTCGCGTCGTTCCGCCGCATCAGTGCTACCTTCCATTCAAAGGGGGAGGATGATCGCCGGACGCTTCACATCCCGACGGTGTCGATTTTGGAGTTTTAGGAAAAGAGCGATGGCTATGATGGCCGGGGCAATTTGAGGCGGCTGCACCGAAAAAAGGTAATGCATGATCTCTATCATGTCAAACGAAAAGCGGCGACAAATCGATGATTCTCCCTTGATTCCGTCATTCTTGCCCAGTCTAAGCGGAGTCCATCTCGCCGACAACGGTCAGGCTTGTTCAAGCCTTCGCCGATTTGATGAGTTTCGGGCGAGGATCGGTTGGCCCCGCGCCTTGTGGTCCGGGCGTCCGGCCTTTACTCTGGAGCGATTAGGCCGACCGGATCGGCCTCCAATTGTTGTCGAGGTGGGTGGAACCTCCCAATCGAGGATGGATGATCGCATGCGCTTCAACGCGGGTTTTCGAGGAGTTTGGGGCATGGCGGCCCTGGGCCTGGGCGGCTTGATCGCGGTGGGTGGTTGGCAAGCCGCCGGGGATGTGGCGGACGACTCGGTTCGGTTGCCGGACTATTTCGGGTTCCTCCCGCTCGAAGTGTACAAGCTCGATAACCGGATCGCCGGGGTCCTGACCCGCGACCTCGACGGCGACAAGGCCGAGGACATCGCCGTCGTCAACAACGCCCGGTCGAGGGTGGATCTGCTCCTGACCGGCAAGAAGACGGATGACGGCGACGAGGTTGGGAAGAAGGACGTCAACGAGCTGACCAACGATCGGCGGATGAGGCTGGTGAGCTTGCCGGTGAACAAGCAGGTCGTCAGCCTCCAGGCCGGCGACTTCAACGGCGACGGCCGGGCCGACCTGGTGTTCTTCGGGACCCCCAGCGGGGTCGAGGTCCACCACAACCAGGGGGAAGGCCGGTTCGGCGACGTCAAGAAGATCAACGTCGGCGACGCGATCGACACCCCCGGGGCGCTTTCCGTCGGCGACTTCGACAAGGACGGCCGCGACGACCTGGCCCTGATCACCAAGGACGAGATCGTCCTGATCGCCCAGCGCGAGAAGGGGAAGCTGGGCGAGCCCGAGCGGTTGCCGCACACCTTGGACAACCCCCGGATGGTCAAGCTCGTCGACCTCGACGGCGACGACCGGCTCGACCTCGTGATGCTCAACGGCGGCGCCGAGGATTCGATCCGCGCCCGGTTCTCGACCGGAAAAGGCACCTTCGGCCCCGAGGAGCGGTTGGCGGTCGAGTCGCTCCGGGCCTACGCCTTCGGCGACGTCGACACCAAGCCGGGCCAGGAACTGGCGATCATCGAGCAGCAGTCGGGGCGGACCCGCGTCCTCTCGCTCGGGGTCAACGACGAGGAGGACGCCAAGCGAGGCCGGGCCAGCTTCTACCCGCTCCCGCCGGTCATCAACACCCAGGGGCGGGCGATCGACGTCGGCGACCTCGACGGCGATGGCCAGGTCGAGGTCGTCGCCACCGACCCGAGCAAGGGGCAGGTGTTCTTGTATCGGAAGTCGGGGTCGAGCGGCCTCGGCTCGGGCAAGGCGTTCCCCAGCCTCGTCGGCGGAGGCCCGGTCCGGGTGGCCGACGTGGATGGCGACAAGAAGGCCGAGGTCTACATCCTCTCCGAGAAGGAGAAGCAGATCGGCCGGAGCACCCTGTCCAACGGCCGCTTGAGCTTCCCCGCCCCATTGCCGATCGAAGGAGACCCGGTCGCCCTCGAAGTGGCCGACGTCGACGGCGACCAGAAGCCCGAGATTGTCTACGTCACCCGAGGCCAGGCCGAGAAGACGACCGCCGACCTCTTCACCCTCCGCGTCTTGTCGCTCGACCCGTCGGGCAAATTCGGCAAGCAGGTGGTCAAGATCGACCTCAAGGGGATCGGCGGCGTCCCGCCCCGGTTGGTCGTCACCGACATCAACGGGGACGGCCAGCCCGACGTCATCGTCTTCAACTCGTTCGGCCCGCCGGTCCTCCTCGTCGGCCGCAAAGGCGACGCACCCGCGCCCGCCTCGGGCGGCCTGGGGCCTCTGGCCGACGTGACCCCTTCGGGCCTGACCGTCGCCGACCTCGACGGCCCGTCGCTCCTGGTGGCGCAGCAGGGGTTCGCCCGCAAGATCCGCCTCGACGCCGACGGCCAATGGTCGGTCGTGGAACAGTTCGACTCGGGCCGCCCGTCGTCGCAGATCCAAGGCGTCGCCGCGCTCGACACCGACGGCGACGGCGTCAAGGAGATCGCCTTGCTCGACCGGACCTCGAAGTCGGTCCTCTTCCTGAGCAAGAAGGACGGGACCTACGTCCCCTCCGGCAAGCTCTCCGTCGGCACCTTCGACGACTTCGAGCGGATGATCGTCGCCGACCTCGACGGCGACGGGTCCGAAGACCTCCTCTTGGCCGGGACCACGCGGTTCGGCGTGATCTCGACCGGCCAGAAGGGGTGGAAGTTCAACACGATCGCCTCCTATGAGTCGAACCGAAACGAAGCCAAGTTCGGCGACCTCGCCATCGGCGACTTGAACGCCGACAACCGCCCCGACGTCGTCCTGACCGACGTCGCCGAGCACTTCATCGAGATCGCCACCTTCGAAGCCGGCCAACCCGACCTGACCCGAGGCGCCTCCTTCAAGGTGTTCGAGAAGAAAGGCTCGGGGCGGCGCAACCTCGGCGACCTGATCGAACCCCGCGACATGACCTTGGGAGACGTCGACGGCGACGGTCGGACCGACCTGATCCTGATCGTCCACGACCGAGTCCTCGTCTACCGCCAGGACCCCGGCCCCGCCGAACCCAAGGAAAAGGCCAAAAACGACGAGAAACCCAAGACCGACAAGGACGCCGTCAAGGCGGCGGACGGGCAGTAATTCCAAAGAGGTCTCGCGCCGCAGTCATCCCTCCGACTGCGGCGTGCGCCTTGCGGGTCGTGCTGTCGCCGACGGATCATGCTAGGGTAAGGGTTATCTTGTCGATCCAACGGCCCCCGACGATCGCCGATGCCCCCGGGATGCTCCCATGCCAGAGACGATTTCCGTCCCATTTCTGTCGCGTGTTGAGATCGAAAACCACGCGCACGACGTCTTGGAACGGCACCACCTGACGACCCTCCCGATCAACCCCTTGACGCTCGCCCACCGCGAAGGGATTCAGGTCACCAACGCCCGGTTCGCCGACGACGACCTTGTGGGGGCGATCATCAAACGCGGCGACGACGTCGCCATCCTGGTCGAGCGAAGCGACCCGCCGTTTCGAAAGCGGTTCACCATCGCCCACGAACTGGGCCACCACTTCCTCCACTTGAGCCAGGACGGCGAATACGTCGACAAGGAAGTCAACTTGTTCCGACAACACCCGAGCGAAGAGCGTGAGCCCTCGCCGACGCGGCGGCAGGAAATTCAAGCCAACCTGTTCGCCGCATCGCTCCTCATGCCGGAACATGAAGTCCGGAGATATTGGGAGGAGCGGCGGTCGATCACCGACCTCGCCCGGATCTTCAATGTTTCCGTCGAGGCGATGGGTTATCGAGTTACGTCGTTGGGCTTGGACTGATGCCTGCAAAGGGAAAGTTGCCCGGTCAAATCCAGCAAGTCACCGCGAAGATCGGTACGGAGGGGATGGACGACTTGATCACGAATGACTAGATCGACACCATCGGCAAGCTTCAAGCTGTTCAAGAGCAGCGCCCGCACACTATTGGACCCTTGCATGAGTAATCAACTTCAGAAGGTACTCGAAGAACTCGACCGGCGCAATGACACGATCACGGAAATGACCGTGTTGACAGAGATTGAAACCGTTGTCCAGTATTACGAGACCCAGAAATTGGATCGACCGGATGAACTTACAGCGGAATGGATCGCATTTAATGTGGTTCCCGATTACAAAAATGGTGATGGACCTTGGGGAACCTACTTCGGTCCAATGATGGTTTGGGGACATGTGAATGATAAGATAGTAACCGTTCCGTCGATTGAACAGATTACGTCCACTGTGATTGACTACTGGGAGGGACGGGCAGCGGAGGCAGCGAATCCCTTGCTTCGTTGTCGTTACGCTGACCTCGTTTGGGAGTTCAAGCCCAAAATTGCCAGTCAGCGAGGCAAAGTCGATTTTGCCTGGATTGTCATCGATTCTACCCTTCAGATCATCAAGCAACTCAAATTTGACAGCTTTTTGGATGCAGAAAGGAAGCTTGAGCGAGCCCTCGCACTGGCACTCTCACTAAAAGATCAAGCCCGACTCGCCGCTGTAAGAGATGCCATCTTAAATCTTAACGAAACTCTCGACGATCCTCAGGAAAAGAGGCACGCCGCAGTTTTCGCCTTACAGCAGCTCGTTGGGCAAAAGAAGATTGCGCTCGGCCAGCAGGAAGAACAAGCGATCATCCAGAAGCTTGAAGCCTATTTGGAAGAGTCTTCTGGAGGAGCCGATAACTCAGGGTCCAAGGTACCCGAGGCGTCAGAAGTTTTCGCATCCCTCCTAGCCGATTACTACCGTTCAAAGGGTCGTCCCGAGGACGTCCGCCGTGTCCTCATCCTTTACGGCTCGACCGTCGAAGCTGTCAGCCACTCTCAACCGGCGATTCAAGCGGCCACTTGGCTTCATCGTGTTCATGGAATATACATGGATTTTGGGCTAAAAGCTGACTCCGAAGCCATGCTTGTCAGCTTGGAGCGTGTTTCCCGCAACATCAAGCGGGATCTCCAGCTTATCAAGATCAAGGTAGATATCGATCCTGCACAGTTGGAGCAGTTTTTGGAATCCGTCACACAGGGTACCCTAGACGATGTTCTCGAGGGCATCGCAATTCATTTCATTCCCGATCCTGCACAGGCCGAACGTACAGTTAAAGAGTTGGCCAAAAAATCGATTTTTAGAACGTTAATACCGCAGCAAATTCTTGGGGAAGGTAGTCGAGTCGTTGCTCAAGTAGGGACTGTGAAAGACGATTTAGATGGAAACGTCGTGCTTCAACTGTCCCAGAATATGAAATTTGGAAAACAAATGCTTGCCATGGTTCTAGCAAAAGTCAAGGAACGCCACGGCCTAAGCGCCGATCAACTACTCGCATTCGTATCACTGTCGCCTGTATACAATTCTGATCGCCATATTATGCTCAAATCTGGCTTAGATGCGTATATGCGAGAAGATTGGATTTCCGCAATTCACCTTTTCATCCCACAAATCGAGCAAGCACTACGCCAATCCTCTGTGCTGCTCCGCCGACCTATCATGAAGACGCATCGCGGCGGGGGGTTCGTGTTGAAGAATCTAGATGAGATTCTCCGAGACGATGCCGTGGAACAATGGCTCACGAGCCCTGTGACCAAGTACTTGAGGACGCTGCTCTGCGATCAACGAGGTTGGAACGTACGAAATAACGTGTGTCATGGAATATTGCCGGCCGAAGGCTTCAACTGGATGGTCGCGGACAGGCTCCTCCACGTCATTCTACTGCTCGGGCTGCTCCGAATTCAGCAAGCTCCAATAATGGAAGAAGTGGAACAAACTCCGTGAAAACGGTTGGGGAAGAATCGGCCTCGATACCTGCTTTAGAGCCGTTGAGCCATCTTCTCAAGGGACGTTGAGTATCCTCCATCCTAGGACCACTCACCCGGCAAACCAATCCACAAGCAATTCATCATCGCGACGGCGTGACTTGAGTTCCTCGTCGGGCTGGATTGGGTGGAGCGGGTGGCCGCTGATCAGTTCGAGATATTGGCCTGTCGTCGGTATCATCGCCATGAAGCGGCACCGTGATCCTTGCCTCGAAAATGTTGGGGATGGTTGGAAAAAGGAGGTTAAACGACCCATCGTTTTCGCGATATTATCTGGGAACATCACGTCGGTGGGCGGGGTAGGCCGGAGGGTGCGATGATGGCCGTTGGGTTCGTTCCGCCGGGTCGGCCAGGGACGTCATTGGGCCTTATGGAGTTTGAGTTTGTGGAGATATTGGGTTCGTTTGGCGTGGCATGAGGTCCGGGGATTGCTCAGGGTTGGGTTCGTTCCGCGCGGGGAGGGGGAGTCTCGAATTGGGTTCGTTTGGGAAGGGTCGGACAGGGACAATCGGGTCGGGTTTTGTTCGGGAGTGGTCCGAAATGGTGGGAATTGGTGGGGTTGGGTTCGCTTGGGGTGGCGGTGGACTTTTGGGTCCTTTCCTCTCCGGGCTAGGCTTCTAGAATGAGCGTCGATCGTCGCCCCGAGGCGGTTGGGTGGTTTGGCCGGAGCGGGGCGGGGTGATCTTGACCCTCCGATTCTCTTCCGAGGCGACCGAATCCGATGATGAAGCGGCGAGAAGCGTTGGTGGCGATGGCGGGCGCGGCGACGGTGGCGGCGACCTGGACCCGGTCGGGGTCGGGTGCCTGGCAGAAGCCGCCCGAGGAGTTGACGCTCCCCGAGTTGATGAAGGTGATCGGGCCGATGATGGCGACGATCCCGGTCAAGGCCGAACCGCTCGCCCCTGGGATCACCCTGATTACCGGGCCGGGGGGGAATATCACGGCCCTGGGCGGCCCCGACGGGACGCTGATGGTCGACTCGTTCATCCCCGGGCAGGTGACGCCTTGCTGGCGATCGTCCGGAAGGGCAAGGCCGACGGGCCGATCACGCTGGTCGACACCCACTGGCACTTCGACCACGCGGGGGGCAACGCCGCCTTGGGCGAAGCCGGGGTGAAGATCGTCGCCCATGCCACCGTGCGGGAGCGGCTCGGCAAAGATGAGTACAATAGCGACTTCGCCATGTCGTTCCCCGCCTCGCCCAAGGCCGCGCTCCCGGTCGTGACGATCAACGACTCGGCCACCTATTATCTCAACGGCGAAAGTCCACCTCCAGCACGTCCCGCCCGCCCACACCGACGGCGACGTGTTCGTCCACTACAAGAACGCCAACATCCTGCAAACCGGCGACCTGTTCACGAACGGGTCGTACTGCAACATCGACAGCTCGTCGAAGGGCTGGATCACCGGGATGATCGCGGCGGCGGACGTGATCCTCGGCCTCGTCGACGGCCAGACGAAGATCGTCCCCGGCCACGGCCCGGTCGGGAATCGCGACGATCTCCGGGCCTTCCGGACCATGCTCGCCGGGGTCCGCGACAAGGTCCTGCCGATGGTCGAGGCGGGCAAGACCCTCGACGAGGTGATCGCCGCCAGGCCGACCGCCGCGTTCGATTCGAAGTGGGGCCAAAGCCTCTTCCGAGGGAGGCACTTCGCCGAACTCGCCTACAACGGCTTGAAGAAGTATCAGAAGGGCGTCGCCTCGCGTTGATCGCGAACGATCATGGTTCGGGGCGGAACCAGCGGGCGAACTCGGCCTCGCTGGTTCCGGCTCGGATCGACCTGGCCACCCGGACCGATGCCAAAGTCGGGGCGAGCACCATCATCCCCCGGACCGACCATCGCCAGGCTTCAATCCAGACCGAGGGGGCGACAACCGCCAACCCGGCCAGCACGGTCAAGCCAACCAGGACGACGTGCGGCTCGCACGCCTTGAACGCGGGCCAGGTCAGCAGCCCCAACCCTCGCCGTGGCCATCCTGGAGGAGGCGAAGGGCGCCCGCCCGACCCGCCTTCGACCCGGTACGCCCCGGAAGACGCCTTGAGCCTTTGGAAGAACGCTTTGTACCGGCTGTCGTTGTGCAAGCTCAAGGTCGCCCACCCCAGCGCGATCAGGCCGCCCCCTGCCGCCCAGAGGACGTCGCCCGACCGCTCGGCCAGGCCGAAACCGAGGGCGAACCCGAGCGTCATATTAGCGACGTGATGCATCAAATAATCGAAATAAACCCCGTCCAGGCTGCTCGAACCGCGCCAGCGGGCCACCTGGCCGTCGACGTGGTCGAGCCAGAACGCCAGGTAAGCCAGGACGACCCCGCCCACAAACGCCCACCGCCCTGCCGACCCGATCGCCAAGGCCGAGGCCACCGACGCCCCCAAGGCCCCGACCGTCACCGCGTCCGCCGACAACCCGAGCCGGATCGCCAGCCAGGTCCCATACACCGCCGAGGGGCGGCCCACCCGGCGGGCCATCCAGTTGCCGATGACCCGGTGATGCCCCTTCTGGACCTTGGCCCGGAGTTCGGTCAACGTGGGACGCTCGGGGAACCAGGTCATCGCCTCTGGTCCCCCGATCCCAAGTCGTAGATCGAGTAGCGGCGGACCACGCCGTCGCCGTCGGAGAGCCGCTCGCGGTACATGGGATCGCGGCGGTCGAGCCAGCCTCCGAGGAGTCGGCCCAGGGTCGGGTCGAACTCGACGGCGGTTTCCGGCTCGGGGGGGCAGAGGAGCAAGTGGGTGAACCCCTCGGACCGGAGTCGGTCGACGATCGCCTCGGCGGATTCCCGGTGCGTCCCCAGGCCCGTCCGCCTCCGATGGGCCAGTTCCATCGAGTAGGGGCGAGGGAGGTAGAACCCCCGATGGTCCTGGCCGATGATCCGGGCGTCGGGCGGCAGGTTCGCGTCGATCCATCGTCCGACTTGGTATGTCGGCTCGCGTCGAGACAGAAACGAATGGGCCGACTCGACCCCCAGCACCACCCCCAGGCCGTGGCGACTCCGGGCCACCGCGAGGGTGGCCTCGAACACCAGGCAGACCGCCAGGATCGAGATCAACCCGCGCGCCGACCACGATCGACCGCGCCGATCCACCCAGATCGAAACCAGCCAGGCCGCCCCGACGCTCATCGGCCCGACGGCGATCAGGACGAACCTCATGCTTTGCCTCTGGGTGACGCAGAGGGTCAAGAAGGCATAGCCGATCGCCACGACCTGCCAGACCGACCGAGGCGGGCGCATCCAGAGCAGGGGGGGCAAGAACAGCAGGAAAACCGGGCCGAACTGGTGCGAGAAGCTGTCGAACCGGTCGGGCCGGAGCGTCATCGGACCGAGCGCCGTGAGGACGTTGCCCAAGGTCGCCGCCATCGGCCGCTTGATCGGGTCCAAGACTTCGTCGATCCCCGAACCGCCGAACACCTGACGGTAGAACGGGAAAACCGGGTTGCCGGTCGCCAGGTAGGCCCGGAGATACCAAACCCCGCCGACCGCAAGCGCCACCAATCCGAAGATCAAGGCATGACCGAGCCGTCGCCCGATCGGCATCCCCTTGGGGCCGAGCAACCCGAAGCTCAAAGTGAGCAGCCCACCCAGCACCAAGGCGGGATACTTCACCCCGACGGCCAGGCCCAGCAAGATCCCCGCCAGGCCGGCCGACCGGATCGAAGGGCGAGCGTGCCATCGGACCCAACCCAGGATCGCCGCATTCCCCATCGCCGCCAGGGCCACGTCGTTGAGCGGCGCCGACATCCCGTTCGACACCGCCGGGACCAACAATGCGATCGCCCCCGCCCAACGCGCCCGACGATCCCCCAAGCTCGGTCGAGCCAAAGCCGCCACGACCAAAGCGAACACCACGCCGAACAGCCACTGGATCAGTCGGCAAGCCACCGGACCCCGGATGGCCAACGCCCCGGCATAGAGCATCTCGGTGGCCAGCGGGTAGATCGTCTCGTGGAGGTCAGGCTCGAACGTGGTCGAGTGGGCGTTCAAGAAGACTTTGGGGACTTGCAGGTGATAGCAGAGCGCATCGCCATCCGTCACCGGAGCCAGGGCCGTGAGCAGAGTCCCGACCAGCGCGGCCGCCAAGCTCAGATCCACCACCCGGGCAAACCAGCGCGATCGGCGGTCTTCCTCGCGCCCGGCGCCCCGCACGATCGAAACGATCGCCGCGACCGAAGCTCGCCAGCCGGGAATCCACCCCACCAGCAAACCCACCAACTCCAGCCCGACGATGGCGTCTCGGGTCAACACCCCCGCCGAAGCCGGCCCCAACACCGCCAGGGCCGAAATTCCCAACCCCAAGGCGACCGCCAGGCCCCAAGCATCGCCCGGATGCTCGGGCCTTCCTCCGAACGCCTCCGTGACCCGAGTGCCCAAGCCCGCCGCGATCACCGTGAGAAGACTCAAAAACCAGAGGTCGACCATGACTCCACAAACCTGAAGGTCGAAAGGTCGGAACATGAGCGATCGGCCGCTCGACGCATCATCGCCTCCTTGCCGATCCGGGATCGGGCCGACGAGGATGAGGCGCGATGACAGCCCGACGGGCCTGGATTATACGGTCCCGTCGCGTCAACGCGAAAGCCGATTCCATGACCCCGGCATGGCCACGCCGATACCCGTTCACGGGGATAGCTGGTCGCGCCCGGGTCGTTGATCGGCTATGACCGTGTCATGACGCCGACTCCTCCGCCGCTCCGAGATGTTGGGGATGCCTTGCCGGTCGAGATCCGCGCCCTCAATCGAGGTGATGAGGCTTCGGATCGACGCCTTGAACGCCGAGGTCAACTCGCCCAAGGCGCGGCTTGGCCCGAACTCCCGCAACTCGTCGACCGGACGGCATACCCTTGCCATCGCCTGGCCCTGGTTTTTTGCTCGGCCTCGAACACCGGGCCGCACCAACGGCCGATCATGCCCATGCTCATCGTCGATCGCCTCCGGGTCACATTCATCGGTCGGATGTCCGAGGGTCGCCGATCGGGCCGGCGGATGCAAGCATGATTTGCCCGATCACCCCCGCCCTTCGACCGATCCTCGATAAGCTCGGGCCAAACCCCAGGCGGCGACGCTTCCGGCTCCGGCGAGGATGGCCAAGGTCATCAAGCCGACCCCCGCGAGGTGGCTCTCGACCCCGGTGTGGAGCAGTTCCCAGACCCGGACCGAGAGCAAGACCGTCCCGGGGGGGACGACGAGGTTGCTGCTCGGGAGTTCGCCCAAGCTCAAGGCGAACGCCACGCCCCAGGCGGCGAGCGCGGCGGCTCGGGTCATCGGGACGGCGACCCGCCAGGCCCGAGCGGTCGGGCCGAGGCCCAGGACCGACGCCTCGTCGAGGTAGGCTTGGGGAATCCCTCGGATCGTCGGCCAGAGGATCAAGGTCGCATAAGGCAACGTCCGCCCCACCTGCGCCAGGGCCACGACGACCGGCGTGTCGTAGATCATCGGCCACGACAGGTAAGCCACCACCAGCGCCATCCCCGCCACCGGCCCGGGGACGGCCAAGGTCAGGGCGACGACGAGGGCGGCCACCATTCGCCAAAGCCTCGACCGCCGAGCCAACCACGCCAGGCCCCAGGCCAGGAGCACCGCGAGCGCCGCCGAACTCGCCGCCAAGATCAAGCTGGAGAGCATCGGACTTCGGAACGGTCGAAGGAGGCCGGGTCCGAGCAATTCCCCCCCGGCGAGCCGGAGCGTCCCGAGCAAGCCACCGCTCGACCAGCGCGGCGGCATCCCCCGCGCGGCCCGACCGCCGACCCGACCGGCTCGCCAGATCAGGCTGTAGACCGGCAAGGCGATCAGGTTCCCGGCGGTCAGGACCACGAACAGGCCGGTCGGGACCCTCCAGAACCCCAAAAGCCAGTCGCGCGACCGGGTCGAGGCCGAGACCACCCGAGCGGGGTCGACCCGGAGCAAGACGGTCGTCCCGGCCAGGATCAGGCCGCCGAGCAAGACCAAGGGCGGCAAGGCCACGGCGGCGGCCCGGCCCGGGTTGCCGAGCTGGTACTGGGTGTAGGATTCCTCGGCGTAGGTCCGGACTTGCAAGAGGTCGGTCACGGTCATGTCGCCGCCGGTCAAGACCGCCACGGCCAAGGCGCCCGCCGCGATCGCCCCCAAGCTCCGCCTGAGCGTGACTCGGACGATGACGCCCCAGGGGGACAGGTCCAACCGCGCCAGGCTCTCAAGATCAGGCTCGACGCCCCGAAATCCAACCCCGGCGATCACGATCACCCACGGCAACGCGGCCATCGCATGGATGAACGCCGCCCCCGTCAGGCCCGCCAGGACCGGCCCGCTCCCGAGGGCCTGCGACCGCCCCGCGTTGCCGAATCCTCCCAGCCAACCCGTCGCCAAGAGCGGGGTCGGCACGAACGCCGCCAGGGCCACGGCGGCGAGCATCCCCCGTCGGCCCCAAACGTCGGTCCGGAACAGGACGAACGCCAAGCCCAGCCCGAGCGGCAGCGCGATCGCCTCGGTCAAGCCGATCAGGCGGATCGACTCGACGGCCAGGCCCCAGGGGCGGGCGATCTCGCCGGGCCGAGGGGCGACGATCGGGTCGCGCCCCGCCTCGTCGCCCGACCCGATCCCGGCCGCTTGCCCGACCAAGGCCGCCGTCGGCCAGAAGACGACCAGCGTCAGGGCCAGGACCACCAACAAGGGGCCAAGGGTCGCGCCGACCCGGTCGCCCAGGCTCACCCTCGGAGGCCCGCCGCCCGCATCAGGGTGGCGGTCGACTCGTAGGCTTCGGTGACGTACTCGACGATCCGACCCGGCTCGGTGGGGTACTCGAGCTCGATGCTGACGGTGAGGTCGGGGACGTCGAGGTCGCGGAGGGCCTCCAAATAAGGGGCGAAGTCGATCACGCCCCGGCCGGGCGGGAGGTCGCCGTGGACTTTGCCGTCGCAGTCGGAGATGTGGACGTGGTTCACCTTGCCTCGGAGTTGCCCGACCAACTCGGGCGGCTGGCGCGCCAGGACCAGGTGCGAGATGTCGAGGTTCGCCTTGACCGAGGGGCGGTCGACCTCGCCGAGGAACCGGGCCATGCTCGCCACGTCATTGACGATCGATAACGCGAACGGCTCTAACTCCAAGGCGATCTCCAGGCCGAGGCTCGCGGCGTGGCCGCCGAGGATCTGGCAACTTTCCACCCCGTACTTCCACTGCTCGGCGGGCGGGACGACCTCCTTTTGCCAGACGTATTCCCCCAAGACCAGGAGGACATTCTTGGCGTCGAACCGGCGGGTCATGTCGAGGTAGGCTTTGCCCCGGTCGACGTGGAACCGGCGGACGCTCGGGTTGAAGTCGATCAGGCCGAAGGCCACGCAGGGGACGCTGACGATCGGCAGCCCGGCGTCTCGGCATTCCTTGAGGATCTGGTCTTGCTCCTCCTTGGAGGCTTCGAGCGGGTCGACGAAGATGTCGATGGCGTCGAAGCCGATCTCGCGGGTCTTGCGGATTCCGGTCGCGGTGTCGACCCCCGACTGGGTCCAGGCCGAGTTGATCATCCCGAGTTTCATGGTTGACCTCGATTCGTCCATCAAGCCAAGGGGGAAAAGCCTTCGGTGCTGATTCGCTCGAAGTCGGGGTGCCCTCGGAGCGGGGCGAAGTCGGGCTCGTTGGCGACCAAGCCTCGGAGGTCGGGGTCGAGCCTGATCGCGGTGGTCAGGGCTTGCACCGCCTTGGCGGGGTTGTTGGCCAGGGACCAGTAGCACGACAGGTTGTAGTGCAAGAGCGGTTCGTCGGGCTTCTCGCGGACGGCCCGGCCGAGGGCGTCGATCGCCTGCGCGAGTTTTTGGGTTCGTTTGTAACACCAGCCCAGGGCGATGGCGACGCCGACGTCGCCGGGGCGGAGGCTCGCGGCGACTTCCAGGGGCTTCAAGGCGTCGCGGTGCCTCCCGGTGGTCCGGAGCGCCTCGCCGGTCAAGAGCGCCGCCTCGAACCGCATGGTCGCCCAGTCGTCCCGGGCTTCGAGGATCGCCAGCGCCTTCTGGGGGAGGCCGAGCATCAGGTAGCCTTCGGCCTCGCCCAACCGCCGCTTGATCCGGTCGTAGCCGAGCGAACCGTCCTTCAACGCCGATGCCTCCCGCCTTTTCGGGTCGATCGGTCGAGATTCCGGCCGATCCTACCTATCGGCGGATCGGCCTGGTTTGCACTCGCTTCAACCCTCTCGAAAGTTTAGCTCATGGGAGCCGTCGAGGGGAAGACGAGCCGGCGGACTTGGACGGTCAAACTCTCCGGTTGGCCCCAAGGTCGCCGCCGTTGGCGTTGGGGGTGGCCGAAGTCATGAGGTGGTTCCGACAAACGGTTTCGCGGGCGGTCAAGACCTGCTCGGTGGCGATGAGGTCGGGGATCTCGATCCCGAGCGTCGACCGATGGGCCAAGGCCACGGCCCTGGCGTCGACCCCTTCCCGGTTTTGCAGCCCGTCAAGCCAGCGCCGGGGGAGCGAATCAACCCCGTAATAGGCCCCGGCGAGCGACCCGAGGATGGCGCCCGTCGAGTCGGCGTCTCCTCCGAGGTTGACCACCTCGGTCAAGGCTTCCTCGAACGTGTCGGTCGTCAAGAACAGGTAGAAGCATGCGGGGATGCAGGCGGGCGGGAAGCCCATCGTCGCCCTCCGGCAAATCGGCTCGGCGCCGTGGCGGTTGGCTTCTTCGACCAGGGCGGCCAGGGCTCGCTCTCGGGGGACGTCCAAGAGCGCCTCGGTCCGGGCGATCGCCTGCGACATGCTCCGACCATGCGCCTCGACCGACGCCAGGCGGTTGCCGAGGGCGGCCTCCTCGATGATCCGGGTTTCCGACCGGGCGACGTCGGCGGCGACCCGGAACAAGAAGCTGGCGTCGCGGGCGTCGCCTTCGAGGATTCGACGGACGGCGAAGGCCACGGCCAGGGCACCCGTGATGCTCCGGACGTCGCGGTGCGTCATCAGGCTGGCGGCCATCACCGCCTGGTGGAGCGCCTCGGGGTCGTCGGAGAAGTAGAGCGCCAGCGGGGCGATCCGCATCGCCGAGCCGATCCCGGCCGACGCCTGGCCGGTCTGGGTGGGGCAGACCCCTCGCTTCAAGTCGGCCAGGACCTGGCGAAAGCTCCGGCCCACCCCCCGGTGCGCCCCGGCGTACCCTTCCTCCGGGATCGCCATGTCGAGGTAGATCGACGCCAGGTGGTCGAGGTCGACCCTCCCGTGCGCCAGGACCACGTCGGCCAGGGCGAGGGCCTGCTGGGTGTCGTCGGTGTACAGGCCGGGGAGCCGCCAGCGGTAGGGCTTCTTCTTCCAAGCCCGGGCCCCATCGACGTAATCGGTCACGAGGCGGTAATGGGCCCGGATCTGCTGCGCCCCGAGCCCTTCGAGCGGGGCCCCGAGTGCGTCTCCGATCGCCAAACCGAGCAAGCAGCCTCGGACGCGGTCGATGCGGGTCGATGTCGGCATTTCGAACGGCTCCTCCAAATCTCCGAAACACCCGCTTCGTGAAGCGGTGTTCCTTCACCTTCGCCGGGACGAGACGAGGGTAACGGCGCGGACCGGACTCGCCAATCGAAATTTGTCCCCCGACCGCGCGAGATGTCGGTCGAACGACGACCCCTTGGCAGCGGGGATGCTTGACCCAACCACCACTTAGGTCCCGTGATCGACTCGAAGGAAAAATTTCTTTTTCCAACTTGCTCGAAACGATCCGAAACCATTCCCTTCGCCTTCGCCAGATGCGAACATTCTCCAGTTTAACACGGATCGGTCGATCCCGTGGATTGCGCGAAATGGGTTGATTGGGGGAAATAGAGAGCCAAGTCATCCGGCCCCGAATTCGTCCACGGCGAGACCTGATCACTTCTTGCATCCGGCGCGAACGACTCGGGGTTTCGTTGAAAAATGCGTGCCAAGTAATAAGATAGGCCGCCAAATCGACCGAAAGTGAGGTCCGTGCTCGGCGTCCGAAAATTTCTCGGGAATTTGGCGAGAATCACATCATGAACGACATCGACGGCGGATAAGATGGCCGATTCCCATTCGGGACGAGGTATGCGTTCAATCTTCTACAGCAAAGGTCCTCTTCATGCTTCGGTCCGCAAATTCAGGTCGCCTCCGCGGCTTCACGCTCATCGAGCTGTTGGTCGTCATCGCGATCATCGCCGTCCTGATCGCCTTGCTCCTGCCCGCCGTCCAGGCCGCCCGCGAGGCCGCCAGGCGGACCCAGTGCGTCAATAACATGAAGCAGATCGGCCTGGCCGCCGCCAACTACGAGTCGAGCAACACCTGCTACCCCGGCGGATCTTACTCGAACTACAACGGCGGGTCGCCCGACAACACTTGCAAGAATGGCATCACCCCCTGCAAGTACCCGGAGAATTTCTCGGTGTTCGCCCGGATGCTCCAGTACTTCGAGCAGGGCCAGATCTACAACGCGATCAACTTCTCGCTGACCTCGTCGAACAACGAGAACATCACGATCTCGGGCGTCCGGCTCGCCGCCCTGACCTGCCCGAGCGACTCGAACCTCACCCCGGTCCCGATCCAGATGGCGGCCGGTTACAGCTTCAACCAGATCTTCCCGACCCCCGCCGGGACCTGGCTGCAAGCCTTCAGCAGCTATGCCGGTTGCACCGGGACGTTCGGCTCGGGCGGGTACATCACCAACTATGATATCACGAAGAAGCCGGGCTGCCCGAGCCAGTTCACCGAGTACAACGGCGTCATCTACAACGACAGCAGCGTCAAGATCGCCGATATCACCGACGGCACCAGCAACACCATCATGTTCGGCGAGCACTGCCACGCCAACCTCCTGCTCTTCGACGGGACGTATGGCGGTTCGGACAACTCGTGGAACTCGGGCCGGTGGTACGACACCTTGTTCGCCGCGATGTACCCGCCCAACGTCAAGGTCCCTCCCACCGCCGTGCTTGGGTCGGGCGTGTCGGTCCTCGGCAAGAGCAACTACTACTACCCGACGGTCGCCACCAGCTTGCACCCCGGCGGGGCCAACTTCACCCTCTGCGACGGCTCGGTGAGGTTCCTCAAGAGCACGATCAACTCCTGGCCGACCACCAACGCCGTCGGCCCGCAGACCAGCAGCCTGCCCGTCGGCGCGACCTTCGACACGAACTGCTTCTTCTACAATGGGGGGACCGCCCAGCCGGGCGTGTACCAGGCGCTTTCGAGCCGAAACGGCGGCGAAGTCATCAGCGCCGACTCGTTCTGAACCCCGAGCGAGTCTTCAAGCATGACCAGAGCCTATTGGACTCTCGGGCTCGCGTTGGCCCTGGCCGGTCGCGGCGAATCGGGTCCTCGACCCGGTCCGACCGCCCCTCACGGCGGGGTCCTCCTGGGCCTACCCGACGACAAAGGCTTCGTCGAGGTCGTCCGGCGCGATTCGCCCGGCCAACCCGGGACCGGCCGGATCGTGGTTGACTTCCTCGACCCTTCGAAGAACGCGATGAATCCGCCGCCGACCTCGGCGACCCTCAAACTTCGGGCGTCCAAGAACCCCAAGCCGATCGACCTCAAGCCCGCCGAGGCCGGTGCCCTGGAAACCCCGCCGCTCCCCGTCCAGGGCGACCTCGAAGGCGAACTCGCCGCCACGGTCGACGGCAAGCCGATCAACCTATCGATCGCCATCCGATAAATTCGGCTTGAATCTGCGGAACGAAACTCCGTCAAGGCCGGCTCTCCGACCCCCAATCGGTGAACCAGCCTCGTTCGGTTCGAGGAGAAGTCCGTTGGAATCGCCTCGACAAATCCAATCAACCATGCGGATGCAGGCCAATTTCCCGATCGAAACTCCTCGCGATATTCTTCGGATTTTCATAATTATCGGCGAAGCGGAGTTTATCATAAGAGGGCCTTCCGCCGGCGACATTAACTCGAACTCGGTCAAACGACTTCAACAAAGGTTTTCTCCATGCTTCGGTCCGCCGAACAAACCCGCCGCGGCTTCACGCTCATTGAATTGCTGGTCGTCATCGCCATCATCGCCGTCTTGATCGCGCTCTTGCTTCCCGCCGTCCAGGCGGCCCGCGAGGCGGCCCGACGGTCGCAGTGCGTCAATAACTTGAAGCAACTCGCCCTCGCCGCGATGAACTACGAGTCATCCAATGGCTGCTACCCCGGTGGTGCTTATTCCCCGATCAACAAGCCTGCGACCTGGCACTTTCCGCAAAACTTCAGTTGCTTTGTTCGGATGCTTCCCTTCACCGAACAGTCGGCGATCTACAACTCGGTCAACTTCAACAACAACTACGGTAGCTATACCAACGTGACGATCGCCGGCGTCCGTCTGGCAATCCTCACTTGCCCGAGCGATACGGCCAACACCCCGATGATGCTCCGAACGGTCCGGTCGGGCAATGCGAATCCGGGCTGGAATTTCGGCGTGAACAACAGCCCGGATCAGCCCCCGGACAGCACTTACCTCCAGGCTTACTCCAGCTACGCCGCCAACATGGGAACCTTCCCCGACGACTGGTCGCAGAGCTATCTCAGCCAACCCACCGGCCCAGGCGAGTTCGCCCAACTCAACGGCATGGTTTACAGTGACAGCTCGACCGCCATCAGTGCGGTAACCGATGGCACGAGCAACACGTTCCTTTTCGGTGAGCATGCCCGAACCAACCTGATGATCTACGACCCGGGTTATGCGCTGTCCGATGGGATGTGGAACTCCGGGCGCAGTTATGACACCCATTTCGTGACCTGGTATCCGCCGAATGTGGGGTTGGCCGGGAGCAACGCGGGTAGCGTCACCACCATCATCGGTAATGGCAATTATCCCGTAACCGCGAGCAGTCAGCATCCTGGCGGCGTGAACATGGCACTGTGCGACGGCTCGGTTCGATTCATCAAGAACACCATTAGTTGTTGGAGCTATGATTCCACCGGTAATCCCCTTGGCGTGGTCAACGCTAATTATGCCAACACCCTCACGCCTGGCTCCTTCGTGGGCGTCTGGCAGCAGCTTTCGACCCGGGCCGGCGGCGAGGTCGTCAGCGCCGACAGCTATTGAGTGAAGTCGTCGCCGAAGGGCAACGAGCGAGGGGGCCGGTGTCGTGATCCGAGCCTCCTCCTCGACGTTTCGAGATTCGGGAACAGGTGGACCCATGACGCGATCCTGTTTGTCGGCCTGCCTGCTCGCCGCGACCCTGGCCGGCTGCGGTGAGACGCAGCCGGTCCTAGTCCCGATCGCCCCCCACGGCGGTACCTTGGTCCGCTTCCCCGACGGCAAGGGCTTCGTCGAGGTCATCCGACAGGATGCGCCGGCAAGCGCCGGCCAATCGCTGGTCGTCGCCTACTACCTCGACCCCGAACAGAAGCCGCTGACCCCCGCGCCCACCTCCGCCACCCTGAAACTGAGAGGTGCCCGCAAGGGGACGCTCGAACTGAAGCCGACGGGGGACGCCGACCCCGCGCGGATCGGGGGACTAGCCACCCCACCGTTCGACGCCCCCGGCGGGATCGAAGGGACGCTCACGGCGACGCTCGCCGGCAAGCCGGTCGCCGTCCCGATCAGCTTCCGTTGATGGCCTCCCGCCTCCAAGCCAGATGGGCGAGGGAGGTTTCAACAAGAGATCACGTCCCGATGAAGGCCCACTTCGGCCACGACCGAGTGTAAGGCGGGGTCCATCATGCCATCGATGGAATCATCCGGCCAGCCTCGCTCGACCGGTGCGACCAGCGACCGTACGGCAGGCGTATCGTCAAAACTCCTTATGATATTCTTCGATATTTCACATTTCTCGGCGGGACGAATAGAATACGATAGTGGGGTCCAGTGACCGCCGTTGAGTGACACTCCGTTTGAGCGACTCCAACAAAGGTTTCCTCCATGCTCCCGCCCGCCGCCCCGATTCGTCGACATGGTTTCACGCTCATCGAGCTTCTCGTCGTCATCGCCATCATCGCCGTCTTGATTGCACTCTTGCTCCCAGCCGTGCAAGCCGCCCGCGAAGCCGCCCGCCGGAGCCAGTGCGTCAACAACTTGAAGCAGTTGTCCCTGGCGGCGATGAATTACGAGTCGTCCAACGGCTGCTTCCCCGGTGGGTCCTACACCCCACTCGTCCAGCCTTCGACTTGGCACTTCCCTCAAAACTTCAGTTGCTTCGTCCGGATGCTCCCGTACACCGAGCAGTCATCGATCTACAACGCCGTCAACTTCAACAACAACTACGGCAGCTACACCAACGTGACGATCTCGGGCGTCCGGCTGTCGATCCTCCAGTGCCCCAGCGACATCAAGAACGACCCGGTCCCGCTCCGAAACATGAATTCCCCCAATGGGACGTTGCCCTACGGCTGGAACTTCGGCATCAACAACAGCCCCGACCAGCCGCCCGACAGCATCTACCTCCAGGCGTTCACCAGCTACGGCGGCAACCAGGGAACGTGGCCGGTCTATTACTCGCAGTCATACGCCAATTTGCCCGAGTGGACCCAGATCAACGGGGTGATCTACGACGACAGCTCGGTGAAGATCGCCGACATCACCGATGGCACCAGCAACACCCTCCTCTTTGGCGAGCGGAGCAAGGGCAACCTGTTTGTCTACGACCCGGGCTATGCTGTTTCCGATGGCTGTTGGAATTCGGGTCGATACTATGATTCTTCCATTAACACTTATTATCCGCCGAACATCGGTCTGGGTGGCAGCGGTGCCGGCGCCGGCAATTTCATGGGCGATTACCCGTCGACAGCTACCAGCCAGCACCCCGGCGGTGTCAATGTGTCGCTCTGCGACGGTTCGGTCCGGTTCGTCAAGAATACCATCAGTAGCTGGAGTTACGTCGCCGGCAGTAAAACTTATTTGCCCGTTGGTGTGACCTTCGCCAACTACGTTTACTCGATCAACTTGGGGGCTCAGATCGGCGTCTGGCAGCAGCTTTCGACCCGGGCCGGTGGCGAAGTCATCAGCGCGGACTCGTACTGAGTCTTGCGCCCGAGACCGCCTTTGATCTCCACTTTCACGCATGGGGAGGCTGGCTCCAAGGGTCAGCCTCCCGATTCGCTTGATCGGCCAACAAAGAGAGCTCCCAATAGTGAAAGCCCGCCTGATTGCCTGTTTGATCGCCGCGACCCTGGCTGGCTGCTCCTCGTCGGAGCCTTCCTTGCCGATCGTCAAGGCCCCGCACGGGGGTACGCTTCGCACACTCCCCGGCGGCTCGGGCAACGTCGAGGTCGTCCGCGACGACCCTACCGATAAACCCGGTCAAACGGTCATCACCGCCTATTATTACGACGCGGAGATGAAGCCGATGTCCCCCACGCCAGGCTCGGCCTCACTGAGATCGAGGGATCGCAAAGTCGGCACGGTCGCCTTGAAGCCGGCAGGCGATGCGCTGGCGAGCGACCCCTTTGCCGCCAACGGTGGGATTGATGGTGAGTTGTCGGCCACGATCGGCGGCAAGCCGGTCGCCGTCGCCATTTCCCTTCGCTAAGCCGGACGTCCCGCCCGCTCTCGCCCAACTCTAGCGGGGCGCGGGCAGCGCGAGCGGGGTTTCGAAGAGGGATTGGGTCCGGACGATGGCCCGGTCGGCGGGGAACGAGTGGAAGGTGTGGACGAGCAGCCCCTTGGCCCTCGACTCGAAGGCGATGTGGCTGATCGCCGACGGGGCCATCCGGCTCCCCTGGCTGGAGCGGTGGAACAGGCGGTCGCGGGCCGAGTCGAGGGTCATCTCGTCGCAGAGGTGGGCGAAGACCTCGGGGTCGAGCCGCTCGGCCTCGAAGCTGGTCTGGTACAACACCCCCGAGCCGGGTTCGAGCGTCGCCGTCCGCTCGTGGCGGATCGGGCTGTCGAGCAGGACGCCGTTGGGCGACGGGTCGCTCGAAGCGCCGAGGATCTCGGTCAACCGGACCTCGCCCGACCGCCAGGTGACGGCGTGGCCGCCGTCGATGATCCGGATATCGGCGCTCCAGGAGTCGACGGCGACCCGCCGGAAAGCCCTGGTGGCGAACCAGTCGGGGTGGACGGCCCGCCCGAACACCCGGAACGCGAGGTCGGCGACCCGCGATCGACCCAAACTCGAACCCATCGCCGCCCCCCTTTTTCTCGGATTCTGACGGTATCGGGATTCATTCGGACCTGATCGACCCCTCCATCATACAAATCGGGTCCGCCGATCGGCAAACCGAAGTTGATTCCTTTCGACGCCAAACCGGCGAACTTCCCGCCCCCATCGGCTCGGCTTGACCGTTCGCCGCGAGACCTTTACACTCCGCGCGGATTTCCCGACCCGGCCGACCCGCCCGGCGTCGAGGCCGAGGGAGCCGACCAAGGATGGACCCCGTGGAACTCGCACCAACCGTCGCCGCCGACACCGTTCCCCCCCTGATGGTCCGAGCCTGGCGGGCCTGGCATCGCCGAGGCCCCCGCTACGCCTGGCACAAGACGCTCCGTCGGACGCTCGGGCGGTGGCCCGGCGTCAAGCGGAAGTTGCTCTACGCCGACCCGAAAGAGTACTGGACGCTCCGAGGGGGGATCGACTACTTCCGCGAGCAGGAAGGCCAGGAGCGGCGGACCCAGCGGGCGCGGTGGATGGCCCGGCGAATCGCCCGATACCGGCCGACGTCGATCCTCGAAATCGGCTGCGGCTACGGCAAGCAGATCCGGGCGCTCCGGGCGAACCTCGAAGCCCCGATCACCGGCGTCGACTTCAGCGCCAGCCAACTGGCGATGGCCCGGGTCTACCTGAAAGACGCCCCGGACGTCGACTTCGCGCTCGCCTCGGGCGGTCGGTTGCCGTTCGCCGACGGTTCGTTCGACATGGTCCTGACCTCGGCCGTGATCCTCCACAACGCCCCACCGCTGGCCGAGCTGATCCGCCGCGAGGTCGTCCGAGTCGCCCGCCGGTACGCCGCGCACAACGAAGACCTCGACGTGACCTACAACCGATACGGCTACGACACCGCCGCCTGGTACCGCGACCGAGGGATTCCCCTGGCCGAAGCCGGGCCGATCCCGAGCGCCCCGTACGACTCGCAGTTTTGCGTGGCCGAACTGTGGCATCGTTGATCCGCCCCCGTCCGGCCAGACCGACCCCCAATGCCGGGCTCGACGCCGAACGCGATGGCGAAGGGCGTCGGGCGGTGCTCGACAGCGTGATCGTCACGGTCGGCGGGCAGGTCGAGCGAGCCTTGGGGACGATCACGGCGCTGATGCTGAGATGGGGCCTCGACCCCGCCCGGCTCGGGGTTTATACCGGGCTTCGGTTGTTCCTGGATCAAACCAATCGGTCCAGCCTGGGCGTCGGGCTGGGCGCGGTCCAGGAGATCCCGATCCTCCGGGCGCAAGGCAAGATCGCCGAGGCGCGGTATGTCGCCAACGTCGCGCATACCGCCAACACTCTGACTTGCCTGATCTACGCCGCCGGGTTGCTCGCGTGGGCGTATCTCCGGGCCTCGACCGTCACGTCGGACCCGCTGGCGACCGAGTGGACCTGGGGCCTGGCGGCGGTCGCCGGCTTGGCGTTGCTGAAGCGGTACGAGAGCTTCTTGATCGCCGTGCTCCGGGCGCATCGGGAGTTCGCCTTGACCACCGAGCTCGACGTCTTCGAGGCGTTCGTCTCCATCATTGCCGTCGGCCTGGGGCTCTTCTTGGCGGGTTTCTGGGGCCTGCTGGCGAGCGTCGGGGTGATCGTCGCCGCCAAGATCGCCTACCTCCACGCCCGACACCCGTTCCGGTTCGCCTGGGCCTGGGACCCTCGGGCGATGCTCACTTTGATGCGCATCGGCCTGCCGATCCTGGCGAACACCGCCACCCTGGCGGCGGTCTTGAGCCTCGACCGCGTCCTGATCCTGTCCCGGGTGCCCGACGGCGACCGGGCCGCCGGGCTTTACACGGTGGCGATCATGGGGACCTCCTGGAGCTTGGACCTGGCCGGTCGGGTCGTCGCGGTCCTCTACACCTACTTCCAGACGACCTTGGGGCGGACGAACGACCCGGCGGAAGTGGCCCGCCAGTCCGTCAGGGCCACCGAGGCGCAGGCGGCCATCCTGGCCTCGGGGGCGAGCGTCGCCTACCTGGTTGGGCCGGTGTTCCTCGGGGCGATCCTGCCGAAGTACGCCGAGGGGCTTGCCGCGCTCCGGCCGCTCTTGCCGGGGACCGTCCTGCTCGGCCTCGCCTGGCCCGCCCGCCAGATGCTGATCGCCGTCGGCCGCCCCTACCGCCTCGCCGGGGCGACGCTGGTCGGTTTGGCGGTGGCGGTGCTCGCCGGGATCGTCGGGGCCGACCGGGGCGGGATCGTCGGGGTCGCCTGGGGGATGTCGATCGGCTACGCCGCCGTGGCCACCTTGACCAGCGCCACCGCGACCATCCCCCCGCTCGGCCGGCGGTCCTGGCTGATCCACCAAGGCCGACTCGCCCGGACCTTGCTCGCCTTCACCTTGGCGACGCTGGCCACGGCCCATGTCCCGCTCGGGTCGCCGGCGTTCTGGCCCGACTTCGCCCTTCGCTGCGCGATCCTCATCGGCTGGATCGTCCCGACCGCCTGGTTCTGGGGCCGGCGGCACCAGTGGGGCGGCCTCCGGCGGGGGCGAGGCCCCGGCCATCCGGTTGATCGCCGTTGACGCTCGACGGGCTGGATCGGTCGCCGGTCACGTCCGATCCGGCTGTTTTATTCGGGCTGTTTTCCAGCTCCAGAGACTTGAACCAGCCCGACAGATAAAGCGAGTCGCCTCGGTGAACCGCCGCGGGCTTGGACGGATGATCGGGCGGATCATGCTTGCATCCGGCGCCCCGATCGGCGAATCTCGGGCGGTCGACCCGAAGGATCAGACACGGAGGCGAGCCGCGATGGAGACGGGAAGGATGGGCCGGTGGTTCGGCCCGGTGTTCGAGGCCGAGCGGAAGACCAGGGCCAGGCGGTGGCAAGGGTATGCCGTCCGGTCGTTGTTCGTCCTGAGCTTGCTCGGAGGGCTGGTCCTGGTCTGGAACAACCAGTCGAGACAGACCGGGCTGGTCACGGTCCAGGAGATGGCCCAGATGGGGTCGTCGGCCTACGGGATCTTGACCTTCCTCCAACTGGTCGCCGTCCTGACGATCGCCCCGGCGGCGACGGCCGGGGCGATCTGCCTCGACAAGTCGCGGGGGGCACTCGCGCATGTCTTCGTCACCGACCTGAGCGACCGAGAGATCGTCCTGGGCAAGCTCGCCGCGCGGCTGTTCCCCGTCTGGGGGCTGCTGGCCTGCGCCCTGCCGGTGGCGGCGATGGCGACGCTGCTCGGCGGGATCGACCCGGTCGCCCTGACCGGCGCCTTCGTCGTCGCGGCGGGCGTGGCGTTCCTGGGCTGTTCGTTCGCCCTGATGCTCTCGGTCTGGGCCGCCAAGACGCACGAGGTCATCTCCGTCGTCTTCGGTATCTGGGCATTGTGGCTCTTCGCGTGCCCGGTCTGGGATGCCGTCTTCACGCCCGGGACTCGCCCCCCGACCTGGCTGGAGCGGACCAACCCGTTCTATCTGACGGGTGCCCCCTACGACTATCCCGGCGAGACCTCGCTGGTCGAACCGATCCTCTTCTGCCTGGGATGCGGGTTGATCGGGGCCGTGTTCACCGGGGTGGCGATCTGGAAGGTCCGGGTGGTCGGTTGCCGGTCGGTTGGGGTCCAAGCCCGACGGGTTGGGCTGATTGATCGCGCCGTCGCCTGGGTCCGAGGGCAGGTCCGATGGGGGAAGGGGCCGAAGCTCGACGCCAACCCGGTGCTCTGGCGCGAGTGGCACCGAAACCGGCCCTCGCGGTGGTCGCAATTCGTCTGGGTCGGCTTCGAGATCATCAGCGCCGTGGCCTGCATCGGCCTGACCATCGCGGCCCTGAATGATCGTAATGGGGTCGATGCCGCGATCGCGGTCGGGTTGCTGGCGACCTTGGGCCTGCTCCTCGTCAGCGCGTCGACGGCCTCGGTCCTGGCCGAGGAGCGGGCCAGGGGGAGCCTCGACGTCCTCCTGAGCACGCCGATCTCGACGCGGACCATCCTTTGGGCCAAGTGGCGGGGGGCGTTTCGCCGAATCCCCTGGCTGGCGTTCTGGCCGATCGCGGTGGGCATGGCGTATTCGTTCCTCGGCAAGCTTGATCTGATCCAAGTGGTGTTGATCGACTGCGTGCCGTTCTTGATCGTGGCGCAAGGGGCGGCGCTGGTCAGCCTGGGCTTGGCCCTGGCCACCTGGATCAAGCGGACCGGGCAAGCGACCGCCTGGACGATCACGGCCCTGGTGGTTTCAGTCGTCGGCTGGCCGATCCTCGGGGCGTTCGTCCCACTTATAGATAATCCAAACGCCAGAAACCAGATGCGATTGATCTCCACCTTGAAACAATATGTCCTGTTCATGGGCAGCCCGATCATGAACGCTTGCCTGCCGCTCGCCTATTCAATGATCGGCCAACTCCGAAATAACGATCGGCAAACCGAGTGCGAAGCCCTGCTCATCCTCGTGATCGGCTGGACGATAATCTACGGGCTTGTAGCCTGGGCCTTGTTCGAGGCGACGGTCCGGACGTTCGACCGCTGCCTGGGTCGGACTCCCGAGCGGCCTTCGACGCCTCGGCTCGAACCTCCGGTGGCGTCGAAGCCTTGGCGATCCCGCCTCAGAGGCTGGGGTTGGAGAACTCCAGGAGCGGGAGGTCGACGGGTTGGCCGTGCCGAGAGCTTCGCGCCACCGCCTCGGTGAACTGCATCGAGCGGACCCCGGCGAGGAAGGTGGTCCGGTGCACGGGGCGCTCGCCTCGGACGGCGGCGACGAAGTCGGCCTCGACGGTCCAGGCCCCTCGGCGGTCGTCGGGGATCGGGATCGGGCGGAGGTTGGCATGGCCTCGGGAGGCCCCTCGGATCTCGTCGCGGTTGAAGTCGTAGACCAGCGTCCCCTCCGAGCCGAAGAGCGCCGCCGACGACCCGGCGGAGTGCCAGACCACCCCGCTGAGCCGGTAGGTCCCGGTCGCGCCCCCTTTGTAGGAGGTGACGACCTGGACGCTGTCGGCGGTCCCGACCTGCGCCGGTTCATTGGTCTCGGGGTCGACGCGGGTCTCGACCTGCTTGGTCGCCGACGCGAAGACCCGGCGGACCGTCGGGAGCCATCGGGCGGTCGACTCGTGGAGGTTGCCGAGTTCGAGGGTGTTGAACCCCGAGTACCGGGTCATCTGCCGCCAGGTGAGCGGGGCGTCGGGATCGGCGAGTTCGCTCGAAAAGCCGGTGATGTGGGCTTCCCGCAAGTCGCCGAGGTAGCCCGACCCGACCAGGTCGCGGAAGACGGCGTCGCCGGCCAGGCCCAACGGGCTGGGGACGACCATCGCCGCGAGGTGGGGGAGTTCCTTGGATCGGTCGAGCATCCGTTGGGCTTCTCGGGCGTTCATCGCCATCCGACCTTGGGTCAGGACGTGCTTGCCCGCGTCGAAGGCGGCCAGGGTGATCGGGCAATGGAGGTAGGGCCAGGTGGCGATCACCACCGCGTCGACGTCGTCGTCGTCGACGAGGTGGCCCCAACTCCCGTAGACCTTGGCCAGGCCGAACTCGCGGGCGACCCGGCTCGCGGAATCCCGCTTCTGGTTGCAGACGCCGACGACCTCGACCCCGGGGAGTGCCAGGAATCCGGGCAGGTGCCGCGACCGGGCCACACTCCCGGCCCCCACGATCCCGATCCGGACCTTGCCCGACTTGTCCATCCGCGCGGCTCGACTTGACTTGGCGGGCGCCGTTTGCAAAGGCCAAGGCGAACGTCGCCCGATGACCGCACTTTCGAGCCAGCAAACCCGGGGCCACCGCTCATCGGATCGAGCGGCCCGGTGCCGAAGCCACCACCGCGAATGAACGCCCGAGCATCTTTTCCCACCGCCTCTTTTGCCCGTCATTGAGCGTCGCCCAGACCTGCTCGATGAAGGAATTCTCGATGGCGGCGGGGTCGCGCTTGCGGTCATCGGGCTTACGACGTTGCTGGTTCCGCTCGGCCAAAGCCCGGCCCACGGCGGCCTTTTGCGCCTCGGACAGCGACAGGGCTTCGCCCACGGCGGGGCGGGTGGCGATCGCGGCCACTCCCTCCCACTGGAGGTCGATCTGGGTCAGGCGCTCGACCTGATCCTCGGTCAGCTTGGTTTCGAGCCAGGTCCGCTGCTCCTCGTCTACCGCCCGACGACGTTCCACAACGTCCTGGCCGGATTGGCGGGTCAACGAAGCCCCTTTGCGCCGGGTGTCGGCGATCACCCGAGCGGCGTCGGCGACCTGATCCGGTTTCATCCGCAAGTCGGCTTGAACATCGGCGCGGCTCAACAACAAGATCGGGGCGAATCGGAACCCACGCGACCAGTCGGGCAACGTCCAGGTTTCGGCCACAGCCGGTCCTGAACCCGGTTCTCCTCCGGCTCGAACCGGCTCGACCGAGAGCGACAACCAGCATGAAGCCACCAGGGCCAGCGTCGATCCGTGACGCATGAACGAGCCTCTTTGAGCGTTGAGGGAGGGAGGAGTACCAATCCCGGAGATTCATTGCAAATCACAAATTGCAGATCGCAAAGCAATACAGTTCAACTCCTTGCGATTTGCCATTTGGAACGCGGGGGAAACTTCTGGGGTGCATCAAAGTCGTCAATCGTCGGCGGCGACGCTTGGGGCGAAACGGCGACGGGCCGGGAGCCTCGCGTGGAGCGAGTCCCCGGCCCGAGCGTTATACGAAGGTCGAACCGATCCGAGAAGGCCAATCAAGGCTGGCTCGCGCCACCTCGGGATTCTCGGAGGCTTTTCCGGGCGGCGGGCTTGGCCGCCGGGGTGGCGGGAGCGGCGGTCGTGGTGACGGTGGCAGGGATCGCCGCCGAAGCCTGGGCGACGGGCGGGGTGGCCGGGGTTCCGGCCGGTCGGAACCGATTGAACATCCCCTGGCGAAGCTGGGCCACGTCGAACTTCTCGCCGATCATCTTGTTGAACGTGGTTCTTTGGGCTTTGGTCAAGGCTTTGCCGACGTTGGCCATCGTCTGGTCGTCGAGCTTCTTCGAGCTTTCCTCGACGGTCTTCAGCTTGGCCTGGAACTCGGGGGTCTGGAACGTCGCGGGGTCGGGGCGCCCCCACCCGGGACCGCCAGGACCGCCGCCGCCCGGCCCGCCACCGTTGTTGTTGCCGTTGTTGAACAGTTGACCGAACAACTGGCGACCAGACTGGCGCGAGTCGTTGCGAATGGCGTCGATCGCGGAGATTTGCTCTTCGCTCAAGCCGAGCTTTTCGATCACCTCGGGGTTGTTGAACGCCCCGGCGCCTTCGGCCTGGAGCGCGATCTGCTTGACCCGGGTCCTCTGCTTGGCGTCGATGGCCTTCAAGAGTGCGGTTTCCACCTCGGCATCGAAGTTGTCCATCGTTTGCCGCATCGCCTGCGAGGCGGGATCGTTCCGGTTGCCCCGGCCCCCTCGGCCCCCGCCGTTGTTGCCGTTGCCGTTCGCGTTGGGGGCGACTGGAGTCCCGCCGTTGGCCTCGGTGATCGCGGCGGCTTCTTGGGCGGCCTGGAGACGAGTGGCGGTCGCCACCTTCTGGGCGTTGTCCTGGACCTGGACCCGCTTCTTGTCGGCCGACTCCTTGATCTGCTTGATCTGGGCCTTCTGCTTGTCAGTCATTTTGACTTCGTCCTGGACGACCGGCATCTGGACCAACGCCGTCGGCGAAGTCCCGCCGCCGCCCGGCCCGCCCCAACCACCTCGACCCCCGGGACCGCCCGGACCTTGAGCGGAGGCCAGCGGGGCTGCCAACATGAAGAGGAGGGCGAGCTTGGTCGCCAGGCGAAGGGGGTTGGGCATCGGTCGATCGCTCCGTGACCAACGCCTTTGAGGATTCCGATCCTGGGGGGCGTCGGGGATTCGAGTGGCTTGTCGCGGGAAGGGGACTCATCGCGCCCCTTGTTGAGAAAATTATGCGACAGCCACACCTCGATCGTCCCGAAAAACTCCGGTCATTCCGAAGATTTCGACCGAGGCCCCTTGACCGACCCCATAGGCCGGGACGACCGATCACCCCGGAGAGCGGGCCAACCACACGCCCAACCCGACGACGGCGCAGGACGTGGCCAGCCTGAGCACGACCCGATACCCGGTGAACCGTCGACGGGTCGAGGCCAGCAGCGTCGACGTGGTGGCCGGTGTGTCTTCGGCGTCGACGTTCGACTCGACGGCGACCAAAGCCCGGCGCTCCAGGGCGTTCAACGTATTCGCGCCGACGATGTGGACCAGGGCGAGCACGAGGAAGCCGAAGCCTTGCTCGATCCACTCGCGCCAGGGGATCGGCGGGAGCGCCGGCTTCCACTTCGAGGGGACGGTCAAGGGGCGATCGGGCTGATAGACCAGGAGTCGGGTGGCCCGGCTTGTCCGATCGATCCCGTCGGAAACCCGGACGTTCAGCTTGGCGGGCTCGGGAAGACCTCGGGCGGGAGTCCCCTGGATCAAGCCGGTGTCGGGGTCGATCGCCAGGCCCTCGGGCAAGGCGCCATCAATCGCCCAGCGGAACGGGCCTCGCCCCCCGGTGGCCGCCAGCGCCAAGGTGTAGGGCCTGCCGGCGATCGCCTCGGGGAGTTCGCCCGGCGTGGTGATCGCCAGGGGGGGGACCTCGGTCCGGTCGGACTCGGTCGACTTCGAGCCCGGGAGGTCGACCGCCTTGGGCAAGAGCGCCATGATGACCATCGTCAGGAGGAGGATGAACAGCAAGGCGCCGGTGAGCTTGGTGACGACCACGGCGACGAACGAATCCTCGCCCGAGCCGCCAAACTCCATCCCCGAATGATGACCGCCGCGTCTCGACCGTCGCATGGGCCTTCGGCCTCCGTGCCGCTCCAGTAAAGAAAACCAAACGAAGCCAATCGACGCCAGGTCGGGCACCGCTCCGCTTCCTTGGAAGGATCGACTTGAACGACCGGCGACTTGAACCGCGATCGCTTCAACCCGCAAGATCAACCGGGACGATTCAATCCATCCAGGACGCGAAACGGGCACCGCCCCGGCGACGAGCGAGGCTCGATCCGAAACGGTGACCGATCGAAAACGGCTTGGATGATCCCCGATGACCGGGGGTCAATAAGCGTCGGCCGAGGTGACCTCGCCGCCCTGGACCGTGCCCAAGGCCCGCCAGGTGACGGGGTTGACCGTGTTCTTGATGAACTTCACGCTGCCGTCGGCGAACAGGGTGTTCACCCCGCCCGGATGGTTGCTGCTGGCCGAGAGCGACATGTAGGTGGGTCCGCCGTCGTTTTCGTCGACCGAGTCCCAGTCCATCGCGAGGTACTTGCCCGCGTTGGCGAACCCGGTGGCCCGGCTGGTGGTCGCGACGGTCTGGTTGGGCGGCATCGCGGTGGTGAACCCGGAGTAGTAGACCCCGCCATTGCACCACCGGCTATGACCGATCGGCCCGCCCGCCTTGGGCTTGCCGCTGGCCGTGGAGCACGAGTTGATCAGGGCTTGCAGGGCGGCGGTGGAGTTCGGGCCGGGGGCCGGGACGTTGGTCGGGGACCAGGTTCCCACCGAGGCGTCCGAAGGGGATGTGCCCCCACCCAAGCAGCTCCGCATCTGGGCGTGGCCGATCAAGCCTTCGGAGGCCATCAAGGTGTTGCTCAGGCCGTCGGTCACGCCGGCGATCGACCGGCAGAAGTTGGGGCCGAACAAGGCCCGGTTCTTCGGCCCGGGCGAGGGAGGTGTCGTGTTGTAGTTGAATGAGGCGACGTACCAGTCGCCGTCGGAGGTCCCGTAGCTGGTGGTCGCGGTCCCCGTGCCGCCTTCGGTCCCGTCGTCGAGGTGGTCGCCGGGGTCGCTCGGGCAGAACAGGAACGACAGCGGCGTGTTGGACACCGTGGTGTTGGTGACGTCGCTGTAGGTCAGGTTGAAGTTGATCGAGTTGTAGAAGTTGCCTTGCTCCAAGTAAGGAGCCGACCGGGCGAACGCGCTCCAGGATGATTGGAAACCGCCGAGGTTCAGGGTGTAGTCGGGCTTGCTTGCCGACGAGGCCCTGGAATGGACGAGGATCGTGGTCATCGAGAACACGCTGTTGGTGCTCTCATAATTGTGGAACGCCAGGCCAATTTGCTTGAGGTTGTTGACGCACTGGGTCCGACGGGCCGCTTCTCGAGCCGCTTGGACGGCCGGGAGGAGCAAGGCGATCAAGACGGCGATGATGGCGATGACAACGAGAAGCTCGATCAAGGTGAAGCCCGAGCCGCGCCGGCTCGTCCGAGTCGAAACCATGATGGAAATGCATCCTTCCGCGAGGCGAAACCGCATCAACGTTTCGGTCCGGCATCCAACACCAGACTGATCAAATCGCACAACGCAACGACTCGCGTTCGCAGGGTACTCATGGGGCATTAAACGATTAAGAAGAAACGATGATTATCCAGAGAAAACCAATCAAGGTTCAACAACCCTCGGACCAAAATACGCTCAACCGTCGTCCTCGGCGGGACGACCCGACGAGTCCGCCGGAGCGAAACCCGGGCAGCTTCGGACCGGTTGCGGCGGGTACTTGGCGAATCGCGGGTCGGTTTGGGCCAACCGGCAAAGCAAGAACCGCGAGCCTTTGCCCGAGATCACCTCTCGGAGCCACCGGCACCGCTCGCAAAGGCTCGGGGGGGTTGTCATCGGGCTTGGTCCGATTTGATCCTCAAGCCAACTTCACCGTCGCCCGGCAGCGTCGGGCGGGTGATGCGGTTCCGCTTGATGATGTCATCCTTGGGTGAGACAAACGCGACGCTCACCAGATCCGCCGGATCGGGTAGGCATCGAAAGCGACATCCACACTGACGATTGGAATGTCTTCGACGATCGCTTGGGCGATCAAGAGCCGGTCGAAGGGGTCTTTGTGATGGAGCGGCAGCCCTTCGACCTCGGTGGCATGTTCCAGAGAGATCGGGAGCAAGTCGAGCCGGTTTTGGGGTAATTCACGTTCCAGGAACATGCGACAGGGTTCGCCCAAATTCATCTTGCCCACACCTGTCTTGATTGCGATCTCCCAACAAGTCGCGACACTGACCAGGATAGTGTTCGTGGGATCTTGAATCAAAGCCTTCGCTGAAGCGGCAAGTTTTGGATCATCTCGCAAAAACCAGAGCAAAGCATGAGTATCAAGCAACACGGTCATTCCATGTATTCCCGGAACTCTTCGAGCGGGTCATCAAAGTCGGGCGAAATCCAGAGAATTTTGTCTTTAGCACTTCCAGCCTTGCGGGGTGGAAGCTCGCTCGTTGGCGATGGCGTGAGTGGCTCGTCGGATCTGAAGACGACCGAAGAACCACCAATCATCGATTCGCCGAATCCCTTCAGATGCTCATCGTCGTCCGACACGATTTCCATCATCCCTTTGGCAAATCCGGGAGCCAGTCGTCCTCGCGGCTCGGTCCGCTCGCCGACCAGTCGGGCGACCACGCGATCTTCCTGGGTGATGATCAGCTCCTCACCCCGGGCGAGTCCGCCGATGATCTCGGCCAACTTCGCCTGGGCGTCCTCGATGGTGATCGTCGTCATGGGCCGCTCCTGTTGGTATTGGGCTGGGTGTATTGTACCAGAGCGGCCCCGGTCCTCCCACTCCGATCCTCGGGCCGCTTCCTCGTCGCGCGAGACAGTCGGGTAGGTGCGAAAACTCCGTTCGATGATGTCGTACTCCGAGTGTCGCGAATAGGCCGCTCACCAGATCCGTCGGATTGGGTAGGCATCGAAAGCGACATCCACACTGACGATTGGAATGTCTTCGACGATCGCTTGGGCGATCAAGAGCCGGTCGAAGGGGTCTTTGTGATGGAGCGGCAACCCTTCGACCGCAGTGGCATGTTCTAAGGTGATCGGTAACAGCTTGAAGTGATTCCGAGAGATCGCTCGCTCCAGGTAGGGACGGGTCGGCTCCCCCAAATTCAACTTGCCGACCCCGATCTTGATGGCGATCTCCCAGCAAGTCGCAATGCTGACGAGTTTGCGGTTGGCGGGATCTCCGATCATCGATTTCGCCGTGCGACTCAACCTTGGATCGTCCTGGAAGAACCAGATCATCGCGTGGGTGTCGAGCAGCAAGTCGATCACTCCATGTATTCTCGAAACTCGTCCAGAGGCGCATCGAAATCTGGTGCCATCCAATAACCCTCAGTCTTCGCGCTCCCCACCTCGCAAGGCCACTCTTCGCGATCGGCCCGGGTGAGGGTCGCCACCGGCTGGCCGTCCTTGGTGATGACCAAGGGGTCGCCGGGGATCAACCCGGCGATCACCTCCTGAAGTTGCCCCTGGACTTCTTCCAGATTCATCGTCGCCATGACTGCGCCTCGCCTCGGGTTCGACTCACGGTTCGGAGGATTTCGAGAAGTCTTCAGTTCTTCTTAAACTACAAGACGGCGAGCCGCTTGATAAGGTTCGACCTCAAGCCGCTTCCTCGTCGCGCGAGACCGTCGGGTAGGTGCTGAAGGTCCGCTTGACGATGCTCCGGTACAGGGCGTTGCCTTGCTCCATGCTGACGTTGAGGAGGTCCAAGGCGTCCTTGAGGCTGTGCATGGTCTTGGCCAGTTGCTCCTGGTTGCTCCGGTTGGAGCGCTCGAACGACGCCGACCATGATTGCGACAGCCCTTCGACCGCCTGGCAGGCGCGGTCGACGCCTCGTCGGATCTCTTCGAGCGGCGGGCCGGTCGGCTCGACGTGGCTCACCGACTCCTCGATCCGCCCCAGGATGCCCACCCCCCGGCGCATCCCGTCGTCGATCGCTTCGAGCCTCGCCAGTTGCGGGCCGACCCGGCTCAAAGCGACGGCCCCCTCGCGGAACCCGGCGAAGGCGACCGGGAGCTGGTCGACCGACTCGGCGAAGCGGTCGACGTGAGGCCCCAGGCCGTCGCCCATCCGACCGGCCAGTTCCTGTAACGCCCGGATCGCCGGTTCGAGAGCCAGCGTCAGGTCGCGCCTCATCGCTTCGAGGTGCGGGGCCAGCGCCTCGGACACCCCGGCGGCCAACGGGTGGTCGCTCGCACTCCCGGCCCGGGGCAGGACTTTCTCGACCACCCATCGGTCGACCCGCGCCAGGAGGTCTTCCGACCGGCGGTACACCAGGGTTTGCACCAGCATCAGCGAGGCGCTCAGGAACAACGCCAACAGCGTGCTGTCGAAGGCGACCTGGAGCGCCGAGGTGACGCTGGTCAGGTTGTTCATGAACCCGTCGAGGTCCTTGACCATCGGCAACACCAGGCTGATGTTCATGAGCGCCTTGGAGATCCCCTCGACGGTGCCGATGAAGCCGATCACGGGCAAGAGGTACAAGATGTATTTGGGCAACGAGAACCGACCGGATGCCTGCTCGCCGTCCAGCCCCGAACCCTCGCGGTTGACCTCCATCAGTTGGCTGACCGACGCCGACCGGCTCTCGGCGGCGAACGTGGCCAACTGGCGGACCCGGCTCGGCAAGACTCGGGCGTCCGACTCTCGGATCGCCCCCGGCTTGATCAGGTTCGAGCCTCGGTCGACCGACCGATCAATCCACCCCGGCGCCTCGGCGAAGCTCGACTCGTTCCGCCACAACCGGATCACCTCGCGCCCGAGCGTCGCCAGCGCCCAGAAGTAGATCGCCGTCCCGACGTACTGCTCCCAGCCGCGCTCGAACATCAAGGTCGGGTTGAAGATCATCAAGCCGACGGGGAACAGGGCGGCCAGGCCGAGCATGAACAAGGTGCCCGGGTAGCTGAATCGGGGCACGGCGAAACTCGGGTCGATCGTGGTCCCGGCGCCCTTGGATTTGGAAGCGGTGGGTTTGCTCGGCACGAGGGTTCGTCCTTCCTTGGACGGGGTCGAAGGGCGGGCGCGAGGCGCCTCGCCGAAATGGAGCCGTCATCATCCCGAGAATCGGCAAAGTCGGCTAGCCAACTTGAGTCGATCAAGCGAGCTAGGATTTCGCCTCGATTTCCGGGCCTCGGAACCGGAAGTTGCAATGACTCGCGCCTTCCATCAAGGTGTGCGTTCGGGTCAGGCCGATCGCCGGGTTGAACCCTTCCACCAAAGCAAAGTCGCGCTGACACGACAAGCTCCCGCCGAGGTCAGCCAGGCCGAGGGCACGGTACATCTCGGCGTAACGGCAGCGGGTGACGTTGAAGTCGAGCCGGTCGGGAGAACGTTCCAAAAACTCGATATCCAGCGCCCCGCCTTCGCGCCAACGGTCGATGTCGGCGGCAAACGCTTCGAGGCTACTTTCGCCCACCGCTCGGGCCAACTCCGCTCCCCGGTCGCGTGCCAACCCGGCGACTACCTTCCGGACGACCTCCAAGGCGCGATCCTGGCCCAGTTCCTCGATGAACCCCCGGACCAGCGGCCCGACGATCCGGGCTTCGACCTCTCGTTGGGCCAGGAGCGACAAGCCCGGCCCGCCGGTGGTCGGACCCTGGGGCGAGTCGAGGGCGGAATCATGGGGGTTCGTCATG
>JAABUX010001004.1_pt1 | contig 44798 bp, 43 predicted proteins | sample 5561851 | NCBI WGS metagenome assembly JAABUX01 (sample SAMN10711883, study PRJNA513361) | rock metagenome | isolation source: Antarctica rocks | place: Antarctica: Victoria Land, Richard Nunatak red sandstone | collected 2016-01-03 | reverse complement strand
TGTCCTGCGCAAGCTGCTGCAGGGTGGCGCCCGCAACGGCGTCGCTGGCCCCGCTGAGCAGGGCGGCCGGCGGCGGTCCGGCAGCCACGAACCGGCTGCTGGCCTGCTGCAGCGCCGGCAGGTCCGCAGCTGCCTGCGCCATGCGCCGGGCCAGGACGGTGCGCTGCGCCAGGCTCTCGGCCCGGCTGGCATACAGGTCGGTCAAGGGCGCTGCCACGGACGACCAAGCGAGCGCCGCCACCGCCAGCAGCAGCGCGACGGCAAGGGCCTGGCCGGGGCGTCCCGTCGGCAGGGGAAGGCTGCCAGCGGCCATGCTAGTGCGCGACCTCGGCGCGGATGGAGAAGCCCTCATTGTGCCCGGCATCGCTGCGGGTGACAGGGGCGGCGAAGGCGGGATTGAGGAAGGACGAGTCGCCTGCCATGGCTGCGATCAGGCGGGCAGCGCCTGCAGACTGGCCGGTGATCACAAGGGCGCGGCTGCGCAGGGTCAGTTCCGTCAGGTAGGTGTCGTCAGGCAGCAGGTTGGTCAGCGTGGCCAGGATGCTCAGCGGATCGCCCACGCGGGCACGCTGGGCCTGGATGACGTCGGTGGCCGCGGTGCGGTCGAGCATGGACCGGCGCAGCGCCTCCGCCTCGGCAGCGCGGGGGCGCAGGGCCGCGATTCGCGCCTCCACCTGGTCGGCTGCACGGGACTGCTGGAGGAACGGCATGGCGGCAACGGCCACGGCGAGCATGGCGCAGGCGCCGCCCGCCAGGGCCAGGCCGCGGCGGCGCCACCAACCGGTCCTTGGCTGCGCCAGTGCCAACCGGCGGACCGCGCCGTCCGGCGCCGGGGCGTCCAGCGCCACCGGGCGCAGCCCGGCCGCGGCCAGCGCGTCCAGCAGCGTCGTGAGCCGGGCCTTGGGCACCAGGGACAGGCGCAGGTGGATGCGCCCCGCCGCCCGGTCCCGCCGCTCCAGCGCCCAGGTCCAGACCAAGTCGGCTGCGGCGAAGGGTGTCAGGCGGTCCATCTCATAGCCCAGGACGCGCTCCGGCTCGCGCTCGGCGGCCAGGGGCAGCGTCACGCGCTGCTCCAGCAGCAGGCCCGGCGGCAGTTGCAGCAGCACCGGCGCGCGCCGCGTGCCCGCGATGGCGCGCAGGGACGCGATGCCAGCGCCATCCAGAACGAAGCGGCCCAGCAATTCGTCCACACCCCGGCGGCGCACCGACACCTCGACGGCTGGCACGCTGGATGGCGCGATCTCGCGCACGGCCACGATCAGCGCCCGGCCCTGCGCCACCCCTGCGGACGACGTGCGCAGCCGAGATGGCGCCAGCGACGCCAACTGCGCAGCCCACCAGGTCAAGAAGTCATCAAGCATGACGGACCAGCGCGCATCCCTTCGGGCTGGCGTCATCTAGCCGACCCAGCGTGTGAAGGGAATACTGCAGCGACGGTGGGGCAGATGCGCCCTGCTCGGGCCTCAGCTTCCCGGCAGCGCTTCCCGTTTGGGTGCGGCCACGATGTCGGGCCAGTGCCGGCGGTCACCGGGGGCGAACACGACCCGCAGCCGGACCAGCGCCGGCAACCCGGCCGAGGTCCACGCCGTCGCCCAGTGCGGGTCGGCGCCGCGGGTCCAGTAGGCGGCATCCAGGTGGTCCACGCCGCGCAGCAGCTCGGTCTCGGACGGGGCCGGCGGTGGCCCCAGGCGGTGGCCCGGCAGGCGCGGGACGGCACGCAACACCAGGCGGCCGGAGCCATCGACGCCCAGCGACACCTGGGCCTGCCGGGTCGGCAGCAGGGCGGCGGCAGGCAGGGTGGACACGAACGCCAGGCTACTGCTGCTGCCCCGGAAGGTCGGCGGATCGCGCGGCTGGCCGGGGTCCGCCGCCTCGATCAACCGGTGCAGCGCCCGGTCCACCGCGTCCAGGTCGCCGCGGCCGGCGATGTCCCGGGTCTGCGCGCCGATGGCCTGCAGGCCGAAGTGGGCGCCTTGGCTCAGCCCCGCCAGGATGAAGCCCAGCACCACCAGCGCCACCAGCAGCTCCAGCAGCGTGAACCCGGCATCGCGGCGGTTCGCGGCGGCCTTCCTCAAGGCGGCTCCGGCGGCGCCACGCCGAGCGCCTGCGTGGTCAGCACCACCTCGCGCGGGCCGCCGTCCAGCGACCACGACACCCGGACCCGCACGGAATACAGCACCGCACGGCCGGGACGGGGCGGGTCCACGCCCTCCCGCCCCGGCGCCGCGGTGCGGGAGGCCGCCGTCGTCACCTGCCAAGCGTAGCCGCCGCCGTCCTCGCCCTGCTGCTCCCCCGCCACCGGGGCCAGTGCCGCCGCTGCCAGGTGGGAACGCGCGCGGGACAGCGCCTCCTGCACATGGCCCGCCACGCGCGCCGATTGCAGCCCACCCGCGGCGCCCTGCGTCAGCGCCGCCAGCGCCAGCGCCGCGATGGCGAACGCGACCAGCACCTCCAGCAGCGTGAAGCCGCGGTCCGGACCAGCGAGGTCACGGGGCATCGGCGGCGATGACGCGGCCGGTCAGCCAGTCCACGCCGACCTGTACGCTGCGGCCGTTGCCCGCCAGCTCGACCCGACCGCCGGTCGAGCTGCCATCCGGCAGGAAGCGGATGGTGGCGCGCGGGCCGCGCGACTGGTCGGCCGTGGCGGTCACGGCCATCGCCAGCCCGTGCGGCAGGCTGCGCGGCGGGGTGGCGCCGACCTGCACGGTGCCGGCCTGGGTGTCGAATACTACGCTGACCCCTTGGTTGGACGCGATCGCCCGCGTCCGCGCCAGCCGCAGCGCCTGCGCCACCGACACCGACGCCAGCCGCATGTCGAGCGCGGCACTATGCGCCGGACCACGCGACAGCACGAGGCCACCGACCAGGCCGAGCACGACGAGGACCACGATCACCTCGATCAGGGTAAACCCGGCGTCCCGTCCGCTGGGCGGAGCGGTGCTGACTCCCTCTCCCTCCGGATGAGGGAGCAATGGGCCGCCCCCGGACCTATTGGGCAAGATCGTTCAGGCCCAGCATCGCCAGCAGCAGCGCGGAGACGATGCCGGCGATGGCGGCGCCCATCACCACCGTGATCGCCGGAACCAGCAGCGCCACCAGCCGCTGCACGCCCAGCCGGGTCTTCTCCTCGTGGATGTCCGCCGCGCGCAGTGACATCGCGCCCAACTGCGCCGTCTCCTCGCCCAGCCGCAGCAGGTGGATGGTGCGCGCAGGGAAAACCCCGGACTCGTCCAGCGGACGGGACAGGCCGGCGCCACCCTTGGCGCTCAAGGTCGCGCGGTCCACCGCCGCCACCCCCGCCAGGTTGCCGATCGCGTCCTGCACGATGCCCAACGCGGCGATCAGCGGCACCCCGTTGGTCAGCAGCGTGCCGAGCGTGCGGGTAAAGCGTGCCGCCATCACCTCCCTCGACAGCGCGCCCACCACCGGCAAGCGCAGCAGCAGCCGGTCCAGCACCAGCCGCGGCCCGGGGCGGCGCAGCATCTCCCGCAGCGCCAGGCCCATCGCAGCCAGGAAGATCAACGCATACACGCCATAGGCGGACACCAGGTCGCCAGCCGTGACCAGCACCTGCGTAGGGCCGGGCAGGGTGGCGCCGTTCTGCTCGAACAGCGGGATGAACTGCGGCAGCACCTGGGTCAGCAGCAGCACGATGGAGCCGACCGCGGCCACCAACAGCAGCGCCGGATAGATCAGCGCCGAAACCACCGTGGAGGCCAAGGCGCGCTCCCGCTCCAGCAGCGCGGCCAGGCGTTCCAGCGTCGCGGCCAGGGTGCCGCCAGCCTCTCCGGCGCGGACCAGGCCGACGTACAGCTTGGGAAAGCTGCCGGATTGGCCGGACAGGGCGGTGGCGAGCGACCCGCCGTCCCGCACCGTCTTGCGCAGGCCCTCGACGGTGGCGCGCACCCGGGCGTTGGGCGCGGTATCGACCAGGAAGCGCAAGCTACGGTCCAGGTCCTGCCCGGCCCCAAGCATGATCGACAGCTCCCGCGTCAGGTTGGTCACCTCCTGCCGGCTGATGCCGCGGCGGCTGACCTCACGGTGCAGCAGGTTGGTCCAGCCGCCGCGGGCAGGCTCGGCGCGCATGGGAATGTTGCCCGCGCGCTGCAGGTGGGCGACGACCTCGGCCTCGGTGGCGGCGTCCATCTGGCCGCGCACCGTCTGACCGGCCGGGTCGATGGCGGTGTAGCGGAAGCTTGGCACCTATGCCTCGGCGCGGATGCTGCGGACGACTTCCTCGATCGTGGTCTGCCCGGCCAGCGCCGCGTCCAGCCCGGCGTCGAACATCGTCACCATGCCCGCGGCGACGGCGGCGCGCTCGATCTCTGTGTGCTCGGCGCGGGTGAAGATCAGGCGCTCGATCTCGGGCGTCGGCTGCAGGAACTCGGCGATGGCCTGCCGCCCGCGGTAGCCGGTGCTGCGGCACTGCGCGCAGCCGACCGGGTGCCACAGCCGGATCGGGCGGCCCCCGGTGCGGCGCTCCAGGTCGAAGCGCCGCACCAGCTCCGGCGCGGCGTCGCCCTCCTGCGCACAGTGCGGGCACAGCCGCCGCACCAGGCGCTGCGCCAGCACACCGCGCAGCACGGCGGTCATGAGGTAGTCCTCCAGCCCCATGTCGCGCAGCCGGCTGATGGTGGCGGCGGCCGAATTGGTGTGCACGGTGGACAGCACGAGGTGCCCGGTCAGCGCCGCCTGCACCGCGATCTGCGCCGTCTCTAGGTCGCGGATCTCGCCGACCATGATGACGTCCGGGTCCTGCCGCAGGATGGAGCGCAGCAGGGTGGCGAAGGTCAGGCCGATGGCGGGCTTCACCTGAATCTGGTTCACTCCGGCAAGCTGGTATTCGATAGGGTCCTCGACCGTGACCACCTTGCGCGCCACGGAGTTCAGCGACAGCAGGCCGGTGTAAAGCGTCGTCGTCTTGCCGCTGCCGGTCGGGCCCGTCACCAGCACGATGCCGTTGGGCAGGTTCAGCGCCTTGTCCACCTTGGCGACCACCGGCGCCGCCAGGCCCAGGCGCGCATAGTCGAAGGCGACGGTGCTGCGGTCCAGCACGCGCAGCACCACGGTCTCGCCGTGCAGGGAGGGGATGGTGGAGACACGGAAGTCGATCTCCGTCCCGCGCACGGCCAGCTTGATGCGGCCGTCCTGCGGCAAGCGGCGCTCGGCGATGTCGAGGCGTGCCATGATCTTGATGCGCGATGTGATGGCGGCGGTCAGGCGGGCGGGGGGGCTGTCGGCCTCGTGCAGCACGCCGTCGTAGCGGTAGCGGATGCGCAGGCGGTCCTCGAACGGCTCGATGTGGATGTCCGACGCCTGGGTCTCGACGGCGCGGGCGATCACCTGGTTCACGAGGCGGATGACGGGGGCCTCGCTGGCGAGATCCTTCAGGCGCTCGGCATCCTCCTCCAGCGGCTCGCCGCCGGGTTCGGCGGTGTCGGCGGCGGGTCCAGTGTCCGAATACAAGCGGTCCAGCGCGGCATCCAGCTCGATGGGCACGCCGATCAGCAGCGACACCGGCCGGCCGGTGGCGGCGCCGATGGCGGCGGGGGTGAAGTCGTCCAGCGGGTCGGCGACGGCAACGAGCAGGTGCCCGTCCTCCTCGGCCACCGGCAGGGCGCGGGCGTTGCGGAGGAACTTGGCGGTCAGGCGGTCGGCGTGCAGCGGGTCGGCGGCAGGGTAGCGGTCCGGGGTGGCAACCGGCAGGCCCAGCAGAGTTGCATACGCCCCGGCCAAGCCGCGCTCCGTCACGAGGCCGAGCTGGATCAGCACCTTGTCCAGCCGCTGCCCGCTTTCGGCGGCGACGCGCCGGGCGCGGTCGATGGTGCGGAGGTCGCACTGGCCCTGCTCGACCAGCAGGGCGGCAAGGGCCTCCACGGAGTCGGCAGGCAGGCGGGCGGCGACATTGGTATCCATGTGGGTGGCCCCTAGTGCTGGCGGCTATATAGTGCAAGCAGGTGGGCAAAGGGAGGCGGCACGTTGGAACCAGGGAGCGCTGCCTTCCCCCTCTCCCGGAGGGAGATGAACAAGCGTCGTCCGTTCTAGATCTTGGACCTGCTGCCCCTGCTGTTCGCGCCGTTCGTCGGCAGCTTCCTGGGCGTGCTGGTCCGGCGCCTGCCGCTGGCCAGGCCGGTGGTGCTGGACCGCTCGCGCTGCGAGGGCTGCGGCGCCGCACTGGCGCCGCGCGACTTGGTGCCGCTCGTCAGCTACGCCGTCCTACGCGGGTGCTGCCGCCAGTGCGGCCGGGCCATCGGCCGCTTCCACCCGGCCATCGAGCTTGCCGCGCTGGCCGTTGCGGCCTGGGCGGTCTGGGCTGATTCGGATGCAGCTTGGCCGGACGCCGCCTGGCCGGATTGCGTGCTGGGCTGGGGCCTGCTGGCGCTGGCATGGATCGATTGGAATCACATGCGCCTGCCCGACGCTCTCACCCTGCCGCTGATCCCGGCCGGACTGGCGGCGGCGTGGTGGGAGGATCCCGGCCTGGCGATGGACCATGCGGTTGCGGCAGCAGGCGGCTATCTGCTGTTCCGTGGCGTCGCCTGGGCCTACCGCCGCCTGCGCGGACGGGAGGGATTGGGCCAGGGCGACGCCAAGCTGCTCGCGGTTGCCGGGGCGTGGGTTGGCGTAGCCGGCTTGTCCTGGGTGCTGCTGGGAGGCGCGCTGATCGGCCTACTGCTGGCAGCCGTACGGGGCCGCGCACTGGCCGGGGCGCCGGTCCCGTTCGGCCCGCCGCTGGCGCTGGCGCTGTGGATCGTTCGCCTGCACGGGCCCAGTTAACCCGCCGTTCATCCGCCCCCGCCTACCCTACCGCACGGGCAGGAGGTCCGTTCTATGAGCGAGACAATCGAGCCGGACGGCACCGAAAAGGTGCTCAGTCAGGCGGAGATCGACAGCCTGCTCGGCTATGACGGCGCCCCGGGGGAGGGGGACCAGTCCGGCATGCAGCGCATCATCAGCGCCGGGCTGATCAGCTATGAACGCTTACCGATGCTGGAGATCGTGATGGACCGCCTGGTCCGCATCATGAGCACCAGCCTGCGCAACTTCACCAGCGACAACGTCGAGGTGGGGATCGACAACATCGTCTCCCTGCGCTTCGGCGACTACCTCAACAGCATCCCGCTGCCGGCAATGCTGGCGGTGTTCAAGGTGCAGGAGTGGGACAATTACGGCCTGATGGTGGTGGACAGCGCGCTGATCTACTCCGTCGTGGACGTGCTGCTGGGCGGGCGGCGCGGCACGGCGGCCATGCGGATCGAGGGCCGGCCCTACACCACCATCGAGCGCAACCTGGTCGAGCGGCTGATCCGCCTGGTGCTGGCCGACGTGACCGCCAGCTTCGAGCCACTGACGCCCGCGACCCTGAAGTTCGAGCGGCTGGAGGTCAATCCGCGCTTCGCCATGGTGTCCCGCCCGTCCAACGCCGGCGTGCTGGTGCGCTTGCGGATCGACATGGACGACCGCGGGGGGCGGATGGAGATGCTGCTGCCCTATGCCACCCTGGAGCCGGTGCGCGAACTGCTGCTGCAGCAGTTCATGGGCGAGCGTTTCGGGCGCGACAGCATCTGGGAGACGCACCTGGCGCAGGAGCTGTGGGACACCGAGGTGGACCTGCATGTGGTGCTGGACGAGCAGACCATGCGCTTGAGCGACGTGATGGACCTGCAGGTCGGCGACCGCATCATGCTCGGCGCCAGGCTGGGCAGCCCGGTGCGGGTGCGCTGCGGGTCGGTCACGCTGTTCGAGGGGCGGGTGGGCCGGCGCAAGGACCGTGTGGCGGTGCGGATCGACACGGAGTGCAGCCGGCCGGGCCGGGCGGCGCCCACCCTGGCTTGACCGCGGGAGCAGGCGCTCCGAAGGTTCGGCGGGGACTATAGTTGAAGCAGATACGCCTGACCGCCTTCGACATGAACTGCGTCGGCCATATCCAGCAGGGATTGTGGACCCACCCGCGCGACCACTCCACCGACTACTGCAGCCTCGATCACTGGGTCGGCCTGGCGCAGACCCTGGAGCGCGGGCTGTTCGATGGCCTGTTCCTGGCTGACGTGCTGGGCGTGTACGACGTGCATGGCGGCTCCCCGGACCCGGCGATCCGCCATGCCGTGCAAATCCCGGTGGGCGACCCGCTGCTGCTGGTGCCTGCCATGGCGCATGCGACGCGGCACCTCGGCTTCGGCGTCACGGTCAACCTGTCCTATGAGGCGCCGTTCGCCCTCGCCCGGCGCATGTCCACCCTGGACCACCTGACACGGGGTCGCATCGGCTGGAACATCGTGACGGGCTACCTGGACAGCGCCGCCCGGGCCATGGGCCGGGACCGGCAGGTGGCGCATGACGACCGCTACGACATCGCCGACGAATATATGCAGGCTGTTTACAAGCTGTGGGAAGGCAGTTGGGCCGATGACGCCGTGCAGGCGGACCGCGCCACCGGAGTCTATGCCGACCCGGCCCGCGTCCGCGCCGTCCAGCACGCCGGCCAGCACATCCGCATGAACGGCGTCCACCTATGCGAGCCGTCGCCGCAGCGCACGCCGGTGCTGTTCCAAGCGGGATCGTCGGGCCGGGGCAAGCAGTTCGCCGCCAGCCATGCGGAGTGCGTGTTCCTGAACGGCCAGGCGGTCCCGGCCGTGCGCGCCATCGTGAATGACGTGCGCGCCGGGGCCGCTGCTGCCGGACGGGACGCCCGCGACGTGCTGGCCTTCGTCGGCGCAACCGTGATCGTGGCCGAGACCGATGCGCTGGCCGAGGCGAAGCTGGCCGACTACCGCCGGCATGCGTCGGGGGAGGGGGCGCTGGTCCACGCCTCCGCCAGCATGGGCATCGACCTCGACGCCTACGGCATGGACGAGCCGATCCGGCTGGTGGAGACCCAGGCCATCCAGTCCAACCTGGAGGCCGTCGCCCGCAGCGCGCCGGTGATGACCAAGCGCAAGCTGCTGGACCGCATGGTGCTGGGCAGCCGGCAGGCGCCCATCGTGGGATCTGCGGCTCGGGTGGCGGACGCGTTGCAGGGTTGGATGGAGGGGGCGGACGTGGACGGCTTCATCCTGTCGCGCGCGGTGACGCCGGAGTGCTTCCTCGATGTCGTGGACCTGTTGGTGCCGGAGTTGCAGCGACGGGGCGTCTATAAGGAGGCCTATGCGCCGGGCACCCTGCGGCGCAAGCTGTTCGGCCGGGATCGGCTGCCGGGCACGCACCCGGCGGCGGCGCAGCGGTGGGGTGCTTCTGCTCCCTCTCCCGAAGCTGGCGGCGGAGCAGATGCAACCTTCACTCAAAACGGAGTTAGTGCGAACGGGCGCGAAACTTAAAATCCATTAAGCCGGCTGGGAGGCGCCCCGAAACATCGCCATTCCGGCAGCGACGCTTGCGGTCATAATCAGCACCATACCCTTTATTACTAGCTATAAGCTGGGCCAGAGTCCATCTGCGCTGCAACCTATCGTGGTCCAACTGCAACAACCCGTATCCGGGAAGTAGCATCGATGTAACTGGCGCAGCGCGAACACGCGGCCTACAACGCCCGCGCCAGCCAGGAGGCCCGAGCATGATCAAGTTCTACTACCATCCCTCGCCCAACCCGCTGAAGGTCGCGCTGTTCCTGGAAGAGTCCGGCCTGCCCTACGAAGTCGTCCCGGTTGACACCCGCAAGGGCGAGCAGTTCTCGCCGGACTTCCTCGCCATCAATCCGAACGCCAAGACCCCCGCCATCACCGACGGCGAAGCGACGGTGTTCGACAGCAACGCCATCCTGCTCTACCTCGCCGAGAAGCACGGCCAGTTCCTGCCGCCGCATACCGATGCGGCCCGCGGCCAGTTGCTGTCCTGGCTGATGTTCGTCGCCACCGGGATCGGTCCCTATTCCGGCCAGGCCGTCCACTTCAAGCACTTCGCGCCGGAACCGAAGGACTACGCCGTCAACCGTTACACCTTCGAGGCCGAGCGCCACTTCGGCATCCTGGACGCGCAACTGGCCAAGCACCGCTACATGCTGGGAGACACCTACACCATCGTGGACATGTCCGTCTGGGGCTGGGCGCGCATGGTGCCGTTCGTGCTGGGCCAGGACGCCTACGCGAAGCTGCCGAACCTGAAGCGCCACCTCGACGAGATCAGCGCCCGTCCTGCAGCCGTGCGGGCCGAGGCGCTGAAGGCCAAGTACACGTTCAAGACCGAGATGGATGACGAGGCCCGGCGCAACATATTCCCGCAGAACGCCCGCCTCGCCACCGCCTGAAGCTTGCCGCCTGAACCCGGCCGCCCCTCGCAGGTGACTTGTGTATCCGGTCCCGTTCATGCGGGCCAACGCTGCTCATGGCCTCCGGTTGGCCAATGCATTCCAGGCGCAGGCAGCCCGGCGCGGCATGACGGCCGTTGCGCCGGACCGCCTGGACTCTTGTGGCGCTGCTCGGTGTGGCGCTGGCCGGGACCATGCTGGCGCCAAGGCTGTCCAGGACCAAGGACCACGTCGCAAGACCCCTTCGCCCAACCCTCTCCCGAAGCGGGGAGCAGGAGAGCCGTTGACCCTTGGCTGCCGGGGCATGATGCTCCCCGGTACGCTCCTAGAAGGAACCGCCCATGCGCCTCCGAATCCTCCTGCTCGCCGGCGCCGCCCTGCTATCCGCCGCTCCCGGGGCTGCCTGGGCTGCCAAGACGCTGGTCTATTGCTCCGAAGGCTCGCCGGAGAACTTCAATTCGCAGCTTAACATCACAGGCACCACCTTCGACGCCAACCATCCCGTCTATGGCCGTCTGATCGAGTTCAAGCCCGGCGTGACCGACATCGAGCCTGGCCTGGCCGAAAGCTGGGAGGTTTCGCCGGACAGCAAGACCTACACCCTCCATCTGCGCCACGGCGTGAAATGGCATAGCAACGCAGCCTTCAAGCCCACCCGCGAGTTCAACGCCGACGACGTGCTGTTCAGCTTCAACCGCATGGGCAAGGAGGACCACCCGTACCACAAGGTTTCCGGCGGCAAGTACGACTACTGGGGCGACATGGGCCTGGACAAGCTGATCGCCGGCATCGAGGCCGTGGACCCCTACACCGTCCGCATCACCCTCAACGAACCCAACGCGCCGTTCCTGTCCGACCTGGCGATGGAGTTCGCCTCGATCCAGTCCGCCGAGTATGGCGACGTGCTCATGAAGGCCGGCAAGCCCGAGCAGATCGACCAGGCGCCCATCGGCACCGGTCCTTTCAGCTTCGTCGCCTACCAGCGCGACGCCACCATCCGCTACCGCCGCTTCGACGACTTCTGGGGTCCGAAGGCGAAGCTCGACCAGCTCGTGTTCAGCATCAACAAGGACCCGGCGGTGCGCCTGGCCAAGCTGCGCGCCGGGGAGTGCCAGGTGTCCGCCTATCCGGCGCCAGCGGACCTGCCAGGCATCCGCGCCGACAAGTCGCTGACGCTAATGGACCAGCCGGGGCTGAACATCGGCTACCTGGCGTTCAACGTGCTGAAGAAGCCGTTCGACGACAAGCGGGTGCGGCAGGCGCTCAACATGGCCATCGACAAGAAGGCGATCATCGACGCGGTGTACCTGGGCGCCGGGGAGCCGGCCAAAAACCTGATCCCGCCCACCATCTGGTCCTACAACAACGCCGTCGCGCCCTACCCCTACGACCCCGCCGCCGCCAAGAAGCTGCTGGCCGAGGCCGGCCTCCCCGACGGCTTCGAGACCGACCTGTGGGCCATGCCGGTGCAGCGGCCCTACAACCCCGATGCACGCCGCATCGCCGAACTGATGCAGGCCGACCTCGCCAAGGTCGGCGTGCGCGTGCGTGTCGTCAGCTACGAGTGGGGCGAGTACCGCAAGCGCGTGCAGAACGGCGACCACACGATGGCTGAACTCGGCTGGACCGGGGACAACGGCGACCCGGACAACTTCTTCGTCCCCCTCGCCGGTTGCGCCGCCGCCCGGATCGGCGGCGGCAGCGCCTCCAAGTGGTGCAACAAGGACTTCGACGCCCTGGTGAACAAGGCCGTCACGCTCAGCGACAAGGCCGAGCGCACCAAGTTGTACGAGCAGGCCCAGGTGGTGATGCATGACGACGCGCCGTACTTCCTGATCGCCCATTCCGTTGCGTTCCAGCCGATGCGCAAGGAGGTGACCGGCTTCGTCATGAGCCCGTTCGGCCGGCATACGTTCGACCGGGTGGACCTGGAGCAGTAACCGCTGGTGCCCACGCGCAACGTCATTGCGAGCCGGCTTCGGCGTAGCGATCCAGGGGCGGCACGGCCCGCGCCCCCTGGATTGCCGCATCGCAGACGCTCCTCGCAATGACGGTCCCCGTCCAGGGGCGCTAGCATATGGTCCGCCTGCTCGCCCGCCGCCTGGCGCTCATCATCCCAACGTTCATTGGCGTCACCCTGCTAGGTTTCCTGCTGATCCACTCCATTCCTGGCGACCCCGTTGAGGTCCGCGTGGGCGAGCGCGGCATCTCCCCGGAGCGCCTGGCCTACTTCCGGCACGAGCTGGGCCTGGACCAGCCGCTATGGCGCCAGTTCCTGTCCTACGAAGGCCAATTGGCCCATGGCGACCTCGGCCGGTCCGTCGTGACGCAGGAAAGCGTGTGGACCGAGTTCAAGACCTTCTTCCCCGCAACACTGGAGCTGGCCGCCTGCGCCCTGATCTTCGCCATGGTCGTCGGCCTACCCTTAGGTGTGATGGCGGCAGTGCGCCGCGGGTCGATGGTGGATTACGGGCTGATCGGCATCTCCGTCACCGGCGCGTCCATGCCGATCTTCTGGTGGGGGCTGATGGCGATCCTGGTCTTTTCGGTAGCACTAGGCTGGACTCCTGTGTCAGGCCGCATCGACGAGCTGTACTACATCGAGCCGCAGACCGGCTTCCTGCTGATCGACAGTTGGCTCAGCGGCGACCCCGGCGCGTTCCGGTCCGCCGTGCGCCACCTCATCCTGCCCGCCATCGTGCTGGGCACCGTGCCGCTGGCGACCATCGCGCGCATGACCCGGTCCTCGATGCTGGAGGTGTTGGGCGAGGACTACGTGCGGACCGCCCGCGCCAAGGGCCTGTCGCCGGGCCGCGTGGTGGTGGTGCACGCCTTGCGGAACGCGCTGATCCCTGTGGTGACGGTGCTGGGCCTGCAGGTCGGCGCACTCCTCGGCGGCGCGATCCTGACGGAAACCGTCTTCGCCTGGCCCGGCGTCGGCCACTGGCTGGTCGAGAGCGTGCAGCGCCGCGACTACAACGTGCTGCAAGGCGGCACCCTGCTGATCGCCGTGCTGGTGATGCTGGTGAACCTCGGCGTGGACGTGCTGTATGGCGTGCTGAACCCACGGCTGCGGCAATGACGCCTTTCACACCGCGTCCTGCCGTGCGTGCACCGGCATCCCACCAGCCCCGGTCATTGCGAGCCGGCTTCGGCGCGGCAATCCAGAAACCACCACAACCTACGTTGCGGCATGCGGCCCCTGGATTGCCACGTCGCTGCGCCTCTCGCAATGACGGGGAAAGGGCCTCGGCATGAGCGCCACCCTGGCCGCCCCCAATGCCGGGCTGCTCCGCCGCCTGCTGGAAAACCGGGGCGCAGCGGCTGGTCTGGCCATCATGCTGCTGCTGGTGCTTATCGCCGCAGCCGCGCCGCTCGTCGCCCCGCACGGCCCGGCCGAGCAGTTCCGCGACAGCTTCCTCGCGCCGCCCTTCGCGGAGGCCCGCTTCCCGCTGGGCACCGACAGCCTGGGGCGGGACATCCTGACCCGGCTGATCTACGGCGCCCGGCTCTCGCTGCTGATCGGCCTAGTGGTGGTTGCGTTGTCGCTCAGCGTCGGCACCCTGCTGGGGCTGACGGCGGCGTTCGCGGGCGGTGCGCTGGACGTGGCGATCATGCGGACCATGGACGTGCTGCTGGTGTTCCCCAGCCTGCTGCTGGCCATCGTCGTGGTCGCCATCCTGGGCCCGGGCCTGACCAACGCGATGCTGGCCGTGGCGGTCGTGCTGCTGCCGGGCTACGTGCGGCTGTCGCGGGCGGCGGCGCTGGGTGAGCTGGCGCGGGAGTACGTGGTGGCCACGCGCAGCGCCGGGGCCGGGATGCTGCGGCTGATGCTGCTGGTGGTGCTGCCCAACTGTGCGGCGCCGCTGATCGTGCAGGCCACGCTCGGGTTCTCCACCGCCATCCTGGACGCGGCGGCGCTGGGCTTCCTCGGTTTGGGCGCGCAGCCGCCGACGCCGGAGTGGGGCACCATGCTGGCCGACGCGTTGCAGTTCTACCAGCGCGCCTGGTGGCTGCTGGCCTTCCCCGGCATCGCTATCCTGGTGACGGTGATGGCATTCAACCTGCTGGGGGACGGGCTGCGCGACGCCCTGGACCCGAAGCTGCGGCGATGACGGCGCTCTTGCAGGTCGAGAACCTGACCGTCTCGTTCGGCGGCTTCAAGGCCGTCGAGGGCATGGATCTGCGCGTCGAGGCCGGCGAGGTGCTGTGCGTGGTCGGCGAGAGCGGATCAGGGAAAAGCGTCTCCATGCTCGCCGTCATGGGCCTGCTGCCGCGCACCGGGCAGGTTGCGGCGAAGGCGGTGCGGTTCCACGGCGCGGACCTGCTGCACGCCGCCCCGAAGGCCCGCCGCAAGCTGGTCGGCCGCGACATCGCCATGGTGTTCCAGGAGCCGACCTCGTCGCTGAACCCCTGCTACCCCATCGGCTGGCAGATCGGCGAGGCCCTGCGCGCCCACCACGCCGTGCCGCGGCCACAGGTGCGCGGCCGGGTGGTGGAGCTGCTCGCCCAGGTCGGCATCCCCGCGCCGGAGACCCGCATGCGCGCCTTCCCGCACCAGTTGTCCGGCGGGCTGAACCAGCGCGCCATGATCGCCATGGCCATCGCCTGCAACCCGGCCCTGCTGATCGCCGACGAGCCCACCACCGCCCTGGACGTGACGGTGCAGAAGGGCGTGCTGGACCTGCTGGTGGGCCTGCAGCGCGACCGCGGCATGGGCCTGGTGCTGATCACCCACGACATGGGCGTCGTCGCCGAGACCGCCCAGCGCGTCCAGGTGATGTACGCCGGCCAGGTCATGGAGGAGCAGCCCGCCACCGCCCTGTTCCGCACCCCGCGCCACCCCTACACCGCCGCCCTCCTGGACGCCCTGCCGGAGCGTGCCGAAGGCAAGGCCCGCCTGCCCACCATCCCCGGCGTGGTGCCCGGCGCCGGGGACCGTCCCGCAGGCTGCCTGTTCTCCACCCGTTGCGCCTACCGCACCCGGCAGTGCGACCAGGACCGGCCGGCGCTGATGAACTACCGCGGGGCGCAGGTACGCTGCCACTACCCGCTCAGCGACGCCGGAAAGCCGACGGGATGGCCATGACGGTCCTGGAAGCCGCCGGCGTCACCCGGCACTACCCGTCGGGCCGCCAAACCCTGCGCGCCGTGGACGGCGTGTCGTTCCAGCTTAAGGCCGCCAGCACCCTGGCCGTGGTCGGCGAGTCCGGCTGCGGCAAAAGCACCCTGGCCCGCATCTGCGCCTTGCAGGAGCCGCCGACCGCCGGCGCCATCCGCATCGCCGGGCAGGACGCCGCCGGCCCGGCCCGCCGCGCGCTGCAACTTCAAAATCAGATGGTGTTCCAGAACCCCTATGGCTCGCTCAACCCTCGCCGCACTATTGGCCAGGCCCTGATCGAGCCGCTCGCCATCAACCGCCGCGGCAGCCGCACCGCGCGGGCGGCGGAGGCGCGCAGCATGCTGGAGCGCGTCGGCCTGCGCCCGGAGGCGTTCGACCGCTACCCGCACCAGTTCAGTGGCGGCCAGCGCCAGCGCGTCGCCATCGCCCGCGCCCTGATGCTGCGCCCCCAGGTCGTGACCGCCGACGAGCCGGTGTCCGCCCTGGACGTGTCGGTGCAGGCGCAGGTGCTGAACCTGATGCGCGACCTGCAGGACGAGCTGGGCATCGCCTACCTGTTCATCAGCCACGACATCTCCGTCGTGCGCCACATGGCCCGCGACGTGCTGGTGATGTACGCCGGCCGCCCGGTGGAGCAGGGAAGCCGCGACGCCGTGTTGAACCAGCCGCGCCACCCCTACACGCGGATGCTGCTGGCCTCGACGCCGTTCGTCGATCCCGCCCGGCGGCACGCCGTCTCCATCGTCAGGGGGGAGCCGCCATCGCCAACCGAGCCGATGCCGGGCTGCGCCTTCGCCAGCCGCTGTCCCTGGGTCGCCGACCGCTGCCGGGCGGAGCGGCCCAAGCTGCGTCCGGTGGAGGGCCGCCTGGCCGCCTGCCACTTTGCCGAGACCCTGCCGGAGGTGCGCGCCGCATGACTGACCCAGGTACGACGGACCGGCACAGGATGGAAGATGGCATCAGCGCCACGGTCCTCGCCGATGGCGCGGAGCTTTGCTCCCTGCGGGACGCCGCCGGGCGGGAGTTGGTGTGGCAGGCCGAGCCTGTCTGGCCGCGGCACAGCCCGGTGCTGTTCCCCATCGTCGGCCGCCTGCGCGACGACCGTCTGCTGCATGACGGCCAAGTCTACCACCTCACGCAGCATGGCTTCGCCAGGGACCGCCGGTTCACCTGGGCCGAGCGGGACGCCACCTCCTGCCGCCTGGTGCTGGAGGACGATGCCGCGACCCAGGCCATGTACCCGTTCCCGTTCCGCTTCGAAATGTTCTATCGCATCGCGGATGGCGAGCTGACGGTCGGCTACGAGGTGACGAACACCGGGCCTGCAGTGCTTCCAGTGTCGGTCGGCGCGCACCCGGCGTTCCGGTGGCCGCTCTCGGGCAGCAAGACCGACTACCAGATCGAGTTCGACACCGCCGAGGATGCGCCCATTTGCCGGCTGGACAGCGGGCTGCTCCGCCCCGACCCGCAACCCTCCCCCGTCCATGGCCGGGTGCTGCCGCTCGACCCGGCGCTGTTCGAGGACGACGCCGTCGTCATGCTGCACCCCCGCAGCCGCAGCCTAAGCTTCACCGGACCCGGCGGCGGCATCGATCTCACCTGGACCGGCTTCGAGCAACTTGGCCTATGGTCCCGGGCCGGCGGCGACTTCCTATGCATCGAACCCTGGCAAGGCTACGCCAGCCCTGCCGACTTTGATGGCGAGTTCACCACCAAGCCCGGCCTCATGCTGCTCCCCCCCGGCGAGTCCCGCACCCTGCAATGGACCGTGCGCCCCGTATGACCGAGCCACGCGACCGCGCCCCGTTCAGCGCCATCGTGGACCGCCCGCCCCTGCGCCTGCCCGGCGGAGCGCGCGTCGCCATCTGGCCCATCGTCAACCTGGAGGTCTGGGACATCGGCAAGCCCATGGCGCGGCAAGTCCTGCCCGCCCCCACCGGCCAGGTCCTGCTGCCCGACGTGCCCAACTGGTCCTGGCACGAGTACGGCATGCGCGTCGGCTTCTGGCGCTTCCACAAGCTGTTCGCCCGCCTGGGCATCCGGCCCACCCTGTCCATCAACGCCCGTGTCTGCGACGATTACGGGCGCGTGGCCGCCGCCGCCCGCGACGCCGGATGGGAGTTCATGGGCCACGCTTGGGAGCAGGGGCCGATCCACCGCGAGACGGACCAGCGCGGCATGATCCACCGCTCGATGGACCGGCTGCAGCAATTTACCGGCATCCGTCCAGTCGGCTGGCTCGGCCCAGGCCTGACGCAGACGCTGGAGACGCCGGAACTGCTGGCCGAGGCCGGAGTGCGCTACATCGGCGACTGGGTATGGGACGACGAGCCCTGCTGGATCGGCACCGCGCACGGCCCCCTGGCGACGCTGCCCTACACGGTGGAGCTGAACGACATTCCAACGATGATCGTGCAGCACCACGAAAGCGCCTACTGGGCGGCCCGCTGCCGGGACACCCTGGACCGGCTGCACCAGGAGGGTGCGGACCGGGCCAAGATCATGGCCATCGCCATCCACCCCTACATCAGCGGCCAGCCGCACCGCATCCGCTACCTGGAGCAGGTGTTCGACGAGGCCGCCGGACGCGACGGCGTCGTGTTCATGAACGGCGCCGAAATCCTGGATTGGTTCACCGCCGCGTCACCGCCCCCGTAAGGAGCCTGCATGGAGCATCACAACCTTGGCCGCAGCGGCCTTCGCGTCTCGCCGTTATGCCTGGGCACGATGATGTTCGGCGGTCCCACGGACGAGGTGGCGGCAGACCGCATCATCAGCGGGGCCGCCGACGCAGGGGTCAACTTCATCGATACGGCAAACGTCTATGAGGGCGGACGGTCGGAGGAAATAACCGGCCGGGCCATCGCGGCGCGGCGGGACTGGTGGGTGCTGGCCACCAAGCTCGCCAACCCGACCGGCGACGGCCCGAACAGCCGCGGCCTGTCGCGGCGGCACGCCTTCGACGCCGTGGACGCCAGCCTGCGCCGGCTGGGGCTGGAGGTGATCGACGTGCTGTACCTGCACAAGGAGGACCACGGGACGCCGCTGGACGAGACGGTGCGGGCGATGGCCGGACTGATCGCGGCCGGAAAAATCCGCTACTTCGGCGTGTCCAACCACCGGGCCTGGCGCGTGGCGGAGATATGCCGGCTGTGCGACATCGCTGGGATCGATCGGCCCGTGGTCAGCCAGCCCTACTACAACGCGATGAACCGGATGCCGGAAGTGGAGCACCTTCCGGCCTGCGCCCATCTCGGCCTTGGCGTGTTCCCCTACTCGCCGCTAGCTCGCGGCGTGTTGACCGGCAAGTACAAGCCGGACGCTGCGCCTGGAAACGATTCGCGGGCCGGACGAAACGACAAGCGCATCCTAGAAACGGAATTCAGGCCGGAAAGCTTGCGGATCGCGCAGATCCTGGCCGACCATGCCCGGGCGTGCGGCATCACGCCGGGGCAGTTCGCATTGGCCTGGGTGTTGAACAACCGCCTTGTCACCGGCGCGATTGCCGGGCCACGGACATGGGAACATTGGGCCGATTACGTCGGCGCACTTGACTATCGCTTCACCACGGAAGATGAAGCACTAGTCGATGAGCTTGTTCCGGCAGGCCATCCCTCCACACCCGGCTACAACGACCCTGCCTATCCCCTCGAAGGCCGCAAACCCAGGAGTGGAGCCGGGGTTTAATCCCAGCAACGGGGTGCGGCGCCTTGGGACCGCCAGATCTTGGGACTGCCGGATCCAGTCCGCCCCTATCAGCGATGCAGGATAGATGTCCGATTCAGATAAACCCGTGCCCACCCCCGACAGCGCAACGGCAGAGGCGCAGATGCGCCGCGCCCTCGGTTTAGGGGGACCAGCACGCCCTGTGCAGCAGCAACGGCCGGACCAGGCCCGTGCCCGGCACCGCTTCGTGCAGGACGGCGGCGTTCCCGTCGTCGTGCTCAACCGGTCCGACATCGACCCGACCGGCCCGCTGAAGGCCCGCATCGCCGAGCTGGAAGCGGCGATGGAGGCTGAACGAGCCGCCCATGGCGCGACAAAGCGCTTGCTAAGCGACGCGCAGGCAGCGCAGCAGGCCCTGCAAACTCGTCTGACCCACAGCGAGCTGGCCCATCATGAGGCGATTGCAGCAGAGAGTGCGGCGCGCCAAGCCGCGGAGGTCGCGGTTCAGTCGGCCAAGGCCGCCCTGCCGGTAAAGGCGTCAACGCCACGTAAGCCCGCGGTACGGACCCAGGCGCCCCAGGGTCAGGAACCGCAGCCGGTCAAGTGGTGGCTGCCGGGATACCGCGCAAAGGCGAAATAACACCGCTGGTTATGCAATGGGGCGACAACCGTCGTCCCTTGCGCCCAGCGTAGGCCCGGATTGCGCCGCATCGTGGCGGCGAGGCATGGCATCAGGGCCGCCGTGGCTGCTGTATCAGGGTCCGCCGTAGGTCGCGGAGTTGCCGCCGTGTTCCCTGACCTCGACCGATTCGAGCCACGCCCGCCCTTCGGTCCGCTCGCCGATGAAGCGTCCAACATGACCATGCGCGTGATGGGCGAATGCCTCACATCCAACAGCAGGCAGGATGCGCAGCGAAACCAGGCCCTGTGCGCCCATATCCTGGAACACCGGAAGCCGTGGGTCGTCGGCAGCCGCAAGCGTCGTATGGTCGAACATCTCGTGTAGCCAAGCCTTGACCGGCTTCATGCCGCCAAAGTCGAAGCACCAGTTATGCTCGTCCAAGTCATGTGTCGCGATGACAAACTTGAAGGCAAGCGCGTAGCCGTGCAGCAACTGGCAATGGGAATGTGCGGCGCGCCACTGCCGGAAGCAACACGATAGGCCCTCGTTGTGATCATAGGTTTTGGTCGACCGGAACAGCGCCTGGGACCGCAACCGGATGTCGAAGCCAGGCGGAACTGGCCGGGCATCGTTCAGGGGGCCGTCGTGCAGGAGGCCGCCGTACACTGGCGCATCATGCAGCCGGGCGTCGTGCAGGGAACCAGGGGCCGCATCCGCTGGAACCGTGGCGGCATCCGCTAGGGTGTTCATGGTCTGACCGTCCTCCTGGCAGTGTTCGCGTGCGACGAAGCTACCCGCGCCTCCGGTTGCCGCCCCCGCTGCTTAGGCTACCATGACCTAGCGCCATCCAGCAGATGTTTGCAGACACTCTGTTGCTATGGCGTTATATCCGATCCTGCCCGGCTCTGGCCTTCAATCTCTCTATGGTGGCGTGCCATATTAGGGTCGGTCCCGCTACCCTGCGAGCAAGGGTAATTCGAACTCTATGACTAAATTTGACAAGTCTCAATCGGCTTATGTGGACAACAAGCGTATTTCAAGCGCAGGGGGCTGCAAGCACCTGATGGCTAAAAGGGTCGTAGTGAATGGAATTTCCACGCAAGGCTGCACGCTTGCGAAGCTGCAAGCCTGCGAGGCCGGCTAGATCGACAGAATGCTCCTACCACGACGCACAGGGGATGAGATGGACACTATGATTGGTCGGCGCCGAATGCTCGGGATCGCTGCCCTGCTGGCTGCAACCTCAATGCGCGGCCAGACTAGCCATGCAGCGGCGGCCGACCCTGCCGGAAAGCCGATCCTCACCGTGACAGGCAAGATCAAGCTGCCCAACCACGATGGACCAGCCGTTTTCGACCGCGCGGCGCTCGAGGGATTGGGCATGACGGGATTTGAGACATCGACGCCGTGGTACAACGTGCCGGTGCGCTTCGACGGCGTGTTAATGTCCCGTCTATTGGATGCGATCGGCGCCTATGGCGACCGGCTGACGGCCTATGCGCTGAACGATTACCAGACCGACATCCCCGTCGAGGACGTGAGGCGGTTCGGCGCGATCCTGGCGCTGAAGCGGGACGGCCAGTATATGCCCGTCCGCGACAAAGGACCGCTGTTCATCGTTTATCCCTATGATTCCGACCCGGAGCTGAAAAGCCAGCGCTACTACACCCGGTCCGCTTGGCAGGTGAACCGGCTGAACATATCCTGACCGGACGGGTCGATATTGTAGGCCAGGATTGGAAGATCGTGTCAGCAACGCAACTCCTGACCACGCGGCCCCGAACGGCGCAGCGCTGGACTGGGCCGCATAGGTCCGTCCCGCCAGTGCGGCCCGTCGCCCGCCGGCGCGCGGCGTGGATGCTGCTCGCGCTCATGATCTGCGCCATCACTGCAGGGGCCGTCTATACCTCGATGCTGATCTTCCAACGCCAGAAGGCGCTGCAGGCGGTGTCGCGCTACAACCTGACCTGGCTCGCCAGCCAAAGCGCCACCGAGCTGACCCGGCTGGAGGAGCGGGTGGCGATGACCATGGTGCCCGGCAGCGGGGTGGACGCCGATGAGGTGGGGCTGCGCCTGGACATCCTCACCGGCCGCGTCGGCCTGCTCCGCACCGGTGAGGTCGAGGAATTCACTCACAACAATCCGTCGATCAGCGCCATAGTCGATCATCTCGGCATGGTGGTCGAGCAGGCACGGCCGCTCGTGGACGACGTTGACAGCCCAGGGGGCGCATCCCGCCTGCTCACCCTGCTGGCGCCGCTTGACACCGAGCTTGCCCGACTGGGGTCGTCGGCCAGCGCCTATGCCGGCGACAAGGTTGACGAGGACCAACACAGCCTGAGCTGGCTGCACTGGGTGTTCTCCGCCCAGTTGCTTGCCCTGCTGGTCTGCGGCTGCATCCTGCTGGTGCTGCTGGCGCTGAGCCGGCGGGAGCTGCAGGGCGCCAACGCCGCCGCCTGGACTCTTGCGGAGGGGCTGAAGCGCATCGGCGACGACCTGTCCGCCGCCAACAAGGCCGTGCACGGCGCCAACCGCCAGTTGCAGCAGCGCAACGCCGCCCTGCAGCAGCGCGACCAGGAGCTGTTCACCCAATACCAGCGGTTCGAGGCGGCGCTGGACAACATGTCGCAGGCGCTGTGCATGGTCGGCGCCGACGGCCGGCTGATCGTCTGCAACCGCCGTTTCCTGCAGATGTTCGGCCTGGCCGCGCGCCATGCCCAGCCCGGCGCCGAACTCGCCGAGGTCTGGCGCAGCATCGCAGCCTCGGCCGACCTGCCCCGCCGCCTGGTCGAGCAGATGTTCCGCCGCCAGGGCGGGCTGATCGGCGTCCACGCGCCGGCGGTGTTCTTCCAGGAGGACGCGGACGGCCGGGCCATCGGCGTGTCGCACCAACCGATGGGCGATGGCGGCTGGGTGGCGACCTACGAGGACATCACGGAACGGCGCCGGGCCGACGCCCGCATCTCCTTCATGGCGCACCATGACGCGCTGACCAGCCTGCCCAACCGCGTGCTGTTCCGCGAGAAGATGGAGCAGGCATTGGAGGGGCTGCACAAGGGCGGCCCCGGCTTCGCGGTGTTCTGCCTCGACCTGGACCACTTCAAGGACGTGAACGACACCCTGGGCCACAACATCGGCGACATGCTGCTGGAGGTCGTGGCGCAGCGGCTGCGGGTGTGCGTGCGCGGGTCGGATGTGGTGGCCCGACTGGGCGGCGATGAGTTCGCCATCCTGCAGGTCGGCTCGGAGCAGCCGGAGGCGGCGGCCTCGCTGAGCCGGCGCCTGAGCGAGGTGGTCGATGCACCTTACGACCTGGCTGGGCACCGCGTTCACATCAGCGTCAGCGGCGGCGTCACCTTCGCCCCGGCCGATGGCATGTCCAGCGACCGGCTGCTCAAGAACGCCGACATGGCGCTATACCAGGCAAAGGGTGACGGGCGCGCGCACATCTGCCTATACGAGCCGGAAATGGAGGTCCGGCTGCAGGCACGCCGGCTGATCGAGATCGACCTGGCCGACGCGCAGCGCAACGGCGAGTTCGAGGTGTTCTATCATCCGCTGGTCAACCTGGCCTCCGGAGAGGCGACGGGGTTCGAGGCGCTGCTGCGCTGGCACCATCCGGAAACCGGGCTGATCCAGCCGGCGCAGTTCATCCCCATCGCCGAGGACATGGGGCTGATCGTCGAGATCGGCGCCTGGGTGCTGCGCCAGGCGTGCAAGGACGCGGTGAGCTGGCCGGCCGGCATCCGGGTGGCGGTCAACCTGTCCTCGGTCCAGTTCCGCACCGGCTCGTTCGTGCAGGTCGTCGCCGATGCACTGGCAGAGTCCGGCCTAGCGGCAGAGCGGCTGGAGCTGGAGGTGACGGAGTCGATCCTGCTGGCCGACACCGAGGCCAACGTGCGGACGCTGCACGAGCTGCACGCGCTCGGCGTACGGATCAGCATGGACGACTTCGGGACCGGCTACTCGTCGCTGAGCTACTTGCGGCAGTTCCCGTTCAACAAGATCAAGATCGACCAGTCGTTCATCCGGGAGATGACGCGGTCGGCGGACTGCGTGGCCATCGTCACCTCGATCGCCCAGTTGGCCATCAGCCTGGGAATGACCACCACGGCCGAAGGCGTCGAGACGGCGGAGCACTTGCGGATGGTCCGGGACGCCGGCTGCACCGACGTGCAGGGCTTCCTGTTCGGCCGGCCGAAGCCGGTATCGGAGCTGAACCTGCTGGCCGGCCCAGCCCTGGCGGAATGGGATGGCCTAGACGGCGGATTGCAGCCCGGCCATGATGCCGGGGATCTCGGCGAGCAGCTCACGTGCGAGGAAGCCGACGCCGCCGTGGCGCTGCATGAGGCGGTTGCCCGCGGTCCCGTGCAGGTGGACGGCCCAAACAGCAGCCCATAGCGGGGCCGCGCCGCGTGCCAGCAGCCCCGTGACCACGCCGGCCAGGGTATCGCCGCTGCCCGACGTTGCCAGGCCGACCGTGCCGCCGGTGAAGTGCCACGCCTCGCCCTGCGGCGTGACGACGCTAGTCTCGCCGCCCTTCATCACCACCACGCAGTGCAGCAGGGCTGCGGCCCGGCGCGCGGCGGCCAGCGGCTCCGCCTCCACCTGCTCGCGCGGGATGCCCAGCAAATGAGCCATCTCCCCGGCGTGCGGGGTCACCACCACGCGGCCGCCGTGACGGTGCAGTGCCTCCGCCTGTGTCTCCAACCCGTGCAGCGCGCCGGCATCGAGAACGATGGCGGGCCCGTCGATGGACGCCAGCAGCGCCGCGGTCAGCGCCTGCGTCGCGTCCGGGTCCATCATGCCGGGCCCGATCAGCACGGCGTCCGCGCGCTTGCAGTGCCCGGCGACCCGTTCGGCGCAAGCAGCGGCAATGCCGCCCAGGTCGGTCTCGGGCAGGCCCAGCACCAACGCCTCCGGCACCGCCAGGCCCATATGCGCGGCGATGCTGCGGCATGTGGCGATCTGCAGCTTGCCCGCCCCGGCCCGCAACGCGCCGACCGCGGCGAGCAATGCGCCGCCCGGCACCTCCAGGCTGCCGGCCACCACCAGCACCCGGCCGCGCGAGTCCTTATCCTGCAGGCCCTCATGCTGGGGCAGCGGGTGGGCGCGCAGCAGATCCTCGGTGACGGGCGTCACTGCGAGGCCACCTGGGTGTCGGGTTCGGCCGTGACCGGGGTGCCCTCACGCTCGACCGGCGCCGTGAAGTTGAACCGATGCAGCACCATGCCGTCCCGGTCGGGATCGGCGCCGTACTCGGTGACGCTGCAGTTGGCCACATCCGCGGCCCGGTCCACCGCCAGGATTTCCGCCTCGTCCATGTCCTCCAGCAGGTAGCGCAGGCATAGCACGACGACCTGATGGCCGACGATCAGCACGCGCCGCCCGCTATGGTGCAACTGCATGGTGTCCAGCGCGCTCCGCAGCCGCAGGATGACGTCGCACCAGCTCTCCCCCCCCGGCGGCCGGTGATAAAATTTGCCCATGATGCGACGCAGCTCCGCCTGCTCGGGGTGGTCCTGCTCGATCCCCCACCGGGTCAGGCGGTCGAGCACGCCGAACTCCTTCTCCCGCAGGCGCTCGTCCACGACCGGGCGGAGGGCGTCCGCCGCCAGGCCGCCAGCAGCCTCGATGCGCTCGGCAGTCTGCCGCGCCCGCACGTAGGGCGACGCGAGAAGCACGTCCGGGCGGGCACCGGCTGGCATCGCGGCGAACCACCGTCCCAGCCCGTCCGCCTGCCGCATGCCGAGTGAGCTGAGCGGCACGTCCACGTCGCGTCCGGCGATGTCGATGCGCGGCAGCCGCGCCGCGTGCGCCGCGTCGCGGGCCACGTTGCCGGCGCTCTCGCCATGACGCACGATCCAAAGCCGGTCCGGCCACCGCTGCGGCATCCCACTCACATCCTCGCTGTTAGCGGTTTAAAGGAGGGCGCGGCGCGAGGGTTGCACGCCGGCAGACGGTGATGACGGTTTCGCGGCGGGATGCACGGCGCATTCGGGCATGATATAGCGCCGTCCATGATCCAGACGTCGTTCGACTTCACCCTGACCAGCCTGGCCGGTGCGCCGATGCCGTTGCGCGAGTATGCTGGCCGGCCGCTGCTGATCGTCAACACGGCGTCGCGTTGCGGCTTCACGCCCCAGTATGCCGGGCTGCAGGCGTTGCACGCGGAGTACCACGGCCGCGGGCTGACCGTCATTGGCGTGCCCAGCAACGACTTCGGCAATCAGGAGCCGGGCACGCGGGACGAGATCGCCGGGTTCTGCACGCGGAACTACGGGGTCGGTTTCCCAATGGCCGACAAGGCCGTGGTGAAGGGTACGGCGGCGCACCCGCTGTTTCGCTGGCTGGGGGACCAGGGCGGGGTGCTATCCCGGCCGCGGTGGAATTTCTACAAGTACCTGGTCGGCGCCGATGGCCAACTGGCCACCTGGTTCGGCAGCGTCACCCCGCCCGGCGCGGGCCGGCTGCGGCGCGCGGTGGAGGGCGCCCTGGCACGGGTGGCGTAACCTGTCGGCCATCGCAGGCGTAAACGACTCCATGCCCGACCCGACCCTGCCGAAGCCCGCCCTGCCTGACGCAGGGCTGTCCGGCCTTTGCGCCATCGCGGTCATGGCCAAGGCGCCCCGGCCCGGCCACGTCAAGACACGGCTGCAGACCGTTCTGGACCCCGCCGAGGCCGCGCAGCTTAGCGCCGCCTTCCTGCGCGACGTGACGGGTAACCTGGCCGCCGCCGCCCGGCTGGCGCCGATCCACGCCTATGTCGCCTTCGCCCCAGCCGGGCAGGAGGCGCGCTTCGACGGGCTGCTCGCCGAGGGCACCCGGCTGGTGCTGGCTGACGGCGAGAACGGCGACGCCGGGGGGGTGCAGGGCTTTGGCCGCTGCCTGCTGGACGCCCTGCGCGGCTTGCTGGCCCGCGGCTACGGCGCAGCCTGCGTGCTGAACGCGGACGGCCCGACGCTGCCGACCGAGCTGCTGGTCCAGGCTGCCAACCGGCTGCTAGCCCCTGGGCGGCGGGCCGTGCTCGGCCCGGCCGATGACGGCGGTTACTGGCTGCTGGGCATGCAGTCGGCCGAGCCCGTGCTGCTGTCCCGCATCGCCTGGAGCACCGAGACCGTCGCAGCCGACACGCAGCAGCGGGCGGCGGAAGCCGGGCTGGAGCTCGAGCTGCTGGCGACCTGGTACGATGTGGACGACCGCGCGTCGCTGGAGCGGCTGCTGTCCGAGCTTGCCGGCGAGGCTGGGAGCGCTTTGCAGCCCTACGCCGCCCCGGCCACGGCAGCCTGCCTCGACGCCATGCAGTTGCATGAGCGTCTGCAACGCCCGCCCGCTGCATGAAGCGGCGGGACCTGATCCTGTGCGGGCTGGGCCTGGGCATCGTGCTGATGATCCTGGGCGGCCTGGCGCAGCGCCTTCCATCCGACCTGGGCGGCATGGACCGGCGTCGGGCGGTCATCTACATCGGCTATGCCGCGGCGGCCGGCGTCCTGTATGCCATCGCGGTGTGGCTGGTGCAGCGCCCTCGCCACGGCAGGCACATGGTCTGGATCGTGCTGGCCCTCGCCGGCGTCATGCGCGCCCTGACCCTCGGCGCCCCGCCGCTGCTGTCCACCGACCTCTATCGCTACGTCTGGGACGGCAAGGTGCAGGCGGCTGGGCTGAACCCCTACGCCTACCTGCCTGCCGCACCCGAGCTGCGGGGGCTGCGTGACGGCGGAGCCGGCGTGGAGGCGATCTACCCGAACATCAACCGGGCCGATTATGCGCCGACCATCTATCCCCCCGTGGCGCAGGCGATCTTTGCCGTGATCGGGCGGGTATGGCCGACGATCTGGGGCATGAAGGCCGCGATGCTCGCCTTCGACGCCCTGGCCATCGCCGCCGCGCTGCTGCTGCTGCGGACGGCGGGCCTGCCGGCCGAGCGGGTGCTGATCCTGGCCTGGAATCCCCTGACAGTGTGGGAGTTCGCCGGCGGCGGGCACATCGACGCTGCGGCGCTGGCCTTCTCCGGCATGGCCCTGCTGCTGGCGGCCCGGCGCTTCCCGGCCGCAGCAGGCCTGGCGCTCGGCGCGGCAGTCCTGTGCAAGCTGCTGCCAGCCGCGCTGTTCCCGGCCATCTGGCGCCGTTGGGACCTGCGGACCCCCCTGGCATGCGGCGCGCTGATCGCTGTGGGCTATGCGTGCTACGCCGGGGCCGGCTGGCGGGTGCTGGGCTATCTGCCGGGGTATGCGTCGGAGGAGGGGCTTGGCGACGGCGGCGGCTTCTTTGCGTTGCGGCTGCTGGCGCTGCTGGGACCACTGCCGTCGTGGGCCGGAACCGCCTATGCCGCGATGGCGGCGCTGGGACTGCTCGGCTTGGCCGGATGGATCGCGCTGCGGGCGCCGCTGCCGGCGCTGGCCGGTCCCCGCGCCATCGTGGTCTGCCGCGATGCGGTTTGGCTGACCGCTGCGACGATGTCCGCATTGTCGCCGCATTACCCCTGGTATTTTACGGCGCTCGCGGTGCCGATGGTGCTCGCGCCGGCGCCATGCGCGGTCTGGCTGACGTTGGCGGCGCCGATCCTATATCTCGATCATGGCCTGGGGCAGATCGGCGCTCCGGCTGCGCTGTTCATCCCGTTCGTTTGCCTGCTTGCCTTTGACCTGTTCCGCCGCCGGGCCGGGTCCGTCCTGCAGCCTGCTGCCACTGGAGGCCTTTGATGTTCGCAACCACGACCCTGCCGTCCCCGGCAGCGCTCGACCCCCGGCGCTACTTCGAGTCCGTCGCCGCCCGCGACAGCGTCGCCGAGGCCCCGCCGGTGTGCCTGTACCTGGAGGTCACCAACCGCTGCAACCTGCTGTGCGAGACCTGCCCGCGCACCTTCGAGGCGCTCGAGCCGCCCGCCGACATGAGCATGGACCTGTTCCGCTCCATTGTGGACCAGGTGCCCGGGGTGGCCCGCGTCGTGCTGCATGGCGTGGGGGAACCCATGCTGGTCAAGCACCTGCCGGACATGATCCGCTATCTAAAGGCGCGCGGCACCCATGTGTTGTTCAACACCAACGGCACGCTGCTCGCGCCGAAGAAGCATCGCGAGATCATCGACACTGGCCTGGACGAGCTGCGGGTGTCGCTGGACGCCGCCGAGGCCGCGACGTTCCTCAAGGTGCGCGGCAAGGACATGTTCGACCGCATCGTGCGCAACGTCAGCGCGTTCACCAACCTGCAGGCGGCGACCGGGGCGACGAAGCCTGTCGTGTCGCTGTGGCTGACGGGGTTGAAGGAGACGGTGGACCAGTTGCCGGAGTTCGTCCGCCTGGCCGCGCGGATCGGCGTCAGGGAGGTGCACCTGCAGCGCCTGGTGTTCGACGACGCCGGGTTCGGCATGGCCCGGCCGGACAGCAGCCTGTTCGAGCAGACGCGGGCCGACGAGGAGGCCGTGATCGCCGAGGCCGCCGCCATCGGGCGCGAACTGGGCGTGAGCCTGGACGCATCGGGCGCGACCGAGCCGGGGCTGAGCCTGAAGAAGGCCGCCGACGACAAGCCCTGGGCGACCTGCCGGCGGCCGTGGTCGCTGATGTACTTCACCGCGCACGGCAAGGCGCTGCCCTGCTGCATCGCGCCGTTCTCCGCCCGCGGCTACGAGAACTACACCCTGGGCGACGCGACGCAGCAGACCCTGCGGGACATCTGGAACAGCCCGGCCTACCGCAACTTCCGCACCGACCTGGTCGGCGACACCCCGCCCAAGCCCTGCCAGGGCTGCGGGCTGCGCTGGAGCCTGTAAGGTTGGACCTGGCGCGCGTCGCCGTCGTCATCCCCGCCTGGAACGAGGCTGAGGCCATCGGACCCGTCGTGGCCGAGGTGCTGCGGGAGGGCGTCGGGCAGGTGATCGTGGCCGACGGCGGCAGCACGGACGGCACCCTCGGGGTCGCCCATGCCGCGGGAGCCACCGTGCTCGACGCGGGCCGGGGGTATGGCCGGGCTTGCGCTGCCGGGGCTACCGCGGCCCGGCCCGGATGCGACGTGATCGCCTACATGGATGGGGATGGCGCCGATTGCGCGGACCAGTTGCCGCGGCTGGCCGGGCCGGTGCTGGACGGCGCACAGGATTTCGTGATCGCGTCCCGCACCCGGGGCGTGCGGGCGCCGGGGTCGATGAACTGGCACCAGGTGCTGGCCGGGGCGGTGGCGGGGCGGCTGATGGGCGCGCTGTATGGCGTGCGCTACACCGACATGTGCGCCTTCCGCGTCATCCGGCGCGATGCCCTGGCCCGGCTGGGCATGGCCGAGATGACCTATGGCTGGAACATCGAGATGCAGATGAAGGCCGCGCGCAGCCGCCTCCGCATCCTGGAGTTGCCGGTGCCGTACCGCTGCCGGGCCGGCGGCGCGTCGAAGGTGGCGGGATCGCTGCGCGGCACGCTACGGGCGTCCAGCAAGATCATGACGACCTTCGCCCGGGTTGCCACGGCCCGGTAAGGCGGCGAAAGGTGGGGCCATGACCCCATCAACACCGGATGACGGCCTTCCCTCCGGCAGGCGCGGATGGGCGATCCTGACCACCATGATCGGCGTCGGCCTGGCGTCGCTGGACACCAGCATCGCCAACACTGCGCTGCCCACCATCGCCGTGGACCTGCACGCGACGCCGGCCGGGTCGATCTGGGTGGTCAACTCCTACCAGCTTGCCCTGGTGGCCACCCTGCTGCCGTTCGGGGCGCTGGGGGAGATCATGGGCTACCGCCGGGTGTATGCGGTAGGGCTGGCGGTGTTCACCGTGGCGTCGCTGGTGTGCGCGCTGAGCTGGTCGCTGCCGACGCTGACGGCGGCGCGGGTGCTGCAGGGGCTGGGCGCCAGCGGCATGATGAGCGTGAACACCGCGCTGGTGCGGTTCATCTATCCCCGGCGGTTGCTAGGCCGTGGCGTCGGGATCAACGCCATGACCGTCGCGGTCTGCACCGCGCTGGGGCCGACCGTCGCCGCGGGCATCCTGCATATCGCCACCTGGCCGCTGCTGTTCGCCGTCAACGTGCCGCTGGGGCTGGTGGCGGTGGTGCTTGCCGCGCGGGCGCTGCCGGACACGGCTCGGGCGGTGCACCGGTTCGACTGGCCGAGCGGATTGCTGAATGCCCTGGCCTTCGGGCTGCTGGTGTTCGGCATCGGTGAGATCGCCCACAGCGCGTCCCGCGTGGCGGTGCTGCTGGCGCTGGCCGGGGCGGTCGCGGCCGGGGCGACGCTGGTGCGGCGGCAGCGGCGGTTCCCGGTGCCGATGCTGCCGCTGGACCTGTATCGGCGGCCGATGTTCGCGCTGTCGTCGCTGACGTCGGTGTGCTCGTTCGCGGCGCAGGGGCTGGCGTTCGTGTCGCTCCCCTTCCTGTTCCAGACGGGCCTGGGGCACAGCGCGGTGGAAACGGGACTGCTGCTGACGCCCTGGCCGGTGATGACCGCGCTGGCGGCGCCGATCGCCGGGCCGCTGTCGGACCGGTTCCCGCCGGCGATCCTGGGCGGGGCGGGGATGGCGGTGCTGTGCACGGGGCTGGCGCTGATGGCGTCGCTGCCGGCCGATCCCACGACATGGCAGATCGTGTGGCGGATGATGGTGTGCGGGGCCGGGTTCGGCTTCTTCCAGTCGCCGAACCTGCGGGCGATCATGTCCAGCGCCCCGGCATCCCGCAGCGGCGGGGCGAGCGGCACTGTCGCCACCTCCCGCCTGCTGGGCCAATCGACTGGGGCGGCGCTGGTGGCGCTGTGCTTCGGGCTGTCGGCGCAGCATGGCCCGGCACTGGCGCTGGCGATGGGGGCCGGGTTTGCCGGCACCGCAAGCGTGGTCAGCCTCTCCCGCCTGCTGACCCGGCATCCAGCGTAGCCAAGGCTGCCGCGCCCTTGCCTCGGCTGGACTCTTGTGACGACGGCCTGAACTCTTGCGACGCCGCTGGCTGGACTCTTGTGACCGGAGTCGGCGTGTTCAAGGCGTTAGGAGGGCCGGCAGGGGCGGTGAACGATGAACAGGGCCGGTATGGACTCCTGCGATGACTTCATGGACTCCTGCGACCCGCCTGGCAAGACATCAACGGGTTAGCGACTTATCCCCTGGACTCCTGGGAACAAACTAATAGAGTCTACAAATAGCTTCTCTAGTACCTCGGATCGCAAGAGTCCAAGTGGACGCCCGGCGTCAGACAACAGCACTGTGACTCCGGTCATTGCGGCCGACGGGATTTGGCGGGAACAGGAGCGACGAGGTGGCGGACGTCCATCGGCTGATCGAGGAACTAGGCCACCAGGGCGCTTTGAAAACGGCCGAAACTACCGTGGACCGCCGGGCTATCGAAGCGGCCATTGGCTATATGTCAGATGAGGAAGCAGGAGTCGGCTTCCTCTACTCCGGCTGGTGCCAGGCGGCCCTGCCGCATAAACGCCTCGCCGACGACCAGGTCTGGAAGACGACAACCGAACGGGTCACGCTGGTGGTCGAACCCGGGCGGCGCAACCTAGCCGGGGAGGGTATGGATTGGGTCGGAGTGCCCTATGGATCGCGCGCTCGACTCATATTGCTCTACCTGCAATCGGAGGCGTTGCGGACCCGCAGCCGCGATATCGAGCTAGGGAGGTCGTTGCATGCCTGGCTGGGACGGCTGGGCATCCCGATCGGCGGGAAGTCGTTCAAGGATGTGCGTGAGCAGGCCGACCGGCTATCGCGTTGCCGACTCACGTTTCACCTGCAGGCCGGAGCCGGGCGGTCGGGGCTGGTGAACCAGAACATCGTCGATGCCGCAATGTTCGTCGATGATAGCGGGCATACCAGCAATGGGCAGGGGCAGGGCAGCCTGTTCATCGAGACAGCGCGCTTGTCTGAGACCTTCTTCGAGCAGTTAAAGAAGCATCCGGTGCCGCTTGAGGAGGCGGCCATCAGGGCCATCAGCAACAATTCCCAAGCGCTGGACGTCTATTGCTGGCTGGCTTACCGGCTGCATGTCCTGCCACAGGCGCGCACGGTGAGCTGGGGAGCACTGTATGCGCAGTTCGGCAGCAGCTACAAGCGGTTAGCGCACTTCAAGATACGCTTCGTCGAGAGCCTCAAGATCGCCACTGCCGTTTACCGTGACGCTGACGTGGAGCTAGTCGATCGGGGGCTGATCCTGAAGCCCTCACGTCCGCCCGTTGCGCCACGGCTGGTCGCAGCGGGACCGGCCGCACCGAGTCAGGCGGAGCTGTCATAGCTGCGCACAAGCACCTCGGTGGTCGCAAGAGTCCAGGAGTAGCCACAAGAGTTCAGGTTCCCCGGATAGACCGGAACTGGCGATGAAGCGGCACCGACCGAGGCGGATGCTGGCATTGGGCAACCTTCCGACTCACGGACTGCTGACCAGCAGGGCGAACTGAAGCCACGGAGTGAGTCGAGTCCTGCCAGCAATGCAGCAGGTTCAAACCCGTTTACTCATATGGCTGCTGGCCCTAGCTTCAGCGCAACGGCGGCAAACGCCGGTGCCCGGAGGATCACAATGCCCACCGCATTCCGCCTGCAACCTGTTCTCGCCTTTGCTGCCGCCCTGCCTCTGGCGGCTTTGCCGATCGCAGCACGAGCGGCGGACCCGATCCGCATCGGCGTGATCGCCGAGAACTCCGCAATTTCCGGCATCGCCATCCCGAACGCGGCTATGGTCGCGGCGGACGAGATCAACGCGAAGGGCGGCGTCGATGGCCGCATGATCGAGATCGTGGCCTACGACGACCACAACAGCGCCGCCGACGCCGTCCGCGCGTTCCAGCGCGCCGCCAACCAGGACAAGGTCCACGCGGTGATAGCCACCTACACAAGCGAGGTCGCGCTGGCATTGGAACCATGGGCGGGACGGCTGCACCTGCCGACCATCACGCCGGGCGCGGCCAGCGACGACATCAGCAAGCGCATCCACGGCGACTACGAGCACCTGAAGTACAACTTCCACGGCTACCTCGCCTCGGCATTCCTGGCACAGTCGGTGTGCGACGCCGCCAAGGACCTGCTGACCGGCAGCAAGCTGGGGATGAAGACCGCCGTCATCATGTCCGAGGATGCGGCATGGACGGGGCCGCTGGATGCCGGATACGAGGCATGCCTGCCCAAGATCGGGCTGCAGGTCGTGGACCACATCCGCATGTCGCCGGACACGACGGACTTTACGCCGATCTTTAACGGGATTGAGGGCAAGCACCCGGACGTCATCGTCACCGGCATCAGCCATGTGGGCGTGCAGCCGACGGTGCAGTGGGCCAATCAGCAGGTGCCCATCCCGATGTTCGGCATCTCCTCCCAGGCCACCAGCAGCACGTTCTGGAAAGACACCAACGGCGCCACCGAGGGCGTGGTGCTGCAGCTCGTTGCCGTGGACACCGTGGCCACCACGCCGCGGACGGTCCCGTTCGCGACGGCCTACAGCAAGCGGTTCGGCATCACCCCGGCCTACTCCGGCTATGGCGCCTATGACGACGTGTACCTGATCGCCGACGCCATCCACCGCGCCGGGGGGACCGATCCCGACAAGATGGTCACGGCGTTGGAAGCGACGGACACCGTGGGCACGGTCGGGCGCATCCAGTTCTTCGGCAAGGACGATCCGTTCACCCATGCGCTGAAGTACGGTAAGGACAACGTGAGCGGCCTTGTCGTGCAATGGCAGGATGGCAAGCAGGTCGCCGTATGGCCGCCAGCAGTGGCGACGGGCACGCTGCACTTCCCGGGCTTCGTCAAGCTGTCCAACTAACGGGTTAGGCTGGTGCTTGGGCTGCAGATCCTGATCGACGGCTTTGCGGTCAGCGCGCTGTATGGCCTGGGGGCGGTCGGGTTCACCCTGATGTTCGGCGTGTCAGGGGTGCTGAACCTGGCGCATGGCGGCATCATGCTGACGGCCGCCGTGGTCGCGTGGCTGGTGGCGGACCGGGCCGGCGCCTATGGCGGGGCCGCGGCAGGGCTGCTGGCCGGCATCGCCATGGCGTTCGCCACCTATGGCCTGGTGGTGCGGCCCATCCAGCGCAGCCCGGCGATCCCCGCCGAGGAGAAGGAAATCTTCGTCCTGACCGGTACCCTGCTGTGGGGCATCATGATCCAGGAGGCGGTGGCCTACTTTACCACCACCAGCCCGCACACCGTCCGGCCCTTGATCGCCGGGGTGACCGTCATCGGTGGGGTGCGGACGCCGACCAACGAAATCCTGACTGCGGTGCTGTGCTGGGCGACGATCGGGCTGCTATGGCTGCTGGTCAACCGCACCCGGGCGGGCAAGGCGCTGCTCGCGGCGTCGATCAACCCGCGGGCGCTGACGCTGCTGGGGTTCGAGCTGCAGCGCATCTACCTGCTGGTCTGGGCGATCTACGGCGTGCTGGCGGGGACGGCGGGCGTGCTGCTGGGGGCGTTCCTGGGCGTGTCGTCGGAGAATGCGGGGACGCTGACGGCGTCGGCGTTCTCCATCGTCGTGCTGGGCGGCTTGGGCAGCGTGGCCGGGTCGTTGGTGGCGGCCTACGCCGTGGGCTACCTCGAGACCATCACGGCCTACCTGATCTCACCGTCGTTGCGGACCATCCCGTCGTTGGTCCTGCTGGTCGTCGTGGTGTACTTGCGCCCGCAGGGCCTGCTGGGACGGCGCTGATGCTTCGCACGCGACTGTTCTGGGCGGCGATTGCCGTGGTGATCGTCCTGGCGCTGCTGCCGCTGGGGGTGTCCGGCTACGTGCTGGGGCTGCTGACCCTAGCGTTCTACTTCGGCGTGTTCGCCATGTCGTGGGACCTGCTGTTCGGCTTCGCCGGCGAAGTGAGCTTCGGACCGACCTTCCTGGTGGGGCTGGGGGCCTACGGCGCCGGCATCCTGAACAGCGAGGCCGGGCTGCCCATCCCGGTCTGCGTGCTGCTCGGCACCCTGCTGGCTGTCGCGGGCGGGCTGCTGCTGGCGATGCCGGCGCTGCGGCTGAGCGGACCCTACTTCGGCCTGACGACGCTGGTGGCCGTGCTGCTGCTGCAGCAGATGGTGACGGTGTTCGCCAAGTACACAGGCGGTGAAATCGGCCTGACTATCCCCGACGTGCTGTCCATCGACGACGCCACCAACTACTGGATTGCGCTGGGCACCATGGCGGTCAGCGGCGCCGTGCTGTTCGGCCTATCGCGCTCGGCCCTTGGCCTGATCCTGCAAGCCTGCGGGCAGGATCCGGTGGAGGCGCAGGCGCTGGGCTTCAACGTCGCCAAGCACAAGCTGGCGGCGTTCTGCGTCAGCGCGCTGTTCAGCGGGCTGGCCGGGGCAATGCTCATCTTCTACCTGGGCACTGCGTCGCCCGGCACCGTCATCGACATCGCCGTCGGCGTGCAGGTCATCATCGCCGCCGTGCTGGGCGGGCGGCGCACCATCCTCGGCGCGGCGCTGGGCGCGGTGGTGCTGATCGTGGCCGGAGAACTGCTGCGGCCCTTGGGGCAGCTCAGCACATTCATCGTCTCCGCCGTGGCGCTGCTGGCGATCCTGTTTGTGCCGCAGGGCCTGCTAGGCGTGCTAATGCGGCCCCGCACGTGACGGCACTCCTGCAGGTCGAGGGCCTAGTCAAGCGGTTCGGCGGCCTGGTGGCGGTCGGCGGCATGTCGTTCAGCATCGCGCCCGGTGAAATCCTGGGACTGATCGGCCCCAACGGCTCCGGCAAATCGACCGTGATGAAGCTAATCATGGGCATCGAGCAGCCGAACGCCGGGCAGGTGCGCATCGACGGCGTGGACGTGGCCGGCTGGCCCAGCCACCGCGTGGCCCGGCAGGGCGTCGGCCTCGTGTTCCAGCACTCCCGTCCCTTGCACCGGCAGACGGTGCTGGAAAACATCAAGCTGGCGCTGCTGCCCGACGCGCTGCTGCGCCTGTTCGCCGACCCCGACGTGGACCGCCGCGCCCGCGCCATCGCCGAGCGCGTCGGCCTGGGTGCCGTCGTGGACCGCCGCCCGGCAACGCTGCCCTTCGCCGACCTGCGCCGGCTGGAGCTGGCGAAGGCCATCGGGCGCGACCCGAAGGTGGTGCTGGTGGACGAGCCGTTTGCCGGGCTGACGGCAGGGGAGGTGGGCACGTTCTCCGCGTTGATCGCCGGGTTCCGGGCGGAGGGACGGGCGGTGCTGCTGGTGGACCACAACGTGAAGGGCGTGGCGGCGCTGGTGGACCGGGCCTTGGCCATGTACCTGGGCGAACCCATCGCCGAGGGCACGGCCGAGCAGGTGATGCAGGATCCCAAGGTGCGCCAGGTTTACATGGGCGGCGCCATCGAGGTCGCGGCCCGGCCCGCCCTGGCCGCCAAGTCCGGCCCGCCCCTGCTGGAGGTGGCCGGCGTCGATGTGCTGTACGGCAAGGCGCAGGCGCTGCAGGGCGTGTCGATCCAGGTCCGGGAGGGAGAGTTCGTCTCTGTCGTCGGGCTGAACGGCGCGGGCAAGACGACGCTGTTCAACGCCATCAGCGGCCTGGTGCCCTATGCCGGGCGCATCGCCTGGGCCGGGGAGGCATTGGCCGGACGCAGCCCGGCGCGTATCGCCCAAGGCACCGACAACCGCGGCGGCATCGTGCAGTGCCCGGAAAGCCGCGAGCTGTTCGGGGCGATGAGCGTGCGGGAGAACCTGGACCTCGGCGGCTCCCGGCTGCCGAAGGCGGAGCGCGGGCGACTGCTGGACTGGCTGTTCGGTCTGTTCCCCATCCTGCAATCGCGCCAGGCGCAGCGGGCGGCGACCTTGTCCGGCGGCGAGCAGCAAATGCTCGCCATCGCCCGCGCGCTGATGATGCAGCCACGCCTGCTGATCCTGGACGAGCCGACGCTGGGCCTGGCGCCGGTGATCCTGGAGCAGCTCAGCCGCGCCTTGGAGGTGCTGCGGACCACGACGCCCATCACGGTGCTGCTCGGCGAGCAGAACGTCACCTTCGCGCTGCCGCACGCCGACCGGGTGTACGTGCTCGAACACGCGCGCATCGTCTGGGAGGGCGACCCGGTACGCTTTGCCCAGGAAGCCGGGGCGGCCTACCTGTAGGCGCCCACAACCCGAGGACCCCCATGGCCGAAGGCGCGCTGTCCCGTTTCAAGGTGCTTGATCTCACGCGCGTGCGTGCCGGGCCGACCTGCGTGCGGCAGTTCGCCGATTATGGCGCCCAGGTGATCAAGGTCGAGTCACCCGGCCCTGACAGCGGCATGGGCGGCCCGCGGCTGGGGCCGGACTTCCAGAACCTGCACCGCAACAAGCGCTGCATCACGCTCGACCTCAAGCACCCCCGCGCCAAGGCGGTGCTGATGCGCCTGGCCGCCGACGCCGACGTGCTGGTGGAGAATTTCCGACCGGACGTGAAGGACCGCCTGGGCATCGGCTATGAGGCCATGCGGGCGGTCAATCCACGGCTGGTGTATGCCAGCATCTCCGGCTTCGGAGAGGACGGGCCGTACCGGATGCGGCCCGGCTTCGATCAGATCGCACAGGGCATGGGCGGGCTGATGTCCGTCACCGGGGCGCCCGGCGCCGGGCCGATGCGCGTCGGCATCCCAGTGGCCGACCTGACGGCAGGGCTGTTCGCCGCCCAGGGCATCATGACGGCGCTGCTGGAGCGCGAGGCGTCCGGCCAGGGCCAGTGGGTGCAGGTCAGCCTGCTGGCGGCGCAGATCGCCATGATGGACTTCCAGGCCGCCCGCTGGCTGATCGAGGGCGACGTGCCGGGCCAGGCGGGCAACAACCACCCGACCAGCATCCCTACCGGCGTGTTCGCCACCACGGACGGCTACGTGAACATCGCGGCGTCGGGCGATGTGATGTGGGCGCGCCTGGCGCGGGCGCTGGGGCTGGAGGCTCTCATCACGGACCCACGGTTCGCGGATGGCCCCAGCCGGTCGGACAACCGCGGCGACCTGAATGCGGCGATCGGCGCTGCGACCCGCAGGCAATCCTCCGCGCACTGGGTCGAGGCGCTGAGTGCGGCCGAGGTGCCATGCGGACCGATTCTATCCATGGACCAGGTGTTCGCCGATCCGCAGGTGCAGCACCTCGGCATGGCGCCGCAGGTCCACCACCCAGAGCTTGGCGACATCGCCCTCGTCGGCCAGGCCATCAAGCTGAGCCGCACCCCAGCGGAACTGCGCACAGCAACCCCCGCGCAGGGCGAGCACACGGATGCCGTGCTGGCGGAACTCGGCTACACCGCCGCGGACGTGGCGGCGATGCATGCGGAGGGGGCGGTCTGATGGCGGATGACGAGCTGCTGTATGAGGTGACGGACGGCATCGCCCGCGTCACCTTCAACCGCCCGCAGGCGCGCAACGCCCTGACGTTCCCGATGTATGAGCGCCTTGCGGCAATCTGCGCCGAGGTGGATGCCGACCCGGCCATCAAGGCCATGCTGCTGACCGGCGCCGGCGACAAGGCGTTCGCCGCCGGCACCGACATCTCGCAGTTCCGCGCCTTCAAGACGCCGGAGGACGCGCTGGAGTACGAGGCCCGGATCGACCGCGTGCTGGGCGCGGTGGAGCGGTGCCGGGCGCCGACCATCGCCGCCATCGCCGGCGCGGCCACGGGCGGCGGGGCGGGGATCGCGGCCGCGTGCGACCTGCGGATCGCGGCGGCCAACGCGCGGTTCGGCTTCCCGGTGGCGCGCACGCTGGGCAACTGCCTGAGTATGAACAACTACGCCCGCCTGGCCGCCCTGATCGGCCCGGCGCGCGTCAAGGACCTGGTGTTCACCGCCCGGCTGATCGAGGCGCCCGAGGCGCTCGCCATCGGCCTGGTCAGCGAGGTGCTGCCCGATCCCGCCGCGCTGGCCGAACGCGGCATGGCTTTGGCCCGGCTGGTCGCGTCGCATGCGCCGCTGACCCTGCGCGCCACCAAGGAGGCATTGCGCCGGTTGCGCGACCGCGGGGCAGAGGGCGACACCGATAAGGACCTGATCCTGATGTGCTACATGAGCGCCGACTTCCGGGAAGGCATGGACGCATTCCTGACCAAGCGCGCGCCCGTATGGCAAGGAAAATAGCCGCATCTCCCTCTCCCTCCGGGAGAGGGCCGGGGTGAGGGAAGCGGCAAGGGCCTAGTTCGCCCGCTTGAAGAAGAAACCCGCTTCCAAGCATGCCGGGTTTGGTGCTTGCGGCCTCCCTCACCCCGACCCTCTCCCGGAGGGAGAGGGAGCAGGGCAGCAAAGCTCTTTCAACACGGACCATGGACATGACCTCATGAGCACACCCACTGTTTTCATTCCCGCCCTGCTCTGCGACGAGGAGCTGTACAAGGACGTGATCGCCGCCCTTGGCGACGCCATCGAGCCGCACATCCTCATGTCGCCCAAGCCCGACCTAGCCGACAGCGTAACGGACATCCTCTTCCGTGCCCCAGCCCAGTTCGCCCTCGTCGGCACCTCCTACGGCGGCAACCTGGCATTGGAAGTCGCCCTTGCCGCGCCAGAGCGGGTCACAGCGCTGTGGCTGATGGGCTGCGACCCGGCGGCCCCGGCAAAAGCCGGGCCGGACCTGCCCGGCGGCTTGCGGGCGACCCCGGAGGCGGTGATCGACATGCTGGCCGGGCTGGTCGTGCACAAGGACGCGACCACTGCCGCTGCCGAGTTCAAGGCAATGGCCCACCGCGTCGGCGGCGCAGCCGGCGCGAACCAGGCGCAAGCTCTCGGGGCGCGGGCAGAGGCCATCTCCCGGCTCGGCACGCTGCACATGCCGGTGCTGGCCTTGTGGGGCCAGGATGATGCCCTGGTGCCCATGGCCATTGGCAAGGCGCTAACCGACGAGCTGCCGCACGCGCACTTCCATGCCCTTGCCGGCTGCGGCCACCTGCCGACCCTGGAGAAGCCCGCCGAGGCCGCCGCGCTGTTCGCCGAATTCTTGACGGATGAGGGTGCGCACCGACACTAGTCAACAAAAGCAGGTACGCCCCCGAACACAGTTAGCACTCCCTGACAAGGAGTGCTAAGCTGCCGCCCCAAGGGCAGGCCCTTGCGCCGCTCGCCCTTTAAGGAGCAACGACAATGAAATTCCGTCCCCTGCACGATCGGGTCGTGGTGCGCCGCATCACGCCGCTGGAGAAGTCCGCCGGCGGCATCATCATCCCCGACACCGTCAAGGAGAAGCCGATGGAGGGCGAGATCATCTCAGCCGGCCCCGGCGCCCGCAACGAGGAAGGGGCCATCGTCGCCCTGGACGTGAAGACCGGCGACCGCGTGCTGTTCGGCAAGTGGTCCGGCACCGAGGTCAAGCTCGATGGCGAGGAGCTCCTGATCATGAAGGAGAGCGACATCATGGGCGTGATCGAGGGCGCCGAGCCCGTCGCCAAAGCCGCCTAAGCCAAAGCCGCATAACTAAGGACATCAGAATATGGCAGCCAAAGACGTACGCTTCGGCGACGACGCACGAAGCCGCATGTTGCGCGGCGTGGACATCCTCGCCGACGCCGTGAAGGTGACGCTGGGCCCCAAGGGCCGCAACGTCGTGATCGACAAGAGCTACGGCGCCCCCCGCATCACCAAGGACGGCGTCACCGTCGCCAAGGAGATCGAGCTGGCGGAGAAGTTCGAGAACATGGGCGCGCAGATGGTGCGTGAAGTGGCCTCGAAAACCAACGACATTGCCGGCGACGGCACGACGTCGGCCATCGTCCTGGCGCAGGCCATCGTCCGCGAGGGCGGCAAGGCCGTCGCCGCCGGCATGGCGCCGATGGACCTGAAGCGCGGCGTGGACAAGGCGGTCGCCGCCCTGGTCGCCGAGCTGGCCCTGCGCACCAAGAAGATCACCACCCAGGCCGAGACCGCCCAGGTCGGCACGATCTCTGCGAACGGCGAGGCCGACATCGGCCGCATGATCGCCGAGGCCATGCAGAAGGTCGGCAACGAGGGTGTCATCACCGTCGAGGAAGCCAAGGGCATGGAGACCGAGCTTGAGGTCGTGGAGGGCATGCAGTTCGACCGCGGCTACCTCAGCCCGTACTTCATCACCAACGCCGAGAAGATGACGGTCGATCTCGACAACCCCTACATCCTGATCCACGAGAAGAAGCTGTCGGGCCTGCAGGTCCTGCTGCCGTTGCTCGAGGCCGTGGTGCAGTCGTCGCGTCCGCTGCTGATCATCGCCGAGGACATCGAGGGCGAGGCCCTGGCAACCCTGGTGGTGAACAAGCTGCGCGGCGGCCTGAAGGTCGCGGCCGTGAAGGCGCCGGGCTTCGGCGACCGCCGCAAGGCCATGCTGGAGGACATCGCCGTGCTCACGGGCGGGCAGGTCATCAGCGAGGACCTAGGCATCAAGCTGGAAAGCGTGACCCTGGAGATGCTGGGCCAGGCCAAGCGGGTGCTGATCGAGAAGGAGAACACCACCGTCATCGAGGGCGCCGGCGCCTCCGACCTGATCAAGGGCCGCTGCGAGCAGATCCGCGCGCAGGTCGAGGAGACCACGAGCGACTACGACAAGGAGAAGCTGCAGGAGCGCCTGGCGAAGCTGGCCGGCGGCGTTGCGGTGATCCGCGTCGGCGGCAGCACCGAGGTCGAGGTGAAGGAGCGCAAGGACCGCGTTGACGACGCCCTGCACGCGACCCGTGCGGCCGTCGAGGAGGGCATCGTGCCCGGCGGTGGCGTAGCGCTGGCCCGTGCCTCGCTGATCCTAGCGCAGCTCAATGCCGACAACGAGGACCAGAAGTTCGGCATCGAGATCGTCCGCAAGGCGGTGCAGGCCCCCCTGCGGCAGATTGCCACCAATGCCGGCGAGGATGGCGCGGTGATCGGCGGCAAGGTGCTGGAGAACTCGGACTATGGGTTCGGCTACGACGCCCAATCCGGCGAGTACAAGGACCTCGTCGCGGCCGGGATCATCGACCCGACCAAGGTCGTGCGCGTGGCATTGCAAAATGCGGCGTCGGTGGCCGGGCTGCTGATCACCACCGAGGCGATGGTGGCCGAGCGTCCGGAGAAGCGCGCCCAGTCTCTGCCGCAGGGTGGTGGCGGCATGGGCGGCATGGGCGATATGGACTACTAGGCTCCACCTCCCCCTCTCTCATCGGAAGAGGGCCGGGGCGAGGGGTCTTGGCTGCGGCGCCAAGACCCCTCACCCCGACCGGATAGCGTCTGCCGCTGGATAGCGCCGTGCGTGCCCGCCTCCTCACCCCGATTCTCTCCCGGAGGGAAAGGGGGAGGGAGGCGGGTCTTCTTATGCCTTGGCTTCTTCGGCGTGCTCGGCGGCGTGGCTCAGCGCCCCGCCCAGCGCCTTGATCTTCCCGGCGCTCGCGCCTTCGGTCTTGCCAGCGATGGCAACCGTCTCCTTACCCAGCTTCGCCACCAGCTTGCGGATAGCCCCGCCGTCCAGCTTGTCGGCGTGCAGGTGCTTCTTCAGCGCTTCGAGGTCCTTGACGATGGCCTTGGCGGCCGGCGCCTCAACCTTCTCCAGCGTCGCTTCCCAGCCCTCGATGTTCTTGGTCGCGGCAGCGACGGTGAAGCTCTTCAGGCCCTCGCTGATGTGCTTGATGGTCGAATCGAACTGCGGCATTGCCCGCTCCTGTTTGGCCGCGCCAGCGTGATCGCCGCGCGCCGGGTCAAAAGCCCATGGCGGCTTTAAGGTTCCATTATAGCTTCAGCAATTCGACCGGCATCAAGGCGTGCAGGGCCGGATCGTTTCCGGTGCCGGCGCAACGGCGGGCGGCTCGAACACCGCGAGGTACTCGGTGCCGTTCTCCATCGGCAGCGTATCGACCCGGCGGTAGCCCACCGCTTGCAGCTCGCAATCCAGCAAGGCCGGCGGCGTGCCGTGGAACTGCGTGGCGCGGGTCGTATCGATGATCGCCACCCGGGCGCCGGGCCGCAGCGCCGGCAGCAGGTTCTCCATCTCGCCGAACGGCTGCTGGATCTCGTGGTACATGTGCACCAGCAACGCCAGATCGACCGACTGCGGCGGCAGCCTGGGGTCGTGCGGGTCGCCCAGGCCGATGGTCACGTTCGCCAGCCCCTCCTGCACCACCCGCTGCCGCAACTCGGCCAGGTAGGCCGGCACCACGTCCTGCGCCAGCACACGCCCGGTGGGACCCACCCGGCGCGACAGCCGCACCGCGTAATAGCCGTTGCCGGCGCCGATATCGGCCACCACCATGCCGGGCCGGATGTGCAGGAAGTCCATCACCCGCTGCGCCTCTCCGGCGCGTTCCCGTTGGTCCTCGTTGGCCCAGCGGTCGCTGATGATCGGCGCGATTTGCCGCGCTGGCGCCGGGAAGCGGCTGGCGGGGAGGCCAGGCGGACCCAACGGGCCAACTTGCGCGCTGGCCGGCGCGAGGCTGGCTGCTGCAAGAAGAAACGCAAGCGCGAGGGCTGTAAACGGCCGCATGGGATGCACCTATCGCAGCAGCTTCAGCAACGCCTGCCCGGCTGGGCTGGCCAGTTCCGCGCGGTCCAGGGTGCCGTCCTTGTCGGGGTTAGCGCTTGTGAACATGCGTTCGACATAGGCTAGGTACTCGGCCTTGCTGATCTTGCCGTCACCGTTCGCGTTGGCTTGGCGGAACGCATCGCCCTGCAGTACCGGCGCAGCCTCGTGCAGGTCCAGGCTATCATCCGCATCGGGGTTCAATTGATCGAAACGTGCTGCGGCGGCGCTTTTCACCTCGGCCAAGTCCAGCGTGCCGTCCTTGTCGATGTCGAAGGCGCGCAGGGGATCGGCCTGCAGTTCCTCTGGCCGCCGCGTTGGCAGGTCGGGCGCAGCTTGCGCCATCAGAACCCTCGCACTGTCAGGCAGAGGCGCAGTGGACCCAGCCGCAATATGGGCCAGACCCATTAGGGCCGCGACAAGCAACGTGTTGGTCATCGGCATCGGTCCTCTTCCATCGCATCGTCCTAACGCGGTCGCATCGCGCTTGTTACGGGCAAACCAGGAGGTCAAAGACAAAAAAAAGGCGGCCCCCGAAGGGACCGCCAAGTTTAGGGAGGAAACGTCCTGCAGCAGAGCCGAAGCACTGCCGCAAGGCAGATATTAGCGGGCAGGTACTAAATCGCAAGCTTATTGTGCATCGCAGCAAAGCTACGTCGTCACGTTTTGTTGAGCTTTACGCCGGAGCTATGCCGCACGGCTCACCTGGAACGGGCCGCTCGGAACGGAGTGGGTCGTCACCTCCGCCGCGGTCACCTCACCTCGGGTCATGTCCTCGGTGGTGATCTTCTTGCTGCCGACCATGGCCAG
>JAABUX010001003.1_pt1 | contig 44802 bp, 44 predicted proteins | sample 5561851 | NCBI WGS metagenome assembly JAABUX01 (sample SAMN10711883, study PRJNA513361) | rock metagenome | isolation source: Antarctica rocks | place: Antarctica: Victoria Land, Richard Nunatak red sandstone | collected 2016-01-03 | reverse complement strand
CGGAAGTTGCATTGATCTTCGGGTGGGGCGGTTTTAGGTTCGGGAGGCGTGTTTGATTGTTCCTTGCTGCTGGTGTAACGGCGGGGGTCTGGTTGAGGTTGGGATGAGTTTGGTCTGGGATGGGCTGGAGGAGGAGCGGCTGGGGTGGATGGCGCTGACGCTGACGCCGGGGATGGGGCCGACGCGGATTGCTCGGGCGGTGAGGAAGATGGGTGGGGCGGGGCGGATGTTTGGGGCTTCATTGACGGAGCTGGAGGGGACGGGGATGCCGGCGGCGGCGGCGCAGTTTTGTGCGGATGGACGGGCGCGGTCGGCGGCGGTGGATGAGATGCAGCGGGTGTTGGAGACGGGCGGCGTGGTGGTGACGCCGGCGGATGAGGCGTATCCGGATCGGCTGCGGGAGATCTATGATCCGCCGACGGTGTTGTGGGTGCGCGGGGATGTGGAGCAGCTTTCGCGGGCGGGGATTGCGGTTGTGGGGACGCGGCATCCTTCGCCGTATGGAGCGGGGATGGCGGAGATGTTGAGCCGGGACCTGGCGAACCGGAGGCTGGTGATCTTCAGCGGGATGGCTCGGGGTGTGGACACGGCGGCGCATAAGGGGGCGCTGGCGGCTGGAGGGAAGACGGTTGCGGTGTGGGGGACGAGCATCGACGTGATCTATCCGAAGGAGAACAAGCGGCTGGCGGAGGAGATTGTGGGGAGCGGCGGGGCGATCGTGAGCGAGTTTCCGCTGGGATCGTTTCCGGCGCCGCAGAACTTTCCGATTCGGAACCGGACGTTGAGCGGGATGAGTGTGGGCGTGCTGGTGATCGAGGCGGGCGAGCACTCAGGGACGAGGATCACGGCGCGGTGCGCGATGGAGCAGAATCGGGACGTGTATGCAGTGCCGGGGAACGTGACAAACAAGAATGCGTGGGGGCCGAATACGCTGATCAAGCAGGGGGCGAAGCTGACGGCGACGTGGGAGGATGTATGGGAGGATCTGCCGTCGCAGGTACGAGTTGCGCTTGAGGACGAGGCGGCGACGGGTCGGTCGGTTGCATCCGAGGCGGGTGCTGGAGCATCACTGTTTGGTGAGCCGGGTCTTGCGGGGCTGCCGGAGCAGGAGCGCCGGGTGTACGAGCGGCTGCGGCATGACGAGTCGACGCAACTGGACGAGTTGATTGAGCGGCTGGAGGCGGAGATGGGGTCTGCCGAGATTTTTACAGCGCTCTTTGAGTTGGAGCTTGCGGGCAAGGTGCGGCAGATGCCGGGAAAGAATTATGTCCGGACGTTTTGAGCTCTGCGGTGCTGAGCCTGCAGGACGAGGCGTTGCAGAGCCATGGTGAAAGCAGATCCTCCGCTGCGCGAAGGATGAAAACGGGTGGGACGGCTGACGGAAGACATGCTGTGGCGGCCTACGTGCAAAAGGGCAGGTGTGGATAAGTGCGATGGAGACGTAAGTGGAGGTCGGGAGTCTATTGAGGGAGATTTGGGCGCGGGGGACGGTTGAAAGTGTCCGGGGTTTCCCTTGCGGGTTTGACTTAGCTCCGGCAGAGCGTGTTAGGTTCGCAGGGAATCGGTCGATAAAGAAGTTTGCTGGAGCGGGCGGTGGTTTGGGCTGGTCCGCTGCTGTATGGAAGTGAAAGGAACACATGGGAAAGTCACTCGTGATCGTGGAGTCGCCGGCAAAGGCAAAGACGATCGGGAAGTATTTGGGCAGCGATTACGTGGTGGAGGCCTCGATTGGGCACATCATGGATCTGCCGAAGAACGACATTGGCGTGGAGTTGAAGCGACGGACGTTTGAGCCGACGCTGATTGTGTCTCCGGGCAAGGAGAAGGTGGTCGCGCATCTGAAGAAGCTAGCGGCAAAGAGCGACGCCGTATTTTTGGCGCCTGACCCGGATCGCGAGGGGGAGGCGATTGCGGCGCATTTAAAGTTTCAGCTGCTGCCTTCGGTGAAGGACAAGAGCAAAGTGCAGCGGGTGACGTTCAACGAGATCACGCAAAAGGCGGTGAAGGCCGCGTTTCTGAACGCGCGGGACGTCGACGAGAACCTGGTGGATGCGCAGCAGACGCGGCGTGTGCTGGACCGGCTGGTGGGGTATCAGATCTCGCCGCTGCTGTGGGATAAGGTACGGCGCGGGTTGAGTGCGGGACGGGTACAGACGGTAGCGCTGCGGCTGATTGTGGAGCGGGAGCGGGAGATCAATGCGTTTCGGCCGGTGGAGTACTGGACGGTTGATGCCCTGCTGACGCCGGAGAAGGGTGCGCAGGAGTTTTCGGCACGGATGGTGGGGGTTGAGGGGCGTCCGATCCGGGTCTCGAACGGCGTGGACGAGGCTGGCAAGGAGCAGTTCCTGTCGAACGCGCTGCCGGACAAGGAGGCGGTCGACGAGGTTTTTGGGCAGATCGAGCGGGCGACGTGGAGTGTGCGTGGGGTGGAGCGCAAGGAGCGCCGGCGGAATCCGACGGCTCCGTTTACGACGAGCAAGCTGCAGCAGGATGCGGCGGGTCGGCTGGGCTTCAATGTGCGGCGAACGATGGGTGTAGCGCAGCGCTTGTATGAGGGGATTGAGATTGGCAAGGAGGGCACGGTCGGTCTGATCACGTACATGCGTACGGATTCGACGAGGGTGTCGCCGGACGCGGTGGCCGAGGTGCGGGAGTACATCGGCAAGCGGCTGGGCGAGCGGTATCTGCCGGCGAAGCAGAACGAGTACAAGAGCAAGAAGGATGCGCAGGACGCGCATGAGGCGATCCGGCCGACGCATGTGGAGTTTACGCCGGATGAGATCCGGAAGTACTTGTCGGACGAGCAGTATCGGCTGTACCGGCTGATCTGGCAGAGGTTTGTGGCGAGCCAGATGGTGCCGGCGGTGTTTGACCAGACGACGGTGGATATTGCGGCGAAGGCGGACCGGACGTATGACTTCCGCGTGAGTGGAAGCATCATGAAGTTTGACGGATTTCTGAAGGTGTACGAGCAGGCGCCGGCGATCGAGAAGAAGAATGACACGGCGGAGGCTGGGGCGGAGAGCGAGGGCTCGGATGACAGCGACCGGCGGCTGCCGGAGTTGAATCAGGGGCAGGCGCTGGGGCTGAACAGGATCGACCCGCAGCAGAAGCATACGGAGCCGCCGCCGCGGTACAACGAGGCGAGCCTGGTGAAGACGCTGGAGGAGAAAGGGATCGGACGGCCGTCGACGTATGCGTCGATCATCAACACGATCCAGGAGCGGGATTACGTCAAGAAGCTGAAGTCGAAGCTGGTGCCGACGGAGATCGGCATGGTGGTGACGGAGCTGCTGGTGAAGAACTTTCCGTACATCTTCAAGACGGACTATACGGCGCAGCTTGAGGGGGAACTGGATGCGGTGGAGGATGGAACGGAGAAGTGGACGGATCTGCTGAACGGCTTCTACGGGCACTTCGAGAAGGAGCTGAAAGTTGCCGAGACGGACATGGAGGACGTCAAGCGGATGGAGCACAGCACGGAGGAGATCTGTGACAAGTGTGGAAGTCCGTTGATTTTGAAGTGGGGCAAGTTCGGCAGTTTTTATGCGTGCAGCAACTTCACCAAGGCGAAGCCGATGACGGTAGCGGCCGGGCCGTGGAAGAAGGACGCGAAGGCGGTGACGAAGAAGATCACGTCTGCGTTCACGTTTCCGATGACGGTGAAGGCGATGACGGAGGACGTGACGGAGTTCTCGAAGGAGGTTGCGGACGCGAAGGAGTTGGCGGCGGCGGTGAGGGAGGCGGCACCGAAGGGCAAGAAGGTGATTGTTGAGCCGTTCTCGTGCGACTTCACGAAGGAGAACTTTGCGGCGAAGCCGGATTTGATGTCGCCGGACGCTCAGGGAGATGGGGAGCAGGAGGAGGAGTTCTGCGACAATTGCGGACGGACGATGGTGCTGCGGAGTGGTCCCTGGGGTCCGTTCATGGCGTGCCCCGGCTATAACGACGACCCGCCGTGTAAGACGATTCGGAAGCTGACGCAGAAGGTACAGCAGAAGCCGCCGGTGCAGCTGGAGGAGCCTTGCCCGAAGTGCGGGCGGCCGCTGCTGCAGAGGGAGGGGCAGTACGGGGAGTTCATCGCGTGCTCGGGCTATCCGAAGTGCAAGTACGTGAAGCAGGAGTTACTGGAGGTGCCTTGCCCGAAGGATGGCGGGGATCTTGCTGTCCGGAAGACGAAGCGCGGGGACACGTTTTACGGTTGCGTGAACTACCCGAAGTGCGACTTTGCCTCGAACCTTAAGCTGGTGAACGAGATCTGTCCGCAGTGCAAGAGCCCGTATGTGCTGGAGCTGGCGAACAGCGAGGGAACGTTTCTGGTATGTCCGAACAACCACGAGGATCTGCCCAAGAGGCGCAAGAAGAAGGGCGAGGCGGAGGTAGCGGCGGAGCCGGCGGGGGTAGTTTGCCACTACAAGAAGAGGATTGGCGGGCCGAAGGAGAAGGCCGAGCCGGCGCTGCCGGACCCGGAGAGGACGCGGCCTGTGCTGGTGGCGCAGGGGGCGTAACTGCTTGCTTGAACCGAGGGGCAGCTGCTTTTGAGGCGATGAAGATCGCTGGCTACGGCGGCTTTCCTTATTGCATCATCTCTGTTACAAATGCCCTGTTGGTACGAAGTTGGACATGTTCCTGCTTGCTCGCAGCCAGGTTTCCTGCTTGCCTGTAAGTGGTTGAAGGGTTGCGGGTTGTTGCTTATGGCGAAGGCGATTTGGAATGGGCAGACACTGGCTGAGAGTGAGACTTTCGAGACGGTAGAAGGAAATATTTACTTTCCCGAAGAGTCGATTAACCGTGAGTTTCTCAGGCCGAGCTCTACGACCTCGAACTGTCCCTGGAAGGGGCAGGCGCGGTATTACACGATTCTAGTGGATGGGCAGGAGAACCCGGATGCGGCCTGGTACTATCCTGACCCGAAGCCGGCGGCGCGGTCGGTGAAGCACCACGTGGCTTTCTGGCGCGGCGTTGAAGTGACGACCTAACGATGTGGTTGGGAACGTCACGGGCGAATTTTCAGCGGTTTCTGCAGCTTTCTTCTTCTCCCACCGGAAAAAGCTTCCCTAATAGGCTTCGGCGCGGTCGAGGGGGACGCGGACCTGGAAGCAGGTGGCTCCGGGTTTGGACTGGACGGTGACGAAACCGGAGTGTCGGCTAACAATGCGGGAGACGGTGTCCAGGCCAAGGCCGAGGCCGCTGCCGGGCGCCTTGGTAGTGAAGAAGGGCTCAAAGATGCGCGACTGGATGGCGGGGTCGATGCCGGGGCCGTCGTCCCAGATCTCGACGGTTGCCATTTTGCCGGTGAGGCGGGTGATGAGGCGTAGGGTGCCATGGCCTCCCATTGCTTCGATGGCGTTGTCGATGAGCGCGGTCCAGACCTGGCTGAGCTCGCTGCCATAGGCGCTGATGGGTGGGAGGGCGGGGTCGAAGTGGGTTTCGACCTTGATGCCGCCGAGTCGCGATTGAAACATGACCAGGGTGGTGGTGAGGGACTGGGCGAGGTCGACGTCCTGGACGGGCGCCTGGTCCATGTAGGAGTAGTCCTTGATGGCGCTGATGAGGTCGAAGATGCGGACGGTGGAGTCGAGGACGGCCTCGGTCATGCGCTCGACGCGCAGGGAGGAGGCGATGGTGGCGAGGGCGAGCGGGAGGATGTCCGGGGCGACGACGGCGACGAGCTCGTCGAGCTGCGCGGTGGTAACGGAGGTTTCGGCGAGGGCGGGAGCGATCTTCCAGGGCTCGGGGATGGCGTGCCGGTTGAGCCAGCCATGCATGAGGTCTTCGCGGTCTGCGGTGGCGAGCGGGGCTTTGGGGGCGGCGGTTTCGGGCTTGTAGCGGGCCATCTCCTCGCGAGTGCGGGCGATCCAGCCGCGGTAGGCGTTGGACTGTTCTTCGGAGAGGCAGAGGTTGCCGAGGCGGTATTTTTGTTCGCCGAATTCGCGGAGTTCACCGAAAAGGCTGGCGGCAGAGCGCTGGGCGGCCGAGGCGGGGTTGTTGAGCTCGTGGGCGAGGTTGGCGGCGAGCTTGCCGAGGGCTGAGAGCTTTTCGGCTTGCTGCTCCATGCGGGTGACCTCGCGGACGCGGTCGAGGAGGGTGGAGACGCAGCGCTGGCCCATGGAGGGGATGGCGGCGAGCATCTCGGGGAACAGGTCCTGGTGTATGTCGAGCGCCCAGGCTGGGCCGACGGCGTAGCCATCGCCACCGTAGGTCTTCATACGCGAGTAGGGGAGCTTGCCGGTGATCTGGCCTGCGCGGCCGATGAAGAGGGCGAGCGGGCCGGAGTGCCTGCGGCGGACGTGGACCTCGCCGTGCAGGAGGATGTTCATGTTGCAGGCGGGTTCGCCTTCACGGAAGATGATGGCACCGTCGACGCCCATGCGCTCGGTTCCGTTGTGGACGAGCCAGCGGTACTCGGTCTCGGTGAGGCCTTGGAGCAGGGGGATGGTGCGGAGGGCGGCGAGGATCTCCTCGCAACGGGAGGGCACGGCGGGCCGAGCGGCGACCGGTGGGGCTGCGTTCGGGAAGCCCAAGGGGCGTTCGGCTTCACCTGGCGTCGAGAGATCGAGCTGAGATGGGGTCGCCATGGGTCGATGGTACAGGAGAGATTTTACGAGATTGTTCGATGATGTCGATGCGGTGGACCCGGATGCGGTCGAAGTCGGTGATGCGCGATGCACCGTGGACGGGGCGAATGAAGCCGAAGTAGAAGGTGAGGGCGAATGCGAGGGTTAGGACGGCGGAGTAGGTGGCGAGGTAGAGCTGCGGTGTGAGGCGACGCATGCTGCGACTCCTTAGGGGCTTGCTTCCGAGATGCGGATGTTATTTAGGGCTGAAAGAGAGCAACCCATCTTTTCGCCACGAGATTGCGAAGGATGGGCATCCGGTCCAAGGTCTAGGCGTGCTGGAGCAGCTCCGTTTGATATTTCGGAGCGAGCGCCCCCAACTTTGCCCGGAACGCCACCTGTGCAGCGTCGTCGAGCTTTGGAGGCGCAGGTCCGGGTTTCGACGGGAACCCCGACCTCGAGGAAGAAGTCTTCCTGTCCGGCAGGCGAGCAGATGCAGAGCAACCGCACTGGTGCGTCCGAGGCGTTGCGAAACTGGTGCGGTGCGTTGGCGGGAATGTTTATGGTCTGGCCGGCGCGGACAAGGTATTTTTCGCCGCGGAAGGTGGCATCGAGTTCGCCTTCGAGCAGCAGAAAGGACTCTTCGAAGTTGTGACGATGAGGAGGAGGTCCGCCGCCTGGGGGGATGTGCATATCGATGAGGCAGAAGCGGCCGGCGGTGTCTTTTCCGGTGAGAAGCAGCGTGTAGGTATCGCCGACGATCCCGAGGTGGGGAAGGCTTTGGTCTTCGTTGGGGCGGGCGACGGCGAGGTGGCGGGTGAGGTCGTCGGGTGGGAGGGGCTGGGGTGAGGTGTTGTCCATGGGAGCTCCTTGCGGAACGTTGGTTACAGAGGCTTTCGATGGGCTTCGGCTGGAGCACCCCACCCCTTCTCACCCCGCCAGCTAGGCTGGCGGGGACCCGGTTCGCGGTGAGACTGCGAGAGGGTGGGGCACCCGAGTCTGATTGGTTCTGCGGGGCACTTTGGGTTGCGCGAGCGAACAGCAGATCCCTACGGAATGACAACAAAAAAGGACATGCGACATTAGAGGGGCAAAAACATGCAAACAGCAGAGGCGCTCAGTGAGCGAATGGTCTCGTCAGGCTTTGACGACGGCGCCATTTTCGACGCGGACGGGGTCGAGGAAGGGCATGGCTTTGCGGAGGTCGGCGCCGACCTTTTCGATGGGGTGGGCGGCTTCCTGCTGGCGGATGCGGGTGAACTCTTTGCGTCCGGTCTCGTTTTCTTCGATGAACTTTTTGGCGAAGGAGCCGTCCTGGATCTCGTCGAGGAGCTTGCGCATCGCTTTCTTGACATCAGTGGTGACGATGCGGGGACCGGCGACGTAGTCTCCCCACTCGGCGGTGTCGGAGATGGAGTAGCGCATGTATTCGAGGCCGCCGCGGTACATGAGGTCGACGATGAGCTTGAGCTCGTGGAGGACCTCGAAGTAGGCGAGCTCGGGCTGGTAGCCGGCCTCAACGAGGGTCTCGAAGCCTGCCTTGACGAGGGCGGAGGTGCCGCCGCAGAGGACGGCCTGCTCGCCGAAGAGGTCGGTCTCGGTCTCTTCGGTGAAGGTGGTTTCGAGGACGCCGGCGCGGGTGGCTCCGATGGCCTTGGCGTAGGAGAGGGCGAGATCGAGGGCGTGGCCGCTGGTGTTCTGCTCGACGGCGACGAGGGCAGGGATGCCGCCGCCTTCGGTGAAGACCTCGCGGACGCGGTGGCCGGGGCCCTTGGGGGCTACGAGGGAGACGTCGACGGTGGGCGGCGGTGTGATGGTGCGGAAGCGGATGTTGAAGCCGTGCGCGAACATCAGAGTCTTGCCGCTCGTCCTGGGAGTTTGCCCAGGCGACCACTCGAGAGCGGGGGCGATATCGGCGTGGTAGACCTTGGCGGCGGTCTGGTCGGGGGTGAGGTTCATGATGACGTCGGCCCACTTGGAGACCTCGGCGACCGAGGCGACTTCGAGGCCGGAGTTGCGGGCTTTTTCTTCGCGGGGGGAGCCGGGGCGGAGGCCCACGCGGACGTCGACGCCAGAGTCCTTGAGGTTGAGGGCGTGGGCGTGGCCCTGGGAGCCGTAGCCGATGATGGCGACTTGCTTGGCCTGGATGAGGGAGAGGTCGGCGTCTTGGTCGTGGTAGGTCTTGGCCATTGTTTCCTTTCGGTTTCGGGTGGGTACCCCCTCCCCGTACTTATTGTGCAAAATCTTCGATTGATGTGGGTTAGGTGTGGACTTCAGGACGATAGCTGCGAGATGAGCTCGGCCGGGGTTATCTCCAGTTTACTTGCATGGATCGGTTAGTTGCGCCAAGGTCTTGGTGTGGAGGATGAACGCAAATGCAACAGCAACTGCAAGGCGAATACAGGGGTCCGTCGCTTCGCTCAGGATGACGGCGTTAAAACAAGTAACGGCAACTACTGCCGGCAACGGCAAAGAGCTAACGGTCTTCTTCTTCGTGGACATCCGGGAACTGATTTTCGAGGAACTCGTCACTCTTAGGTTTGTCGGCGAAGTCGGGTTGGCTGGGGGTGGTGGGGTGGTAGTTGGGGGTGCCGAGGGCTTTGAGGACACGGCTGGTGTGGTGGCCTCGGCGCATGGCCATGCGGCCGGTGCGGGAGACCTCAAGAATGTGGAAGCCGGACTCACGGAGGACCTGGAGGAGGCCTTCGATTTTGCTGGCGGCGCCGGTCATCTCGAGCATGATGGACTCGGGGGCGAGGTCGACGACGCGGGCGCGGAAGACGTTGGCGAGCTCGAAGATCTGGGATCGGGAGTGCTGGGCTTGGGGGTGCTCGGGCGGGGGTTTGGGGCCGGCGGCGACCTTGATGAGGCAGAGCTCGCGGATGACGGCTTCGGAGCGGCCGACCTCGTCGACGTCCTCGGTGATTTCGAGTTTGTAGAGCGAGGCTCGGATGCGGTGGGCGGCATGCTCGGGGGCCTCGCAGACGATGGTCATGCGGGAGGTGTCGGGGCGTTCGGATTCGCCGACGGTGAGGGAGACGATGTTGATGTTGAGGCGGCGGAAGAGGGAGGCGACGCGGGTGAGGACGCCGGGCTTGTCTTGGACTAGGGCTACGAAGGTGTGGAGCATGTGGCGTTGTCCGTTCTCAGTGGGTTGGAGGAGGGCCGGGAACGTTGGGGTTCTCGTCGGAGTGGGGAAGGTTGCTGGCGGGCGAGTGGGGATATGTGGGGATGTAGGTGCGGGGGATTTCGAAGAGGAGGAGCTCGCCGGGCCGCGTCGGTGGGCTGACGTGGCTGCAGAGATTGCCGGTGGTGATGCCGGTGGAGCGGATGGTGCTGATGGGGTAGTTGGTGTAGAGCTCGGCACGGGAGCGGCAGTCGGCGTACATGTTGGAGAGGATGCGGATGGTGGAGGCGTCGCCGATGTCGACGAGGATGAGGCCGTTCTTGTCAGTGGACATGGTGCCTCCGCCGGGCTGGTCGGCGCGGAGGGAGATATTGAGGCGCTCGTCGAGGATGGGCTTGTTGGTGCGGGCGTTGAGGATGCGGATGGTGATGTGCGGGGCTGGGTGCGGGGGTGCGGGTTTGAGTGTCTGCGCGGCGGCGAGGGTGGGGGTGAGGGCGAAGAGGAGTAGAGCGACGGTATGCGGGAGCCTTCGTGTGATGAGTGGGTGAACCGCAAGAGTGCAGAGCATGGTTTGCCTTTCGAGATTTACTTCAGCGGCATTGTGCCGTCAGCGCGGAATGCATATCGGCCTAGTGGAACGACGGCATAATACTGCAGGCTGAAGGCCCGCTTTACCATAGCCTGGGGTAACGCCCCAGGTCAGCATCGTGTTGGCGATTGCGGGCTGAAGGCCCACGCTATACTCGCTGCCATGCCGCAGTCGCTCTCGTATGTGCTGGTGCACCTTATCTTCAGCACAAAAGACCGTCGGCCGTTGCTCAATGACATCATCCGCCCGGAGATGCACGCTTATCTGGCCACTGTTCTCAGCAGTTCCGAGAATATCTGCGTGCGCGTTGGCGGTGTTGCCGACCACGTGCACCTGGCGATGTTTCTCGCGCGAACCGAACCGATCTCCCGTGTTGTAGAGAGGCTGAAGGTGTCGTCGTCGAAGTGGGTCAAGACCAAGGGGCCGGAGTTTGCGAGGTTCGGCTGGCAACGCGGGTATGCGGCGTTCTCGGTTGGCCTGGGCGACCGTGCGGCACTGGTGCGGTACATCGACGGGCAGGCAATGCACCACCAGCGGCGGGATTTTCAGGCGGAGATGCGGGCGATGTTTGTAAAATATGCTGTGGCGTTCGATGAGCGGTTTGTGTGGGATTAGGCGTTTAGCGCGGGCCTTCAGCCCGCATGTTGCGGGTGGACGGGGACCTGGGGCGTTGCCCCAGGCTAGAGTAGAGCGGTCCGTTGGCCCGCAATCCGGTATATCGACGGGCAGGAGGCGCATCATCGCAAGCGGGATTTTCAGGCGGAGATGCGCGCGTTTTTTGCGAAGTACCATGTGGTGTTTGGTGAGCGGTATGTGTGGGGTTAGGTTGGCTATGGGTCGGGCCTTCAGCCCCTTGGGTTCTCGGTGGGTTGGGGACCTAGGGCTTCGCCCTAGGCTGGTATGGGGCGCGCCTTTGGCGCTTTTTTGCAGGTGCGCGATTGGATGAGAATGCCGGTTTTGTCTTTTGCGAGGTCTACGACGATGTGAAGCATTGCTACCTTTCCGACGGTTGAGGTTCACACAAATCGATTCGAGGGTATCTATGAACCGGCTAGCTTTGCTCTGAGTTTTTCAAACCACGTCGGTTCGCGAGCAAACACCGTTACCTGTCCGGGCGTTGGCGGTGACGTAGCTCGGCCACATTTATTCGTTCCTACAATGCCACGAGAAGCGGCAGTCGCGATATTAACGGAGACTTTCGGACAAGAAACCTCGCCGATCTCTGGATAGTAGATCGGCAACTCGATTTTCCTAGCGAAGTCTGCAACGACGAAAGATGTTTCCCCGCTGTCATCCGTGAGTTTCGCGTAGCTCTCCGACTGGCACTGCCGTGTCACGAAGCGCTTATCCGCCATCGTCTCACGATCGAATTCGACGAGAACGAGCCTGCGTGCGACGGGCTTTCCAGTATGGCTATCGAGGACCTTGATTTTTAGGGTTCTGCATTGCGCTTGCGACACTCCAGAGCTAAGCGATAAAGAGCAACAAAATGTCGCTGCCGCTAAGTACCGGTTAGGCTGGTGGTCATTTCTCGTTGAAGTGCCCGGCATGAATGATGGCGTCGATGTAAGGCATGACATCTACTCGTCCTCCGCGGTTTCGAGGAGGGGGTCCTGGTGGGGGCGGCGGACCATCTCGTGGAGGGCGGCTCCGGGGGCGATCATGGGGTAAACGCCGTCTTCTTTTTCTACCTGGAAGTTGATGAGGAAGGGTTTGCCGCTGGTTCGGGATTTTGTGACTGTGGGGGTTACTTGTTTGCGTTCGGTGACGTTTGCGCCTTCGATGCCGTGGGCGGCAGCTAGGAGGACGAAGTCGGGGGAGAGGATGGGGCTGGCGGAGTAGTTTTTTTCGTAGAAGGTTTCCTGCCATTGGCGGACCATGCCGAGGAAGCCGTTGTTGATGACGGCGATGTTGATGGCGAGACCTTCTTGCACGACCGTGGAGAGTTCGGCGGCGGTCATCTGGAAGCCGCCGTCTCCGGCGATGACCCAGACGTCTTTGTGGGGTTGGGCGAACTTCGCTCCAATCGCTGCTGGTAGAGCGAAGCCCATGGTCCCGAGGCCGCCGGAGGTGACGAGGGAGCGGGAGACCTCGTGCTTGAAGTACTGGGCCTCCCACATCTGGTGCTGGCCTACGTCTGTAACGATGATGGTTTCTTTTTCGCGACCGGCGGCGATGGCTTCGCGCCAGATGTCGTTGATGACGTGGGCGGCGTAGAGGTGGCCGTTGTCGGGGAGGTTGACGATGTCGCGGACGCTGGCGGTGCCTTTGGAGGCGTTGATTTCGTTGAGCCAGTCTGAGGTGTTCTTGGGGAGTGAGCCTTCTACGTCCCACGCATCGCGGTGAGACTGCGATGCATGGGGCACCCGGTCTACGGCGTCGATGGCGGGTTGGGAGGAAGACAAATACAGGGGTCCTTCACTTCGTTCAGGATGACGGCGTAAGACGTTGGAGAGGAGGGGGGCGAGGGTTTGGAGGATTTGTTTGAGGTCGCCGATGAGGGGGACATCGACGCGAACGTTTTTGTTGATTTCGGAAGGGTCGATGTCGATGTGGATTTTTTTGGCGTTGGGGGCGTAGTGGAGGAGGTTGCCGGTGACGCGGTCGTCGAAGCGCATGCCGAGGGCGAGGAGGAGGTCGGCTTGCTGGATGGCGTTGTTGACCCAGGACTCGCCGTGCATGCCCATCATGCCGAGGTGGAGGGGGTGGGCGGCGGGGAAGGAGCCGAGGCCGAGCAGGGTGGAGGCGACGGGGATGCCGTGGGCTTCGGCGAAGTGGATGACTTCGTGTTCGGCACCGGATTGGGAGATGCCGTGGCCGGCGAGGATGACGGGCTTGCGGGAGCTCTGGATGAGGGCGACGGCTTGCTGGATGAGGTCGGAGGCGGGGTGGAGTTTGTGCGCGGCGAGCATGGGGTGCGGGCGCGCGGGGGGCGGGGCGGCGGCCTCGAAGGAGAAGGGGGCGGTGCTCTGCTGCGCATCCTTGGTGATGTCTATAAGCACAGGACCTGGTCTACCGGAAGACGCGATCTGGAAGGCGCGGCGGACGGCCCCGGCGATGTCTTCGGCGCGGGTGACGAGGAAATTATGTTTGGTGATGGGGAGGGTGATGCCGGTGATGTCGACCTCCTGGAAGGCGTCGGAGCCGAGGACCTTGGAGGAGACCTGGCCGGTGATGGCGACCACGGGGATGGAATCGAGCATGGCGGTGGCGAGGCCGGTGACGAGGTTGGTGGCGCCCGGTCCGGAGGTGGCCATGCAGACGCCGGTGCGGCCGCTGGCGCGGGCGTAGCCGTCGGCCATGTGGGCCGCGCCCTGCTCGTGGCGGACGAGGACGTGGTGGATGGTGGGGAATTTACGGAGGGCGTCATAGATGGGGAGGATGGCTCCGCCGGGGTAGCCGAAGACGGTGGTGGTGTTTTCGCCGGCTAGGGTGGCCCAGAGGATTTCGGCTCCGGTGAGTTGGGGGTGTTGATTGTTAGTCGCCATCTTCTTCTCCTGCTCTGTATCGTCTCTTCGCCGAGTCGGGCGATGCTGGATCGTGTGCCTGGAAAGCGGCCAGGAGCTCTTTTGGAGTGATCATCTTGGAGATGTCATCTTCCGTGAGGTCGTCGTATTCCGTGTAAAGCAGTTCTGCTCCGTCTTCGAGCTTGTCGTAGATGAGATAGAGATCTTCCAAGCCTCGGAAACGAACGGTCACGACTTCTCCGTCAGGGTTCGTATAGCTTTCCTTGTAGAGCTCGCCATATGCGAGAGCTTTGGTGTATGCAAGTTCCAGTGAGTCCGCTCGGATAAGAATCTGATTGACCCAGACCAGCGGGTTGTCTCCATTGGAGAAGTTGAACTCTTGGATGAGGTCAGCTCGGAACCACTCCATGTCGCTTGGAACCCATTTGGGGAGCACTTGCGTACCTCAGGGGCTAAAGCCCCGTTTTGTGATGCGGTTGGATGCCCGGGCTGAAGCCCGGGCCTACCTAGAAGCAAGTGCAATGGCAACGGCGAGAACAAGGGCCGAAGCAGATCCCTACGGGATGACAACAAAAGGAACAAGTAACAGCAAAGAAAATCAAGGAGAAATACAGGGGTCCTTCACTTTGTTCAGGATGACGGCGTGGAACAGGCAACAGCAAATGCGGGGTTCTTCCTCCTTCGACTACGCTCAGGGTCAGAATGACAGCTTCGGTGGGGTGGGCACTCTGGGCGAGGCTGAGGTTGGGGTTAGGTCGTGGTGGCTCCTTCGCTGGCGCTTGAGACGCTGTTGGCGTATTTGGCGAAGACTCCGCGTTGGTAGCGTGCGAGTGGGGCTTGCCAGGTGGAGAGGCGTTTGGTGATTTCGGAGTCGGGGATGTTGAGGGTTAGGGTGCGGTTGGGGATGTCGAAGGTGATGGTGTCGCCTTCGCGGACGGCGGCGATGGGTCCGCCCAGCTGGGCTTCGGGGGCTACGTGGCCGGCCATGAGGCCGCGGGTGGCACCGGAGAAGCGGCCGTCCGTTAAGAGCGCAACTGTCTCCGACAGTTGCGGGATGCCTTTGATGGCGGCGGTGACGGCGAGCATTTCGCGCATGCCGGGGCCTCCGCGGGGGCCCTCGTAGCGGATGACGAGGACGTCATTGGGGTTGATCGTGCCGGCTTCGACGGCGGCGTGGCAGGTGTCTTCGGAGTCGAAGACGCGGGCGGGGCCGGTGTGTGTGAGGCGCTCGTGGCCGGCGACTTTGACGACGCAGCCCCCGGGGGCGAGGTTGCCGTGGAGGATGACGAGGCCGCCGGTGGGTTTGAGGGGGTTGGACCAGGTGCGGATGACTGGTTGGTTGGGGGTTTCGGTGGCGCTGCGGGCTTCTTCGTGGATGGATTTGCCGCTGACGGTAGGGGTGTCGTGGAGCTGGTTGCGATCTAGGAGACGTTGGGCGAGGACGCGGGAGCCGCCGGCGTCCTGGTAGTCTTTCGCGACGTACTTGCCGCCTGGGGAGAGGTCGCAGATGAAGGGGGTCTGCTCGGAGATGCGGTCGAAGTCGGCCATTTCTAGCGGGATGTCCAACTCGCGGGCGATGGCGATGAGGTGGAGGACGGCGTTGGTGGAGCCACCGGAGGCGCAGACGGCGGCGATGGCGTTTTCGAGGGACTGGCGGGTGAGGATTTTTCGTGGGGTGAGGCCGGAGCGGGCCAGGTCCATGACAAGGCGGCCGGCGGCGCGGGAGGCTTCATGCTTTTCGGCGGACATGGCGGGGACGCCGGTGAGGTGCATGGGGGAGATGCCGAGGAACTCGCCCGCCATGGCCATGGTGTTGGCGGTGAACTGGCCGCCGCAGGCTCCGGGGCCGGGGCAGGCGGCGGCTTCGAGGGCTTCGAGTTCGGCGTCGTTGATTTTGCCGGCGGCGTGGGAGCCCATGCCTTCGAAGACGTTGAGGATCGTGATGTCCTTGTGGGTGCCGTCTGGCTGGGGAAGACGTCCTGGCGCTATGGAACCGCCGTAGAGCATGAGCCCCGGGATGTCGAGGCGGGCGAGGGCCATGATGGAGGCGGGCATGTTTTTGTCACAGCCGGCGATACAAATGAGACCGTCGAAGGAGTTGCCGCGGGCGACGAGTTCTATGCTGTCCGCTATCACTTCTCTGGAGATGAGCGAGGCTTTCATGCCCTCGGTGCCCATGGTGATGCCGTCGGAGATGGTGACGGTGTTGAACTCCATGGGGGTTCCGCCGGCTTCGCGGACGCCTTGTTTGACGGCCTCGGCGACGTCGCGGAGGTGGAAGTTGCAGGGGCCGATCTCGGTCCAGGTGTTGGCGATGCCGATAATGGGTTTGCCGAGGTCTTCTTTGGAGAAGCCGACGCCGCGGAGGTAGGAGCGGGCGGCGGCGCGGGACGGGCCTTCGGTGAGGGCGATGGAGTTGCGTTTGGGATTGATTTCGTTGGGCATTGGTTCCTCGTTCAGGGAATGCTTCATACGGATTTACACGGATGACATGGATTTGAAACAAGGGCGAAAGCTTTACCGCGGATCTCGCGGATTGGCGCGGATTGGAACTGTTTTCGGACTACGTGACTTCAGCGTGGCGAAGAGGGCCACGAGGCAGGTCGGATAGAGGATGAGGTCAAGGATGGCGTGGCCTGCGTCTGGCGGGTAGTGGTGGCCGATGACGGGAAGGAGCTGCGTGTGCGGCCGGTAGAAGCTGTAGCGGCCGCCGTTCTGCGGGAGGTTGCGGAGGTAGGGGATCCACCAGTCGAAGAGGTGGACGACGACCCAGAGGGAGAGGAGGACGCAGGCGGTGATCATGCCGGGTCGTGACTGCCGAGTGAAGCTCCAGAGGAACCAGAGGAGGAGAGCGCCGATGACGAGGTCGGGGTAGAACTGGTCGTTGGTCACGGGGAAGTGGAACTGCCAGTTCCAGCGGCCGAGCGGGATCCAACGGAAGATCTCGTAGTAGGCGAGGAGAGCTCCGAGGAGGGCGATGGCGAGTTGGCGAAGGCTGGTCATGAGTTGGGCTAAGACGATTGGTTAGTGGAGGGGGAAGCCGTGGGGGATGCGGGACTTGTCTGCGGGTGGCTGCGATTGGGTGAGCGCGGAGAAGTCGGCGACGAGGTGGTCGACGGTCTCGTCGAGGTTTTTGTCGCGATTGGATTGGCGGACGGCGTAGTTGGTGCGCTCGGTGAGAGACCAGAGGATGACGCGGGTGTGGGGGTCGATGAGCACAAGGCGGAACTGGCGCGGGGCGTTCTGGCCGAAGGACTGGCCGAGGGCGATCTCGTAGTGCATTTCGAGGATGAGGTCGGCTTGTGCGGGGTTGTCGACGAGGGTGAAGCGGTTGAGGGCCTGGAGATCGTGGAAGGCCTGCGTGTAGGCGCGTAGGCAGTCGGCGTTTTCCTGGTCTCCGGCGTTGCCGAGGAAGAGTTTGTGGGCGGTGGTGAGGGTGGCGGGGAGTGGGGCGGGGGTGATGATGGGGGTTTGGGTGTGGGCTAGGGGGGGTGTAGTGAGCAGCAACAACGCGCCTTTTTGGAGTCCTTGTTTGCTAGCTTTGCCGAGGATTGTCAATGATCTATCTCACCGGTTGTTTATAGGGTAGTGGGGTAGGATCCCCTTCAGTTAGGAAACCAGAGGTACCGAAGAGAAACAGCGAGAGAGCTAGAACACCAAGAGTGCGGAGACGTCCGGGTAATGCAATCAGAGCAATAAATACGACGAGGAGCTCGACAAGGGAGAAGTAGTAAATAGATCGCTGCAGCATGTATGCCCAATCCGGATAGTGCGGTGCGGAGCTATTGAGGGACTTATAAAAGGCATACATGGCTACAAAGGAACAGGTGAAACCGAGACCGAGGCCGATGGTCAGAATTCTTCGGGCTTTTACAGACAAGTCTTGTCGGGAAATCATCAGGAGCCCTTGGGAGTGAGCCAGAATTCGGCGTTGTGGTGGTGTTCGTAGCGGTCGAGGTCGGCTTCCATGCGGAGGGTGAGGCCGATGTCGTCGAGGCCGTGGAGGAGGCAGTATTTGCGGAAGGGGTCGATGTCGAAGTGGGCTTGGAAGCCTGCGGTGTCGGTGACGGTCTGGTCGGTGAGGTTGATGGTGATCTGGTGTTTGGGGTTGGCGGTGGAGCGTGCGAGGAGGGTTTGGGTTTCTTCTTCGGTGAGGCGGGCGAGGATGATGCCGTTTTTGCCGGCGTTGGAGAAGAAGATGTCGGCGAAGGTGGGGGCGATGACGGCGCGGAAGCCGAACTGATTGATCGCCCAGGCGGCGTGTTCGCGGGACGATCCGCAGCCGAAGTTGCGTTCCGTGATGAGGATTTGGGCGTTGGCGAACTCGGGCTTGTTGAGGACGAAGTCGGGGTTGGGCTGGCCTACCTGCTCTTTGCTTACGCCCGGGCCTTCCTGGATGCGGCGCCAGTCGAAGAAGAGGAAGTCGCCGTAGCCGGTGCGCTCGATGCGCTTGAGGAACTGCTTGGGGATGATCTGGTCGGTGTCGATGTTGGGGAGGGGGAGGGGGGCGGCGGTGGAGGTGAGGATGTTGATGGGGGTCATGGAGTTCTCCGGGTGGTGCGAGCGAAGTGAGACTTGTAGCTGAACGTGCGTGGCGGCTGTGTTGACTTCGAGGCTTCGGGGTCGTTCGCTTGCTAAGGATGACGGCTTGAAAGGGCAACGGCGAAGACGGAATACAGGGGTCCTTCACTGCGTTCAGGATGACGGCGTAAAACACGCAACCGCAATGATGATGGCAGCAGGAGCAGTGTTGGTGGAGTTATGCGGAGCCTCGTTCGGCGAGGATCTGATCGGTGTTGATCGTGTTCGCGAGAATGTTGGAACTGTCGCTTGGGTCGATGAATTTCCATTGGCGGATGTCGGTGAAGTGGCCTGTGATGGCGGCGGCGGCGGCCATTTGGGGGCTGACGAGGTGGGTGCGTCCGCCGCGTCCCTGGCGGCCTTCGAAGTTGCGGTTGGAGGTGGAGGCGCAGCGCTCGCCGGGTTGGAGGATGTCGGGGTTCATGCCGAGGCACATGGAGCAGCCGGGCTCGCGCCAGTCGAAGCCTGCGGTTTTGAAGACCTGGTCGAGGCCTTCCAGTTCGGCCTGGCGCTTGACGCTTTGCGAGCCGGGGACGACCATGGCGCGGACGGCCGTGCTGACGTGGTGGCCGCGGACGACCTCGGCGGCGGCGCGGAGGTCTTCGATGCGGGCGTTGGTGCAGGAGCCGAGGAAGACGGCGTCGATTTTGATTTCGGTGATGGGCACGCCGGGTTGGAGGTCCATGTATTCGAGCGCGCGGGTGAACGATTTGCGGTCGACCTCGGTGAGGGCGTCATTGGGGCTGGGGACGTTGGACTCGATGGAGGTGACCATGCCGGGGGAGGTGCCCCAGGTGACGCGGGGGGCGAGCTCGGCGGCGTCGATGGTGAGTTCGCGGTCGAAGATTGCTCCTCCATCGGTTACGAGTTGGGACCAGTGCTGGACGGCGTTTTGCCAGGCGTCGTCGGTGGTGGGAATGGGGGCGAGGAGGTCCTCGGAAGGGCTTAACCCTTCGGCTTTAGACCCCACCCTTTCCGACGGTGAGGCTGTCGGAGAGGATGGGGCACCCGATGTTGTGGCGCTTGGGATGTCGTTGGGGTTGATGAGGGCTTCGGTTTGGACGGAGGCACCGGCGGCGCTGGCGGCGTTGTGGAGATGGCCTTGTGGGGAGAAGCGGCGGCCGTGGAGGTAGGCGAAGGTTGTGGCGTCGGGGGCGATCATGCCGGCGCGGGCACCGGCTTCGATGCTCATGTTGCAGACCGTCATGCGGCCTTCCATGGAGAGGGCGCGGATGGCGGAGCCGGCGTACTCGATGACGTGTCCGGTGGCGCCATCCGTCCCGATGCGACCAATGATGTCCAGCACGATGTCCTTGGCGGTGACGCCGAAGGGGAGGTCGCCTTCGACGTTGATGCGGAAGGTTTTGGGTTTGTCCTGGGGGAGGGTCTGGGTGGCGAGGACGTGCTCGACTTCGGAGGTGCCGATGCCGAAGGCGAGCGCGCCGAAGGCTCCGTGGGTGGAGGTGTGGGAGTCACCGCAGACGATGGTCATGCCGGGCTTGGTGAGGCCGAGCTCGGGGCCGATGATGTGGACGATGCCCTGGTTGGGGGACTGGACGTCGTAGAGTTCGATACCGAAGTCGTGGCAGTTGCGGCGGAGGGCATCGACCTGCTTCGAGGCGATGCTGTCGGCGATGAGGAGGCGGTCTTGAACACTGGTTGTAGGGACGTTGTGGTCGACGGTGGCGACGGTGCGGTCGGGGCGGCGGACCTTGCGGCCGGCAAGGCGGAGACCTTCAAAGGCCTGGGGGCTGGTGACCTCGTGGACGAGGTGGAGGTCGATGTAGAGGATGGAGGGCTCGCCGGCGGGTTCGGCGACGAGGTGCCCTTGCCAGACTTTTTCGAACATGGTGCGAGGGGCGTCGGTACTGGGCGTGCTGGTAATGGGTGTGCTCATGGCTTTGCCTTTGGTGCGGTGTCTGGAGTGGAGGCGGATAGTTCGTTGGACGTTTCGGCCGGCAGTGCGTTGTGTGCTCCGACGGCGGAGGGAGCGAGGGTGTGGGGTGTGCCGTCGGGGTCGACGAGGAAGACGCGGGTGATATTTTGCAGATCTGTGGAGCCGGAGGAGGGGCGGTCGGTCCAGCGGCGGAGGCTGCGGATGAGGGCTGCGGGAATACGGGTGGAGTCGATGGGGATGCTGGGAAAGAGCCAGAGGGTGTAGGCGGAGCTCTTGTCGTCGGTGGCGCGGTTTTCGGTGATCCAGTCTATGGCGGCGAAGACGACGAGGGGTTTGGGAAGGCCGAGGTCGATCCAGAGGAGACCGCGGTCGGGGCAGAAGTGCTGGACGCAGCCGTCGGCGGTGAGGTAGCGGTCGTTTTCGCCGAGGACGTCGCCGGGGACGACGAGGAACTCCATGGCGACGTCGGCGAGGGGCTTGGGCTGGGCGGGCGGTTGGCCCCAGAAGGTTTGGGGGGCGGTGAGGTTTTGTTTGAGGAAGGGCTTGAGGCGGGGGTCGCCAAGGAGGTCGTTTTCGCGTCCGTTGGGGGCTGGCTCTGTGTACTGCCAGAGCCAGGAGAGGTCTTGGGTGTGGTGGCGGTGGATGTTGACCTGGGGGGAGCGGATCTGGGTTCGCGCGGCTGGGGCTGCGAGGAGGAGGGTGGTTGCGGCGAGTTGGAGGGGGTGGCGCATGAGGTTTGCCTGGGCGGTTGTGGTTGGAGGGTGCTGGCGATCTGGGCGTGTGCGAAGTTCGTCGGGATCCTTCGCTGCGCTCAGAATGATGGCAAGGTGAGAGGTACAAGGGCAACTACGAAGGCAAGTGCAAGGGCAAATACAGGGGTCCTTGACTTCGTTCAGGATGACGGCTTGGAACAAGCAACTACCAATGTGGAACAGCAACTACCCATGTGGAACAAGCAATTACCCATACTGGGATTTTTCCGCTTCGCTCAGAATGACAGGATATTTGCGCATTGGATGGCTTCGAGCTGCAGTGGTGAGGCGTGTCTGCGAGGTTGCGGTATTAGACGGCGTGCATGGATTGCTGGCGGTCAAGGGCCTCGGCGAGCGCCTGGTGGACGAGGCGGCCCATTTGTTTGGTGGTGACGGTGGCGCCGGTTTCGCCGCGGGTGATGTCGGCGGTGCGGTGGCCGGCGGCGAGGACCTTCCCGACGGCGGACTCGATGGCCTGGGCATCCTGCTCGAGGTGGGCGGAGTGGCGGAGGACCATGGCGGCCGTGAGGATGGCTCCGAGGGGGTTGGCTTTTCCGGTGCCTGCGATGTCCGGGGCGGAGCCGTGGACGGGTTCGTAAAGGTTGACCTTGCCCCCGATGGTGGCGGAGGGGAGAAGGCCGAGGGAGCCGGTGATGACGGCGGCCTCGTCGGAGAGGATGTCGCCGAAGAGGTTTTCGGTGAGGACGACGTCGAAGTTGCGGGGTGTGTTCATGAGGTGCATGGCGAAGGAGTCGACGAGCTGATGGTCTAAATGCACGCCTGGGTACTCGGTGGCTAATTCAGAGACGGTGGCGCGCCAGAGCTGGGAGACTTCGAGGACGTTGGCCTTGTCGACGGAGGTGAGTTTTTTGCGGCGTTTCGCGGCCAGCTCGAAGGCGATGCGGGCGACGCGGACGATCTCGGATTTGGTGTACCTCATCGTATTGATAGCCTCATCCGTGTCGCGGTTCCACCAGCGGGGCTGGCCGAAGTAGAGGCCGCCGAGGAGCTCGCGGACGAAGAGGATGTCGGCACCTTCCGTGACCTCGGGCTTGAGGGGCGAGCTGCTGGAGAGGGCGGGGTAAGCGATCGAGGGGCGGAGGTTGGCGAAGCCGCCGAGTTCTTTACGGATGCGCAGGAGGCCGGCTTCGGGGCGCTTGTCCGGTGGGAGCGCGTTGAACTTGTTATCGCCGACGGCGCCGAGGAGGACGGCGTCGGAGGAGAGGGCGAGGTCGAGGGTGGCCTGGGGAAGGGGCGAGCCGGTCTCGGTGATGGCGATGCCGCCGATGAGCGCTTCGGTAAAGGTGAAGGTGTGTCCGCCGAACTCGCCGACGGCTTTGAGGATGCTGACGGCTTCGGTGGTGACCTCGGGACCGATGCCGTCACCGGGAAGGACTGCGATGTTGAGTTGCATAGGACCTCTTGGAGCAGTTCGTTCGTTTACCGATAAGTACAAGGTCAGCAATCCTCTCGGAGGAGGAAGTGAATCGATTCACTGTTGTCTACGCTGTCCCCTACGATGAGCGTTGGCCGGCTGTGAAACTCAGATGTGAAGCCGCCAGGCTGCATGCAGAGCGTAGCTTCGTTTGGCCTCGACCATTTAACCTGCTTTAGTTCGACGTAAGTCCCGCTTAGGACAAGCTGCTTGTCTTTACTTACCATTTCGTTCGAAACGCAAGTAAACGTTCGTGTAATCGTTATCGATGGCTCCCTGTCCTCTATAGATTTCTTCTGTAAAAGACAGGCCCGTGGTTGGCGTCTGGAAAACTTTTATGTCAATCTTTCTTGAGCATCCGATCGCTACAGCAAGCAAAGTAATGGCCAAGATAACTGGCCTTAGGACGATTTTATACATCGGGCCTTCAGCCCTCGTCCTTCTCTCACTTTGTAGACCTGGGGCTTCGCCCCAGGCTGGTATAGCGCGCCTTCAGCGCTTGGGGTGTTGGCTGATCAGGCATGTGTGCCGACTGTTGAGTTATGCAAGAGGCCGAGGAGGTCCTGGTCGTAGATGAGTTTTTTGCGATCTGCGAGTTCGGTGAAGCGGTTGTAGACGTCATCGAGTTGGGTGCGGTTGAGGGTGTGGCCGAGGTTGGCGAGGCGATCGGAGAGGGCGCGGCGGCCGGAGTGTTTACCGAGGACGATGTTGGTCGCGGGCACGCCGACGGAGGCGGGGGTCATGATCTCGTAGGTGAGCGGGTTGGCGAGCATGCCGTGCTGGTGGATGCCGGACTCGTGCGCGAAGGCGTTGGCGCCGACGACGGCCTTGTTGGGCGAGCAGCCGAAGCTGATGCACTCGGCGAGGATCTGGCTGGTGGGGTAGAGGAGCGGCATGTTGAGGTTGTTGGTGTAGGGGAACTTGTCGCGGCGGACGGTGAGGGCGGCGGCGATCTCTTCGAGAGCGGCGTTGCCGGCGCGCTCGCCGATGCCGTTGATGGTGCACTCGACCTGGCGAGCGCCGCCTTCGATGCCGGCGAGGGAATTGGCGACGGCCATGCCGAGGTCGTTGTGGCAGTGGGTGGAGAGGATAACGTCGTCGATGCCAGGGACCGAGCGTTTGACGAACTGGAAGAGGGCCCGGTATTCGTCGGGGGTGGTGTAGCCGACGGTGTCTGGGATGTTGATGGTGGTGGCTCCGGCTTCGACGGCGGCGGTGATCATCTGGACGAGGAAGGCGGGGTCGGAGCGGGTGCCGTCTTCGGTCGAGAACTCGACGTCGTCGGTAAAGGTGCGGGCGAGTTCGACGGCGAAGGCGGCCTGCTCGAGGGCTTCGGCGCGGGTGAGTTTGAGCTTGGCGGAGAGGTGAAGGTCGGAGGAGGCGAGGAAGACGTGAATGCGGGAGCTTTGGGCGGGCTCGATGGCGCGGGCGGCTGCCTCGATATCTTCGCGCTTGCAGCGGGCGAGCGAGGTGATGCGTGGGCCGTGGACCTCGCGGGCGATCTCGCGGATGGATTGGGCGTCGCCGTTGGACGCAATGGCGAAGCCGGCTTCGAGGATGTCGACGCCGAGGTCGGCGAGGGCATGGGCCATGCGGAGCTTTTCGTGGTGGTGCATGGTGCAGCCGGGCGACTGCTCGCCATCGCGCAGGGTGGTGTCGAAGAAGACGATCTGGTTGCTTGCCTGGTGGGTTGAGGAAGCCATCGGGATTACTGTACGCCTCCGTGTGAAGGAAAGAATAACGCAGCCTTATGCGATTCAGCGCGAGTATCATGTTTACTAATCGGCTTATCAGATGAATGAAGGGTGGCGCGGATGGACCTCCTGCAGATGGAGACGTTTCTGGCGGTTGCGGAGGAGAAGAGTTTCTCGCGCGCGGCGGCGCGTCTCCATCGGACGCAGCCGGCGATAAGCCAGGCGATTGCGAAGCTGGAGAGCGATGTGGGCGAAGTGCTGATCGAGCGGTCGACGAGGGATGCGTCGCTTACGGCGGCGGGTGAGGTGCTGCGTGAGTATGCGGTGAAGCTGCTGAACCTGCGGATGGAGGCGACGACGGCGCTGGGGGAGCTGCGGGAGCTGCACCAGGGACGATTGAACATTGCGGCGAACGAGTACACGTGCCTCTACCTGTTGCCGCTGCTGCACGAGTACCGGCGGCAGAATCCGCGGATCAAGATTGCGGTGCAGCGGGCGTTGGCGAGCAAGATCTCGGATGAGGTGCTGATGCACTCGGTCGAGCTGGGGGTGATCTCGTTCCGGCCGGAGGACACGCAGCTGGCGGCGACAGTGGTGTACCGGGATGAGTTGGCGTTTGTGGTGAACCCGGCGCATCCGTTTGCGCTGGCGGGCAAGGTGTCGATTCGGCAGCTGCGGTCGCAGAACTTTGTGGCGCACAACATCCCATCGCCGCAGCGGCAGAGGGTGATCCAGGCGTTTCGGCGGCACAAGACGACGTTGCATATGGGGGTGGAGCTGCCGTCGATCGAGGCGATCAAGCGGTTTGTCGAGATGGGGAACGGGGTGGCGCTGGTGCCAGGGCTGACGGTGCGGCCGGAGCTGAAGGCGGGGACGCTGGTGCGGGTGGAGGTGCCGGAGCTCGAGATGGCTCGGCGGCTGCGGCTGGTGTATCGGCGGCAGGCGACGCTATCGCATGCAGCGGTGGCGTTTTTGAAGGTGGTGGAGGCGTATGCGGGTTTGCATGGCGATCCGTTCTGTTTTGTTCGGGAGGCTTGAAGTTTTGGGGTTTGGGGTTGTGAGTTATGGCGGTGGGCAGAGAGGAGGCTTGATTGCCATTGGGGGCGAAACATTTCGCTGCGAACGAGGTTTGATGGAGTAGAAGCTTGTCGGCGAGACCGGGGAGCGAAGGAGTTTTACATGGCCGCAAAGTTTGGAAGGAACGGAAGACGAGTGGCCGCTGCGGCGGTCTTGAGTTTAGCGATGGGCGGGATGATGGCCGTGGCGCAGGATGCGAGCGCTGCACCGGCGCTACAACAGCAGGATGGGCAGGTGCCGCCCGCGGGCGGTGGAATGCATGGCCGTGGCGGACCGGAGCGGCAGGTAGAGATGCTGACGAAGCGACTCGATCTGACGCCGGACCAGGTGACGCAGGTGAAGGCGATCGACCTGGATGCGATGACGCAGGCGAAGGCCCTGCACTCAGACACGAGCCTTTCGCAGGACGACCGGCGAAGCAAGATGATGGGCATCCACCAGGCTGCAGAGACGAAGATCCGGGCGGTGTTGAATGACGAGCAGAAGACGAAGTTCGACGCGATGATGGCGCATCATCGTGAGCACATGCGGCACGGGGATGGGCAGGGGCCGCCGCCTCCTCCGGCGCAGTAAAGAAAGACGCACGGTTTTGCAGAAGGCCGGGGAGCTTCCTCGGCCTGTTCTGCGTTATGAGCTCTGAGAGGGCGCCGGCGGTAGGAGAGGTACAATAAATGGAATGATCCTGTGCTTAGCTCCACGGATCCCGACGCGACGTTTCGGGAGGGCGGTGGAGTCGCGGATCAACGTCAAGGGGTGTACTGAAGAATGATGAAGACGATGGTTTTGGGCGTGCTGATGGCCTCAGCCGCCGCCGGCGTAGCGCAGGAGAGCCGGATGGATGCAAGCATGAGCGTGACGACGTTGATCATGCCGCAGGTCAATTCGAGCGGGATTCAGGTGAACGCGACCAAGCCCATCGGCTTTCTGGGCAGCTATCGATATATGCTGACGCCGCGGAGCGCACTGGAGGCGAACTATACGTTTTCGCAGAACATCATGAAGTACAACACGAACTTCCAGCCGAATATCCGGATCCATACGCGGACGCAGGAGATTTCATTGGCGTATGTGTATAGCCTGACATTTCGGAACTTTAGCCCGTTTGCAGAGGCGGGTGTGGGAGCGATGTTGTTTTCGCCGCTCGCTGACTTCAAGACGAATCAGTTTTCGGCGAAGCGGAATACTAATTTGGGCGGGCTGTTTGGAGCCGGAGTGGCATATGAACTGAGCCCGAGCTTCGACATCCGGGCTGAGTATCGCGGGTTTGTGACGAGGACGCCTGATTTCGGTCTGCCTGGAGACATTATCAAGACGAATCGCTATACGGTCTTCATGACGCCGTCGGTGGGTGTTGCGTACCACTTCTGATGCTTCCGATGTACGTGAAAGGCCTCGGCGTTTGCCGGGGCCTTTGTGCGTGAGGATTTAGCGTGCGAGCTTACCGGAAGTGGTAGGCGGCGCCGAAGGTGAAGAGCTCGGGCGTCAGGCCGTTGGTGGGGCCGTCGACGGTTCCCTTAAACCCTGGCCACTTCTGGTATTCGAAGTCGCCACGGATGTAGAGCCAACGGCGGACCTTGATGTCCGCGCCGAGGCCGCCGGCGAACAGGTTGTAGGCGAGGTTGGCGCTGGCCTGATCCTGCGGGGACGGCGGGGGGTAGGGCGGGTAGTTGAAGACGCCCCGGCCGGCCATGATCTTGACGTAGGGGATGAGGGGTCCGTAGGTGCGAAAGTAGCGGCCTCCGATCTCATAGGTCTTTTCGTAGAGGGTGGAGCCGGAGCCCTGGCTGACCTTGTGGAAGCTGCCTTCGATACCGAAGTGGCGGGTGAAGTCGAAGTCGCCGTAGATGGCGAAGCCTGTAAAGCGCGAGCCATAGTCGGAATCGGCGGAGGTGTACCCGGCACCGATGAGCAGATCTCCTGCGCGGGATGCGGTGGCACTGGCCTGAGCGAACAGGCGAGGTGCACCGGCGAGAAGACTGAGCACGATGAGAATCCTTGGTAGCACGAACGTCCCCCTAAGAGAGTTGCTGAGATCCTGCTGTGCGGTGAGCTGTGCGGCAGGTGAGCTCCGATCTAGCGGAGTGGCCGGAACGGTCCAGAGAGTATTTAGGACGAAACGATTGGTTGCACCGGGGGACTACCCATCGGCCCCACCTCCTCGATCGAGGTGATGACACATTATGCGAAGAGGGTCTGTCTCGGAAGACTGGGTGAGCGGCGGTGTGCCGCTCACCCAGTGTGGAATTAGCGCTGCGGCTGAGCGGCGGGTTGTGTCTGCGGTGCGGCGGGCTGCTGCTCCGCGGGCGCCGTGGTCGCTGCCGGTGCTGTGGTATCGACCGCGGGCTGCGCTGGAGCCGTACCGGCGGGGGCCGGGGCAGCGGCAGCAGCGGGTGTGGCAGTGGCGGGTGTGGCAGTGGCGGGATCAGGTGGCGCCTTGTAGTAGCTGAGCTTCATGTAGACGGGCTCGACCTCGAAGGGCATCTTGTCGGCTGCTGTAAGCAGGGGCTCGAAGGCGGAGTGCATGGTGATGACCTGATCGGTCCAGGGGTCGAAGCGGAGGAAGCTCGAAAGCGGCATGGCTGCCTGCTGCTTGAGATCCTTCATGTCGAGCTTGGGTCCCTTGCTGACGATGGCCTGCATCCAGAAGGTCGGGTCGGTGTCGCTTTTGACGAGGCCGTCACCGAGCATGGGCTCGTTGAGTGCTCGGAGCGACTTGACACGCTGCTGAAGCTGCTGGAGGTAGAGGCCGAAGTACTGTTGGCCGGGCTCGAGTTCCTTGGCGCTGAGAAGCTCCATTGCCTTCTTTGCGGCGGCCGTGTTGTCGGCGTCAGTGTGGTGCATGGGGATGCGGTTGAAGACCGAGTTGGTGGGAAAGAGGAGCCGATCGTTGAAGGCGTACTTGGTGTCGAGACGATGGCCGAGGATGATGTGAGCGAGCTGGAAGGCGAGGATGGCGTTGAGGTTGCCCATCTGCTGCGCGCCATCCTGGGTGACGACGCCGGTGGTATCGAGGAGGCTTTTCGAGACGATGATGGTGTTGCCGATCGCTACGGACTCGAGGGGCTCAGTAAGGAGCGTACGGCAGCGTATCGGGCGAGTGACGGAAATGTTGTTGTAGGCGAGGATGTTGCCGGCGAGAGCTTCGAGAGTTTTGTCGAACTCGCTGGGAGCGTCGAGGAGACCGGCCTGGAAGAGACGTTCGACGACATTGTCCTCGGCCTGCTGGGCCCAGGCCCGCTGTGCGCCGAGCGGGCTGACGTCTTGTGCGTCATTGGAGACGTCGGTGGCGCCGACGACGTCCATGGAAGTGTTCTCGGATTCAGGCGGCGGGACCTTGAGGACGTATCCCCAGACGTGGTTGATGGCCTTGAACTTGAGAGTGCGCGAGGAGCTCTTGGGATCGCTTTCCTCGACGTAGAAGGAGGTCGGCAGCCAGAGGTTCGGCTGGACGTTGGTGCGCCAGCTATCGAAATGGTAGTACTCGCGGATGGTCTCTTCGGAGCCCGAGAAGTCGCCGTTGAAGCGAACGACGTTGCCGCCGCGGGTCTCGATCCAGACGCGGCCGAAGAAGCGGCCAGTGGTGGTGCCGGTGAGCGCGAGCTTGCCCTGCTTGGTGGCGATCGGCGAGACGTCGAAGACGGCCGTGGGGGTATTGCCGAGGAAGTCGTTGCGGACGAAGCTGAAGATGTAGTGCTGCCGGTCGAAGCTGTTGGAATCCATGAGCAGCATCTGGACGAAGCCGGACTCGTGGAAGTTGAGATGGAGGCTGTCGCCGAGGCCGGTGATGAAGGAGGCGGAGTGTTTGAGGCGGCCGAAGCTGAATTTGCCACCGCTCTGGGTTCCGTGCGCGGTGTCTTCATTGACCTTGTAGGCGTTGTCGCCGATGATCTTGGAGAACTCGACGCGGCCGAGGAAGTGCTGATCGGACTCGGGGACCTGGCTTAGCAGGGGATCAGGCCGCATGTTCTGGATGTAGGTTTCGACGAGCGGAGCGCGCTCCCGGACGGTTTTGATGACGTCCTTTTCGCGGCCGATGGCCTTGTCCACAAGAGCGTTCTGGCTGGCCGTGAGCTTGCGCGGCATCAGGCTGTCATCGACCTTCTTTTTCTTGCCCAGCAGAGGGATGCTGGCCGCTACGGCGGGCAAGGTGGAGAAGGCGATGGATGCCAACACCAGACCGGCGATATGGGTTTTTCGGAAGATCATGATTTTTACGGCTCCTGCGGCAGGCCTGTTTGGCCGGCCGTACTTGGTGCTGATGCTAGATCAAAGTTGAGCGCCTGGGCAAAGGTCTAGCCGGCGAGCTGGAAGGCTACGTTGACGACACCTTCCCAGTCGATGGGAACGCCGGAGGAGTCGGTTGCGGGCTGGAAGCGCGTGGCCTGCACGGCAGCGCGGGCGGACTCGTCGAGACCGTGGCCGAGACCACTGCTGACGCCGAGCACCTGAACAGCACCGGAGGAGGAGACGCGCAGACGGACAGCGACCGTACCCTCAAGGTGAAGTTTGATGGCCTCCTCAGTGTACTGGGGACGCGGCTTGAAGAGAACCTTAGGCCCGGTGCGGGCGACGGTGGTGGTGGGCGCGGAGGGCTTGGGCATCGGCGGCGGCTGATTCTGTCCGAGGTTGACGGGGCCAGCGACCTTGCCGGTCGAGTTGAGCGGGCCGGTGCCGCCGGCAACGCCGAGCTTGACGCCGGTGACGGCGTGGGTGCCGGTGCCAGCCATGTTGGTGCCGGTGGGGGAACCATTGCCGAGCGAGACCTTGGTGGCTCCGGCGCCGGTGTTGGAGGCGGGCATGCCGGCCATGCCGCGTTGGCCGAGGTTGATGGCGCTGGTGGCGGGGCGGTTGGAGGGTGCGATCGGGTTGTTCTGCTGTCCGAGCGCGACGGCCGAGGGGTGATTGGTGGCGACCACGGTGGCCGGGGCGGCCTGGCCGAGGTTGACGACCTTAGGCGCGGGCGGCGCTGTGACCTGCTTTGGCGGTGCCGGAGCGATGACCGGGACGGGCTGGTTCATCTTGATCTCGGGCGGCTTGGGGAGGTCGGGAAGTTTGGCGACCTCGGGCAGCTTGATCTTGGGCGGCTCGACCTTGATCTTGGGCGGCTCGGGGAGCTTGACCTTAGGCTTGATGGGCTCGGGTTCGACCTTTTTTATCGGAATGGGCTCGACAAGGCTGGTAAGCTTTTGCCGGTGGTCCATGGTCTTCTTTGCGGCCGCACCGATGATGATGACGACCAGAGCGATGATGATGTTGAGGGAGATCGAGGTGAAGAGAGACGCTTTGCTCTGCTGGCCGTCGTTGAGCACGCCGAAGTGCTTGAACTGCATGCTTTGGGGCGAGGTGGAATCTTCACTGCGAAGCGGCTTAGCCATAAGATGGGTTCCTTGAGTGGCCTCGTCCAGGAGGCGAATATGCACTTGCTCCTTGAAAGGCAGGACGAGTGCGGATGAAGTGGAGCCTCGGAAGGTCTCCATGAGGTGGTGCGACGTGCGGTTCGAGCTGGCCTTGAAGCTGCTGGAAGCGGCCCCACCAGTCTCAAGGATATAGAAAGAGACGGGCTAAGCTGCGAAAAAGGTTGGTACGGGAGCAACTCTTGCAAATGTTTTCACAACCACCGGGCGACTTGGTGTCTCCGCCTGCGTTGCAATGAGTGTGCCGTAGGCGCAGTGGCTTGACACTGGTACTTTGGTGGTAGCGAGGTTTCCGAGGGATACATGAAGGTTCTGGTGACGGGTGGAGCGGGGTATATCGGCGGCACGGTGACGCGTTTGCTGTTGTCGCAAGGTCATGATGTGACAGTGTTTGACAACTTTTGCCACTCCAAACGGAGTGCGGTTGCGGAGGGCGCGACGCTGGTCGAGGGGGAGCTTTCGGATCGGAGTCTGATCGAGGGTACGCTGCGGGAGAGCAGGTTCGATGGAGTGATGCACTTCGCGGCATTGATCGAGGCTGGGGAGAGCATGAAGTGTCCGGAAGTTTACTTTCGTAACAATTCTGCATCTACGCTGACGTTACTTGAGGCTATGTTGGCGAGTGGGCACGACCGGCTGGTCTTCAGTTCGACGGCGGCTTGCTATGGGGAGCCGGAGACAGTGCCAATTCTTGAGGATGCGAAGCTCGACCCCACAAACCCATATGGCCAGAGCAAGCTGCTGGTGGAGCAGATGCTGACGTGGATCAACCGCGCGCATGGGTTCCGGTATGCGAGCCTGCGTTACTTCAATGTCGCCGGAGCGATCGAGGGATATGGCGAGGCGCACGAGCCGGAGTCGCACCTGATTCCGCTGGTTCTGGATGTGGCGCTGGGACGACGTGCGAGTATCAAGATCTTCGGTGAGAACTATCCGACCAAGGACGGGACGTGCGTGCGCGACTACATCCATGTCGCGGATCTGGCGGATGCGCACCTGCTGGCACTGCGGGCGCTCGATCAGCATCCGCGGTTGATCTACAACATTGGCAACGGCCAGGGCTTCACGGTTCGTGAGGTCATCGACTCGGTGCGGCGGGTGACAGGGAAGACGATCACGGTCGAGGAGTGTCCGCCGCGTGCGGGTGATCCGGCGGTGCTGGTAGCGGGTTCGGAGAAGATCAAGACGGAGCTTGGGTGGAGGCCGCAGTTTGCGGATCTTGACACGATCGTTGCGAGTGCGTGGGCGTGGCACCAGCAGCGGTACGCGTGAGGTGCGGCGAGGAAAGAGGATGCGAGACCGCGAGGAGAGACGTCCTTGATTGAGAGCATGTTTCACCTCCATCTCCCGGTGCTAGAGAAGATATTCCGACCGGTGATTGTGTATCTGTGCCTGATTTTGTTTCTTCGGCTATTTGGGAAGCGTGAGCTGGCGCAGCTGAATCCGTTCGACCTGGTAGTTCTGCTGAGTCTTTCGAACACGGTGCAGAACGCGATCATCGGGGACGACAACTCGGTGAGCGGAGGCGTGATTGGGGCGTTGTCGCTGCTGTCGATCAACTGGCTCATGACGCGGTTTCTGTACAGGGCACCGCGTTTTAATGCGGCGCTGGGAGGGACGGAGACGGTGCTGATCCGGCATGGCGAGGTGGATGGGCAGGCCATGCGGAAGGAGGCGCTGACGGAGTTGGAGTTGTTGTCGGTGTTGCACAAGCAGGGGTTCGACTCGTTCTTGCAGGTGGAGAAGTGCGTGCTTGAGCCGAACGGGACATTTTACGTGGAGGGGATCAAGCCGAGCGAGGAGGATCGCCAGCGGGCGGATATTCAGGAAGCGGTCCGGGCCCTGACGATCGAAGTTCGTGAGCTGCGGGCGAAGCTCTCCGGCCAAGCGTGATCGGGTTGTGATCTACGGCGTGCGTGCCTGTGCTTTGCGGACTGCTTCGCGGAAGCGCTCTGGAGGCTCGGGCAGGGTTGAGTCTTTGACTGCGGCGCGGTAGCCGCCCATGTAGATGGAGTACATGACGGCGAGGGCGCAACCGACGCCGAAGGCGAAGCCAAGAAAGAAGCCGATTGCCGCGGACCAGGTGAAGCCCATGTTGAGGTGAGTCTACGCTGCGTCGGAGACCCGGGAGGGCGAGGGGGCCTCCTCGGATCTCACACGGATCAAACCCCTGAACGATCCAAATTTGCAACTCGAGTTTAGGGTCGAGCTTATCGGGTGGGAGCTGCGGGGTGCTGCTGCAGCGCTGGGTGCGGTGAAGAGCTTGAGGGCGTTTGCAACGGTGTAGCGCAGGCCCCAGGCGGTGGGGAGGACGACGACGGCCCAGGCTGCGGCGATTAGGACTGGTGAGGTGCGTTTTACGGTGTCTGCGGTGCTCATGGATGAGTCTCCGGGGCGGCTGGTCTGGGTTGTTCGCTAGTAGGCTGCACCGACGGGCTCCGGCTGGGGTGCGCCCTTGAGCCAGAAACGTTCGCTGACCGGGCGCACGAGGAGGTTGGCGACGAAGCCGACGACGAGGAGACCGCACATGATGTGGAGGATGAGCGGGTAGGCCTGCTCCTTGGGCAGCTTGTTTTCGACGTAGTGATCGAGGATGCCGTTGACGATGAGGGGGCCGACGATGCCGGCGGTTGACCAGGCGGTGAGCAGGCGTCCGTGGATGGCGGAGACGTTGAAGCCGCCGAAGAGGTCTTTGAGGTAGGCGGGGATAGTGGCGAAGCCGCCGCCGTACATGGAGATGATGATGGCGGCGAGGGTGACAAAGAGCGGCACGGAGTTGAGGTGGGTGGCGCTGGTGAAGGGAAGGAAGAAGAAGAGCAGCGGGCCGAGGAGGAAGAAGACGGCGTAGGTGGCTTTGCGGCCGAGGAAGTCGGAGGTGGACGCCCAGAAGAAGCGGCCGGCCATGTTGAGGATGCTGAGGAGGCCGACGAAGCCGACGGCGGCGGTGGCGTTGATGTGGCCCTTGAAGAAGTCCTGGATCATGGGCGCGGCCTGCTCGAGGATGCCGATGCCGGCGGTGACGTTGGTGAAGAGGACGATCCAGAGCAGCCAGAACTGCGGGGTCTTCCAGGCCTCGGACACCGCGACGTTGTGGGTGGAGATGAGGGCGGACTGCTTGGTTGCAGGGACGTAGCCGACGGGCTTCCAGCCTCCGGCGGGCACGCGGATGGTGAAGACGCCGAACATCATGAAGAGGAAGTAGAGCGCGCCCATGGTCATGAAGGTGTAGGGGATGGAGGGCTGGCCGTGCGCCTTGAAGAAGGCCATGAGCTGGTTGGCGAGGGGGCCGCCGATCATGGCGCCGCCGCCGAAGCCCATGATGGCGAGGCCGGTCGCGAGGCCGGGACGATCCGGGAACCACTTGATGAGCGTGGAGACGGGCGAGATGTAGCCGAGGCCGAGGCCGACGCCACCGACGACGCCGTAGCCGAGGTACAGGAGAGCGAGCTGGTGCGTGCTGGCGCCGGCGGAGGCGATAAAGAAGCCAGCGCTGAAGCAGATGGCGGCGTAGAACATGGCGCGGCGGGGGCCGGCGTTTTCGAGCCAGGCGCCGAAGAGGGCGGCGGAGATGCCAAGGAAGGCGATAGCGATCGAGAAGATATAGCCGATCTCTTTGAGGTTCCAGGCGCTGCCATTGGCGGCGTGGAGGGCCAGGAGGGGATTCTTGAAGACGGAAAAGGCGTAGACCTGGCCGATGGAGAGATGGATGGCGAGAGCGGCGGGGGGAACGAGCCAGCGGCTGTATCCGGCGGGGGCGATCGAACGATCGCGATCAAGGAAGCTGAGTGCCATGGTTGCTCCTGTATGCCATGAGGGGACGTGCTGCTCATGGGAAAAGGCCCGTACATCTTTAGATCTGATTGCCTCTGAATCGTTGTTCAGAGTGCGCGGCCAAGCATATAGGACGCTCTGCCCTTAAGGGTAGATCACTTCGGGGAGACGCTGGTTGCTGACAACGATTTGGTAGCGTAGTTTTTGCTGAGCGTTCCCGTTTGCGGAACGGAGATGTACGGAGGTTGACGTTGGAGCAGAATCAGAATCTCAGCTCGAGTCTTCAAGAGAGTCGCGTGTTTACCCCTTCGGAGGAGTTTGCGGCGAAGGCTCACGTCCAGAGCATGGAGGAGTACGAGCGGATGTATCGCCGGAGTGTGGAGGAGACGGAGGCGTTCTGGGCGGAGGCGGCGGGGGAGCTGGATTGGTTTGCGCCGTGGGACAAGGTTCTGGAGGGCGCGGGGCCGGATGCGCGCTGGTTCACGGGTGGGAGGCTGAACCTTTGCCACAACTGCGTGGATCGGCATGCGCTGGGTGGCAGGCGTGACAAGGTTGCGCTGCTGTGGGAGGGGGAGCCGGGGGAGGTCCGGCGGATCACGTATGGTGAGTTGCACATCGAGGTACAGCTGTTTGCCAATGCGCTGAAGGGGCTGGGGGTGAAGCGTGGGGATCGCGTGGCGGTGTACATGGGGATGTGTCCTGAGCTGGCGATCGCTCTGCTGGCGTGCGCGCGGATTGGGGCGGTGCATTCGGTGATCTTTGGGGGGTTCGCGGCGCATGCGTTGGTGGACCGGATCAATGATTCCGGGTGCGTGGCGGTGGTGACGCAGGACACGAGCTACCGGCGGGGCGGAGAGGTGAAGCTGAAGGCGATTGTGGATGAGGCGCTCGAAAAATGTCCGACGGTGAAGAGCGTCGTGGTGTACCGGCGGTCGGGGACCGAGGTGGTGATGAAGGCCGGGCGCGATGTGTGGTGGCATGACGCGGTCGAAAACGTCACGGCGGAGTGTGCGCCGGAGTGGATGGAGGCGGAGGATCCGCTGTATCTGCTGTATACGTCAGGGACGACGGGCAAGCCGAAGGGGCTGCTGCATACGACAGGCGGGTACTCGGTGGGGACGTATCTGACGAGCAAGTATGTGTTTGATCTGCGCGAGGAGGACGTGTTCTGGTGCACGGCGGATATCGGGTGGGTAACGGGGCACAGCTATGTGGTGTACGGGCCGTTGCAGAATGGGGTGACGGTGGTGATGTACGAGGGGGCACCCAACTGGCCGGAGCCTGACCGGTTCTGGAAGATTGTGGACGCGCACAAGGTGACGGTGTTTTATACGGCGCCGACGGCGATCCGGGCATTTATCAAGTGGGGTGATGCGTGGGTGCGGAAGTACTCGCTCCAGTCGCTGCGGCTGCTGGGGACGGTGGGCGAGCCGATCAACCCGGAGAGCTGGATGTGGTACCGGCGGGAGATTGGGAAGGATCGCTGTCCGATTGTAGATACGTGGTGGCAGACGGAGACGGGCGCGATCATGATTGCGCCGATTCCGGGAGCGGTGGCGACGAAGCCTGGGTCGGCGACAAGGCCGTTCTTTGGGATTGTGCCGGAGGTGGTTACGAAACAGGGGGATCCGGTGCCGGCGGGGCATGGCGGCCTGCTGGTGATCCGGAAGCCGTGGCCGTCGATGGCGCGGACGATCTACGGCGATCACGAGCGGTACAAGGAGACGTACTGGAGCGAGGTGCCGGGGAGCTACTTCACCGGCGATGGGGCGCGGATGGATGCGGATGGGTACTTCTGGCTGATGGGCCGGGTGGACGACGTGATCAACGTGAGTGGGCACCGGCTGGGTACGATGGAGGTGGAGTCCGCGTTGGTGGCGCACCCGAAGGTGGCGGAGGCTGCGGTGGTAGGGCGGCCGGACGAGATGAAGGGCCAGGCGATTGCGGCGTTTGTGACGCTTGAGGGCGGGCATGCGGCGAGCGACGAGTTAAAGCAGGAGCTGCGGCAATGGGTGGCGAAGGAGATTGGGGCGCTGGCGCGGCCGGACGATGTACGGTTTACCGAGGCTTTGCCGAAGACGCGGTCGGGAAAGATCATGCGGCGGCTGCTGCGGGAGCTGGCTTCGACGGGCGAGGTGAAGGGGGATACGACGACGCTCGAGGACTTTGGGGTGATCGCGAAGCTGCGAGGGGATGAGGAATAGGTACCATTGGTATGTACTTTCGTTGAGGTGGAGCATGAGCGAGCCGGAAAAGAGAGCGAAGCTGTTTCAGACGGGGCGGAGCCAGGCGGTGCGACTGCCAAAGGAGTTCCGGTTCGAGGGGACCGAGGTGCGGATTCGGAGGTCGGGGAACTCTGTTGTTCTGGAGCCGATCGACGATGGGTGGGAGTGGCTCCGGGAGTTGCGGGCGAAGGGTGCGCGATTTGACGATGACATGGTGGCAGCGATGGAAGAAGAGGTCCCGCAGCAGGAGCGTCCAGAGCTGGACGATCTGTTCTCCTGATGGCTTACCTACTGGATTCGAACGCAATCATCCACACGCTGAACCAACTCGATGGGCAGGTGGCGACCGCAGCCATGAGGCATCCTGACGAGGATGTGGTTACGTCCTCCGTTGTGATGCACGAATTGTATTTTGGCGCTTACAAGAGTGCAAAACTGGAGAGGAACCTTGCGATGCTCGAGACGATACGTTTTCCCGTTCTGGAGTTCGACCGCCAGGATGCGCAGGAGGCAGGGAGGATTCGTGTTCTTCTGCGGGCTGTCGGGACGCCGATTGGACCGTACGATGTGCTGATTGCCGGGCAGGCGCTGCGTCGCGGGTTGACGCTGGTGACGGCGAATTTTCGTGAGTTCGAGCGGGTACCGGGGCTCCTTTGCGAGGACTGGTCGAGGTAGCGTTTAGCGGAGTTTGACGCTGGGTTTGGTGGGCAGGGTGAAGTGGAAGGTGGTGCCCTGGCCGGGTTGGCTCGAGGCCCAGATGCGGCCACCGTGCTGGGTGACGATGGAGCGGCAGATGGCGAGGCCGAGGCCGGTGCCGCCCATGGCGCGGGAGTCGGAGGCATCGACCTGGTGGAAGCGTTCGAAGATATGTTCGAGCTTGTCGGCGGGGATGCCGCGGCCTTGATCTGTGATCTCGATGATGGCTTCGTTCTCGTCGACGTTGCGTGCGGTGAGCTCGATCTGGCTGCCGGCGGGGGAGAACTTGATGGCGTTCGAGATGAGGTTGGTGAGGGTCTGGAGGATGCGGTCCTGGTCGGCCCAGACGGTGATGTCCCTGGCGGAGGTGGAGACGCGGATGTCGGCCTTAACGGCGGCGGCTTGTTGGAGGCCGGCGGCGCGCGCGAGGAGATCTTCGGCGCTGCACAGGGAGAGCTGGAGCTCGGACTTGCCACTCGATATGCGTTCGAGGTCGAGGATGTCGTTGACGAGGCGGACGAGGCGGTCGGTGTTGCCGAGCGCGATCTCGAGCATCTGGTGCATCTTTTCGGGGCGGGAGCGGAGGGCGCCGCCGGTGACGAGGCCGAGGGCGGCGCGGAGCGAGGTGAGCGGCGTGCGGAGCTCGTGCGAGACGGTGGAGATGAACTCGTCCTTCATGTGGTCGAGGGCGCGGCGCTCGGTGGTATCGGTGAACGCGACGACGACGCCGATGGGCTTTCCGCCTTCGGCGCTGCCGTCCGAAGAGGTTTCGATCTGGGGGCGGGCGACATACTCGACGGGGAAGGAGGTGCCGTCCTTGCGCCAGAAGACCTCTTCGCTGATGCGGACGGAGTCCCGCTTTTCGAGGGTGTTTTCGATGGGGCACTCGCTCTGTGGGTAGGGGGTGCCATCGGGCCGGGTGTGGTGGATGAGCTCGTGCATCCCCTTATCGAGGACCTCGCCGCGCTTGTAGCCGAGCATCTGGAGCGCGGCGGAGTTGACGACGGTGATGCGGCCGTGGAGGTCGATGCCGAAGATGCCGTCGCCGACGGATTCGAGGATGGAGTCTGACTGGCGGGTGAGGGTGCGGAGGCGGCCCTCGGCGCGGACCTGCTCACTGATATCGACGCCGAAGCCGAGGACGTATTTGTCGCGACCGGGGATATCGATGAGCTTGTTGCGGTAGGCGATGACACGAACTTCGTTGTCGGTGTGACGGAGGTGAAGCAGGCCCTGCGCCTCTCCGGCCGTGGTGATCTGCTTGAGGTAGGGTTGGAGGGCTTTCTTCCGGTCATTCGGGATGAATTCGGAGAGTGGCCGCCCGATCATCTCATCGACGGTCCTGCCGAGGCTTTCGGCGCCGTGCTTGTTGACGGAGAGGAGGCTGCCATTGAGATCGTGCATGCAGACCATGCCGAGGGAGCCTTCGACGATCTGCCGGTAGCGGGCCTCGCTCTCACGCAGGGTGTCTTCGGCCGCGCGCTGCACGGTGACGTCGATGCCGGTGGCGATGATGAAGGCGGCCTGCCCCTGCCCATCGGCGAGCGCGGTGGCGGACCAGGCGATGCGGCGAAGGGTGCCGTCGCGGTTGAGCCAGTGGTTTTCAAAGGTCGCGGGGAAGCTGCCGGCGCGGATCTGGTTGAAGATGTCGATGGCCCCGGCGATGTCCTCTTCGGGGATGAGCTTGTCCCAGGCGTAGCGTCCGACGAGGATGTTGAAGTCGTATCCTGAGGCGATCTCGCAGGCGCGGTTGAAGCGGACGATACGACCGGCGGTGTCAAAGACGACGACGAGCGCGCCGACGGTGTCGAGGACGGCGGAGACGAAGTTGCGCTCGACGGTGAGGGCAGTCTCGACGCGTTGCCGGGCGCGGGCGGAGCGATCGATCTGGCGAACGCGGCCGTTGAGCTCGAAGCGGTTGATGACGAGACGGCTGAGGACGGAGAGGGCGTCGGACTCCTGCAGGGTGAGCCGGCGAGGGTGCGTGTCGAGGACGAGGAGGGCGCCGATGCTGATGCCGCCTGGGGTGGTGAGGGGCGCGCCGGCGTAGAAGCGCATGTCGCGGCCTTCGATCTGGATACCGCTGGGGGAGAAGTCGGGGTCCTGGCGGGCGTCGGTGAGCTCGTAGAGCGTGTCGCCAAGGATAGTGGCTTCGCAGGGGGTGCTGCCGAGTGAGAGCTCGGTGGCGTGGATGCCGTAGCGCGATCTGAGCCAGATGCGGTCCGGACCGATGAGCGAGATGGCTGCGATGGGTGTGTCGCAGACCTGAGCGGCCAGGCGCGTGATGTCGTCAAGAACGGGATCAGGTGTGGCATTGAGCACCTCGTATTGGCTAAGGGCTTCAATCCTGAGAGCTTCGTCTTTGACGAGGAGGGCGTTCATCGGCTATCTAAGCTTAGGTTTGAGAGGCAAAGGACCGCACTGCTACTTTTGGGTTAGTACTTGGAAGGTCACGGTTTAGGTAGCGTACAGCACTCTCCCGCGTCCGGAGGTTCGTCGGCGCTGGCGTCCATGGCGACCTTCCAATCACCGCCAGGCGTTTTTTTCCACACAGTCATATAGCGGCCTTTTTTTGTAATTGGCTGGCCGGATTTGTCTGTGGAATGGCCCTCGTAGTGCCCCCAGGTGAAGCCCATATCGTTGGAGGGGCCCATCTGGGCGCCTTGCGGTATCCAGGTGAGCTGGTACTGCTTGGGGTCCCACTGGGCCTGCGCAGCGATATTTCCGCGACCGAGGATGGCGGGGAGGCCGTTATTGAGGGTGACGGCGTCGTCGGCGAACCATTTTGCAAAGGCCTTGCCGCCACCCGTAGCGACGTCCTGGGCGAAGCGGCCTTCGAGCTCGAGGAGGGTGAGGACGCCGGGGGAGAGGGTCGGCTGGGTGAGCGGGCTATTCGGGCCGCTGGGCTTGCCGAAGGGCTCGATGGTGAACTTCGGGGGTGACGGTATAGGGGTCTGGGCACCGAGGGCGAGGCAAACCCCTCCGGCTGCTGTGAGTGCGCGGAGGCACGTTTGGAACCGCGGCCGTGAAAGGCGCGAGAGCTGAATACCAAGGTTACTTCCGATAAAAGACATCTCTGACGGTCCTGTATAGAGGTTAGCTGTGGGTAGACGTTCGAGGTGACGGCCGGGTGCTGGATGGGAAAGCTGACTCCACGTGTTCCCTAAGTGCCTGCAAGACTTTGCAAACGGAGATATCGGAGTCCTTTTTCCCGAAATGACAAAGATCTACTATGTAGAACGGTACCAACAGTAGGAAGGAATGGTGGAAGTCCAGGAGGTTTGGTACGCGAAGTGCTATAGAGCAAGTATCGCGCCACATTTGTTTCTCTTGATGTCGAGCTGTGCCTTTGTGGGGCGAAATTGAATATAAGCACGTCAAGAGGTTGAAATGTTGAACATGCTCTTCCCGCTTACATCGAAAAGATCTCTGTCACTTTGCTGTGTGGTCCTGTCCGGAGCTGTCTCGTTGTTTGGGAGCTCGGCTGCCCATGCCACAACCATCACGTATAACGCTAGCGGCAGCGGCACCGATGGTGCGCTCGGCGCCAGCGCTGTATTTACGACGAGTGCCGGGATGCTTACGGTGACTTTGAGCGACACCCTGGCGGCGAGCGTAATTCGGAGCGCGGGTCAGGCTGTGAGCGACCTTTCCTTCACGCTCAGCAATTCTGCTGGTACGCTGACGAACGCGACCGCGTCAGGGCAGCTGGGCAATGTCAGTTCGACCGGGGTCGTAACGTATACCACTGGGTCTCCGACTCGATTCCTCGGGGCCGGGGGACAAGGCAACTTCTCGGTCTCCGGAAGCACAGTGACGCTCGAGGCGATCGGCGGCGGCAAGCCGACCGAGATGATCACCCCAACTGTTGCGAATGGCGGAACGCTTAGCAACGTAAACAACGGCTTTCAGCAGTTCAATCCGTATACGATCGGACCGGCGACTTTTATGCTGTCGTTGTCTGGCGTGACGGCGAACACGACCATCAACGCTGCGACGTTCTCGTTCGGGACGGGACCGGATACGTTTCTTACCGGGACCCCCAGCGGACCTTCGCCGAGCCCAGTTCCGGAGCCGTCTTCACTGCTGCTGCTGGGAACTGGAATCGTTGGCGCGGGTGGTGCACTTCGGCGCAGCCTGAAGCGCGCATAGTACGTCGCTCTTGATGCTCGTTATCTCGAGGTGCTCCCTGTGCCGACCGGATCTTTCCGGCTGCTTCAGGGAGCCCTCGGGCTTTGAATTGCGAGAGCTCAGACCCAAGCGTCCAGGCGGCACGGGTCCAATATTCGGGGCCGGTTCGGGCAACGGTTAGACGGTTCGGGCGCAAGTATGCCGGACGCTTGTTTCGTTGCAAGGGAGCTCCCGGCCGCCGCATGGGGCGTTGCCGTTGCTTGGTTTTCGGGGATGAGCGCGCGCGCTGGTATGCTCTCGGCTAACATGTACATGACGAGGGGCAAGTGGACCGGGATGGAGGTGCTTGCGGCGGCGTCGGCGCTGCTGCTGGCTGGGGCGCTTCTGCCTGTGGCGCTGCGGAGCGGGGGTGCGCTGAGAGCGGAAGAGGTGCTGCGGTGGGCAGGGATCGCCTTTCTGGCATTGTGGTCTGGGCTTCGCCGGCGACTGACTCCGTGGATCTTTTTCGCGATGGTGGCAGGAGCGGAGGTCGGGTTCGACATGCCGCGGGTGGCGGTGGAGCTGCGGGTGTTCAGCGATGTGTTTCTGCGGCTGATTAAGACGATCGTGGCGCCGCTGATCCTGGCAACGCTGGTGACGGGGATTGCGGGGCATGGGGATGATTTGAAGGCGGTCGGGCGCATGGGGCTGAAGGCGCTGGTGTACTTCGAGGTGGTGACGACGCTGGCTCTGGTGATCGGGCTGGTGGCGGCGAATGTGTCGAAGGCGGGCGTGGGGTTGAGGCTTCCGACGGCGGCACAGACCCAGGTTTCAGATGCGAGATCTCCACCCCAGCGAGCAAATTCGCTCGCCGGGGACCCCGGACCTGGGGCGGCTGTGCAGGCTCCGACGCCGACGCGGTGGGAGGACTTTCTGCTCCATGTGTTTCCGGAGAACCTTGCGAAGTCGATTGCGGAGGGACAGATTCTGCAGGTCGCGGTGTTTGCGGTGTTTTTCGGGATCGCGCTGGCGACGGTGAGCCCGGAGAAGCGGGCGCCGGTGTTGCGGCTGACGGAGAGCCTGAGCGAGGTGATGTTCAAGTTCACCAATGTAGTGATGTACTTTGCGCCGGTGGGCGTGGGCGCGGCGATGGCGTATACGGTGGGCAACATGGGGCTGAGCGTGCTGGTGAATCTGGGCAAGCTGCTGCTGACGCTGTATGGCGCGCTGCTGGCGTTTGGGATGCTGGTGCTGCTGCCGGCGGCGCTGCTGTTTCGGGTGCCGGTGCGGCGATTCTTGAGAGCGGTGGCGGAGCCGGCGACGATTGCGTTTGCCACCTCGACGAGTGAGGCGGCGCTGCCGCGGGCGATGGAGGCGATGGAGGCTTTGGGGGTTCCGAGGCGGGTGGTGAGCTTTGTGATTCCGGCGGGGTACAGCTTCAACCTGGATGGATCGACGCTGTATCTTGCTGTGGCATCGATGTTTGTGGCGCAGGCTGCGGGGGTGCATCTGTCGATCGGCGAGCAGCTGCTCATGATGGGAACGCTGGTGTTGACGAGCAAGGGAGTTGCGGGGGTTCCGCGGGCGACGCTGGTGGTGCTGCTGGCGACGGCAGCTACGTTTCGGCTGCCGGTGGAGCCGATTTTTGTGATTCTGGGGATTGATGCGTTGATGGATATGGCACGGACGATGGTGAATGTGGTGGGGAATTGCCTGGCAAGCGTGGTGGTTGCACGGTGGGAGGGGGTGTTTGAGACGGAGATGGTGGATCCGGTGGTGTTGGAGGGGGTGGAGGGGTGACACGCCACCCTGGATCTGTCAGAATACTTGAGGAGTGTCACATATGCATGTTTCGGTCAAGATGAGCGAGAACGGAAGGGTATTGATCCCGGCGGAGATCCGCAAGCAGCTGGGGCTTGTACCCGGGGAGGCAATCACGCTGACGGTCGAGGGGGAGGAGCTGCGGCTGATGACGCGGCGGGCCCGGCTGCGTGCGGCGCAGGCGAGCGCAGCCCGATATCTTACCCCAGGCAGGCGGATCGAGGACGAGTTGATCGCAGAGCGCCGCGAAGAGGCACGCAGAGAGTTTGCTGATGAATAGAGCCGTACTCGACTCGTCGATTTTGCTTGCTTATTTACGAAATGAACCTGTTGCGAATGAGTTCCTGATGTCGGATACCAAAGCGGTTGTGAGCGCGGTCAACCTGGCTGAGATTCATTCCAAGCTCATCTCGCAAGGTGCAAGCGAGCAAGATGCCTGGACTGATGCCAAACGTCTTGTCGATGAGGTTGTTCCCTTTGCGGAAGAGCATGCCAGGTTGACGGGCTCTCTCATCGGGCGAACAAAAAGGTACGGCTTGTCTTTAGGAGATTGCGCTTGCCTGGCGCTCGGCCTCATGTTGGATCTGCCGGTGTATACGGCGGATCGGGCCTGGAAGGATGTGGAGGCTGGGGTGCGGGTGCACGTTGTCCGTTGAGAGAAAGGCGTGGCGAAGGAGGGGGCTCCGGACTTGGGGGCTAGGACCTCAAGGGGCGGATAGACTACCGGTGTGAGTTCCTCTACTTCGCTCCGAGTCCCCGATCTGTTGCAGCCTACGACGCTTCGTGGCCGTCATGTGCGGCTGGAGCCGCTCTCGATCGCGCATCATGATGCGCTGGTTGCGGCGGTTTGCGACGGGAAGCTTTGGGAGCTTTGGTACACGAATGCCCCTGCACCTGAGGCGATGAGGGCGGAGATCGAACGGCGGCTTGCGTTGCGGGAGTCTGGGTCGATGCTGCCGTTTACGGTCATCGATGTCGCTACGGGCGAGGTTGTCGGCATGACCACCTACATGAATGTCGATGCTGGGAATCGCCGGGTGGAGATTGGGTCGACGTGGTATGCGAGGCGGGTGCAACGGACGGCTCTGAATACAGAGGCCAAACTGCTTCTGTTTGCGCATGCGTTCGACGTGCTGAGATGCATTGCGGTGGAGTTTCGGACGCACTTCATGAATCAGCAGAGCCGCCGGGCGATCGAGCGGCTGGGGGCGAAGCTGGACGGGATACTGCGGAACCACTCCGTTGCGGCGAATGGAACGCTGCGGGATACGTGTGTGTATAGCGTGATCGTCTCGGAGTGGCCGACGGTGCGAGCTCATCTGGAGTGGCAGCTGCAGCGACCACGCTGACGAGGATGTCTGGCTGACTCGAGAGCGAGACCAGGTCAGCGGTTGAGGTGTTTCGAGAAGAAGTCGGCCATATATCCGTAAGCTTCGTGGGATTCGGGGAGGCTTACGTCGTTCCAGAAGGCGTGGGGGAGGGCTTCGAAGACGATGAGGTGGGCGTCTACGTTGTGGCGGAGGAAGGCTCGGTGGAGGAGGGTGGTTCCGCTGAGGAGGAGGTCGCGACCGCTGGTGAGAAAGAGGGTG